>JAESFG010000083.1_pt1 | contig 368860 bp, 260 predicted proteins | sample 9269371 | NCBI WGS metagenome assembly JAESFG01 (sample SAMN14506227, study PRJNA617093) | algae metagenome | isolation source: Aetokthonos hydrillicola CCALA 1050 (B3-Florida) and co-occurring... | place: USA: South Carolina | collected 2013-01-01 | reverse complement strand
CGTCGACCACCGCCCGCCACCGTGCCTCGGCAGAGCCCGCGCCCGTCTTCACATTAGTTGCTCCCATGCCGGCGGCATCATGCAACGAAAGCGCAACGTCGGAAGATGCGGTTCACGCACCGCTCACGAGGCTTCGGCGGTTGCACCGGGGAGCGAGCCGTTGACCTTCTGCCAGTCCTGCGTGACGTCCTGTCGGCCGAGCGCGTCGTAGTGGAGCGTGATCGACTCGACGTAGCTCGACAGGTCCGTCGGCGGCGCGCTGCTCGGCGCGGCTTTGCCGGCCGGGCCCGCGAAGCGGCGCGTCTCCTGCAATCGACCCGCGGCGACGACGCCGTCGTCGTCGAAGATCGACTGCTCCCAGACGCCGTTGAAGTCGCGGTGCCACTCGGCCCGGCCGCGCGAGTCGTACCGCCACAGCTCGACCTCCCCGCCCGGCAGCGTGCGCGACGTGCGGCGGCCCTGGGCGTTGTAGCCGAAGCTCGTCACCCGGCCGTACGGATCGACGTCGGTCAACTGGTTCCCGGCGGCGTCGTAGCCGTAGGTGTACGTCGGGTGCAGCTGCGTCGTCTCGGCCGTCCCCGCGTCGTCCACCTTCGGCAGGAACACCGTTAGCAGCTCGCCGTTGGCACCATCGAGCCACGCAGGCGGCCGACTGCTTGCTGAACCCGACAGGCGGTACTGTTAGAAGTTCTCGATCCCGTCGGGGAAGAAGAAGAAGTCCGCGGCGGTTGCATCAAGCGTGGGGCTGACGAAACCCGGGCGCTTGATCTTGAACTTCGGCACTTTGCGCACGTGCGCGTTGAGATCGGGCAGCGGCAGGCCGCGAGCCCGCGCCGTGTGCCACAGGATGCTCGCCTCGTAGCTCGGGTGGCGATACTCAAACTCATTCGGGTAGTTCTGCTGAAGCAGAGCTTCGCCCAGTTTATTCATCCAAGTGCAGAACGCGCTGCCGTCGTCGCGCATTAATGCCTGCGTTGCGAGGCCCAGGAACCGCTGTCGCTTCAGCCGAGCACCCACAAGTTCCTCCAACTTGCTACACACAATATCAGTAGCTTGGCCATGACGCCATGCCGCTAGATGCCAATACCAATCATACTCGCACCGAGGCATACCTACAATCTCGTCATACCACTGCAGGTCTTGTCCGATCCAGCCTGCAAGACGTTCGCCGGCTCGCCCATCCGCTAACAGACTTGCTGCGAGTACACCGGACCTATAGAGTTCGAACCACCATTGATTACCCCGCGCCACCGACGCGCTCACACGCCGATGACTCAAATCAAAGCACCCCGAATCACGCCAACCGCCGAAGAAGAAGTCATCAACCGCCTCCAGAATCATTCTCACGTGTGTGAACGCCGGCCGAAGCCCGTCCGCGGTCTCGAAAAAGTGCTGAACGAGAGCATCATTGTGCAAGTAGGCCAACCTAGCGCGTACGCGGTCAGGATTCGACTCGAACTCGTCGAGGGGCACGGCATCGCCGATTGACTTGGCACTACCCCAGCTAGCGACCGGCAGCATTCTCTCGGCTTTCGCCAATTCGTCTTTAATCGTATTCGTTTTCTTCGCTAGATCTTGGACGCTCCGAAATAGACGCTCGCCGCGTTTCATATGTCTACATCCTCTAGAGTGGTGACTTCCAGCTAGCGCCCGGTGTCGTTTGGACTTGAATAAGTATAGTTGGCTGTTTCAAGTAGAAATCGAGCTTGACAACCATCGCCATCATGGGCCGATCGACCGCTGTTAAGCGTTTGTCAGTACCTGCATAACTTCGAATGTACGATGCTTCTTGAGCACCCTTTGCATCTTTTATGTTCGCGTCCACGATTGTACGAAGACTCTTGTATATCCACTCATCTGACATCTGATTCGGAGTGCCTTTGCTCAGTTTGCTCTTGCCGCCCTTGGCCTCCACGATCATGAACGCCCGAGTATCGCGATGTCGATAGATCCCATCGAGACCAGTGTTGCTCATCTTGAGCGACGCAGGCTCGAACCGCAACGCGTCGAGCGCGATCGACGCGAACACAGATCCGATCCACTCCGACAACTCGCCCTCCGCCCACACGCCGAGCCGCTTCACAAGGTTGCCCATCGCGGTGGGAAGCGGTATCCGCAACACAGGTGTGGAAATGCCATATCCGACTTTGCCGACGCCTCCCTCTATTGCCGTCCTTAGGTCAAGCAAGTCCTTCGGGTCAAATCGCAGCAGATCAAGCATGTTGCTGACCGAGGCGAGCAAGTCGTGAGCTCGATCCGCACCACGCATGAACTTCGAGAAGAAGCTGATCACCTCGCGAGCGGTGCGCATCTGTCGCTGAACGCGGGCCACGGTAAGCCCGCGGCTGGCCAGCTTGCTGCCGTTGATGGCCGAGGTGAACATCATCTCGCCGAGGCTGAACATCCCCGTCGGGTCCGTGAAGTACACCGGCGAGTTGTGCCCGTACACGAACTTGTGGAGCGTCAGCGGCTCGCTCCCGTCGCCTTCATAGCTGTCGAAGCTGCTGAACCGGCCGAGTTGCGGGTCGTAGTACCGCGCTCGCAGCCACTGCATGCCCAGGCCGCTGTCCCACCACTCGCCGGCGTATTGAAGGTGCGTCTTCGCGTTCGCCTGCGTGACGGGCGCGTTCGTCGACACCTGCACGAACGCGTCGGGCGTGCCGAACGCGGTGTAGCTGTAGCTCTCGGTCAGGCCTGCCGCGCCGTAGGTGCCGGTCACGTTGCCGTGCGTGTCGTACAGCAGCGCGTGACCTGCGGTCGGCACGGCTCCATCCATCAACGTCTGTGCGTACACGTCCTGCCCGAGCAGGTACGCCTCGGCGATCGACGCGGTGCCCACCGCAGGCGCGTTGTGCACCTCGACCGGCTGCACGTAGCCCGTCGGACTCTGCACGTCCATCAAAAACACTTGAGGCGTAGACGTGCCGACCTGTCGCCAGATGCGGGTGCCGTTCTCGTCGGAGCGGAGGCGCACGTCGTCGGCGTCGACCTGGCCGTCGCCGTCGTGGTCGACGAAGACGAGCCGGCCACGCACGTCGTAGGCGTGCTTCTCCGCTCCTCTGGATGCCAAAGAGCCGTCGGCGTTGTACGTGAACGTCGTCACGCTCCCGCCGACCGACTGGCTGGTGAGCCAGTCGCGGGCATTGTAGCTGCTCGAGGTGGTGACGGTCGAGCCGCTCTGCGTGCGCGAGTTCGTGACGCGGTTGCCGACGAGGTCGTAGCCGAAGGTCTCGCTGCTGTCGACGCCGCTTCCTGCGGTGTGGTCGATCGTCTCGCTGGTGAGGCGGTTCAGCGCATCGTAGCCCCACGTGATGGTGCGGGAGCTGAAGAGCGAGCCGTCGGGCTTGTACGTCTTCTCAATGCTGCCCGTCCGCTGGCCGTCGATGCGGAGGACGTGCTGCTGGCTGCTGACTTGCCGCTCGTCGGGGTCGAGGCGCGTGACGACGCCGGTGGCGGGGTTGAACGACACGCCGCGGATGGCGTCACCGTCGTCGACGCTGACGAACGTCGCCACCGCGCGGCCGAGCGCGTCGTAGGCGAAGTCGTGGCGCAGGTCGTCGCCCGGGCGCTGGTAGAGCGTGTAGAGAAGCTCGCCGGCGAAGCCGTAACGGTGCGTGACGCGGTCGGCGACCGTTTGGCCGCCGCGGCGGTCCTGGGTGAGTTCGATCGTTCGGCCGGCGGCGTCGTACTTCGTGCTTGACGCCGTCGTTGCGGTCGAATCGATCGACGGGTTGGAGCCGGGGCCGAACGCGCGCGTCGCGGTCTGCTGGCCGGTCTTCGGGTCGTAGTCGTATTCGACCGTGCCCTCGGGGGTGGCAATGGACGAACGCTGGCCGGTGATGGGGTCGTAGCGATAGAGCGTGGTACGCGTGACGGGATTTGCGGCGGACGCACCGTGCCCGCCGGGGAGCGGCTCGCGGGACGTCTCGACGATGCCGACGACGCGGCCGAGGCTGCTGCGAAGTTCGACGGGGATGCGCGCGTCGCCGGAGTTGTCGTAGAGCGTCTCGACGCGGACGAGCCAATTCGACTTGGTGGCATCTGGCGTGACTCCAGCTGCGAAGAACCGCTGCTCGACGAGGCGGCCGGCAGCAACCACCGTCGAATCATCGTAGATCGACACGGCTGTGCGACCCATGAAGTCAACGTGGGACTCGACCCGACCGCGGTCGTCGTAAATCCAAGACTCGCTCGCGTCGTCTGCTGGCGTTGCGCCCGCACCGTCGAGCTGGCCGAGCAACTCGCGCTGGGTCCGACGGCCGAGCGCGTCGTAGCTGAACCGGATGGCGTTGCCACGCGGGTCGATCTCATGCGTCTGCCGGCCGGCGGTGTCGTAGCGGTAAGTGTAGAGCGGGTTGCTGGCGGTGCCTGCGCCCGGAGAGGCATCGACGACGGCGGGCAGGAAGACGGCGAGGAGCTTGCCGGTGCCGGAGTAGACCCGCCACGTTGCGGCCGATGCCACGGCGGTGGTGCGCTGGGCCAGTGCCACCTCGACGCGGCGCGTCGCGATGGGCTCGGCGTCGAGTTGCGTGTTTGCGAGCACGTCGTTCAGCGTGACGTTCTGACCGCCGATCTTCGCGACCGGCAGCGTGAGGCCGGTGCGGGACGCGATGTCGTTTCGCTCGGCGTAGTCGAAGTGGAGGGTCTGCGTGAACGAGCCGTCGGCGTAGCGGGTGAGGGTGGGTCGGCCCTTGCTGTCGGACTCGCTGAGCGTGTCGCGCCACTGCGTGGGGGTGCCCGTGGGCGCATTGCCAGCGCGTTGCGTGACGACGCCGCTGCGCTGGGCGACGGTGCGGTACCAGGCGATGTGCTCGGACGCGTTCTGTGGGACGGCGACTTGATTCGGCCCGTCGGTGCGAGTGATTGAGATCGCGTAAGTACGGTTGTCGATGAGTGACGTGAGGCGCAGCGATCCGAGCAGTTGCTCGACGTGGAAGTGTGTGAATGGGTTGTTGGGATCAAAGACGTGCGGGGCAGATGCCGCCCGAGCGAGCGGATGAAACTCGTCAACGGCGCCGACCCCATCACCGTTGCCAGGCGTTCCCGTCTCGCCTGCGCGGTCAAACTTGTCGTACAGCTGAGCCGAGTTGCCGGACACCGACTTGCTGCGCTTCACACCGGCGGCGTCGGTGTAACTGAGCGTCACGGCGTAGACCGTGGTGCCGGCGTCGCGCGGCGAGAGGACGAAGACATCGCGCGTGGCGCTGTCGGACTGCTGGCCGAGATTGTCGACTGTGCCGGTCTGTTCATTGCGGGCGTTGTAGATCGGCGTGGAGATCAGGCCGCCGGGCGAGATCGTCTGCTTCACGCAGCCGTCGTTGTCGTCGTCATACTGAGTGACGGAGCGGGACAACTCGCTGCCCTGCGCGTTCAGCGTGACGGCGTAGGTGTGGAGCGTCGTCGACGCGCCGACCTGCGTGCGAGTGATGCGGAACGACGCGTTGGCCACGCGGCGCGTGACGGTTTGCCGGCCCTGATCGTCGTAGAGCGTGTTCGTGGCGAGCGGCGCGGCGACGATCCGCTGGCGCTGTGCGTCGAACGATTCGCGGTTGGCGGCGGAGACGAAGCGGTCAGTCGTCCAGACGGCACGGCCCTTCGCGTCGTAGACGGTGAGCGACTCGGTGTTGTCCGGGTAGAGCGTGCGGACGACCTGGCCGCGGGTGTCGAAGCGGGAGAGGGTGGCGTTCGAATCGGAAAGCGAGCCGAAGTTGGGTACGGACTGATTCAGCGAGACGAGCGCGTACTCGTTGAAGCTGGCGTAGCTTCGGCCGAGATCATCGACTTTGGTGTACGACGAAATTCCATCTCGCGCATCACCTGGAACCGTATCGACAGAGGGCTCCCAGACGGCGTCGCCGTCGTCCTCGAAGTCATCGGATCGAGTGGAGAGGACACGATCGGAGTTGCCTTCGTAGATGGGCTTCGAGAGCGACCAGACGCGCTGCTGACCGGCAGAAACGGGGGCACCAAGTGTGGCCGAGAGCGTAACTCGGCCTTTGTCGTCGTACTGCGTGAGCGAAACGGACGGTGCGACGCCGGGCTGCGTCGTGATGACCGATTCGATGTCCGAGGACGTCGTCGTGCGGTAAGTGTATGAGGACGAGCTGACCGTTGTGCAATTGTCCATGTCCAGCGCGCCGCTGGCCGCGATGACTGCGTTCTCGTAGGTCGTGGACTGAGTGAGCCTGCCGCGATTGTCGAACTTCTGCACGGACGCGGTGCGGTCCAAGGACGACGAGGTCGTGACAGTGCGGACGTAGTTGTCGTCTGCTGGTACGCCATACTCGCTGACGTAGACCCTGGACGCGTTGCCCGCATCGTCAACGACCAGGCCGGGCTGGCCGAGTTTGTACTTGCCATACGTGGTCGCAGTCGCGTTGCCGGAAGCGTCGTAGGTGACGTCGGACGAGAGCTGGAACCAGTCGGCACGGGGAACGCTGTTCGGGTCTGCACCGTCGAACACCTGGAATGTCTGGCCATGCGCGGGGGTGCTCAGCGACGACGGGTCCAACAGCACGGCGGCGTTCCGGGAGTAAACGGTGTACGGTCGGTACTGCAGGACGCTGACGAGCTTGTCCTGAATCGTGTCGCCGATCTTGACGGCCATCTCGTATTTGCTGTCGTAGCCGTACAGTTCGACGGTTGCGTTGACGGTGATCGGGCCGGGGTTAGCGCCTGCGCGGTAAGAGAGCTGCTTGACGATTCGAGTGGTCTGGTAGCCTTCGAGGTGCTCGCCTCCCTTGGGATTACGTTGATCGCGCGAGATGACCTCGGTGATCTGATCCTGTGAGTCGCGCACGCGTTCCACACGGAAGGTGCCGTCCCATGAAGCTTCCTCGAGGACGGTCTCGTTGCCGTCGGCGTCTTCAATCGAATAGACCGTTTCATCTTCGGTGTAGGTGACGCCTAGCTGCTTCTGAGCAGGAACGCTTACGGTCGTGCCGAGCTTCTTCGTACTCACGCCCATGAGTAAGGCCCACTTGGTGCCGACGCCGTACGTGTACTGCGTGTGCTGCTGGGTGACGTGGTTGTCGACCGTCACGAGGCGACGGGGGGCGCCTTGCGCGCCAGACTCTGCCTCGTAACCGTACTCGACAAGCGGCCGTTCAGCCTCGAACACAGCTTGAGCCGTGGGCGCGATGCTGATGGTCCTAATGAGCGAGGTCGACGGCTCCTGCGTGAAGCGAATCTGCCGTCCGTCGGGCAGCGTGATGGGTTCGAACGGATTGGCGCTGTAGGTAGTCGTCTCACCAAAAGAATTGGTCATCGACTGGAGCCGGCCGGAAGACGGGTCAATCGAGAATACCGTGCCATCGGTCTCGATGATCTTCAACGATTGGCCGCTGCGTTTGGAGTTGTACGCGCTGGCGGCGGAGAGTCCGGAGCCGGCCGGCGCGGAGTAGACCGACCATTCGCCCTCGGTCAGCTGGATCAGGACGTCCGTATCGAACTCGACGCGCGCACCGCTGTTGTCGAGCGACACCCAACGTGGTTTGCTGGTGGCACCTGCGAGCGACGCGATGTTCTGCTGCGGAACAAACGCAAAGGACCTCTGGCCCCTACCGGGAAGGTCGACGGAGAGCAGATCGCCCGTGCGCGCAGCAGTCCCGCTGTTCCAACGCGAGCTGCGGTCCTCGGTGTTGCGGTACTTGATGTCGCTATATGACAGCCGCCAGCCCATCCCGACCGTGCTCGGCTTCGTCGCATCGAGTGAGTCGTAGATGCGCTGGATGACGAACGGCTCCTGCCCGGGCAGGTCGGCCTGGTAATCGATCTGCGGCAGGATGAAGTTGCCAAGCTTCAGATCGGCAGCGATCTGCACGTCTCGAACGTCGACTACGGTGCGATTGGGATTGTTGACGTCATCGGTGGCCGTTAGGCGGATACGATACTTACCATCGGGCAGATTGGTGGCGCGGAGCATCGCGCCGACGCCGCCGGATTCCACTGAACTGCCGATCGTGCCGTTTCCCTTTCCAATCTCACGCCAGCTGCTGGCAATAACGTCGCCGGCGTCGTTCAAGCGGGCCAACTCGAGCGTCCACGAAGTGCTGAGCGCCGAATCCTCATCACCGACGTAGATCTCGATCGGCATGTCGTGCCGGACGACGACCGGACGCGCTGGATCGCCGGGGCTGACGATCGCCGCGGTGGTCGGCTCGTTCGGTACGTTGCCGACGCGAATCGAGAACCAAGCGCGGCGGTGGGCGCCTCCGCTCTCGCGGAACACAAATCCGCCGGCGTAGTCCGCGTTCGCCGAATGGTATGTGACGACAGCAGAGGCGCTGGCGCTGACCGAGCTGCCCGACGGACCTCCAGCACTCAACGTGCCTGGCGTTCCGTTCAGCGTCCATGTTCCGTCGAACGAAGGCGCGCCTGGCTGGCCGAGGCTGATCGGATGGTAGAACTGGTCGATCCAGCCGACTTGAAGCGTGTAGTCCGCGTTCTTTTCCAAGTTGACGACGTTCGAAGCGGAGTACGCGCCGTTTACTCGCACATCCGGATACGTGAATCGCTGCGGCACGTGGACTTCGTCCCGCAAGATCGGCGTGGTGCCCTCCATGCGAACGGGCCGGGTCACCGGTGTTCCCTGCGGGGAGTTTGAGACGAGAGGCCGGAACTCGTAGTAGCCCGCTTGCGACACGTCGGACGCACGGCCGGGGAACTGAGACATGATTGCCCCGTAATCTGGATCGGGGCTGCCGGAGTATTCTCCCGCCGCCGACTCCTTCCTGCGACGCTCCCAACCGAAAAAGTAGAGCCGGTTGGATAGGTTGTTTCCCGCCTGATCGAAGGCGACCGGATCGATTGCGATGAATTTGGCGTTCGCCCACTCACGCGCGTCCAATTTGACCGTCGCTACGGCACTGAGTGGCGCCAGCGCGCTCCCCGTCGACCTGAAGAAATAAGTCGACAGTCCGATCGGCTTGGCCCAGCTTTTAAGCGAGCCGACCTCCACGCCGAGGCGGATTGATCCGTCGTCCGGCTTTCGAATCGTGGCGATCTCTATGCCGCCCGGTCGACCTCTGACGAACGACTTCTTGTCCGGCGACTCTGCTGACGAAACGAATGGATCTTCGCTCCGCTGCAGCCACCCGTTGACGTAGAGATCGGAGGATGGAATCGGGTTGCCGAACTGATCTGTTGCCCTCACTTCGAACGGTACCCAGTAGCTCGGCGCGATCGGCGTGCCTTCGTTCTCGTCAGTGCTCACCTCGGAAAGCCCCGTCGCGCCGAGCGGGACCAATCGCGCCGACACCGGCCGTGCGAAGACAGCAGCCGTTGGCACCTTGATCCTGATGTCGCCACCCTGCTGCTGGCCGTTCACGAACAGCGCAGCGCTGACGGTGAACTTGTAGATGCCCAGTCTTGCATGCTTCACCATGATCGCAGCTTGCGTTGTGGTAAAGCCGCCATTGGGTGTCGGCCTGATCGTTCCGATCACAGATCCATCTGCGCCATCGATGACGTCTACGTCACGATCGACGGTCGACGACTCCGACGCGAGCGTGTACGTGTAGCGAATCTCCGGCTGCGGTTCGTTCGGCGGAGGCAAATTGATGACGCGCGCGCTCGCTTTGATGATGAAGGCATCGATCGGCGTGTCGCCGCGCGGCTCCGTGATGTACGGCGCACGCTCGAACGCGATGTACTCGTTAGCGGTGACGCCCTCAGCATCGACGCGCAGCGTCAGCGACTTGGCGTCGGTGGAGGCGCCGCCTTCGTCGGTGGCAACGACGTGCACGATCACGTCCGGGTCGCCCACTCGTGGAGTCCAGCCGGCCAGGCGGTTCGCCGAATCGATGAAGAGATTACCGGGAGCAGACACAAGGCGGAACTTCACCGCGTCGGAGTTGCCGTCAGGGTCAACGGCGGTCAGCGGCAGACTCAACGCGACGCCGGCAGCCACGGGGATCGGCGAGTCGTACTGGCCCGGCCATGTCGGCGCGAGATTGTTCTTGACGACGGAGATCTCGTTCGACCACTTCGACGTCTCGAATCCGCGGATGCTGCGGGCGCGGTAGTGCAGCCGTTGTTTTTCGAATCCGGCGAGGTCGAAGTCATCGTAACTCTGCATCGGCGACCCGGGATTGGCATCGACGCGCGCGAGGAACTGCCATTCGCCGTCGTCGATTCGACGCTCGATCTCGTAACCGTCGTCGGTCCGCCTGGCGGCGTGCCGCCACGCAAGCTTGACGTGCTCGGCGGTGCTGCCAGAGGCCGGCCTGAATGATGCTTCCAAGTTCGCAGGCCGTGAAACGGCCATGCGGAAGATCTCGACCTGCATGGGTGGCAACTGCGAGTTCGGCACCGCGTCGTTGTCGCCGTACACGCTGTCCCAGTACTGCAGGTTCATCTTCGCGCCAGTGCCGGTGACGAACGTCGTGTACACGTGGTCACGCGACGGCTGACCCCAGACCGGATAACGGGACTGCATCGCGGCGTAATCGGAGGTGAGCAAGCCGGACTTGACCGTTCCATCGCTCCGCAACTCGTCCATGCTGACGCCGAAGCGAACCGGCCGACTGCCCATTCGACTGTTGTAGGCGGCGTCGGGCGCCCAAAGGCCGAACGCCGGATCACCTTCAATGCCAGCTGCATTGTTGAGGGAGAACCAGCCCGACGCCCGGACCATGTAGGTCTCGCCGGCCTGGAGCACCGAGTCCGTCATCTTCTTGGCAGCGTCGAACCAGGTCGTCCCGGTGGTCTTTAGCTCGTCAATCGTCCATTGTAGTTTCTCCAGCGGCACCCACGTGACGTCGCGCGGCGGCGTGATCACCGTCACCTCGGCCGGACTCACGTCACTCTTGTTGCCCTTGAATGCCGTCACGCGGTACTCGTACGTCACCGCATCCCTAACAGCAGCGTCTACAAACTGACGTGCATTCGCTCCCGCGTAGCCGACAACGGCCCAGCTTCCTTCAGCAGACGCATCAGGATCTGCGGGCGTCGTTACTTGTCGTCGACGCTCAACAAGGAAGCCTTCCTCATTGACGGCAGAGTCGATCCATTCGAGCAATACGGACCCGTCAGCCTGCACGGACCCGCGGAGGTCGCGAGCATCGAGACGCTCCTCGGTGATGCGTGCGATGTACCAGTCGGTTCCGCGATCATTCGGATCGACATCCGTCGGCCGGTAGCGCGGCCGATTCTCTTCCGTGGTTCCGAACAGGTAGTAACTGCTGCCGTCCGATACGAGGCCATAGGCGTAGTCAAGCGACGGACCGTTCGCACCAACGGGCTTCTCGCTCTTGATTCGAATGACGCCATCTAGCGTCTCAGCATCCTCATGCACGAACACATCGGGCTCGACATTGGCTATCGCGTCCAGCGATGTGTCCGGTCGTCCATCGCCGGTTAGGCGAAGTATCGCCATCTGTCGGAGCGGCTTACCATCAACCGTGTCACGCCAGTTGACGGCGAGAGCGATCGAACCATCGTCTCGGACCACCATCGATCTAGAAGACGTCTCCAAGTAGTTCGCACTAGTATCTATGCCGGAACCGCCATACTCGCGCGTTAGCCCCGGAATGTTGGAGGCCACGAACATACCACTTCGCCTGCTAGCGTCATTGATATACGGAGCCCCAAAACTCTCGTCGAGCGTCCATGTGCTCGCATTTTTGTCGGTCGTGCGAAGCTGGATAACACCCGGCGCGGTGACGTAGCGCGTACCTACGCCTTTCCGAAACTCCCCGGCGATCGTGATTGTATTCTCCGATACATGGATCGCGTTTGAAGCCGGTGACCGCCCGCCAACGTCGAGCGTTCCACCATTGCTGAACGGGTCTATCAACAACACGCTTGCGAACGCGCCAGTGGGAAGACCATCAGCGGTGCCGATTACGTCGAAGTGCTGGGTGGTGATCTGGGGTGCACTCTCGCCAGTCGGGACGTTAGCTGGAACGCTACCCAACGAATCGTCAAACCTAAGCTGACGGCTTCCTGTAGCATCCTTCTTCTTGAGACGCAGTACGATGACGCCGCCATTGGGATGCCAGGTATTGTTAATTAGCACATCTCGCCGTGTGACACCCGTTAGGTAGATATAATCAGGGTCTGACGCGTCAATCGCTCGCACTTCCCCGAGGTCACGTCTGCGAAGCAAGCGTTCTCGCATCTCATCCAACTTGCCAACTTCAAGTGGATTCAGCGGTTCAGTATCCGAGAGTCCATCGGCGGAGAATCCCGCATGGTAAGTGCCTGTTACATTCGTCTGTACCGCTGCTACGATTTGCTGCCGCTCGGCAACACGGATCGCGTTGTCGACGAACTCCACTCTACCGACTTCGTACACCGTCTTTGTCGTTCCAAGTCCGCGAACGGTGGTCCTGTATGTTGCGGTGTAGTAGACGTTGCCATCAGCATCGATTGCAAGTCGGGCAGGCGCAGCGCTGACCGCCAGTTCGTCGGTCTCGAGGCCGCTGTGGCTACTGTATTCAATTGCGAGATATTTCGGGGTACCGCCCGCACTGCGCTCGATGATTATCCGTGGTGTGCTGCCGCGTTTCGCATCGCTAGAAGCACCCGTTAGGGACCAAACTTTCTTTTCGACCCCGACACGCCATAGGGCTCCATCTGACCCAATCGCTTGGGCGACATCTGTGATCTGTGCATACCGGCGTTGGTATTCGCCTTGTTGTGGTTCGGTTGCGGCAAAAGGGTCTCTGATCGTCAAGGTGGAGGTGTTCGTCGACCAGCCGGAAGTTCCGGACACGTTCAGCTCACGCACGAGATACGCAGAACCGTCATCCGGTGCGGCGACCGCAGCCGAATACCAGCTGAGTTGCTTATTATCTGTTGCCGGCTTCTCCCCCGGGTATGTCTCCTTGACCGATCCGCCACCGATGAACACCGGCTTGCCATCGCGAGTAACGATCTGACCCGAATACAGTTCGTCATCGTTCCGAATTGCGTCCTTGCTTTCACCGGTGAACTCAGTGCTCCGTTCGATCTTTCGGAACGGTGCAGGCCGATTCGCGATACCGTCTATCCGATTCCGCGCAGAGGTCAGCGTTGCTGCGGTGGAGACCGCCACGCGGAAGGTCGAACCAACGCGGGATTCACCTTCGGTTGCCACGACGGCCACCTCAATGGCCGCGCCGCTGAACTCTGCCGGTACCTTCAGGCGGAATGTCGAAAGGTCGCGTCGCGAGGGGTTGGCGTTGAGGTCGAGCAGCGTGCGGGTCGATTCGTTCGGCCCGGAAAGCGCGTACGCCGACCACTCGTAGCCAACGCGTCGCCCGCTGGGCACCTCAACCGTGGCCGTGAAGACGCCCGATGCGCCTCGCTGCAGCGTCGTCGGACCCGTGATGGAAGCGCTGCCGATCTCGCCGCCGCTGACGGTGAGATTCCGCGTTGCGCTGACCGTGTAGTTCGTCTCGCCGATCTTCAATGTTGCGGTGACCACGAGTTCGACCGGGCCAACGGCGTCGAAGGTCTGGCTGATGGTCGGTGCTCCCCTGGACTGCGTGAAGAGCGTCGTCGCGCCGCGTCGGGCAACCCAGCTAAAGCTTGGTTCGAGAACGGCTCCACCGCCAGCGTTATCGATCGTCACGCCGAACGTCGCCGGCACGCCGATGCGGACGCTCTCCGTCCCCGTGACGTTGAGCGACAGCAGGTTGCCCATCGTGTGCGACGCGATGACGCGTGAAGACTCAAGCCCGGTACCTGCTTGAACCGTGTAGAGTTGATAGACGTAGGCGCTCCCGATCGAGAGGCCCGTCGCGTCGTCGATCTTTCCGACGAGCGAACTGATCGTGCCCACCGCCGTCCAACTGCTGGCCAGATTCGGATCGGCCTCGGCAGCGCGACGCATGACGATGACGACGTCGCCAGGACTGGCCCGATCCGTCCACTGAATACGCGTCGACGTTCTACTGATCTGAGTGACGCGAACGTCACCCGGACTGGCTACGGTGGCGATCCTTACGGCGTTGAGCCGCGAGACGACGACTGCGTCGTCCGAGCCGTTGTTGGCGCGTGCCGCGATGACGGTACGTCCGTCGCGATCGAGCCATGCGCCATCGATACTCCAACTGTTCAGCGTCAGAGTCCCCGCCCGTCCGCGGGAGAGATCGGCGGCCCCGTCCGGCTTGAGGAACTTCATGACGTAACCGCCGCCAACCGTTGAATCGACGATCGTGATTCGCCCGGCTCCGTCCACCAACACTCCTCGATACCGCCCGTAAGGCAACTGCTCCGCAGCAGCGATTTGACCCGCGTTGCCGAATGTGCTGTCGACTGCGCCGGTAGAAGTGAACCGCGCAGCGAGCACGGCTGCCATCGACCCCGGCCGGCTGAAGACGACGATCTTTCCGTCCGGCTGAAGCGCGAGCGATCCCGAGCCCCACTGCCCGAAATCGACAGACGCAGCAGTGACAACGCCTCCGGTCCCGAATGAAGCATCGAGCGAACCGTTGGGCAGGTAACGCTCCAACTTTGCGGACATGACAGGGTTCGCCCAGTTTGAGCCGGCCATGCGTGACTTCAGGACGACGATGCGTCCGTCAGTCTGAACCCTGTAATCGGTGACGTACTCGTAGTTCGTCGTCCCCCAGTTCGACTGCAGGCTGAAGCCGCTGTCAATGCTTCCGTCAGGCTTGATGCGAGCCAACAGCAGCGCGACGTCGTAAGCGCCGGTCGGCATCGCCAGGATCACACCACCGTCGACATCGAGTTGTGGGCGTGGGTCAAAGTTGTCGAAGGAGTCGACTTGGATCCGACGCGGTTTCGAACCGTTAAATGCCGGATCGGGCAGTCCTTCCGCCGTGTACCGACGGACTTCTACGAAGTAAGACTCCGATCCCGCGTCTTCGTCCACAAGCGCGACGCCGCGTACGGCGTAGAAACCACCGAAGTTGGCGCCGATGACCCGCGTTTCGGTCACCGGGGTGTAGTAACTGCTGGACTGCGAAGCTGGCTCGGTGACCGGCGGCGGCAGCGGATCGAACGTCGGAATCGTTACAAAGCCGTCGTTGCCGCCCCAACTCGGGCGCGGCCGGCCATTCGCTTCATATCGGTAGATTTTGCTGTCGTCGACCTGAACCATGTAGGTTCCATCGCGTAGCGGGATGACGTTTTGCTGCCAACTTCCCGAGTACTGGTGTGTGACTCGACCGTCGCGATCCAGCGAGCGATCCAGTCCGAGGCTCGGCGCGTCAAATGACCACGTTCCGAAGCTCATGGAAGCGTCGATCGAAACCGCGAGCGGAGAAGATGCCGAATAGATGTGTGAACGCTCAAGCACGCTAGGGGAACCGGCGACGAGTGGAATCGTCTCCTGCGTGCCGTCGCCCCACCGAACCGTCCAACTCTGTATGGTGGGCAGACTGCCGCCCACCCCGCGGAGGATGTTCAGCTTCAGGTGATACTCCTCGCCCGCCTGTGCTGTGAATCCACCGGAAAGGCGAAGCGCCAAGTCTACGTCCGTTGCGACGATCGCGTCGTTGCCATCGGCCTGCGCGTAATCGGTTCCCGATCCGCCGAGCAGCGTGTCCAGTTCGCCCGCGTCGTCGGTTCGCAGTACGTCGTTGCCTGCGTAACCGTACAACGCATCGTTTCCGGCACCTCCGTCCAAGGTGTCGTTGCCGCCCTGGCCGTAGATTGTGTCGTTGCCGTCATTGCCGAGAAGGCTGTCGTTGCCGATGCCACCGTCAAGTATGTCGTTGCCAGGGCCACCGAGGACAGTGTCGCTCCCATCGCCCGCGAAGACTATCGTAGGCGGAGACGTCGACTTCATGGCGCTGAGGTCAATGATGTCGTTGCCCGCGAATCCATTCACAACGATCGACGTCACGGCGGAAGTAAGGAATTTCTGTTGCGAGCCTCCGCCGAGCGAGAAGCGGACGTTGCTCTCGTTCGCAATGAGGCCGCTGGGCATTTCGTCGCCAGCATGGACTGCGCTCAGCGCGATGACGTCAGCCGAAGTCGTGCCGTCGATGCGCAAAACGCCCCCGACGTCGAGCGTCTTCTGAATGTAATAGGCCCCTACAGTAGGGCCTTCGCCCGTGTCGCCGAAGATCTTGATGTGATAAGTCCGATTTGGCTGTAGACCGGTGATCGTCTCCGTGCCGTTGAATCCCTGCACCACCCTCCGCTGATTCGCCGGCCAAGTTACTCCGCCGTCGGAACTCCATGCGAGGACCGTCGACGCTATATTGACCGTCGCGATGTCGGTTAGGTTTCTGACTCGGATTGACGTCGGCGACATCGCCGTCGCCCCGAGCGTCCCATCATCGACGACCCAAGGAGCGAAACCGCGCAGCGAGACCGACCACAACTCGCGGCCGTGCGTGCCGTCATCGGCGGTGAAGAGGAGGCGGTCGCCGAAGCGTGTCAGCTCCGCGGGATCGCTGGTCCCGGAACCAGCGTTGACGTCGGCGACGAGTTCGGTACCGGCCGTCGTGCCGTCGGTGACCCAAAGCTCCGTGCCGCTGTCGGCGTTCGTGGCGGTGAAGTAGAGCTTCCCGTTGGTGGCGTACATGTTCCCCGGGAGGCTGTGCGCAGAGCCGGGCGCGATGTCCTTCACCAGGCTGCTCGTCGTGCCGTCGAACTTGTACAGCTCGTAGCCGGTCGATCCGAGGCCCATGAAGTAAACCGTCGAGCCGACGGCGGTGAGGCGTTCGGGCACGCCGATGGTGTTCGTCGTCAGCTGCGCGCCGCTCGTGCCGGTCTTCGCAAAGAGAGAGCCCCAATAGTACTGGTTGTTTTTACCATTGAAGTACAGCGTGCCGGCTGCGTCGACGAGGTAGAGCGGGTTCGAACCGGTCGCGCCCGGCGTGAGGTCGTCCACGATTGGCGTCGAGCTACCCGCCGGCAGTGACCAAATTTCGCTGCCGTATGCCGCGGTCGTGGCGACGAAGTGCAACGTGCTTCCGCTGACAGTGAGTTGAGCAGGCGAAGAGCCCGTCCCGCCGGACTCGATGTCGGCCACCTGCGTGGTGCCCGCGCTCGTGCCGTCGCTGACCCATAGCTCGCGGCCGCTGCTGCTGGTCGTCGCGGTGAAGTAAAGCTTGCCGTTGAAGACGATGAGCGACTGCGGATCGGACGAGGTGCTCCCCGCGGCGATGTCGGCGACGCGTGTCGTGCCCGCTGCAGTGCCGTCGGTCTTCCACAGTTCGACGCCGGTCGAGCCGTCGTTGGCGGTGAAGAAGACGGACGTGCCGAGCTTGGTGAACTGCGTCGGCGCCGAGCCGGACCCGCCCGTCCAGATGTCCTTGAGCAGCGTCGTACCGGCGTTCGTGCCATCGCTGACCCACAGCTCGTAGCCGTTGCTCCCGGATCCATACGCACCGAAGATGTACTTCCCGGTCGCCGCCTCAACGAGAGGCGAGCCGCTGCCGTTCGAACTGCTCGCGCCCGCGAGGATGTCCCGCAACAGGCTCGTACCGCTCGGCGTGCCGTCGCTCTTGTACGGTTCGCGGCCGACGACGCCGTTGTCCGCCCAGAAGAACAGATCGTTGCCGATGCGGCGCAGGTTGTTCGGATTGGACGGCTGCGTCGCATCCGGACCTGTGATGTCAACGTTCGTCGCGACGCCCTGCGCGTCAACCGACCACAACTCCATGCCGGTGACGCCGTTGTCGGCGTTGAACACGACCTTGTCGCCCACGAGCCGCAAGTTGATTGGGTTCGAGCCTGCCGCGCCAGCGCGACCCTCCCACGCCAGCACCGTCCCGGCGTTTGTGCCGTCGCTCTTGAAGAGCTCGACGCCGGTCGAGCCATTGGTGGCGCTGAAGTACACGTTCGAGCCGACGACGATCAGTTGTTGATCGTTGTAACGGAGCGGCGACCACTGGCCCCCCGGCGCGAGGTTCCTCACGATCGTCGTGCCTGCCGTCGTGCCATCACTCTTCCATAGCTCCAGGCCGTTGCTGGCGTCATAGCCGAAGAAGAAGAGCGTACCGTTGACGTCGACCATGCGCGCCGACTGTTCGGACAGGCCTCCGACACTGCCGGACGCGACGTCCTTTACCAACTGCACGGCACCGGACGAGAGGTCGTAAGCGTACAGTTCCCGCCCGCTCGACCCGTTGTCGGCGATGAAGAACACCTTGTTCCCCGAACGCACGAAGTTGCCCGGCGAAGAACTGCCCGCGCCCGCGTTCACGTCCGCGAGATTGGTCACGACGCCGGTCGTGGTATCGAGCCGGTACGGCTCCGCCCCGCCCGTCGCGCTCGTCGCAGAGAAGTAGACGTAGTTGCCGTCGGCGTAGAGGCTGGCGGGCGCTGCATTGCCGGCCCCAGGGTTGATGTTCGTCACTCGAACTGTCCCCGCCTGCGTGCCGTCGGTCTTCCAGAGTTCCGAGCCGTCCGCGGTGGTCGTCCGCCCGAAGTAGACGACGCCGTTCACAACCGCCATCGGCTGCCATTGAGTGGGATTAGTGACGTCTGCACCGGTGGAATCCTTGACAACTGTCGTCCCGGCTTCGGTGCCATCGGTCATCCACAGCTGGGCACCGCTGTAAATCGTGAAGAAGGCCTTGCCGCTACCGTTGTCGGTGAAGCCCCACGGGTCGGTTCCCCACTGATACGGGTTGATGTCTTTCACGAGTCGCGCCTGGCCGTCGGTCCCGGCCGCGGGATCGTAGATCCAGACCTCGGTGCCCGTCGGCAGGCCGGTCGCCGAGTTGGGGCCGGAGGCGTTAAAGATGACCTTGTCGCCGAATTTCGTCAGGTACCACGGCGTGGAACTCGCGGCACCATCGGCGATGTTCGCCGCCAGACGAGTGCCGGCAGCGGTGCCGTCGGTGACCCACAGTTCGGTCCCGGACTGCGGATTCGTCGCCGCGAAGTAGCTCTTGCCGTCGACCACGACGTCCTGCCGACCGGTCCAACTCACGTAAGTCGGCACCGACCCCGCCGCCAGCGTGTTGATGTCGATGAGAGTGCCGGTGCTCGTGAGCAGTTGACGCTTCTCCAGCCCGTCGACGAGCTGCGGTGTTAAGTGGATGCTCGGCCCACGTCGCACCGGACGCCGCCGCGTCCCGCGCCGAAGCCCCGCAAAAATAGAGGAAACCACGCTGTCGACAGCCCGACCCAGCGCCGACCGAACGCGTCGCGTTGACATGTTGACCTATCCCGATTGAAACATGAACCCAATCGAACAAAGCCGATGGACCCGCGGGCGACGCCATTCGCCCGAGAAAGTCGCTGTTCACCGGCCCGACGAGCCTAACTAGCCGAGTGGGTGGGTCTGCAACGATAAAAACGGGCGAAGTTTCTAGCCGCACGATTGCGACGCACCGATTCAGTTCGCCTTAACTTGCTCCGAAGCCAGACCGCTGTGTTGTAGTGCCAGCTTGTTGTTACCGCCGCGGGAGCAACTGCGTTTCGTGGCGGCGTCGCGTCTATGCGGCCCTTCGTGGTTGAGCGAACGCCGAATCCTGTCACGTCGACCAGCGGCTCACGAGGTTGGTCGTCGACTCCGCGTTCGTCGTCTTCCAACGCATCCCCGAGCCCTTCATCCGAAGGCCGTTCTGCTTGCAGTGGCTCTCCATCATCCCGGAATCGATCGGCAGCCAGTCCCGCTTGAACTGCGCGTACGCCATCTCGTTCGCGTGCTTGCCCAGGAACTGGCACGCGTCGAGCACGGCCCGCTGCTGTGACGGTTTGCGGTAGATCATCGCGATGCGGCGCAGCTTTTCCGACACCGTGTGCTCGGCGGTCTCGCGCAGTCGTTTGCCTAGGCTGCGCGACCACTTGCGCGCGGGTGCGCGGGTACGCAGGCGCGGGCGCGCTGGTGCTCCTTGCCGTAGATCACCTCGGCGGCGGCGTGCAGGTGTTGGACGGCGTGGTAGAAGTCGGCCACGCGTCGGAAGCCGGGCAGCTGGCTCGCGGCCGCGCGGGCGATCCACTCGGCGCAGTCGCTGACGAAGACGCGTTGGCCGGCGCGGTCCTGCCCGAGCAGGTCGGCGACGACCCGCAGCCGCGGCGCGAAGCATTGGGCGTTCTCCAGGTACGCCGCCGCGTAGACGCCGAGCGGCTTGGGCGCGGACTTGTCCTTCTTCGGCTGCGCGTTCGCGTTCGCGTTCGCGTCGTCGTTCGTGTTCGCGTTCGTGTTCGCATCGTCGTCCGTGCTCGCGTTCGTGCTCGCGTTCGTGCTCGCGTTCGTGTTCGCATCGTCGTCCGTGCTCGCGTTCGTGCTCGCGTTCGTGCTCGCGTTCGTGTTCGCATCGTCGTCCGTGCTCGCGTTCGTGCTCGCGTTCGTGTTCGCATCGTCGTTCTCGCTCGCGTTCGCGTTCGCGATTGCGTTCGCGTCGCCGTTCGCGTCGGCCGCCGCGTAGTGGCTGAAGTGCATCGCCTTGAGTTCGCGCCAGCCGTGTTCGCGGGTGTGGATCATCGTGCCGTCGCACGAGCCGACGAGCGTGCCGCCGGGAGACACCGGCCCGCACGTCGGACGCGGAACGCCGACGAACGCCGCGGGCTCCGGCGGCAGCGGCAAGCCGCGCTCGCGCCTGAACGCGCGCAGCTTCACCGCCGCGGGCGTCAGTTCGACTGTCGGCGTCGTCGCCTTCGGCGTGGGGACGCTCGCCTCCCCCGCGATCGCTCGGCCCGCGCGGTGACACCGCGACCGGATCACCTCGTCGTCCACGTCCACGCCCAGCAATCGACGGCAGAGCACCTGCGCCTTGTCGAAGCTCGCCCCGGCCACGCCCGAGAGCACGATCAGTTCGCCCAGTAGTTCGCTCTCGTGCGAGTCGCACGCGGCCACGTCGACCGCGTGATCGGTCGAGCCGCACCGCATGCACTTGAAGTAGACGCCGCGCAGCACGATCGACCCGAGCGAGGTGTCGAGCCGGCGTTGGCGCACGCCCTGGTGTCGACGTCGCGCGGCGTCGGGACAACACGGGCAGCGACGCAGCGATTCCTGCCGCGCGTCGACGAGCGACTGCAACAGGTGCTGGAGGAGCGAGGCGAGCAGCGCGCGTCCCTCGTCGCGGACGCGTTCTTCGAGCCGTCGCACGAGCGCGGCGTGAGGACCACGAGCATCGCCGTCGCCAACGCGTTCGATCGAAGACGAAGAAGATGCGATGGAGCGACGCAGGTCGTCCTGCAGCGATTTGACGAGCGACGCAAAGCGATCCACGATCGGGCTCGCTTCGCGGAGAAGCGCCACGTCACCCGACGACCCGAACCTCGGCGATCCGTCGCCCACGATTGTCTGCATGGTGGTGTCTGCCTTTGGCTTGGCAACCGGGGAGACATCACCTCTCTGCTGGCCGCGCTATTGGAGACAGCTACGCCCCAGCACAGTGACAGGATGCTGTCACCGCGTTACTCCCTTTGATTGATCTGTCGATCCTTAACGCTAACTTGCAGCAGACGAAGTCAATTGGCCGACATGGCCAACGAGGCGGGCCAAGAGAACAGACTTCATGGGAATCGCAGTTCGATACGCTCACTCGCTTCCGAAGCCTGCGACTCAGGATTCGTGGGAAACGTACGAAGCTCATCGAGACGCAGTGGCTCGACTGGCAAGAGGTTACGCGTCAACGTTTGGTGCTGGCGACTGGGGCGAGACCGTCGGGAGGTGGCACGATCTCGGCAAGCTGTCCGACGCGTGGCAGGCGTACATCCGCAAGACGGCCGACATAGACGCCGCCGAGGAGGGAGCTTCGCGGGGCCCGGACCACTCGACGTTCGGGGCGCAGCATGCCGCGAGTATGTATCCGGGACCGACGGCGGTCATCGGGCATCTGCTCGCTGCGGCGATCGCCGGTCATCATGGTGGGCTGCCAGACTCCAGTTCAGGCGAGGACTCGATCGCCGCTTCGACGCTTGGCGTTCGCCTAACGAAGGACGTCGACCCGGTCGAGGTTCCACCCGAAGACACCGTTGCACCGAAGCTGACGATGCCGTTTAAGTCCTCGGGCGAGGCTAGGCTAGGTTTTGAACTTTCGTTCTTTGCGCGAATGCTGTTCAGCTGCCTCGTTGACGCCGATCGGACCGCCACCGAGGCGTTCTGCAATTCACCACGTGCCGATCAACGCGCGCAGCCCAAGCCGACGATCGGCGAACTGCTCGCCGCGCTGGACGCGCATCAGTCGCGGCGTGACGCATCGCTGCAACTCGATCCCGCCCGCGCGGCCAGTCGGGTAAACCGCGTTCGCGCGAGCGTCTTGGCCGATTGCGTGAGCGCGGCGGCACTCGTGCCGGGGTTCTTCTCGCTCAACGTTCCGACGGGCGGCGGGAAGACGCTCTCCTCGCTCGCCTTCGCGCTGAATCACGCCTCCAGGCACGCGTTGCACCGCGTCGTCGTCGCCGTGCCATTCACAAGCATTATCGAGCAGAACGCACAGGTCTATCGCGACGCGATCGGCCCCTGCGCCGCTCGCGGCCTGATCGAACACCACAGCAATCTGACGCTCGACGCGTCGCGTCGACAGAATCATCTTGCGGTCGAAAACTGGGATGCGCCGCTCATCGTGACGACGAACGTGCAGCTCTACGAAAGCCTCTTCGCCGGGAAGACGACGCCGTGTCGGAAGCTGCACCGGCTTGCGCGGAGCGTGATCGTGCTCGACGAAGCTCAGACGATCCCGATCGACCTCCTGCGGCCGACGCTGGAGGCGCTCCGCGAACTCGTTCTGCATTATGGATGTACCATCGTCCTCTGCACCGCAACGCAGCCAGCGCTCGAACATCGCGCCGACGACTTCGAGATCGGCCTGCGAGACGTTCGGCCGATCATCCGTGACGAGCCGGCGCTGTTCGCATCGCTGAAACGCGTTCAGGTGGAGCGGGCGGGACGACTGAGCGACGAAGAGCTCGCCGATCGTCTTGCGACCGAATCGCGCGTGCTGTGCGTTGTCAACACCCGGGCGCACGCGGCAAAGGTGTTCAACGCGATCCGGTCGCGCGTCGGCAAGAGCGACGGCTGCTTCCACCTGAGCACGCTGATGTGCGCCAAGCATCGCCGCGACGTGCTGGCGGTCGTGCGGCAACGTCTTCGTGATGGAAAGCCCTGTCGCGTCGTCAGCACGCAACTCATCGAGGCCGGGGTCGATGTCGACTTCCCGGTCGTCTACCGCGCCCCGGCCGGCTTCGACTCGATCGCACAGTCAGCCGGCCGGTGCAATCGCGAAGGCCGGCTGGCATCTGGGCGAGTCGTGCTGTTCGAGTCTGACTCACCCGTCCCGCCGGGCCTTCTTCGCGCGGCTGCCGACTGCGCGCGTGAACTTACCCCCGATCACCCCGACCCGCTTGCGCCGGCCAGTGTATTCGCGTACTTCAAGCACCTGTATTGGATGCGCAACCATACGTGGGACAAACATGAAGTCCTCGATTGCTTCCCGTTCGAGCGGAACAACTACAAGTTCCTTCCATTCCAGTTCCGCACCGCGGCGGAGCGTTACCGCATCATCCGCGAGGAGCAAACGCCGATCCTCGTCCCGTACACCGACGCCGGACGACAACTCATCGCCCGTGCTCTGCGCGATGACGCTGTCGACTATCAGCTCATGCGCGACGCGCAGCCGTTCGTTGTCTCGCTGCGCGAGTACGACGTCGCCAAACTCGTCCGGAACAACGTCGTCCATGCCGCTCCGTCTGGCCTTCTGACGCTCGCGAACCCCGCAGCTTACTCACTTGATCCGGGGCTGTTGTTCGACGTGGCCGGGTTCGATCCAGATTCGACAGTGGTGTAAGCTTTTGCCAAATGGAGGGAGATTCATGTCGTTTGGTATCCGATTGCACTGCTGGGGCCAGTTGGCGCTCTTCTCTCGCCCGGAAATGAAGGTCGAGCGCGTCAGCTACGACGTCATCACGCCATCGGCCGCGCGGGGCGTGGTCGAGGCGATCTATTGGAAGCCGCAGATCACATGGGTGATCGATCGGCTGCACGTGCTGAACCCGATCCGCTTCACGTCGCTGAGGCGAAACGAGGTCGGCGCGAAGATCCCCGAGGGCACCGCCCGCAAGGTCATGAAGGACGGTCGCGGGGAGCTGGGGCTCTACGTCGAAGAGGAGCGCCAGCAGCGCGCCGCGCTTATGCTGCAGGACGTCGCTTACGTGATCGAGGCGCACTGCGACCTGCGTGAGGCGGGCGATCATCCCGCCAAGCACATCGACCAGTTCGCCCGCCGTGCTCGGGCCGGCCAATGCTTTACACGGCCATACCTTGGCACGCGTGAGTGCGCGGCCGACTTCGCCCTGATCGAAGACGATGCCCCGATCCCCTCGCCGCACGAAAGCCTCCGCGGCACCCGCGATCTCGGCTGGATGCTGCACGACATCGACTTCAAGAACGACCGCCAACCCCGCTTCTTCCACGCGACGATGACCGACGGCGTCATCACCGTGCCGCCCTTCAACGGTAAGGAGGTGCGGCAATGATTCTGCAGCGACTCGTGGAGTACTACGACCGGCTCGCGGTTGACCCGCAGAGCGGTGTTGCTGCGCCGGGGTTCTCGCGTGAGAAGATCGGCTTCGCGCTCGTCATCGATCCCAACGGTGACAACCCCGTTCTACAAGATTTGCGTGAAGGCGAAGGGAAGAGGCTCGGCCCGCGAATGATGAGCGTTCCGAGCCGAGGCGGAAGACAGGGCACCGGCCTGAAGCCCAACTTCCTGTGGGACAACACTGGTTACGTGCTTGGCCGGGACAGCAAGGGCAAGCCCGAGCGTGCGCTCCAGATGTTCCAATCGTTTCGAGAGTTCCACGAGCAGATGCTCGCGGCGATCGACGACGACGGGCTTCGCGCCGTTGTCGCATTCCTGAAGCGATGGAACCCAGCAGACGCCGACAAACTTGAACGATTCGACGAGGCGATCGACAAAAACCTCATCTTCCGCGTCGCGAAGCAGCAGCGGTTCGTACACGAGTCGCAGGCTGTCACTTCCGGCTGGCGCGCACCTGTTGAAGCGGACGACGCGCCGAGCGTCGGCCAGAGCCTGCTTAGCGGCGATATCGGTCCGATCGCGCGGCTTCACCCGCTCATCTCCGGCGTCCGCGGCGCACAGACTATGGGTGCCGCTCTAGCTAGCTTTAACCTCGACGCCTTCACCAGTTACGGCCTGCAGCAAACCTACAACGCGCCCGTCGGCGTCGCCGATGCGTTCAAGTACACGACGGCCCTGAATCGCCTTCTAGAGGACCGCCAACGCACCGTCTTCCTCGGCGACGCGACGGTCGTCTTCTGGTCCGAACGCCCGACGCCGCTCGAGGACGCCGCCGCGGCCCTATTCGGCGAAATGCCCGTCGCCGCCAGCGGCGCCGACATGCCGCCGGAGGATCGCGATCGCGTGCAACGCGTGCGACTCTTCCTCACGCAGCTCCGCGACGGCTCTGCGAACAGTTCCGCCGGCGCGCCAGACGCGTCCGACGGCGACACGCAGTTCTTCGTCCTCGGCCTCTCGCCGAACGCGTCGCGTCTCAGCGTCCGATTCTGGTACGACGGCACCGTGCGGGAGATGAGCGCGCGGCTTCGCCGTCACCTTGCCGATTGCGCCCTCGACGGCACGCGGGATGACGATGCGCCGCTCACCGTTCGCCGAATCGTACAATCGACCGGCCGAGCCATCGTCCGCGACGGCAAATTCAAGGGCTACGACGCCGATGCCGTCTCACCGTTGCTCGGCGGCGCGGTCGCCCGGTCGGTCCTCACCGACGGCCCCTATCCGCAGATGCTCCTCGGCGCGCTGCTCAACCGACTCCGCGCCGACGGTGCAACGCGCCACGAACGCTTTGCAGCCATCAAGGCGTGCCTCGTCCGCAACTCACGTCTATCGAACTCACCCAAGGAGGTGTCCGTGTCACTCGACAGCGATCGTAACGATCCGCCGTACCTCATCGGTCGGCTCTTCGCGCTACTGGAGAAGGTGCAGTCCGACAGCGCGAACGGGACCATCAACGCCACAATCAAGGACCGCTATTTTTCCGCCGCCAGCAGTACGCCGGGCCTCGTCTTCCCCCGGCTGCTTCGGCTCGCGCAGCACCACCTCGCGAAGCTCGACGACCGGCTGAAGGTCTTCTACGACCGCCAGATCGGCGAAGTCGTCGGCAAGCTCGACCGCTTCGCTTCGCACATGAACCTCGAAGAGCAAGGTCTCTTCGCCATCGGTTACTACCACCAGCGTCAATCGCTCTACACCAAGAAGGTCGCAAAGGAAGGGGACGCCAACCCATGAGCACGCCAGTCCAAAACCGCTACGACTTCGTCTACCTCTTCGACGTCACCGACGGCAACCCCAACGGCGATCCCGACGCAGGCAACCTGCCGCGCGTCGACGCCGAGACGGGGCAGGGGCTCGTCACCGATGTGTGCCTCAAGCGTAAGGTGCGGAACTACGTCGCGCTCAAGAAGGAAGGCGCACTGAACTATGAGATCTACGTGAAGGAGAAGGCGATTCTCAACAACCAGCACGCCCGTGCGTACGAGGCACTCAAGCTCGACATCGACGACAAGAAGCGCAAGAGCAAGGGTGAGCAGCGAGCAGACGAGGACCGCAATCTCACCAAGTGGATGTGTCAGAACTTCTTCGATATCCGCACGTTCGGCGCGGTGATGACGACGAAGGTGAACGCGGGCCAGGTCCGCGGGCCGATCCAGTTCACGCTCGCGCGGAGCGTGAGCCCGATCGTGTCGTCGGAGCACGCGGTTACCCGCTGCGCCGTCACCACCGCCGAGGAGGCCGAGAACCAGGGCGGCGACAACCGCACGATGGGCCGAAAGTTCACGATTCCGTACGGCCTATACGTCGGCTACGGTTACATCAACGCGACGCTCGCCGCGCAGACTGGATTCTCCGAGGACGACCTCGCGCTTTTCAAGGAAGCGTTGAACCTGATGTTCGAGCACGACCGCTCCGCCGCCCGCGGCCGGATGTCGCCGGTGAAGTGCGTGGCGTTCAAACACCAACACCGGCTTGGCAACGCGCGGGCGGATCAACTGTTCGCTCGGGTGAAGGTGGAGCCAGTGGAAGCCGTGAAGAACGGGTCGCGTCCGCCGCGATCGAAGGAGGATTACACGATCCGAGTCGAGGGAGAGAAGGACTTGCCCGAAGGCGTGACGATCGAAGAGTGGGTGCGGTAGCCAAGATCGGCACTTCTCCGTGTCTTTCGTGGTGAACTGGGCCGCAAGCCATGTTCTCCGACGACCAACTTCTCCCCCTCAGTGCCCTCCAGCACCTGCTCTTCTGCGAGCGGCAAGCGGCGTTGATCCACGTCGAGCAGTTGTGGCTTGAGAACGGCTTGACTGCGGAGGGTCGCCTCATGCACCGGCGGGTCGACGCGGGCAAGCGGCAGCGACGGCCCGCGAAGGCGACCGACCGTTCCGCACGGCTCGTCTCGTACACGCTCGGCCTGTTCGGCCACGCCGACGTCGTGGAGCGACGACCAAGCGAGCCTCTGCTGCCAGTCGAGTACAAGCGCGGCCGGCCCAAGCCGCACGACGCCGACCGCGTACAGCTCTGCGCCCAGGCGATCTGCATTGAAGAGATGGAAGGCGTCGCCGTCCCGCGCGGCGCGATCTTCTACGGCGAGACCAAGCGCCGCCTCGACGTGCCATTCGACACTGCGCTGCGGGAGACGACGGTCCGCGCGGCCGAACGACTGCACGCGATCATCGCGGGCCGGCTCACGCCGCGCGCCGCGTACGAGCCACGGAAGTGCGACCGATGCTCGCTGCGCCCGCTCTGCATGCCCGAGGTGCTCGACGGGAGCGAGAGCGCTTCGCGGTACGTGTCGCGAAGCGTAGCGATGGTCCTGTCGGGAGACGGGCCGCGAGACTTACTTGGCGCGGAAGACGAATGAGCTACCCCTCGACGGGAGGAACGCCGAACGCCCTGTGAAGTCCCACCTTAACACCCTCTATGTAACAACCGACGGTGCGTATCTCGCCCGGCGCGGCGAGACCGTGCTCGTCCGCGTCGAGAAGCAGACAAAGCTGCAGCTGCCTGTCCACACGATCGAATCGATCGTGTCGCTCGCACGCGTCGGGGTGAGCCCATCGCTAATGAAATTGGCCGGCGAGCGCGGCATCGCGATCAGCCTTTGCGACGGCCACGGCCGATTTCAGGCCCGCATCAGCGGCTTTACAGGCGGCAACGTACTCCTTCGCCGCGAGCAGTACCGCCGGGCCGACGACGACGCTCGCAGCGCCGAGGTCGCCCGCGCAGTTGTTGCGGGAAAGATCGCGAACGGTCGGCAGGTGCTACTCCGATTCGGCCGCGATGCCGACGCCAACGCGCCCGGCCGAGCCGAAGTCGCCCGCGCCGCCGACGGCCTTGCCGCCTCGCTCCGCAGCCTCGATGCCAAGCCCGACCTCGATCGCACTCGCGGCATTGAGGGCGACGCCGCCAATGTCTACTTCTCCGTCTTCGATCACCTGCTGACGCACCAGAAAGACACGTTCCGCTTCACCTCTCGCAATCGTCGGCCGCCGCTCGACCCGGTGAATTGCTTGCTCGGGTTCCTTTACGCGGTACTCGCACACGACTGCCGCAGCGCGCTGGAGTGCGTCGGCTTGGATCCCGCGGTCGGGTTCCTCCACCGCGACCGGCCCGGCCGGCCTGGGCTGGCGCTCGACCTCATGGAGGAGTTCCGCCCGGTGCTCGTCGATCGTCTGGTCATGTCGCTGGTGAATCGTGGTCAGGTGAACGCAGCCGACTTCAAGACCGCAGAAAACGGCGCCGTCACGCTGACCGATGCGGCACGACGGTCCGTGCTGGTCGCATGGCAGAAGCGGAAACAGTCGACGATCGTTCACCCGTTCATCGGCGAGAAGGTCACGCTGGGCCTCGTCCCGCATCTGCAGGCGAGGCTGCTCGCGCGCCACCTGCGGGGCGACCTCGACGCGTACCCGCCGTTCATATGGAGGTAGCGACATGCTGATGCTCGTGACGTATGACGTCGCCACGACGACCAACGCCGGCAAACGCCGCCTAACGAAGGTCGCGAAGGCCTGCCTCAACTTCGGGCAGCGCGTGCAGAACTCGGTCTTCGAGTGCGATGTCGATCCCGCGCAGTGGACTACGCTTCGGGCGAGGCTGCTCGACTTATACGAGCCTGCCGAGGACAGCCTGCGTTTCTATCGCCTCGGCGCGAAGGGCCGGCGGCGCGTCGAGCACCACGGGACCAAGGACGTGCCGGACCTACGGGCTGATGCGTTGATCGTGTAGGTTCACGTTCCTGGGATCGGCCACGCGTCCGGATCGCGAACCATCGGCGCGCAATCAGAGCTCGCGACGTTCGCGATCGGCATAAGCTGCTCTTTGATAAGTGAATAGCGAAACGATGAGCTCGACCGTGTTTGATGGAGAATGGCCGAGCTGTGTCGTTCGCGTGGGAGCGAAATTGCGTCTCGGTCGTGATGTGAGTTAGATCAGTGACGTCGCCCGCTCCCACGCGGGCGCGGATTGAAACAACGGATCGACGGCGCAGGCTGACGACGCTCAGTGGTCGCCCGCTCCCACGCGGGCGCGGATTGAAACCCCTACATGCAGTTTCACTCCGGCGACTGGCTGAAGTCGCCCGCTCCCACGCGGGCGCGGATTGAAACTGCGTTGCAGTCTGCCCCGGCGGAGTCGGCGACACGTCGCCCGCTCCCACGCGGGCGCGGATTGAAACGCCGAACTGACGATGCCCGTTGCACGGGGTTCGATCGTCGCCCGCTCCCACGCGGGCGCGGATTGAAACACCGTGACGCAAGCGTGCGACAAGCTCGGCATCCCGTCGCCCGCTCCCACGCGGGCGCGGATTGAAACTTTAGTGCTCTTTACACGCGCCCCAACGGCAACAAGTCGCCCGCTCCCACGCGGGCGCGGATTGAAACTCGGAAGGGTTGCCGTTGGCTTTCGCTGAGTGCTCGTCGCCCGCTCCCACGCGGGCGCGGATTGAAACGATTCCTGAACGCTGCTTTACCCCGAACTCTTACGGTCGCCCGCTCCCACGCGGGCGCGGATTGAAACACTTACCGAGATGCATATCGATACGAGTTCCGCCGTCGCCCGCTCCCACGCGGGCGCGGATTGAAACAATTTCGTCGGTGCCGTGATTCCAGTCGCCTTCGCCGTCGCCCGCTCCCACGCGGGCGCGGATTGAAACAAACAAGCGGCTGCGCGTCGGGTTGCAGGGCGGCGGTCGCCCGCTCCCACGCGGGCGCGGATTGAAACATCATCTCGACCACCACGTCGTACGCGGCGAGGTGTCGCCCGCTCCCACGCGGGCGCGGATTGAAACACGTCCTCGTCGACCTGATTGACGAACCCCTCGCGTCGCCCGCTCCCACGCGGGCGCGGATTGAAACACCTTGCTGAAGTCGCCGTGCTTCGTGCCGAGAGGTCGCCCGCTCCCACGCGGGCGCGGATTGAAACTTCGACGAGTCGGCGAGCGTGACGGTCCCGTCGCCGTCGCCCGCTCCCACGCGGGCGCGGATTGAAACACACCTTCCGCGTTCGCGCCGCTGTTGAACGCGGTCGCCCGCTCCCACGCGGGCGCGGATTGAAACATGCTCGATCGCAAGCTCGTCGAAGAGGCGACCGGTCGCCCGCTCCCACGCGGGCGCGGATTGAAACAGTACGCAGCGAAGACGAGCGGCTCGGACGTCGAGGTCGCCCGCTCCCACGCGGGCGCGGATTGAAACCGTTCACCCGCGTAGTTCAGAAGCCCGTTCGGGTGGTCGCCCGCTCCCACGCGGGCGCGGATTGAAACCGTTTGCGAGGCACGGACACGCCGATGCGGTCTGGTCGCCCGCTCCCACGCGGGCGCGGATTGAAACCACTTCTTCGACTGGCGGAACTGTCGCGACAGCGTGTCGCCCGCTCCCACGCGGGCGCGGATTGAAACGACTTCCCGCGCGCGAAGTAACCCATGTGGACCGGTCGCCCGCTCCCACGCGGGCGCGGATTGAAACACCTGGCCGAGTCTCGCGCTGAAGCTCGGCATCAAGTCGCCCGCTCCCACGCGGGCGCGGATTGAAACGCTTCCGTTGTGCTGTTGCTCCGAACGGCGACGCGGTCGCCCGCTCCCACGCGGGCGCGGATTGAAACTTGGGTGAGCCGCAAATCGTCTCAGTCGCGAGGGGTCGCCCGCTCCCACGCGGGCGCGGATTGAAACACGCAGACGAACATCTTCGTCATCGGCTACACGTGTCGCCCGCTCCCACGCGGGCGCGGATTGAAACCAATCCATCCGCCCACGGTGGACACAAGCGCGGCGAGTCGCCCGCTCCCACGCGGGCGCGGATTGAAACTTCGACAGCCGAACCGAAATGCCGGTAAGCGACGGTCGCCCGCTCCCACGCGGGCGCGGATTGAAACACGTCGCTGATTGCCACGTCGAGTAGGTCTAGCTGTCGCCCGCTCCCACGCGGGCGCGGATTGAAACGTGTACTCCTGGAACTCGAACCACCGTTGACCCGGTCGCCCGCTCCCACGCGGGCGCGGATTGAAACATCGGAGCCAGGACAACAGCGAACAGCGTTTTCGGTCGCCCGCTCCCACGCGGGCGCGGATTGAAACTGTTGAGTTCGATGGTTGCGGCGAGCTTGTCGTCGTCGCCCGCTCCCACGCGGGCGCGGATTGAAACCTTCCCGTCCGCTCGCTTGTAGCTCATGCCACGGGTCGCCCGCTCCCACGCGGGCGCGGATTGAAACGCCGAAACGATTTCGCTCGTCGTGCAATGGCTGAGTCGCCCGCTCCCACGCGGGCGCGGATTGAAACACGATGAAATCGTGAGACGTATACGGCGTGGTCGTGTCGCCCGCTCCCACGCGGGCGCGGATTGAAACACCGCAGGCCAGCCCGGCGAATCCATCCCCCTCTCGTCGCCCGCTCCCACGCGGGCGCGGATTGAAACACGCTCAGGCCGGTCGTCGACACAGAGCACGAAAGTCGCCCGCTCCCACGCGGGCGCGGATTGAAACATGCTGTCCTCGTGGTGCGGGAAACGCCGGCGGGTCGCCCGCTCCCACGCGGGCGCGGATTGAAACACGAATCGCGGGCCGGGGAACTGGATACCCGATCGTCGCCCGCTCCCACGCGGGCGCGGATTGAAACCATGCCTCGGGCTCCGCGTTGTACGCCGCGACGGTGTCGCCCGCTCCCACGCGGGCGCGGATTGAAACGGATTCGTCTAACCCCCGCTGAACGTGTGAGTTTGTCGCCCGCTCCCACGCGGGCGCGGATTGAAACGCGGATGGTGGCGTCGAACGCCTGCCGCTCGTCGTCGCCCGCTCCCACGCGGGCGCGGATTGAAACGAGCTCCCAACGTGGCAGACGTGGGACGTCGCAATGTCGCCCGCTCCCACGCGGGCGCGGATTGAAACCGAGGCACGTCGGCGGGCGGTGAGCCCGAGTATGGTCGCCCGCTCCCACGCGGGCGCGGATTGAAACGCATGGAGCCGAACAACCGGGACTTCTACCGGGACGTCGCCCGCTCCCACGCGGGCGCGGATTGAAACCCCTCGCACAAGCGCATCGCCTTCGCGGACGAACGTCGCCCGCTCCCACGCGGGCGCGGATTGAAACAAGCATCGCGCGATTTCGTTCAGGATGCGTTCGACGTCGCCCGCTCCCACGCGGGCGCGGATTGAAACAACGCCGCCGCGTTGCTCTGCTGCGTCGCGTACAGGTCGCCCGCTCCCACGCGGGCGCGGATTGAAACAGTTCCGCGTTGACGGCTACCCCCGCATCGACTGGTCGCCCGCTCCCACGCGGGCGCGGATTGAAACTCTTTTGACTCCGCTTGCCGTGGCAGCGTCGGCGGTCGCCCGCTCCCACGCGGGCGCGGATTGAAACATCGACCGCCATGAGGAACGCATCGCCACCCTTGAGGTCGCCCGCTCCCACGCGGGCGCGGATTGAAACACCTGTGGGGATGGGCCGACGCACATACGGCTGACGTCGCCCGCTCCCACGCGGGCGCGGATTGAAACGCGTCGCGTTGCAGTTCAAAGGCGGGTCAGAGGTGTCGCCCGCTCCCACGCGGGCGCGGATTGAAACCGCTGGATGTACTGCCGAACCCGCTCTTCGGTCGGTCGCCCGCTCCCACGCGGGCGCGGATTGAAACCACACCTTGCCATCCGACTTGCGGCGGATGATGGTCGCCCGCTCCCACGCGGGCGCGGATTGAAACAACAGCGGAATCACCGTGACCGTCACGGACTCGCGTCGCCCGCTCCCACGCGGGCGCGGATTGAAACACCGTGGCCGGATGATCGGCATGGCTGAGGCGATGTCGCCCGCTCCCACGCGGGCGCGGATTGAAACGATTACGTCGCGATTTTGAATCCCGACGCAACGCGTCGCCCGCTCCCACGCGGGCGCGGATTGAAACGCCGAACGCACCGACTACACGCTCAACGGCAACGGTCGCCCGCTCCCACGCGGGCGCGGATTGAAACGCGATCTTCATAGCCACGAGCCGGCCCCGGTCGGTCGCCCGCTCCCACGCGGGCGCGGATTGAAACCTCCTCGGCATCCGCGCACGCATTGGCGGCAAGGTCGCCCGCTCCCACGCGGGCGCGGATTGAAACATCGTGTCGACGAAGAGCGCGACGAAGTTGTCGGGTCGCCCGCTCCCACGCGGGCGCGGATTGAAACTTGACCTTCGCGTCATGTGCCCGTCGGATGCGGGGTCGCCCGCTCCCACGCGGGCGCGGATTGAAACGCCGTAGTCCGCGCCATCGAAGACGACGCCGGTTAGTCGCCCGCTCCCACGCGGGCGCGGATTGAAACAAATCGCGACAAGCTGCGTGCCAATGGCGGCAGAGGGTCGCCCGCTCCCACGCGGGCGCGGATTGAAACCCATTGCTCGAACTGCCAATCAGCAGCGCACTCAGTGTCGCCCGCTCCCACGCGGGCGCGGATTGAAACTATCTGAAGAGCGGGCCGAGCGACGCGTATTGGGTCGCCCGCTCCCACGCGGGCGCGGATTGAAACTCGGTTCATGAGTTCACCGCCTCTTCGATTCGCGTCGCCCGCTCCCACGCGGGCGCGGATTGAAACTCGTACCAGTGGGCGATGAGGATCTTGAGGGCGGTCGCCCGCTCCCACGCGGGCGCGGATTGAAACTCGCAGCACCTGCAGCCGTAGTGATCGCCAGCTCGGTCGCCCGCTCCCACGCGGGCGCGGATTGAAACGCGTCGTGCCGAGTCGCTTGGCCCATTCGATCGGTCGCCCGCTCCCACGCGGGCGCGGATTGAAACCTTTTGGGGTTGTTGGTGTATTGGCTTACGACGCGTCGCCCGCTCCCACGCGGGCGCGGATTGAAACATCGACCGCCCTTTGTACCTCTACGAGTACCGAAGTCGCCCGCTCCCACGCGGGCGCGGACTGAAACTGTTTGCTGGCGCTGATGGCACGCTTAACCCAGGTCGCCCGCTCCCACGCGGGCGCGGATTGAAACGATCTGTTCAACGGCGATGATCGTCTCGGCCAGTTGTCGCCCGCTCCCACGCGGGCGCGGATTGAAACCATGTCCCTTCTTGTGCGGCGGTGGAGTGACAGCAGGTCGCCCGCTCCCACGCGGGCGCGGATTGAAACGCAATCCGTCGCGCGTCGAAGCCCCAACGGAACAGCGTCGCCCGCTCCCACGCGGGCGCGGATTGAAACCATTTGCAGGGGCTCTGCATATGGCACGTCGCCGGTCGCCCGCTCCCACGCGGGCGCGGATTGAAACTTCCCAGCCAATCGCTGCTTTTCGGCGTGCGCAGGTCGCCCGCTCCCACGCGGGCGCGGATTGAAACAACACGTCGGGCGCGTTGACCAATGCGGACAGCTGTCGCCCGCTCCCACGCGGGCGCGGATTGAAACTCTTCCACGGTTTAGCTTGCTGCGGTGACGCTGAGTCGCCCGCTCCCACGCGGGCGCGGATTGAAACAGCAACTCGCCTGTCATCATCGACGGATCGACGATGTCGCCCGCTCCCACGCGGGCGCGGATTGAAACTTCGACGTGAGAGGCTCGGGCACGGCCCGGCTGGTCGCCCGCTCCCACGCGGGCGCGAATTGAAACCCGTTGCGGCCGATGATGATCCGGCGCGGCAGTCCGTCGTCCGCTCTCGCGCGGGCGCGGATTGAAACTTCAGCCCGCTGGACGAGCCGGTCCAAGCCGGTTGTCGCCCGATCGTTCGCGGTCATTCGTTGATCGAGCGCCTTCTCTAAGCGCTCGCGTTGGATCGATTGCGTGAGGTCGAGGGTCTTCTGCGCGACGAGCGCCTGCTGCGCGGATGGCTGCTCGGGCGAGAGCCGCCGGTTGGACGCGGCGACCTCTTCGGGAGAGACCTGCCGCTTGGCCGCCTTCGGCCCGCGCCCCGTGAGCCGGACTGGCGAAGCGCCGAACGGCGCAGGGTCGATGGGCAGCGCCGCGGCCGGCGGTTCCGCGGAACGCTCGAAGCCGTGCGCGGCAGGATCTGAACGGGCCGACAAGTGATCGGCGTCACGGGGGAACGACCGCTGAAACATCCGCGTCTCCTGAAGAGGAGACCACGCGAGAACATCCACCTGAATCAAGCGGCGGTCGTTCGAGCATGACGGTGAGTCACACATTCGATCAACTCGCGCACGCGCGCGTCATTGTGGCCCGACCTGCGGAGGGAAGCACACCCGCCGCTCCAGACGATGGTGGCCTGGCTCCTCTACGCGGGCCTACGGCGCGAAGTGCTGCTCTGGCTTATCCACGATGAGATTGACTTCGTGACCGGCGCTTGGCTCATCAGCAAGTGGCCATTGTCACCAGCATGTGTGCTCCAGCGGTGACGATTTCGAAACGACCGGCAGCTTAGGCAAGGCGACCACGGCGCGTTCAGTGCTGTGCTCTGGCAGCCCGCGGCCGAAAGACGGCGAGCAGCACAACGATCGCGACGGCGAGAATCGCTGATGCGACGTAGCGACTCACCTCCAGCCCTCCTTGCTCGTGCGGCTTGTCGAAGAAGTCCCCGAGAGCGGCCCCGAGCGGACGGGTAAGGATGAACGCCACCCAGAACAGGCCCGTCCGCGAGAGATGGGTCGCAGAATAGAGGAACGCGATCAAGGCGAGCATCGCGCCGAACAACACTGCGGCGCCGAGGAACTCCCACCGCTGCGACTCGGCCGTCCAGTCGCCGAGCGCGGTGCCGAGCGTCTGGGAGAACATGATCGTCACCCAGTAGAACAGCTCGGCCTTCCAAGAGTGCAGGACGCGGAACGAAACCGTGCCGACGACGAGTCGCCAGACCAAGAGGGACGCCACGAGCAGCGCGAACAGCAGCAGAGACCCTCCCGCGTAGCCGATGCCGATGTCGCGCGTGGCGAGGTCGGCTAGCGTGGTGCCGACGGTCGTGCTCGCGACGATGGTGGCCCAGTACAGCCAGGAGCGGTACCGCCGCGTCGTGATCTGCAGCGCCGCCGCCGCGAGGAAGAGCACGGCGAAGATGGCCGTGCTCTTTAGGTACCCGAGCCCCAGCGACATCGACACGGCGTCGCCGCCCGTCTCGCCTAGCGTAGTCGCGAGGATCTTTACGATCCAGAACACGAGGGTGACTTCGGGGACCTTCACTTGTGGCGCTTCGGTCGGATCACTCATGTCATCTCCAAGCGATGAACAAGCTCGCCCCGAGTGCAGCAGGTGCAGCCGGGGCGAGGCTATCAGTTCTCAGCTCACCAGTTCAATAGACTCAGGTCGGGTCAGTGCTTGTGCTCGCCCTTGCCCGGCTTGTCGTGCTGGTCGTGCTCTTCATCTTCTTCGTGACCCTTGTGCTTATTGCCGTGACGGCCGCCGTCCTCATCTTCTTCGTCGCGGTCGGCCTTTCGGTCGGGGTGCTCTGGCTCAACGACGTCGGAGAGAATCGTGCCGGCCAGATCGAGACGAATCTCGTGAAGTTCCTTCCCCGCGACCACCGCGACATCGATGAACGACTTGTCGCCAGCCTTGACCGCCTCGGCCTCCTTAATCGTGGCGGCGGTGCCGTATCGCTTCGCGATCGCCTCGGCCACGGGCGCGGGAAGCGACTTCACCTCCATTGCGATCTCCTCTTCAAGCAACGTGCCCGCATCGCTCACCGATACGGTGTGCTCCACGTTCTCGACCTTAAAGTGCGCCTCGTACGTCGTCTTGCCGCTCTCCTCTTCCTTCTCGAAGCCGTACACGGCATTCGACGCCGCGGCCTTCAGGATGGTTTCCTGAACGGCGGCGGGCAGATCCTTCAGCGCGAGTTCCTTCTTCTCGTGGCCCTTATCTTCACGATTCTCTGCCAGGGCAACACAGCCGACGGCGAGAGCGGCCGCCATCGCAATCGACGCGATCCATCCTGAACGACTCATGGATTCTCCTTGTCCGGGAAGTCAGCATTCCATCGACAACGCGATCGACGGTTTGGGCGATGCTATCGTGCGTTCATGATGCCTCGATGATGGCGCGAAACCTTGGGCGTCATCTGTCCGCGACGGGTAGTGTGATCACGACAGTAAACGTTCCATCCGTATCCAGGGCCGCTCGAACGCTTCCACCCATCGCGGTCGCGTAGGCGCGGACGAGGGTGAGCCCGAGGCCGACGCTGCCCCCGGCACGAGCGGAGTCCTTCCGCCAGAAAGGCTCGAACATCCGGTCGAGGTCGGCGTCGACCAACTGTTCCTGCCGATTGCGCACTGCGATCTCCGCCGTTGCGCCAGTTACTGCGGTAGTAACTCCGATTACGGTCGCCGGCAACGCGTACTTGACGGCGTTTGCCAAGAGGTTCTCTAGGATTGCCCTCAGTGCATCCGGGTCGGCCAACACGGCTTCGGGGCCCGCTTCGCTTCGGATCAATGCCGCATGCCCGTTGGAGTTGGCTTCAATCCGCGCGATGCACCGATCGACGAGCGGAGCCACTATCACCTTCTCCGCTGGCAGCCGTTCTCCAGTCCGAGTGAGGCGGGCGACCTTCAAGAGCGTCGTCACCATCTGCTGCATCTCGCGACCGATGGCGTTTGCCTCATTCAGGGCTCGCGTGGTGGACATCACGTCGCCCGCGTCGCGCAGCGCCACATCGGTCACGACCAACAGTTCCGCGATCGGCGTGCGGAGTTCATGCGACGCTGCGACGGAGAACTGGCGTTCCCGCGTGATCGTGCGGGCGACGCGACTGAGAAGATCATCGATGCGCGTGGAGATCGGCCTGAGCTCGTTCGGAAGTGATGCATCAGCGATCCCGGCGGTTGGTGCCTCGGCGTCGATCGCTTCGACGCGGGCCGAGAGCTGGCGCAGCTCGGACAGGCCGCGACGGACGATCACGACACTCCCGATCACGGCTGCCGCTGAGAGCATGAGTGCCGCACAACCGACGGCAAGGGTGACCTCCGCGAGCGTCTCGTCGAGTTCGTGGCGGTCCTGAACGACGGTGATGCGGACCTGCGGTACGTTCGGAGCCGGGTCCCGCTTCACGCCGCTGTCGTCCTCTAACGCCGGCAAGAACGACTGTGACACGCCGCGCCCAGTTCTCCCGCTCGGCAGCGGCACGTTGAACGCCCCATGCCCGGTTGCCTCCGGAGGAAGCGGCAGCGATCCCGTTGACGAACTCAGGACATGACCCGCCGCGTCCTGGAATTGCACGAACTCCGATTGGCGGAGCCGCTTCAAGTTGTCGCGGGGCAGCAGGTCTGTCTCAACCTCGATCTCGCCGGACGGACGAACGGTCACCAGGGACTGCAACGTCGACGCACGAAGTGCCAGCGACTGATCGAACGCTTCGATCAGCGTGTGCCGAAGCCACACGCAGAGGCCGCCGCCGGTGATGAGCGAACAGGCCAGAAGTGCTGCGGTGAGCCACCCGATGAGATGGGATTGAATCGACCTCAACGTGTTTACTCCAACAGCTCGTACCCAGCCCCACGCCGCGTCCTGATGCAGGATTCCCCACCGCCAGCGTCCAGCTTCTTGCGCAACGCATACACGACTGAATCGACGACGTTGCTCATCACATCGGTCGTGCCGTCGTAGATGTGCGCTTCGATCTCAGTGCGGCTGACGACATCGCCGCGGCGGGCGACGAGGTACTCCAGAACCGCGAACTCGCGGGGTGATAGGTCGATGCGTTCGCCGTTGCGGGAGAGCGAACGCGCCGCCTGATCGAACACGCACGCCCCGACCGAGACGGCCGTCGTCTTACGACCAGTCGCCCGACGGACCAACGCCCCGACGCGGGCGAGCAGCTCGTCGAATGCAAAAGGCTTCACCAGATAGTCGTCGGCACCGGCGCGGAAGCCCTCGATCTTGTCCTCTAGGCGGTCTCGCGCCGTGAGGAGCAGCACGTGCGTGTCACGCCCGCTCAGGCGAAGCGCGTTGAGCACGCCGATCCCGTCGAGCGAGGGCAACATGATGTCGAGCACTATGGCGTCGTACGAATGAGACTGCGCAAGCCACAGGCCTTGGCGGCCGTCAGCAGCCGAATCGACCGCGTAGCCCGCATTCTTCAGGCCGAGGGCGATGCTCTCCCTCAGGCGTACCGAGTCTTCAACAACGAGGATGCGCATAGCAGACCGATGCCCTGCATTCACACATTAGCTGGCTTACATGATGGCACGATGACCAAGACCGCAAAGCCCGTATGCGGATGAAACAGCAGCAGCTGTTTCGGTTGCGAAGCGACATGCGGGATTGGCAAAAGGCGTACCCAAAGCAACTGGCATCGATTCCAGCTGCATAGTGATCCAGGAGATCGATCTGCCCTGTAAACGCAAGCGTTGACCTCTAGGGTCTGAGCTCAGCCGTAGTAGTTGTCGCCTCGGTCGATCAGGGGGCGACGGTTCACTCCATCGATGGCGCGTTGAACGGCGCTGCGAAGCGTTTCAGGCTTGATTGGTTTGTGGAGGAACTCAACTGCACCATGTCTGGCGGAGTCGATCGCTGCCGACACCGATCCATAAGCCGTCAAGATCAGCGCGGGCGGTACGTTCGAACCGCGAACCCGTGCCAATTCCTTCAGAACCTCGAGGCCGTCGATGTGGGGCATCGACAAATCCAGGATGACGAGGTCGAACGGTTCGGCGAGCAAGGCCTCGATGGCACTACGGCCGTCGATCGCCTCAGAGATTTCGTAGCCGACGGACTCCAGCGTCGACCGTAGAGCGATCCGGATGCTGGGCTCGTCATCCGCGATGAGGATTCGATGCTGGTCGGTGATGGTCTTCATGATGCGTCTCCTTGGTGGCCGACGTGGTTGACATCGAGGCAGTCGCTGACGAACTCCACGAAGCCGGCAGCCTGGCGCCGCGTCGACCCGACGTATCTCACCACGCTGACCAAAACGTCAGGGGAAACGGGCTTTGCGAGATATGCTCGGGCACCCATCTCCGCTAACTCGATCGCGCTGGAGGACGACGCTCGCGCCGTGAGGACGACTACCTGGGGCCTCTCCCGTGGATCCATCTTGGCGACCACGGACATGAATTCTTCGCCGTCGAGGTACTCCATGGTGAGGTCCAGCACGACAATCGAAGGATTCAATTGACACAGCTTGAACAGTGCAGAGGCGCCGTCATCGGCTTCCGTCACGCGATATCCTGACGCTTCCAGCACGGCGCGTAGTGCAACGCGAATCGAGTGATGATCGTCGACGACCATGACGTGGTCGGCGCGAGTGAAGTCCTGATCGCACCACTCGTTATCTGCAGCGACTTCCGAAAGCCGCGTCTTGACGCCGATGTGTCGAATGGCCACTGACTCGGGTAGCGCTGTCGCCATGGTGCGTTCGCCTTTCACTGGTTGGTAGCCTTCGGGAGGGAGAAGAAGAATGCCGCCCCTTGGCCCACGACGGATTCCGCGCGGACGTAGCCGCCGTGCGCTTCGACGATCTGCTTGACGATCGCAAGACCAAGGCCGCTGCCGCTGTTGCCGGCCTGGCCGGGAACGCGATAGAACGTGTCGAATAGTCGTCCGAGATGATCGGGGGCGACCCCGGGGCCGGTGTCGCGCACGGACAGCTCCACCGCTGGACCGATATCGCGGGCGTCGATCGTCACCACTCCGCCCGGTGGCGTGAAGCGTTTCGCGTTCTCAAGCAGATTTGCGAACACGTGCTGCATGCGGCCGGGATCGGCCAACACTGCCGGCAGGTTGTCGGGGACATCATTCCTGAATTGAATCGATCGCTCTTCAAACGAAGCGTTCAACGCCGCATGGGATTCGCCGGCGAGACGACGCGGATTCATCGGCTGCGGGTTGACCGGAAACTGTCCGCTCGCCAGACGCCCCATATCGAGGATCGTCTCGATTATTCGGTGGAGCCGCTCGACCTGATCGTTCACGACCTTCAGCAGCTCCGCGGAAGCATCGTTAGTTGCCGCCCTCGCCTGTTCCAGAAGCAGCGGCACGATCATCCGCATGCTCGTCAGCGGCGTCTTCAATTCGTGGCTTGCCATCGACAGCAGAGAGGACTTGACGTCGTCCAGGCGACGGAACTCCGTTACGTCTGTGAGGATCACGGTGGTCCCAAGCATCCTGCCGTCCTGACTCTCAAGACGAATCGACTGAGGCAGGAAGTGTCTGCGATGCCCTTGATCGTCGACTTCTATGCTTGGCCGGTAACTATCAAAGGTCGCGATCGGGTGATCCACCGCGTACGCGAGCCACGGGGCGTTGTCGCGAACGCTCGTATCTCCCGCCCTGACCTTGAAGAGCCGCGACGCGACGCGGTTGGCCAGCTCGACCTTGCCGTCGGCGCTGATGAGCACGACGCCGTCGGGAAGGCTGTCAATCGCGGTCTGCGTCGTCTGATAGGCGCGGAGCAGCCTGTCGGCGTCGAGCGACCGGAGCCGCTTAAGTTCGATAGCCATCGCATTGATCGTGCTGCCAAGCTGGCCGAGTTCGTCGTGGGTCCTGACTGCGACATGCTGGTCGAAGTCGCCCGCGCCGATGGCTTTAGTCGTCTGCGTCATCGCGACGAGTGGGCCCACGATTCGCTGACCTGCAATCCACGCGACCAGGACCGACACGGCCACGCCAACGGATCCCATCGCGACGAGCGTCCAACGAGCGGACCGCGTGCTTGTATCGAAGTCGCGATTGCTCTCACTGATGCTCGCGGTGTTGAGTTGCGCAAGCTGTGTAAGCAGCTGCCTAACCTTAGACGCCGCGGGCATGAACTCGACGCGGAACCTGCGCGTTCGCTCTGCGCCGCTCGCGCGCTCGAGTCGATCTAGCGCGGCTTGAGTCGATGTCCAATGCATTTGAACGGAGTCGGTCATCTCGCGCTCCGAGGGCAAAGACGAACGTTCGACCTGCAGGGCCAGCGCATGTTCGAAGGATTGAATGCACTTCTCGTAAGAATCGACCGGCATGGCATCGCCCGATTCGAGTCGTTCGCGGGCTGCATCGCTAAGTTGATCCAGCGCGTCGCGCATGTCTCGGGTCGCGGTTACGCTCGCCAGGTCATCGTGCACCGTCTGCCGAGCGACGGATGCGTAGCGGTCGAACACATGCCCAGCGAATCCCAGCGCTGCCAGCAGAATGACGACCATCAACGCGAACGCGAGATGTAGTTTCGAGCGAATGCCCATTGCGAAATCGGTGACGTAACCTGGCGACGATCCGTTTTCGGTCATGCGATCTCCGAGGATCCCTCCGCGAGATCGTAAGGCGGGCGTACCCGACGTCCGAGTCCCCGTCAGACAACTCAAGCAGTCGAGCGGGCTTCGAATTGCCCATAGGTCACCGCGAGTATGCGAGTACGTGCAGCATCTCAGCGGCCGCCACGTCATACGCGGAGGCAAGATCGCCAGTCGGCAGATCTTTGACCTTCGTTTCGAACAATCGAATGCCCTGCAGCATGGTCGATTCGAAGTTCCTTCCGTTTACCGAGTCAGGCACCTCGAACCGCCAGACATCGCCGTGTTCCCGCCGAACATGGATGGTGAAGGCACCTCGCCCGCCGAACGACGGGACGTCGACATCGGCACGGTTGCCATCGTCTTGAACCTTGATGTTGAAGGGCTTGGTGAACGAACTGTCGTCGAGCGGGGCGAACTCCGTGCCGATGCGCGATTTCCAGCTCTCGCGCACGCGTCGAGCGTCGGCGCCGTAGTCGTCCTCCTTCGACCTGTCCAAGTCTTTCTCGATTCGACTGCGGTCGGTCGACCCGATGTCCTCCAACACGCGTGTGATGCCGTCGTCTTTCACGCAGCGATTCAGCGTGGCCGCAAGCAAGTGCCGGATCGAAGCCTCGCTCTGGGCGGTTGTGGGAACGGATTCGTCCTTTGACTGTTTCGGTTGACTACCGAGGGCCGCAGTTGTGATCGCAAGTGAGCCGACGACGGCAATTGATAACGATTTCGACATGGCGTCTCCTTGGGCAGTCGCTTGGCCGAACCATTTCGGCCGTTGCGACGTGTCCTTAGCCGGTCTGTCGCAATCGCGGTGCCACTACTAGAATCATGAGATACCGCTTTCCAGACGAGGAGCGAGTCCGCATCTCTGCCGCATCTTTCATTTTGAAATGCCCGCGCGTGCGGCATTTCAGATCTGCAAGCGTCGTGCGGTTGGATTGCGGATATGAACATGAACGCCGTCGGGCCGAAATCTCCAAACTCAGGCACATCGGGCTCGCGTCGCGTCCTCGTGGTAGATGACGAGGCGTCCATTCGAACTGCCGTTGTTGCGACGTTGAAGTCTGACGGTGCGTCGACCGTCGCGGTCGCCGACGGCGAGGCGGCGCTTGAGGCATGCCGACGACAGGCGTTCGATGTCGCGCTGATCGATTACCGAATTGGCGCTGCGAACGGCATCGACCTGGTGACCGCGATCCTGAATGACGCGCCGTGGATGAAACTGATCGTGATGACCGCCTTCGCGTCGTTCGAGATCGCCGTGGAGGCGATTCGCCGCGGAGCCTCAAACTTCCTTCCCAAGCCTTTCACTCCGGAGCAACTGCGCGTGGTCGTTGCTCAGGCGGCGCGACAACGAGAGCTCGAGCAGCGTTTGACCGAACAGGCGTCTGCCGATCAAGCAGTCGACTTTAAGAGCCAAGATCCCGCTATGACGGCCGCGGTCGAGATGGCGAGACAGGTGTCCGCGACCGACGCGACGATCTTGCTCAGCGGCGAGACCGGAACGGGGAAGGGGGAGTTGGCCAAGGCAATCCATCGGTGGAGCCCCCGCGCGGCACGTCCGTTCGGCGTGATCGCGTGCCCGTCGCTGTCCGCGGAACTGCTTGAGAGCGAACTCTTCGGCCACCGAAAGGGGGCGTTCACTAACGCGGTGCGGGAGAACCCCGGCCGAATTGCCGCCTCTGACGGCGGAACGATCTTTCTCGACGAGATCGGTGACTTGCCTCTAGCGCTGCAGCCGAAGCTGCTGCGATTCATACAGGACCGTGAGTACGAGCGCGTCGGCGACCACGTTACGCGCAAGGCCGACGTACGCGTCATCGCCGCGACCAACGTGGATTTGAACGAGGCGGTCCTTGCTGGGCGTTTTCGCAAAGATCTGTTGTATCGATTGAACGTAATCCAGATCGATGTTCCGCCACTCCGCGATCGACCTTACGACACGCTTGCAATCGCCAATGCTCTGCTGAGTAGATTTGCGGTGGCGATGAAGAGGACGCAACTTCATCTCTCCGAAGCGGCACAGCAGGCTATGTTGCACTACGCGTGGCCTGGAAATGTGCGCGAACTGCGAAACGTAGTGGAGCGGGCGGTGATCCTCAGCCCAACAAATGCGATCGGCCCGGAGCTGCTGCGTCTCGATCCGGCTTCCTCACACCAGGCGATCGTCGAAATCGGCAGTCACGTGCCGCTGGAGCGGATCGAAGAACTGCACATCCGGGGGGTACTCGCTTCAACGAGCTCCATCGAGGAGGCAGCGAAGATCCTAGGCATGGACAGCGTCACGCTTTGGCGACGTCGCCGTAGGTACGGAATCGCCTAAAGAAGCCATGCCGGCTCGAGCACGTGCCGCCGCCACTGGGACCTGCGACAGTCAGCGAGCGCCAAGACCGTGGGCTCAGCATAGGCTCGGTTGGGGTGCACACGGGCATTGGTTTTGTGGCCGGGGGCAATTGTCACAACGTGCGCCGTATCACAATTTCGAGCCCGACCACGCGATCGCACTGCGAACGTGTAAGGGATATCGCATTCGCGACGGCGCGGCCGCGTGCCAACGTGGCGCTACGGCTGGAAGAACCGCGGGCCGCCGCTGCCATTGATTGGCCATTCGATGCGCACGGTCGATAGATCCTAGGTGTCGCGACCCGGCTGACTCGGCGGCAACGTTTCCTTTGTAGAAGAGCCATGCACTGCCGCGCTCATCTGCGAGTTAGTCTTCTAATGCTTTGCCCGCCGCAGCTGGTCTAGCAACGCGCCGTCTTCGCGGATGCCCATTCAGCGATCCAGGACCAATCGGCCTCGGAGTGCTGCCCAAGCACAGTGGATGATTTGCCCGTCATCTTTCAGCCGATTCGAGATGCTCGAGCCCGCCATCTCTGCGAAGCCGGCTTCGGTCAGATTCGTGACCAGCAGCGTGGGACGCATCTCGGCATATCGGGCATCAATCAATTCCACGAGGTCTCCATCGCTCCGCGGATCGGGCTGCTTCTCGTGGTACTCGTCGAGAACGATCAGGTCTGCAGCGACCCATCGTTGAAGCACTGCGTCCTCACTATTGTTCTTCGCGCCCCAAGTCGCCCGGCGCTCTGTGACATACGTCCTCGCGGTTGCGTACCAAGCGGTTCGACCCTTGTCGATGAACATCCGGATGGCTGCGCACGCCAAGCCGGTCTTACCGTTGCCACGCGGACCGTGGAGCAGCCACGGCGCGCCGGACGTTGCGAGTTCACGGAGTTGCATTGCGACTGCCTGCCATGCTTCGATGTCATGCTGAGGCAGCGTGGCGAACGCTTTAGGCATGGCGAAGAGCGACATGTTCGCATACCGCGTTGGAATTCTGGCCTGCCTGTTGAGGGCCTCGCGATTTCTGTCCTTCCACTGCTTCGCGACCCACGCATTTGCCTCGCGGTCGAGTTGTTCGCGCTGCCTTCTGCATGCCGCGAGCCATTCCTGATGCGACATCGATTCGAGATCTGAATCCTGCGACATCGCGCTCAGTACCGATTCGAGCCGTGTCACGGCAGCGGCCGGTACTGGGGCGCTCGAATGCTCCTGCTCCAACGCGTCCTCAGCCAGCTCGGCGTTCTGTCGCTTCGTCTGCTGGTCCGATCGCGAAGGCTTCGCCAGCGTTGAAGAACTCGGCGCCCGCTTCCGGATGGCGCTGACGGCGCGCCTTCGACTCGCGCGACATTCGTTCGAGGTCGTAGACGGTGCTTGGCTCTGCGTGCTCGCCGGGTCGAGTGCCGTCTGCGTTGCGATCATTTCGGGATCGAGCATAGATGTACTCCTGCCGGCGTTGCTGTTGCGCCGGCGTCTTCTGGGCCTGAAGGACCCAAGTCTGAAGCTGGTTTCCAAGTAACGAGAGCGGTCGATTTTGACGCGCGATGAACGCATCTGGGGTTCGCAGGTAGGCCAGTGCGACCGCCTTCGCGCGGTCGAGATTCCAGGCCACCCACGAGTGCGACAGCACGCGTTTCACCGCCCTACCGTCGTTCGCGCCGTCGAATGGATACTCGAGCCCCTGCATCGCCGCGGGGTAGCCCTGCTCGCACCACCACGCGATGAAACCGGTGTAAACCGGCGACTGATCGGCCGAGAGCGACGAAGTCTTCCGCTTCCGCCCGCTCCCCGTTGCAGACCGCAGGTCCGACAGCTCTGCGACGCCCCGCAGCACCGGGGGCGGCGGCGAAGCCGACGCAACTGCGTTCGCAGCCCCGGGTGTAGGGGTTGGAGTGGGGGTGGTAGTAAGAGGGGGTGTGGGGGAGAGAGAAGGAGGGGGCGAGGAAGGGGGAGAGGGAATCTCGTTGTGACTCTCGCGTGACATCGCGCGTGACACGTGCGTGACATCGGGCGTGACACCCCTTCCGCCGCGTTCCCGCGATCGCTGATTTTGCTTGCGTTTCCGGGCGGATTCACGATCTGTTTGTGCCCGCCGCAACCGCCGACAGATCAGCGTGACGGTGCCGTGACCGTCGTCGTGAACGTCGGCGGCGTTGCGCGCCTTGAGATCGTCTATTGCCGCACGCATATCGTTCGCCGTGCAGCGGCAGAGCCGGGCCAGATCGTCGATCCGGCCTACAAGGATGCCGCCCCGGGCGAGTTTGCGCATGTGGCAAATCGCATCCATCCAGATGCCGCGCGTGGCGGGACGACACATGGTTAGCGAGGAGTCGCTCAGCCATGCCTCGTCGTCGAAGTTGTCGCGCGGTCTCTTGGACATCAATCACCTTCTCCACAAGCAGGCCGCGCGCGTGCGCGGCCAATCCACTCCGCGCGCTTCGCCAGCGCGGGGGCGGCCAACTCATCGCATCAACGCATCTGAGTGAACCCCCTGCTCACGCAAATGCCGCCTATAGACATCGCGATGGCGCGGAGCGCCGCTAAGGCGCGGAATGCATCTCCCGGCCGCGCAGAACACGCGCCCGTCTCGCCAAATCCAAAATGAATTCGGCTGCTGTCTCTCCCACTCGCGGTGGCGTCGCGCCACCCTCCATAGCATCCTCCATAGCGACCCGCATGTTCGGGAAGCGTACGGATCAATTTGGACCAATCTTGTTAGGGGAACAATGGAGTAACGACAGCCCCACAAATTATGCACGGATAAATGCTTATGACCATTACACCGCCTGCAGATTGCAGCTCGGACCATCCCAGATGAGGCCGGATTTGTAAACCGGTGGTTGCGGGTTCAACTCCCGCTCGCGGCTCTTTCGGAATACCTTGATCTTTCAGTCTTTTGCACGTTAGGCGAAACCGGCGCACTGTCGCGCGAACATGGTTTCGTCCATACTCGGTCTCCCGTCCGTAGGCGTTACAGGCTTTATTCATAGCACGTCTCTACTCACTGGAAATGTTCACAGTAAAGAGGTCGATGCGCCGCGCACTCTACCGTCTGCCGCCCGCTTGAGTTGGCTGGTGTAAGGCCATCAACTGGAGAAAGTGGCGATGCGACGCCCATGCCGCTTGCAGCGGTCGTCGAACTGCTGCTGATGCGCATCGAGGCGATTCGCTCGGGCGTCAAGGCCGGAGTCGTCGAGATCGCACCGAGCAGCATGACGATCGGCGAATTCGCGCAGATGTTCCTCGACCACCTCTTTCAACGCGTCGAGTCGGGTATGCCGGAGAAGCTGGCGCGGCCCACGTGCCACGACTCGCGCGCAGGGCTCAAGCGGTTCCTCGCAGCGGTCAGGCCAAACCTGCACACGTTTCGCGACGGTGGCCTCGAACTTGCCGCCCTTCATGCTGCCGGCGAGGGTGTTGATGGCGTAGTCGAGCGTGATGCCGAGACTGGAGCCACTTAGAGGACAATCAAGCCGGAATAGTTGTGTTGTAGCGACTTGCGAGCAGAAGCAGGTCGTCGAAGTCGACGTCTCCGTCGAGGTCGGCATCGCCGTCGGCGAGGGTGGCGGCTGATGGCTGGTTGTAGTGGGAGGCGAGGATCAGCAGGTCGTCGAAGTCCACGCGGCGATCCCGGTTGAAGTCGCCGGCGAGCACGTATGCCTGTTGCCCAGACACGCTGATCGATCTTGCGAGCGGCTGACCCGCGACGGACACCCGAGACGGCGGCAGCGTGCCGGTGTACTCGCCGTCGGGCGCGTTGGTGGGCAGATACCACGTCGCGGTGCGCCGGTCGCCCGACAGTTCGACGCGCGACGCGATCAGCGAAGCCCCCGTGCGCACGTGCACGACATCGAGATCGGTCGCGATCACCGATGCAGCGTCGACCGGCTCGGAGAAGCGAACGCGGAAGCCATAGCCGCCAGCCGTGGTGAACTCGGCAGCGACGGGGAACGCGGAAGGCGTCGTATCGAGGACGTAAGCGCCGCGACCCGCACGCGTGCCGACGCGAACGGAATACGTTCCGGTCGTACCGGGCGTGAACGTGAGCCGGGCGTTGCGTCCGTCGGGGGCGGCGTTGTCGTTCGATGCGACGAGGTTGCCCGCGCCGTCGCGCACCTCGATGTACGGGTCGACCAGCCCCGAAGCCGACCCCGCGGCGCTCCCTACATCCGGCGTACGCGTGCCAAGGTAGAGCGGCACGCCAGCCTGCACTTGCACGGCATAGTCGTCCGCATCGCGCACCTTCGACGCGGCGAAAGCAAGCAGGTTGCGGTGGTACGCCTGGCCGATCGTGCCGGTGCCGTTGAACAGCTCGAGATTGATCGTGCTGACGATCACGCTTCCCGCGCCGAACGGGTACTCGAGCGCTGAAACGATGTCGGGCTGCGCCGCCGATGTGCCCAGGATCTTCCTCGCGCCGGCGATGTTCAGTTGATAACCGAATCCCAGAACAGTGCCAGACGGGAGGACGCTGCCCATGATGCCCGTGATGCCCGGGACCCGACCGAACGGGCCAGCGACGAGGTCGTTCCCGGCTTCGAGCGGCGAGACTGTATTCTGGTACGCTTGAACGAACTGCGCGCCCGCCGCGCCGGGCAGGACGTCGTACTGGTAGGCGTCTGCGCGGTACAGATAGCTGTAGTAGTTCGCGAGCCACACGCCCCCGGCGCTGACGAAGGATTCGACGCGCGTCATGCTCGCCTGTACGCGCTGGTAGAACTCGGTCGATTGCTGCCCCGCGAGCACGACCATGTCGAAGCGGCCGAGGTCGACCGTGGCGAGTTCGTCGGACGACACGACGGTCGTCCTGAAGCCCATCGCCTGCGAGAAGATGAGGTTGTAGTCGGCCCCCGCAGGCGCATCCTGCAGGATTGCAACGCTCGGCCCGCTGGGGCTCGCGAGCACGGGCTCGCCGAGCGGGATCGAGAAAGGCTCGCCCGCGCCGGCGACGGCCCGCGCATCCGTGAGGGCAACCAGCGTATAAGGCGACGCGTCCCGACCCGTGACACGAAGGAAGTAACGACCTGCAGAGGCGATCGCAGCCGTGGTGGCAAGTTCGTACCCTGGCGTTGCGGCATACATCGGGGCATACGAGCCGGCAGACACCGTTGATACGATCACGTTTCCGGCCGCATCGACGATCGCGATCTGGCTTACGCCCGCGCCGCGCAACGCGAGGCGGAGACTCCGCGGGGAAGCGAGATCGATGCTGTACCAATCCTCCCGCAACGGCGCGGCGTTACCGGTGACGGCGTAACGCGCGCCGGCCGTCGCGGTGCCGATGTCGATCGCGCTGGCCGTGAGCGACTGGGCGGTCGCTTGGGACTGATTGCCCGCGCCGCCGAACGCGCCGGCCCGATGAGCCGCGTTCACCAACACGCGCAGCGATGCCACACCCGAGGGCGAAGGCGTGACGCTGCCCATTTCGATCGTGTATCGGCCGGCTGCGAGATTGGAGACTTCCAGCATTGCCCCCAGGCCGGCTGCGCCTGCGGCACTCATCGCGACGAACACGCCGCTCGGACCGCGCAGCGTAAGCGTCGGTTGAAGCGTCGAAGAAGTCGGCTCGACCGCGAGCGACAGCAGTTGGCCCTCTGCGATGTCGACGAACGATTGAGAGACCGGTGCCGTCGGCGTAAGCACGGCCGACGCGGAGCCGCCGACGACCATCGCGCCGGCTGGCGCGACAGGCGTCAAACGGATCGGCTGCGGGCCAGCCTGCGTGCTGAAGCGGACGACGAAGTCGCCGCCCTTCTCGCCGTCGCCCGACGACTCGACCGAGATCGGCCACCGCGGCGTCTCGCCGTCGAGCTGATTGCTGTTCAACGAGAAGATGCCGCCGACCGTGTCGCCGCGCATCGTCAACACGAACGTGTCGACGGGCAGGTTGGCGAAGCTCGCGATCAGTACATCGGCGCTGGCGTTGTACGTCAGCGTTGGCGTGAACGAACCCGTCGTCAGCCCGGTGAGGAGGACCGAAGTCGGTGAAATCGAACTGGCGGACAGCTTGCCGCTGAACCGGAACACGAACGTCTGCGGGCCTGCCGCGAGCACGTCGGATCGCTGAACGCTGGAGTACACCACGCGCGGCCCGCCGATGGTGATGCCAACCGTGCTCGTGAACGCCGCGACGCCGTTCAGTCGCATGCCCGTGATCGCCCCGGCGGCGACCTGCACCACGCAGGCGCCGTCCGGCAGGTCGGGCAGCGTCACCAGCACCTGCGTTCCGTTCGGCTGGAGTGCGATCGCCTTCGCGGGAATGCCGTTGAAGGTGAAGTCGCTGGCGCTGAGGGAGGTCGCGAGGATGGGATCGCTGAACTCGAACGTGAACCGGCCGTTCCGCTGGTTCTGACCTTCGTACGTCGACGTGAGCGACGCCGTGAATGCCGGAGTTGCCGGCGCACGGACGCCCTGCGTGCGGAGCACGAAAGCACCCGAAGTATCGGTCGACTTCCGGAGTTGAAGCTTCCACTGGCCGGTCTGATCGAGCGTCTTGACCAGCCGTTCGTTTCTGCCGTCGCCGGCGGTGTTGCCGTCGACGACCGTCATCGTGCCGTCCGGCGCGTAGAGCTGGAACCAGAGGTCGAGCGTGTTCGTCACCTCGCCGGGCGCATCGCCGGGCGTGAGGGATTCGATCACGATGTCATCGCCCGCGACGCCGTCGAACGTGTACGCGTAGATCTCCGGCGTACTGTCGTAGCCGAAGTAACGAGAGGCGACGAGCCGATCGGGGCCGGGCAGCCGGCGATCGCGCTGATGCGTGGCGTTGCGGATGAGGGTGTCGGTATAGCTGAGATCGCCGCCCGTCGATTGCGAGAACTTCAGGTAGTACCGCCCGGTGTATGGCGCAACCGCGCCGATCCCAGGAAGACGGCTGAAGAGCATTGCCCCGCTGCTGTCCAGAACGGTGGCGAAGCCAGGATAGGCGGTGCTGCCGTTCGCATCGACATCGAAGCCCCAGGTGTCGCCTGCGACGAGGTCGAAGGAGAAATAGTCGACGGAGTCCCCCCGCGAGCCCGCCGTTGTGCCTGATAGATTCACGCGAGACGAACCCGGCATCGAAGCGAGGTACGGCGTGAAGTGCGGCGAGAGGTCCTCGGCGGTGGCGAGCGAGTCGTTGGTTGAGGCGCCGTTCGGCTCGACCTCGTACGTATAGAAGAAGTTGAGGAGGAAGGTGTACACGCCCCACGAGCCATTGCCCGTCACGCCGACAGGATCGAGCGGGCTTGCGACGAACGTGTACGCGCCGCGCACCGGCACCCGTACGGCCGGAGCTAGCTGCTTCGCGCCGCCTGCGCCGGACCGCGGATCGAGCACAACGTCGCGGATGACGATGCCCGAAGGATCGAGCACCTGCAGGCGCGTCCGCCACCCGTTCACGGACGACAGCGCGGACGCGGTCACGATCGAGCCCGCCTCCAGATCGACGACGAAGCGATCGACGTCGGCTGCATCCCAGAAGGTCGCGTTGGTTCCGCCGACCGAACTGTGGGACGCGTCGCCCAGCGACTGCTGAACGAATCCGCCGAGCGGGATCGAGTCGGCAGGATCGACCGCGAACGTGAACGCGTACGCGCCGCCGGCCACGCCGTCGCCGGATGGCAAGCCGGTCGACGAGCGTTCACCGTCGAGCAGGACGCCCGCAACGCTCACGATCGCGTCGGCCCCCGACTCGAATCGCACGGAGTAGAAGGCGTCACGCGTCAGCCCGCGCCACGTCAGCGATAGCGTTCGCGTCGCGACGTCGTAGCCGATCGTGTCCGGCAGCTTCGCGTTTCCGTCGTAAGATGGAGTGAGCGTCACATCGTCGCCGGTGACGACCCACCACGCGATGTCCCGATCGAACGTGAACGTGAGCGTCTGATCGCCCGGGGTGCGAACGCTGCCGTGCGGCACATTGGTCGCGATGATCCGCGGGGCCTGCGCATCGATGGTGAAGCGCGAGGTGAACGCTTCGACGAGCCGCCCCGCAGTGTCCCGAAGCGAGCCCGCCGCCAGCGTGATGACGTTCTGACCAAGCGTCACCCCGGCCGGCGCGAACGTGATGAGGTCGCCCTCACTTGTTGACAGTGTCGGCGATTGCACCCGCTGCCCGTTGATGCGGAGGTCGATCGAAGCGAGCGATGAGGGATCGATTGAGCGGTTGAGCCGCAACGAGTAACCCGTTGGCGAAGACGTGAACGCCGAGCCATCGAACGGCGTGGCCGTGACCGCGCGAAACGCGCCCTGCGCAGCGGTTGCGCCGCTCACCTGAAGCGCGAACGCGCCCTGCGTGCCACTTTGCGCACGGACGCGAACGACGTACCTGCCGGTGCCAGGCGCAGCGAACTGCAGCCGGGCGTTTCGGCCGTCGGGCGCGGAGTTGAGATCGCTGAAGATCACGACGCCGTTCGCGTCGAGCACGTCGATCGCCGGGTCGAGGCTGCTCGCCCACGTGCCGATGCCGGTGGCGGGCGTGTACGTCTGCAACACGACGGCGTCGCCCGCGTTGAGGTTCAGTTCCCACGTGCTCTCGACGCCGTCAGCTCCTCCACGATCGCCGGCGGGGTCTGAAAGCGTCGGATAACCCGCACCGAGCGTACGACGAAACTGGAACGTCGCGGCGTCGTAGACATCGATTTGGTTTCTGACGACGAACAGTTCGTCGCGATAGAAGAACGCGCCGCGCGCATCCGAGACAAAGTTGGCGCGCAGCGTGCGGACGTCGCCGCTCCGCGCATCGATCGACTTGAGGTCCGCACCGTCGAAGGCCACCAACCGACCATCGGCGTAGCTCAACCCGTTCAGCCCGAACCCAAGCGGCACGTCGAAGACGCGCTTCACCGCCAGTGTGCGATAGTCGAGCACTGCGACGCGTCGGTTGAAGCGAAGGAAAAGTTCGTCGTCGCCGAACGCCATCGCGGTGGGATCTGCGAAGAGCGGGTTCGCCACGGTGCGGATCGCGTTCCCGGTGTCCATGGCGCGTTCGAGGAGCGTCCCGTTCGAGCCGATCGACCAGAACGTGGTTGGCGTGTTGGTCAGTGGAATGCGTCCAGACGACGCATTCGCGGAGAACGACCGAAGGATTCGTCCGTCGACCGGATCGATCTCCAAGACGCGATTCGACTGCCAGCCGTCGGAGAAGAACACGCGATGCGCAGCCGCCCCGCCAGCGGTGCCGATCGCACCGGGGAAGCCGTCGATCGACTGCGGCACCTGCAGCCATCGACTGCCCAACGCCGCCGACTGAAGGGTGAGCAAGTAAGGCGTGACGGGGTCACCGCGGACCTCGACGAAGTACGTGCCGGCGCTCGTCGCGGTGAACTGCTGGATCGTCCGCTCGCCGAACCGCACGGCTGCCGTGACGAGCGTGGCACCGCTTGCGTCCTGCAGCGAGAGTCGATTGACCTGGCCGAACAGTGCCGCCGAGATGGATTCGCCCGCCGCGAGCGTGACTCGGTAGACGTCGATGTAGTCGAACTGCGATCCTGCGCTGAGACGCCCCGCGACGGTGGACTGATAGATGCCCGGCGCGAGCGTCCGCTTCGCGACGCCGTCGAGCGGGTCGGCCGAGGCGCGGGTGTCGTTGGCGGTTCCGCCGAACTGCTCGGGCTCGATGAACGCGTTCAGCCGGAGCGAGACCGCGACCGGCCCGATCCCCGAGATCGAAGTCAGACGCACCGTGTACCGGCCGGACTGCGCGATCGACACGCAGTTGAGAACGACATCTGCACCGACGCCTGCGCTCTGTGTCAATGCGACCACGGAGCCATTCGCGTCGATGAGCGCGACACTCGCGGCCAGGCCGCTCGCGACGTCGACGCCGAGCGAGACCGTCTGGCCAGCGACGAGGTCGATCGTGATGTCGTCGACGTCGCCGACGGGTGCGAGCGTTCTCGATGCCGCACCGCCGAACGCCATCGCCGATGTCGGGCCCAGCGGATCGAGCGCTGCGATCGATGACGCGGGTCCATCGACGGCAAACGTGACCACGAAGTCGCCACCGGCGACGCCGTCGCCGGTGATGTTCGGCGGAATCGGCCACGCGGGCGTCTGGCCGTCGAGCGCAAGGCCGTTCTCGCCGCTGAACGCGTTTGCGCCGCTCTTGAGCGTAAGCGTAAAGCGATCTTCGGGCAGATCGGCGTAGTCGACGCGAAGCTCGCGCGTCGTCGCCGTGTAGGTGAACGCGTACGCTGACTTGGCCCCCGTGAACTGTCCCGTCAGGATCGCGTCGGTTGCGTCGAGCACGCTCGTCTGCAGGCGATAGTTGAACCGGAACGTGAAGGATGCGTTGCCCGTCGGGCGGACGTCGTTCAATTGCACGCTTGACGACACGACGCGTGGCGCCACGCCAACGCCGAACGGCAACGCGAACGCCGCGACTGCCGTCCCGCGGCCGTCACTGATCGCGCCGGCGGCGATCGAAAGATTGTGATCGCCAACGCCGATCGGGGAGGCGGGCGTAAACGAAAGCGTGTCGGCATCGACGACGGACACGCTGGATGCTGGCACGCCGTCGATCTGCAGGTCGGCCGCGTTCAGCGTGCGAAGGTCGACCGGGTAGGTGAAGTCAAGGCGGATAGTCGCGGGCGATTGGGCAAGGCTCGCACCGTCCACCGGATCGGATGCGGAGACCGCGAACGCCGGCATCGGATAGCCAGTCGACGACGAGACGCGCACGCCAGCTGGCCCGGCTACGGCGGTCGTGGTCTCAAGAATCACGCTGTATCGACCGGCAGTTGCAGCCACGTAATACAACTTCGCGTTGCGGCCATCGGGCGCGCCGTTGTTGTCGGAGGCAACTTCGACGCCGTTCTGCAGGATCCTGAGCCGGGGGTCGATCCACGCCGCACCTGCGCTGACCGGGCCCACAGGCGTAAACGTCTGCAAGTCGATCGAGTCGCCTGCGCGCAGGTCGACCGACCAACTTACGCCAAAGGGCGCCGCCGTCGATGACGCGGCCAGTAACTGCGCCCGCCTGCCGATCGCCTCACTGGTGCTCAGCGCGATCCCCGACGACACGTGCAGCACGTAATCCGTCGCCGAGTTGGTGACGGCCAGCACATATCTGCCGGCCGTAGTGGCCATGAAGTCTGAGATGTTCCAGAAGCCGCTCGTGGAGGTGGATGAAGTGACCAGTGCGCCGGTCGGCGAGACTAATTGGAGCGTCGTTGACGTCGTTGCGCCGACCAGGCGAGCATTGATCGACTCACCGGCCGTCATGTCGATCGAATAGTAGTCGGTCGACCCACCCCGCGCGATGACGGCGGCGTACTTGCTGCCGTTCAACGATAGGCTCGCGGGCTCGAGCGGCTCTGCCGTGGCGAGAGAATCGTTGGCGGGACCATCGAAGGTCTCGCGTTCGAGCCCTGCGTTGCCGTAAAGCCGCAGCGTGTACGTGCCAGTCTGGGCTGAGCCGCCCGCTGCGCGGACGCGAGCGCGGTACACGCCGGCCGGCACCGAATCGATCGTGACGCCGATCGACCGCCCCGTCGCCGAAGCGGCGCTCGTCGCGAGGACGTCGCCCGCGTCGCTGAGCAGATCGATCGCCGCCTGCAAACCCGTTGCCGTCGTCAGCGCAGCGCTGAGCCTGCCGAGCGCGGGTACCTCCAGAGTGAACGTGTCGACGTCGCCCGAGAAGGAGAGTTCACCCGAGCGCGTTGGCGTCGAGTACACCAACAGGTTGCCCGTGAGGTGCGGCGACAGAACGCTCATCGACGCGTCGTAGTCCAGCAGAAGCGTGGACGAGATCGCCGGGTTCGGATTGCCGTAGGCGTCGAGCAATCGGCCCGCAGGAATCGACATTGCGAGCGTGCCGTCACGTGACTGATTGGCGATCGCGAAGCGGAGCGTGTTCGGTTGTGGCTGCGTGACCGCGCTGGCGCTACCGATCGACAGCACAAGGTCGGACGCCTGCACCGACGTAGCCAGGATCGGCTCGTTGAAGACGAACTCGACCTGCGAGAGCGGAGCACCTAGCGTCGATCCGCCCGCGGGCGTCTGCGCGACGACGGCCGTCGGTAGCAGGTCGAAGTAGAACGACGCCGCGAGCGCCGCGTTGCCCACACCGTCGGCGGCACGCACGATGGCGTTCGCGGCGATCGACACCGACTGAGGCCCCTGCTGAACAACGGGCAACGCGGCAAAGTCGAACACCGCGGACCGTGCCGATGGCAACGACACCGCGCTCGCGACAACGCCGTTCACCGATAGGTCAGCAGCCTGCACCGATGACGCCTCTACGTCGGCATCGAAGTTTATGGTGAAGCTTACGGGCGTGACGCCCACTGAACTGCCAGTCGACGGAGTGCTTAAGGAAGCGACCAGAGCGGCGAGCAGTGATCGGCGTTCTAGGCGTTCGACCAATGCGCGAGACGCCAAGTCGAGTGTGTCGGACGTAAATCGCTTTCGACCCGCCGCTACTCCTCTTAACGACCGACGGCACACTCGTCCTGACATTCGAGAATCCCTTAGTAAACGTGCATGTTACAGGCTCGGTGCCCGATCCCGGCAACTCCGTCGCACGTCGCGAGCACTGCGATGTGGTTGCTTTTATAACCGACCCCGAAACAGAAACCACCAAAACCATTGTTCTGATTCGCTGCGAGGTTGCCTCAATTGCTTTACTTGGGTGGGGCACTTGGATGGCATCCATGTGGATCGCAGCCACATGACATTTTGCGATCCAACGCGGCGCGATTAAGCCCCACACTTCTCGGGCAACAAGTCGCCGTGGCGGTGAGCTCTAGACCGGAACGAGTCAAACGTACCAATCGATAGGCTGAGACGGCCGCACAACTGCTACGACGCGTCAAGAGAAGCGCAATCTCGCTGCGAAGCTTGCGCATTCGTGCATTGCCACTGAATGATGCAGTGAGGGCATCGCTTCGTGTCGCCACCGGAGCACGACAACGACGGCGAGGGTCTTCATTCAAACTTAGCGCAAGATCGACATCGTGCTCGAATGTTCTCTCGGCTCATCCTGTTCGTCTCTCTCTTGTGCAGTCTCTTCGTCACGCCGCGCGCCGTGGCGAGTTCGGCGTTCGACGCGATCGATCGCGCCTACGCGCCCTACCTCGACAAGGCCGATCCGTTCGGCTTCGACCTGAAGATCGCCTCGCTGGCGACAGACGAATACAAGTTCTGGCGTGGCAGCAAGGACCTCTTCTTCCTGTGGTGCAAGGACAACGCGGCCGACTGGCTGGCGGATCGCGACGGGTTCCTCCCCAACCACGGCGACCTACACCTCGGCAACATCGGCACGTACGTCAGCGAGGAAGGCTTTGGCAAGATGGCGTTCGGCATGGTCGACTTCGACGACTCGGCCCGGCTGCCGTTCGAGGTGGAACTGCTACAGGGCGCGATCACGCTGCGACTCGTCGCACGACAGAATCACCTGGAAGGCATCGACACGGCCGCGATCGATGCGGCGATGTTTGACGCGTACCGCATTGCTGTGAACTCTCGCCGCAACGCGACGGTGATGCTGGCGGACAACGCCGTCGTGAAGGAATTGATGAGTGCGAGCCCTTCGTCGGAGCCCTACGCGGCTGAGGTGGAGAAGTTCACGAAGCACGATCGATTCAAGCACGTCATCGGAAAGAAGTCGCCGAGCGATGTGCTGCAGCCGGTGGAGGAGGACCGCTGGGACGCCTTCGCTCAGGCGATCGCGAGCGCGATCGGCAGCGATGAAGAACTTGCAAAGCGGTTCGCGTTGAAGGATGCGCAGGACATCCGCAAGCGGATGAAAGACGTCGCCCGCCGAACGCGAATCGGCTCGAGCGGCTCGCAGGGGCTGGCGAAGTACTTCGTGCTGATCGAAAGGCCGTTCAAGGACTACGACGGCGACGTCATCCTCTACCTCAAGCAACAGATCCCGACGGCCGCAGAGCGTTCGGAGTACGTGCCGCGCGACCCGCGCACGCCAGGCGAGCGCTGCAAGCGTGACATGGACGCACTAACCGAGCCGCACGCGTTCGCGAACGGCTTCTGCGAGCTGGAGGGCAAGTCGTTCTGGTTCAGCTTCAAGGAGCCGTGGAGCGACGAGATCGCGTTCGACAAGATTAAAACCGCCGACGAGCTACTCGACATCGCCAAGCTGTGGGGCACCGTCGCCGGCTGCACGCACCGGGAAGAGGGGCGCTTCGAACGCATCCTGCCGCGGCTCACGCCCGCGCTGAAGCAGTCGATCGCATCACGAGCCGATGCGTATCTCAAGTATCAGCAGGAGGCGTTCGCGTCATTCAAGGACGATCCGCGTGCGGTGCAGGCGGTCGCGCGTGCGACGCAGGCGCTGGATGAGTTGACGAAGAAGAAGTGACTGCTGAACGCAGACCTCGTCGCGCTCATGCAACTGCAAACGAAGACGCCCACGGATAGCTATCCGTGGGCGTTTTCATTTAGTTCGCATGGGTCCGCTGTTCGACGATCGTCACTTCGTCACGCGACGACGACGCAGCGAGATCGCGCCTGCGCCAGCAAACACCGCAAGAGACGCGGGCTCAGGCACTGGCGGGATCGCGGTGCCGTTGATGGTGATCACGTCGTTCCGGAACGTGCCGTTCACCGAGTAGGCCGCAGTGGTGCCGGCGTTGGAGCTGATGTAGTTGGCACCGTCGACCGGGTCGAAGACGGAGACGAATCGGAATCCGAAGTTCGCCTTGTCTTCAACGGCAGAGCCCGACGGGAACGTGTAGGTGAAACCTTGGGCGAACTGCTGGCTGCCGCTGGCGGCCGCGACGGAGATGAGTCCGCCGTTGGTGATCGACGCGGACACATTGTTGTTGAGCGTGGTCGGGCCAGCGGCGGTCCCGCCGGAGACGTTCGAGAACGTCGTGCCGTCGGTGGTGACCTGAAGTTGGAAGAAGCGGCTCACCGTGCCGCTCATGCGGAGGTCGAAGTTGAGGACGATGTCCTTGTAGCCCGTCGTTGCGCCGTTGTAACGGACGCCCGCCGTGCCGCTGCCCGTTCCCTGTGCGGGCCACGTGGTGACGTTCAAGCCGCTGTTGTCCGTGCCGGAGTTGGCGGGATCACCGGGCGAGCCGCTGGCGAAGGTGCTGGTCGTGCTACCGACGAGCGAGACCGAGCCCGAGCCGATCGACGGCGTGAGCGTGCCGGTCGCCGTGTTGGCATCGGGCGTCGCACTGTTGAAGTTCCACTGCGTGATGATCGCAGCGTGCGAAGACGCCGCGAAACCGAAGCCGACAAGCGCGGCCGTGAACAGACGGGTTTGATTGAGCATTTTCATCCTAGGGCTGAACGAACTTCTGATCCGAAACCATCCAGAGCAGCGCAGACCAAGACTCGACTGCCGAATGTCGGCCGCTCCTTAACTGGCAGCACAGATTAGGATCGTGCCTCGTGTGGCGCTTCGGGACTTCGCATAGATTGCGTGAATGTTCCGTTAAGCCGCGGCCGATCACTCCGCCGCAACCCCGTAGATGTTCCAGATCAACTTGCCCGGCTGGTTCATGTCCTGCGGGCTCTTCACTGACGCCGTCAGCACCTCACGCATCGTGAACTGCCGCACCGAGCCGTCCGCGAACAGGATGAAGCCGCCGTTCTCGTGCCGCGACGTGAACCGCTGCCAGTCCCCCTTGATGCGGCCGAGCGTGCGCGTCGTCAGGCGATTCGCGCTGCCGCCCTGCGTGGCGTAGTAGGCGTCATCGGCAGCGGTGACCTCGCCTGGAATCATCCGGCGTTCGACGACGAGCGCGGTCAGCGAGCTGCTCTTGATCTTCGACATCCGCGCGCGGTCGCGGTTCGCGCCGACGCCGTCGAGCAGCTTCGAGTTGTACGCGTAGCAGATGTACGCGAGCCGGCGCGTCGCCGTGGTGCGCGTCTCGGTGGTGCCCCAGAGTGCGAATCGCCCGTCGTAGACGATCTCGCCCGCGAGGCCCGAAGCCGGGTTGGCGAGCGGGCAGACGAAGACGCTGTTGTCGCCCGCGCCGGGCGGCACCTTCGTGGGCAGCCCGCTGATCCAGTCGGCCGACAGATCGTTGTACGCCTTCACGCCGGTCAGCTTCGGGACGGCGTTGATCCAGAGCGCGGTCGAGTCCCAACCCTTGCCGTCCGGCGCGGTGATGGGCGCGGTGTTCTTGTCGCCGTCCTCGCCGTCGAAGGGGAGCCAGCCGCCAGGCTGGTTGGCGTACATCATGAAGCCGTTGCCGATCTGCTTCAGATTGGCAGCACACTTTGTCGCGGCCGCCGCGCCGCGGGCCTTGCCGAGCGCGGGGAGCAGGATCGAGATCAGCAGCGCGATGATGCCGATCACGACGAGCAACTCGACGAGCGTGAACGCGGCAGGACGCCGCCCGAGAGAGAGCGTGTTCGTCATGTGAAGATCTCAGGCGAGGACCGAATCATTGGCGTCGTCGTCCGCGCTGCCGGCGTCCGAAGCGTTCGACGCGGGCGGGACCGCCAACGGTGCAGGCGTTCCGGCGAGAGCCGTGCCCGCGAGCGTCGCGTTGTAGTTCGCTGCAAGGATCAGCAGGTCGTCGAAGTTGACGACGCCGTCGTAGTTGGCGTCGCCCTGCGAATACGTCTTGCCGGACTGGTTGTAATTCGCGGCGAGGATGAGCAGATCGTCGAAGTTGGTCTTCCGGTCACGGGTGAAGTCGGCGTTCTGGAAGAAGAACGGCGTCGACTGGAAGGATGCGCTCGCCACCGTCACGCGGTAGTTGCCGCTGCCGAGCACGGTTGGCTTCGCCGTGCCGGTGAGTCCCGTGAAGGTGACGACGGCCTGCGTACCGGCGCCGTTCACCGCGACGGCGATGTTGGCCGCGGGCACGTTCACGCCGGTCGTCAGATTCGCGGCGGTGACGCCGCTGCTCGTCAGGCCCTGCAGGTTCGAGCCGGCGAGCGTGATCTGGTGCGCCGTTTCGAACGCGAACGTGGCCGACGTAATGGAAGGCGTCACCGGGCCGAAGTTCGGGCCACCAGGCGTGAGCACGGCACCGGCGGGCTGATTCGCCGTCGCACGGCCGTTCGCGGTGCCTTCGTATGTCGTGCTGCTCGGCGTGCCGATGAGGTCGCCGCCGTACCACGCGGAGACCGAGTTCGCCGTGTTGTTGCCCGGGAACCGCGTCGCCGCGTCGGCCGTGCCTGCTGCGGTCACGAGCGCGACGCCGCCGTAGACGGTGCCGGTGCCCGTGCCCGTCCAGCCGACCGCGTCGACGATCGTCACGCCGCTTGGCAGCTCCAGGACGCCGTCATTGTTCGCATCGAGGTCGGCGGGCAGCGTGAACGCGCTCGTCGATCGCAACAGAAGGAACGCGCTGACATTGTTGCTCAGCCCGGTTCCGCCGGTGCTGAGCTGTGTGCTGACGATCGACGTGACGCCGGAAGGCAACGCGTGCCCGTTCGCGCCGCCCACGAACGCGTGGCCGTTCGCGCCGATCGCGTTGCCGGTGAGGTCCTGTTTGAAGAAGACGTTGCCCTGCGTCGAACCGGCATCGCCGACGACCTGCACGACCTGATAGTTGTCGAGCGACGTGCCGGCCGTGCCGCGGATCTCGACGAACTCGTAGGGCTGGTCGGGCGAGCTGGGCGGATTGACGACGATCTCGCTCAGCACGACGTCGGTCGTCGCCTGATCGCTCGGCGAGATGCTGATCGCCGCCGCCGTGCGGACGCCGAGCGCCGCGCCGGAGACGCCCGAGAGCGTGATGCGGAAGCTCTCCGCGCCTTCGGGAATGGCATCATCGATGAGCGGCACGACGACGGTGCGATCGGAGAAGTCGCCGTCAGCCCAGTTGAGGATTCCCGACGAGCCGGTGTAGTCGAGTCCGGCGATCGCGGTGTCATCGGAAGTCGCCCAGCCGACGGACGCCGCGCCGGCCGAGCCGAGGAGCCGCTTCACGGTGATCGTGGCGACGCCGGCCGATTCGTCGAAGCTGGCCGCGGTGGTCGCGAACTCGACCGCGCCGGCGTTCACCGCCTGCGGGCCGAAGTTCGGCGCACCGGGCGTGATCGCGCCGGTGTTCGGCATGCCGGGGTTGGACGATTGCGGGTCGTACCGCACGCTGGCGCTGCCGAGCCCGGGGGCGTCGGCGATCTCGCCACCGATCCAGGCAGCCTGCGTGAGCGGCGCGACGTTGTCGATGTATCGCGTCGCCGCATCGACCTCGCTCCGGCCCGGCGGCTTGCTGATCGTCACGGGGCCGTACAGCACGTCCGAGGTGTTGCCGTTCGCGAACGCGACGGAGTCGAGCAGTGTGATCCCCGGCGCGTCGATGACGCCGTCGTTGTTGGCGTCGATGTCGTCGCCCTGAAAGACGAAGCCTTCCACGCGGACGAGGACGATCGACGTCGTGCCATTCTCGAGGGATTGCGTCGTGCCGACGTCGAGGAACGGGGAGGTGGTGACGGTCGTCTCCGCAGGAACGGTGTGACCGCCGGAGGTGGCCTTGATGATCGCGAGTCCGTTCGGGCCGATCGCGACGCCGTCGAGCGGGAACAGGCAATCGACCTGCCCCACGCCCGATCCATCGGTGCCGAAGTCGCCCTCGAGCGCGAGCACCGCGAGTCCGCTCAGCGACTCGCCCGGCGTGCCGCGTAATTCGATGTACTCGTACGGCTGATCTGTGCCGGGCGGGTTGAGCAGCACCTCGTTCAGGACCGCCAGCAATCGGCGGCCTTCGAGTGCGTCACACGTTGCCCTGATAGCGCTGCGACACGCCCGTCCGCCGACACGAACTCGCTTTTGCATAGATCAGCAGCGTCTGTCGGTCGCGTTAGCTGGGGATTAACGGCAGACTAAGGCTTCATCAGAATCAGCTAACGAAACGCTAGCGCGCGATCCACGAACCGGAATGCGCGGCACCTCCGCCGCGCGTCGTTCGCCTCGGTCAGCGAGAAATCCACCGCAACCATGCCGTCAGTTCGACGCCGAATGGCGTCGGCGGACGCACCGACTCCGTTAGGCGAGCACGCTGTTCCCGTTCGAGTCCTCATCGCCCACGCCGAAATCGCTCTGGCCGCTCCCTTGACCGGGCGCAGCGACGGGAGCCGGCAGAGAGGCCGCGGGCAGGGCCTTGTTGTAGTTCATGGCGAGTTTCAACAGGTCGGCGAAGTCGACGACGCCGTCGTATGTCGCATCGCCCTGGCTGTTGTTCTTGCCCGACTGGTTGTAGTTGGCAGCGAGGACCAGCAGGTCATCGAAATTCGCCCGGCGGTCGCGGTTGAAGTCGCCGGCGAGGACGAAGAAGTCGACCTGCGTGCTGCCCGCCGTTGCGCGGCAATTGCCGTCGGGCAGGAGGTTGGTGAGCACGAGCGACGCGGCCGTGCCTGCCGCGTTCCACTGCAGCGTGCCGCCTGCGAACGTCGTTCCGGTCGTCAGGTTGACGAGCGTGATGTTCGAACGCCCGAAGCCGACGCTGGCGTCGGCGGTGAAGTTGAACGTCACCGCTTGCCGCGTGAGCGACTCGAACGCGCCGGACGTCAGCTGATAGCTCGTGAGCTGGCGCTCGAACGCGCCGATGTCGGATGCGCTGCCCTGCGGCCGCGCGATGCCGCGTTGATCTGCCGCCACGAGCGACAGTCCTGCGTTGATCGCGGGCGAGCCGGGATTGAGCGCGATCGTCTGCGTCGCCCCGCCGTTACTGGCGAGCGTGCCAAGCCCCGCGCTGGCCGCGGAGACGTTGACGAGATTGTTCGACGAGCCCGACGCGAGCGTGCCGACGAGATCGGCTCCCGTGTTGCCCGCGACGATCGAATTCCGCAGCGTGACGGCCGCCGTGCCGACGGAGACGCCTGCGTCGGCGTTGTAGGCGACGGTGACATTCGTGAGCGACGCCGAGCCCGAAGCGAGGACAACCGCCTTGCTGCCATTACTCGCGAAGGTGCTGTTGGTGATCGTTGCGCTACCGGTGCTGAAGATCGCGCCGCCTTCGCCCGTGACGGTGTTGTTGCTGAACGTGGAGTTCGAGACGTTCAGCGTGCCGCTGTTGAGGATCGCGCCGCCGGTCGCGCCCCTGCCGCCGGTGAGCGTGACGTTGCTCACCGTGAGCGAGCCCGTGCTCTGGACGGCGATGAGTCGTCGCGACGCGGTCGTCGGAACGGTGATCGTGATGCCGCCGGCCGGCCCCTGGATGGTGACGGCGTCGGGGATGGTGAGCGCGCTATCGTCGCCTCCGGTGAGCGTGATCGTCTGCCCGGCCAGGCTTGGGTCGAAGGTGATCGTGTTCGCGCCGGGCAGCTGCGAGGCGTAGCGAAGCGCCTCGCGCAGGCTCGTGCCGTCGAGGTCGGGCGAGGCGTTGCCCGCGTCCAGATCGTTCGTCGTCGTCACGACGAGTTGCTCAGCGCTGACGATGCTGAACACCGAGACAGTGTTCATGTACCCATAGTTCGCATTCCCGAAGAACTCGGCGTAGATGCGGTACAACCCGATGTTGACCGGCGGCTGCGGCAACGGCGACGAGAAGGTGGCGTCGCTCGGCAGGTGGTACCGGACCGACGCAGTACCGATCACGGAGCCGTCGAGGCCAGTAACGGTCGTCGTCACCGGGGCTGGCGAACCGGTGTACGGGTTGAACCTCTTCACCAACACGTTCACGCTCGGAATGGCAGGCGTGATCTCGAAGAAGGCAACCGCAGTGCCCGCGTTCAGGTTGCTCGAGCCCGCGAACGAGGCCCGCACGCTGTAGCTGCCGACGTTCGTCGGTGCGCCCGGCAACGGGTTGGCGAATGCGGTATCGCTCTGCAGGTAGTAGGTGAAAGTGATCGTCGGGTTCGCGACGGCCCCGCCCGATGCGTCCTGCACGGTGGCGGTCGCCAGACGCGGCGTCGCGGTGTACTGGGCGGCGGGATCGACCAGGATCGAGATCGTCGGCGTACCCTTGGTGATCGTGAAGGCTTGCGTCGATGTCGCGGCAGGATGCGTGCTGTCGCCGGCGACGTCGGCGCGGGCGATGTAGTTGCCGACATTCACCGGCTTGGCGATCGGCGTGTTCGGGGCGGCCGCGCTGAAGTAGGTGTAGCTGACCGGCAAGTTGGCGAAGTCGATTGTCAACACGTTCGCCTCGGGCCCCTGCGGTTGACCTGTGTAGGCGAGCGGCGTGGTGTTCCACTCGATTCTTGTCGTCGACGCGATGTACAAGTCGAGCGTTGAGTTACCCGGCCGCGAGGCAGTGATGTCGAGTCGGCCGTCGCCGGTGATGTCGGCCGCGGCGAGGGCTGACGCGGTCGCTTCGCTGGGGATCGTTCGCGCGTTGGTGAACGTGCCGTTGCCCGCGCCGCGCAGGATGCCGATTCGCCCGGCACCGCTGTTGGTGCCGCCGTTGATGGCGATATCCAGCAAGCCATCGCCATCCAGATCGGCGACGAGCGGGTTCGCATACTGATTGATGAGGTAATCCTGATCGGTCGCGAGCGCGTAGTAGGTGATGTTGAACCCGGTGCCCGTGCTGATCGCCACGCCAAGATCGGCCGAGGGGAAGCTGCTGCCGAACGTGCTCGACGACTGCGCATTGAAGGCGAAGTCGGCCTTGCCGTCGCCGTTGAAGTCGCCGGTGGTGACGCGTGCCGGGACGACGGCCGTCGACATCGCCGGGGTGATGGCCTGCTGGGTGAACGTGCCGTTCTGGTTGTTGAGATAGATCTGGTAGCCCGTCTGGGTCGCCTGATGCATCACGACGAAGTCGGGCCAGGTGTCGCCGTTGAAGTCGCCGGTCGCGACGCCCTGCGGCGCGGTGAAGTTGGTGGCGACGGAAGGCGTGAAGGTCTGATTGATGGAGAACGTTCCCGCCGCGCTGCCGGTCAGCGTCTTGACGATGCCCTTGTAAACGTCGTTGTCCTGGAAGCCCGTCGAGACGATGTCGAGATTGCCGTCCTTGTTGAAGTCGGCCGTCGCGAATTCGAGCGGGGACATGTTGCCCAGCGCCAGCGCCTGCAGACTCGTGAAGCTGCCCGCACCGTTGCCGATCAGCGTCTGGATCGTCTTCTCGATGCCGTTGGCGAGCACGATGTCGACGTTGCCGTCCTTGTTCACGTCGGCGGTGCTGATCTTGGTGACGCCCGTCCCGCCGGGAAAGAATGCGCCCGGGCTGAACTGGCCCGGGACGCCGAACTGGACGACGGTGGAGTTGGCGCCGACGCTGGTCGAGCGGATCAGATCAGGCCTGCCGTCCTTGTTCAGGTCCGCCAGCGCATATGCGAGACCCGCGGGCGTCTGGTTCGAGACGGGAGGAATCGAGGCGAAATAGAAGCCCGTGTTCGTCGCGAGGAGTCGACGGGATTCGAGCGAATCCATTGCCGCCCGCTGAAGCGAAACGCTCGCCGACCGAACCTCGAGGCAATTGCGCGCTGCGCGGGGACGCGCGGTGCGGCAGCGACCTTGAAACGAGCCAATCCTGTCGACCGATCGACTCCAGAACTTCAAGGCAGTCACGACGCGCCTCCAGACACACAACAACGAAGCGCTCGACGCGAGAACGACCGCGCACCGAGGCAGAGATGAAAGCGGCTTCGGCGCGTCGATCGGCTCAGGAAGTCGACGCAATCGCGGCGAGCGCTGCGCGAATTGCGAAGCTGCGGGCGATAGAACGGTTGCACCGCATGGCGGCGACGCACGTTCTCGCAACCGGTGCTTGAGGCGTCAGACGTGACGCCCCCTGCTGCCCACACGTACGTGGTAATGCTGCCCCCGCTGATCGATGCAGTCATCTATCGCGTGGACTTCACGCCCCCGCCGACTCGCGCATCGCGACGGGCATCTGCTTCACGGCCGAGTCGATGAGCGCCTCGGCGCGGTTCGGATCGATCGTCTCGACGATCAGCTGCAGCCACTTCGACACGCTTCGGCCGTAGTTCTCGATCCGCTTGCGTTCGTCCGGCTCTGCCTTCAGGGCTTCGGGGTTCGCCGCCTCGATCGCCCCGCACGAGCACGCGGCCCGGGCGTACGTGAGCGCGGTCGCCTTGATGTCGTCCGCCTCAGTGAGCGTGATCGCCGGGTGCTTCTTCCAGTACGTCGCGACCGATTGCGCGGCCCGGTCTTCGGGTGCCGCGTTCGCGAAGTCTTCGGGCTTCTCGACGTGGATCAACTGATAGTCGACATCGGCCCGGCGCAGCATCGAAGCGAGCGTCTGTCCCGGTGCCATCGTGTGGCGCAGGTCTTCAAGCGTGCCGTCGAAGGTGTTGGCGAAGCCCTGATAGTCCGGCAGCGATTCGGCGAGCGAGCCGACGACGGCCGCGCCTTCCATGAAGTTGGCGGACACCTCGAAGCCGTGCTTCTTCGTCCACTCGATCGCGCCGCAGACGAGGTCGCGGGCCTCCTTCAGCGTCACCTTTCGCGTGTCGTACTTCTCTTTCAGATCGGGGATGAAGGTGTTGTGGAAGCCGGTCGGGTCGGCGTCCTTGATGAGGTCCGACTCGCCCGTCGCGGGCAGGCCGTCGTTCACGCCGATGACGCCGATGATCCACCGCCCGCTCGGCAGCCTTCGCAAGCAGTGCAGGTCGTACCACCCCTCCTTCTCCCACTCGTCGACGAGCCAGCACTCGATGTCGCTCTCGCGCACGTCGGGCGTGATCCGGTCGAGGCGCTGCTGCCGCTTCGCCTCTTCCTTCTTCTTCTGTTGACGCTTGAGTTCGCGCTTGCGTTTGTCGGACATGTTGAAGGGGAAGAGTTGCCAGTTGTTGGTTGTCAGTTGCCAGTGAAGAAGCGCTCATGCCTCGATCGCCGGCCGCAGTCTGCCGCCGGATGCGTCGAGCAATCGCTTCGCCTCATCAGCCGTCACGCCGCGCTTCTGCATCACGATCGCGAGCTTCACGTGGCCGCCCGACGCTTCGAGGAACTTCGCGGCCGCCTCGCGTTCGACGCCCGTGATCATGCGGATGATGCGGATGCTGCGGTCGACCAGCTTCGCGTTGCTCGCGCGGAGGTCGACCATCAGGTTCTCGTAACACTTGCCGAGCTGCACCATGCTGAGCGTGGTGATCTGGTTGAGGATGAGCTTCGTCGCGGTGCCCGCCTTCATGCGCGTGGAGCCGGTGAGCACCTCGGGGCCGGTGAGCGGGCGCAGGACGACGTCCACCTTCGGCTCGTTCGGGACCGGCTGCACGCACGAGAGGAAGATCGTCTTCGCGCCGCGCTCGATCGCGCGGCGCAGCGCGCCGTGCACGTAAGGCGTCGTCCCGCCCGACGCGATGCCCATAGCGACGTCGTTCGGGCCGATGTTGCGTGAGTCGACATCTGCCGCGCCGCCCTCCACGCTGTCTTCCGCGCCTTCCTTCGCGCGGAACATCGCGTCGTTCCCGCCGGCAATGACGCCCTGCACCATCTCGGGGTCGGCCCGGAAGGTGGGCGGGATCTCCGACGCATCCAGCACGCCGAGCCGGCCCGACGTGCCCGCACCGAAGTAGAAGAGGCGTCCGCCCGCGCGAAGCGCCGCACTGACGATCTCGACCGCGCGGACCACGTCCGCCCGGATCTTCGCGACCGCCTCGACGGCCACGCGGTCCTGTTCGTTCATGACGGCGACCGCGTCGGCGATCGACATCGCGTCGAGCCGCATCGACTCGGCGAGCCGCTGTTCGGTGAGCAGATGCCCTCGATCTTCAGAGCTTTTGAGCATGGGACGCGGCATTAGACTTCTCTTCCTTCGCGGCGTCGAGGTGCGGGCATCGCGTGAATGTCGCTCCCGTTCCGGTTATGCTTCTTGGCCCGTTTTACAGGTTGTCCTGAACTTGCATCGCGAATCCCCCGGAGGAACGCCCCATGGCCGTTGAACGCACGCTGATCATCCTGAAGCCCGACGCCGTCAAGCGCAAGCTGATTGGCGAGATCGTCCGCCGGATCGAGAACAAGGGGCTCACGATCGTCGGCATGAAGATGACGAAGATCCCGGTCGAGACGGCCCACAAGCACTACGCCGAGCACGCCGGCAAGGGCTTCTTCAACGACCTCGTGGCATTCATGACGGGTTCGCCCGTAGTGATCATGGCCGTCGAGGGGGACGAGGCGATCGGCCTGATGCGCACGCTCATGGGCAAGACCAAGTTCACCGAGGCCGCCCCCGGCACCATTCGCGGCGATTACGCCCACAGCTTCACGGAGAATCTGATCCACGGGTCCGATGGTCCGGAGTCGGCGAAGCGCGAGCTGGAGATCTTCTTCGGCTCGGAACTGAAGTAACCCGCACGAGTTAAGACGAACGGTCGGCCCTTCCCCCGTGCGGGGGACGGGCCGAACCCTATTACAAAATTTGCTTGTTTTGCGAGCCATTCCTCTCGTCGGGCCGATGCCTATAGTGCGGTGTCTGGATTTCGCCGTCGGTTTTGCGTGCATCAACCCTGCCGCGGACCGACGGCGAGCTGTGCCGCTTTTCGGAAGAGTGAACGGAGTTTCGGGATCATCTTGCGTCGTGCGGAGACGCGTTGCGGTGCGATAACTCGTCCGATGAACGGACGGGGTCGACACCCGTGACGTGGCCTCAGCTTTCTCGGTGCAGATTCCGCTGGCTCGTACCTTTCCGAGATCGGCCCCGGTCGTGCAGGAGCAAACCCCGCTCCCGCAAGGCGAGATCCGCACCGTTCCCGGCCCGCAGGCGTCACCGCGACGCACCGGCCGCGAGCATTATGGCTGTGAAGGATGGCTCCCATGCCCACGTCCCAGTTCAAGTCGTCTTCTGTCATGCCCACGGTCCCCACCGCGTCGGCCATGCCGCATTCAGGGTCGGCGATGCCGCCCTCGGCTTCGCCGCCGACTGCGACGACGCATCAGGCGACCGTCACCTCGACCGGAGTCGCCGACCTTGAGCAGCTCACCGCGCTGCTCAAGCTCTTGAGCGATCCGACCCGCCTGAACATCCTGATGCTCCTCTCGGCTGGCGAGCGGAACGTCACAAGTCTGTGCGACGAGCTCAAGCTCCCGCAGCCGACGGTGAGCCATCACCTGGGCCTGCTGCGGATGAGCAACGTCATCCACAACCGCCGGGCCGGCAAGCAGGTCTTCTACACGCTCGGCGCGAAGGTCGAGAACATCAAGCCGGGCGAGATCGCCGTCGCCGGCGAGTCGTTCAGCGTGAAGATCGCGCCGCGAAGCTGACGCTTATCTCGAATTGCGAAATGCGAATTGCGAAATGGGTTTGACGGACTTAAGTCTGCCAAACCCACTTTCGTTTGGCGGGATCGCAACCCGTCTGCTGCATTCAATTCGCAATTCGCAATCCCTCACCTCCTCCCCCGCGCCGCAGGCTGCACGTCTGGCGTCGTTTGCTCCTTCTCGCCCTCCTTCGCCAGGATCACCTCGCCCGGGCGAAAGCTGTGGATGTCGAGCCGGGCTTCGCCGGTGATGAGTCGCACATCGCGTGAGTTCAGCAGCCAGTACCACAGGTAGCTCAGCAGCACCGCCACGCGGTTTCTGAAGCCGATCAGGAACGAGATGTGCACGCCCGCCCACATCAGCCACGCGAACAAGCCCTTCACCTTCCACGTCTTGATCTGCCCCACCGCCCGCGCTCGGCCGATCGTGGCGAGCTCGCCCTTGTTCCAGTAGCTGAACGTCGGCCGTTTTGATGGGTCGCTCTTGTGTGCGAGTTCGCTCGCGATGAGTTGGCCGACGAACCTTCCGCTTTGGATCGCGCCTTGCGCCACGCCCGGCACTGGCTTCTTGGTGTCGCTGCTCGTCATCGCCGCCATGTCGCCCACGACGAACACATTCGGATGACCCGGCACGGCGCAGCTCGCGTCGACGATCACGTGCCCCGCCTTGCTGAGCGGCACTCCCATGGTCCGCGCGACAGGACTCGCCTGCACGCCCGCCGCCCAGAAGACGTTCCGCACCTGCAGGAACTCCGCGTTCGGCGGCGAGCCGATCTGTACGCCGTCCGCGGTCACTTCCGTCACGCGTGCTCCGAGACGCACCTCGACGCCCATCGCCTCAAGGTCGCGCTTGGCGCGCTCGCTTAGCTCCGGGTCGTACGCGGGAAGCAATCGATCGCCTCCTTGCAAGAGAATCACTCGCGTCGTGGTCGTGTCGATGTTCCGAAAGTCCTGCGGGATCGTCTTCGCGGCGATCTCCTTGATCGCGCCGGCCAGCTCCACGCCGGTCGGCCCGCCGCCGACGATCGCGAACGTCAGCGCCGCGCGCCGCGCCGCCGGGTCCCACTCGTACTCGGCCGTCTCGAAGGCGAGAAGAATCCTTCGTCGCATCTCGGTCGCGTCTTCCAGGCTCTTCAATCCCGGTGCATGCTTCGCAAAGTCGTCGCGCCCGAAGTAACTGTGCGTCGCACCGGCCGCGAGGACGAGGTAGTCGAACTCCACCGCGCCGCCCTCGAAGAGCAGATGATTCTTCGCGAGGTCTATGCCGGTGATTTCGCCGAGCACGACGCGGCAGTTCTTCGCCTTCCGCAGGATCGACCGAATCGGTGCCGCGATGTCCGCCGGCGAGAGCGATGCCGTCGCCACCTGGTACAATAGCGGCTGAAACACGTGGTGATTTCGCCGATCCACCAGCGTGACCCGGCAGTCCGACTTCGCGAGCGCCTTCGCGACCTGAATGCCCGCGAACCCCCCGCCCACGATGTACACCCGCGGCGACGACGACTCGAACGGTTTGGCGAGAGACATGATGACGCAACGATAGGCGTTGCCGCCCGCGATTGGCAGGCGTGGATCGATTTGGCGGCTACGGCCCGACGTATCGCCGGTACTCCGACGGGCTCATGCCGATGAGCTGGCGGAACCGTTTGCTGAAGTGAAACGCATCGCAGAACCCGAGTTGCCCCGCCACGCTCGCGACGGACGCGGCCGGCGCGCGGAGCAACTCGCACGCGCGCCGCATCGTCGCACGATCGCGCACCTTCGCCGGAGCGTCGCCCGCGAGGGCGCGGTAGCGTTTGCGGAAAGACTCGTAGCCGATGCCCATCGCGTGTGCGACCATTTCTGGCGACGAACGCTCGTGGCCCGGCTCGGCCGACAACAACTGCGTCGCTCGCTCTACCCAACGCCGGTCAGCGTCGTCGTGTGACTGTGCTGCGCGCGTCTCGACGAGGTCGGCCACGAGGCCGAGCGTTCGAGCGGTGCGTCGCAGCGGGCTTCGGTCGAGCGTGATCGACCGCATGCGGCTGTACCAGTCTCGGATCGGCGTGAGCCCGTGCACGACGGGGCCGAGCCGGTCGATCTCGTCGTGCCACGCGTCGAACGCCGCGCCGCCGAACACGAGGTAGATCTCGTCCCACCGCCACGGCTCGCCCTCGAGCCGGCCGGCCGGGTAGTAGGCATGGGCGACCTCCGGCAGCACCACGATCATCGAGCCTGCCGTGACGCGCTCACGCCGGCCGCGCGCGTCGACGTAACGGCCTTCACCTTCGAGCATGTAGACGAGCGCATAGCGTCCCAGAATGCGCATTGCATCGGGATCGATGCCGTGGCTGTCCCGGATCGTCCCAGCGATCGTAACGCCTCCCGTCGAATCGGCGGCGGGCTCGTTCAGCAGAATTTCAGTCCGGACGCGGCGGATCATTTGTCTCCCAAAATACACATGCTGTGCCCAAAAACGCCATTCCCGTTCTCTCGATTTCGGCGAATCATGTCGCCTGTTCAGCCGACGTGTGGTCGGCCATCCCGTGTGTGCCACCTATGCTTGCCACCCTCCCTACCTATCGCGGCGAAGCGCTCGACGAATCCCTACTCGGGCCGATGGTTGACTCGATGCCCCTGCTCGACGACGTCGCCGCGCTGCGCGAACGTCTGGCGACGGACGGCTACCTCTACCTGCCCGGCTTCCACGACCGCGACGCCATCCTGGCGGGGCGTCGCGCGATCTGCGAGAAGCTGGCGCGCGGCGGCGCGCTCGACACCGAGAACCATGACCTGCTCGACGGCGTGATCAAGCCCGGCGGCCGCGCGCCGGGATTCGCGGGCGGGCTCCTCCGCGAGATGTTTTCCGAACAGTGGCCGCTCATTCACAACCCGCTCTACACGGGCCGGCTGATGGAGTTGTTCCGGTCACTCTTCGCCGAAGACGTGCGGCACTACGACTTCACGTGGATGCGCCTCGTCAACCCCGGCCCCGCGACGCCGCTCCACGCCGACGTCGTCTACATGGGTCGCGGCACGCACGAACTGTTCACCGTCTGGACGCCGTGGGGCGACCGCACCGCCGATGACGGCTCCGACGCGGGCGGCCTGGTGGTGCTCGACGGCTCGCACCGGCGCGGCGACCTGCTGCAGGACTACTGGAACATCGACGTCGACTCCTACTGCACCAACAAAGACGACAAACGCGACGGCGGCGCGAAGTACCACTCGGGCGCGATTCAGGGATCGCTTCCGGAATTGAAGCAGTCGCTCGGCGGCACCTTCCGCGACGCCGACTACCGCATGGGCGACCTCGTCCTCTTCCACGTCCACCTCGTCCACGGCGGCACCGACAACCGGAGCAACCGCGTCCGCCTGAGCACGGACACGAGGTATCAGCGTGCCCGCGAAGCGATCGACGAACGCTGGATCGGCGAAAAGCCGCCCGCCCACGGGCCGAACGCGAAGAAGGGGATGATCTGCTGAGGTGGGTCGCCGGAGCGCGGATCAACTGTGTGGGAGATACTTCGTCTATCCCCAGTAGCGATCACGCCGGGTGCTGAGCGAAGCGAAGCCCCGGATTTCACGGGACCACGTCGTCCGCATCCGAGTCTTCGCGTTGCTCAGACGTCGGCGTGGTCGTCCATCGGTCTGCTCGCACTCGCGTTGCGCCACCTCCAACTGAAGCCGCGCGATGAATCCATCTTCTCGCTTGATTCGTCCGCCCACCCGACGCTACCTTCCGGGCTGATGTCCGCCACCCTCTAATTCTGTTCGCGCCTCATTCGTGTGTGCACTGCGCGTGCTGCTGCGCGGGCGGAACGCCTCCCAATCACAACCTGTGCATTCCCGTGATGTGCCGCGCATCCTCGCGCGCACATCTGGTCTGCTTCCCGCATTCGAAGGGACACGAAGTATGTCTGCCCTTGCCGCACCCGTCGGCTTTTGTCTTTCTTTACTCCCAATGAACAACCCAACACATCACCCGAGATTTCACCATGTCAGACCGCCACCGACATCGCGGCCCGAGCAGCGGGTTCGTTTGTCGTCATTGTAAACGCCCGGTCGAGCCGAGTTCCTACGGCACCGAGCATCGCAACCACTGCCCCACCTGCCTGTGGAGCCTGCACGTCGACGACCGCCCCGGCGATCGTTCGTCAGCATGTCAGGGCAAGCAGGAGCCGATCGCCGTCTGGGTCCGCCCGGATGGCGAGTGGGCGATCATCCACCGTTGCACGAGCTGCGGCACGCTGAGGAGCAACCGCATCGCCGGCGACGATCACCCGTGGAACCTGATGGCCCTCGCGGCGAAAGCCGTCAGCCAGCCGCCGTTTCCGGTGACGGCGATGATGTGATGCAGTGAGCCGCGTGAGGCGACGTGGAGAGCGTCGCCTCACGCTTGTGCGCGGGACGCACCCGCATGTCAACGATTGGCGAGCAACTTGCGGCCGGATGCGACATCCGCACGATGCCGCGGCATGGCATGGTACTGGTGGGTATTGATCGGCTTGCTCGGGCTGGCCACGGCATTGTTGCTCGCGTTCCTCGGCCTGATGCTGTGGATCTTCTATGGCAAGTTCGCAAGAAGAGACTCGTTCCTTTACGTCGATCCGGACCTGCTAAAATCGGCTGGTCCTCCAAAGGTCGCCGTCGCCACCAGTCGGCTACGCAGCGTTGATCCGTATCTCGCCGAGGATCCAAAGAAGCTCGCCGCATTCATCCAAGCGCTTCCCCTCTGTGACGAAAGGCCGGCGTTCGTTGTTTCTACCGACCCCTTCGTCGTTGCCGCGCACAGCCATTCGCTGGACGCAGTGGTGCTCGTTGCGTTCGATCGACTCGCCGTTCCAAGGACATTCCGGGTCAAGAAGGGCGCAAGACTGTTGTGCGCGATGGGGTATCAGTGGACCACGACGGTGAAGGTTCAACGAGTCGCCCCCGACATCATCGAGGGCGTCGGATCATACGGGGCGCACTCCAACCTGATCCCCATCATCCTCGATCTGCTCGTCGCGGATCCGCGAGAGCTCGACGCGCTGAAGCAGACTATCCCGGAATCGGATTGGGCGTACGCGCGCGAGATGGTCGACCTGCTCCTCGAATCCGCGCACGCTCCGCCACGCGATGGGAGACCCAGCATGTGCCACATCCCATCAACTGGCCGCCGGCGATGGGCTTGCAGCCAAGTCGCTCGAGCAATCATGGGATTGGCCAGGAGGTAAATGCGAACTCTCCGTGAGCACCGATCCTCCCTCAACGCGCCCTCGCCATCGCCGCGGGCCTCACCTGCTTGCGCGGGTCGGTCGCGGCGATGATTTCGCTCACGCCTTCCTGGTTGAAGCCCTTGAAGCCGTCGTTGCGCTCGAGGTTTTCCAGGTGGCTGCCGAGCGCGCCCTGCGTGCGGAACTGCTCGGCCTGCTCAGCGGTGATCAGCTTTGCGCCCACGAGGTGCTGCAGGCGGTGCTCGGCCACCTTCCAGCGTTCGCCTTCGGTGAAGGCTTGCGTGAGGAACTCGAAGTTCGTGAACGGCTTCATCGTCTTGATGCCGTGCTCGTCCTGCAGTTGCTTCGTGAGCAGGTGGTGATCGAACTGCGCCTCGAGGTGGTGCATGCCGGCCTGCAGGAAGGCTTCGCCGTGCAACGCGCACCAGAGGCCTACCGTGCCGAGCTTGTCGCGCTTCTCTGAGAAGCCGGCATGCGAGAAGTCGCCCATGAGTTCTTCGGGGCTCATGTCGACGTCGTTGAAGGTGGTGATGCCGCTGACGGCGTCCTCCATCACTTGTGCGCCCCAGCCTGCCTGCATGCCGGCGTAGAAGCGCTCGCGGCAGGTGAAACCGAGCTTCTCCCACACGCTGACGAGGTGCGGGAACGCGTCGCGGCTGCTGCGGTAGGTGTGGTGATCGTGATTCGCCCAGCCGATGCCGAGCTTGTCCTGCCGGGCCTTCTGCACGCGGGCGGCGAGGTTGCGCTTCATCCAGTACTCGCGCTCGGCGGCGAACCAGAGGTCGCACGTGTAGCCGCGGCCGATCTTCGCAATGCCGGCGTCGATCAGCGCGTGCGCCTGCTTGAAGCCCTCCACTTCCTGGCCGATCGCGAAATCGCGCGGGCGCAGGCGGAACGACTCGCGCACGGCGAGCACATCTTCGGGCTTCCGCTCCGGCTTCTCGCCGTGGCCCATCACGCCGTGGCGCTCGACGATGCCGAGCGAGTAGCCGCCCTTCTCGTACAGCACCGCGCAGCGGAACGACGCGAGCGGCGCGCCGTGCACGTCGCGGCGCAGGTCGTTCGTCGCGAGGAAGTCGGCGACGAACTCCACCTTCATGTCGATGCTGACCGAGCCGGCCGGGATCTTCTCGCTCAGCGCGACGGGCGGGAACATGCCCAGCTCGTTGTAGTAGTGAACCATGCCCGGCCAGGCGCTGTGGACCTCGCGCGTCCAGCCGAGCTTCGACAGCGCAGCGCGGTCGACGTCGGCCGGGTTGAGCAGGATGGTGTCGACCATGTCGACGAATCGCACGCTCGCCTCGGCGTGAAGCCGCCGCGCCAGTTCGGCCGCCTCGGGCAGCTTCGACAGGAGTTGATCGACCTTCTGATTGACGAACGCCTGCGTGGCCGGCTGGCGTTCCCACTTGAACTGCTCGAGAACGCTGACGTCGACGGGACGGCTGGACATGGGGTGATTCCGCCTTTCGGGTTTGGTCCAAGGAATTATATAATGCCCAATGTGATCCGAAAGGGTAAGTTCATCGATGCGTAGCCGCGAGCTCGCTCGCGCGTCTGAGTAGACTCGCGAGCAAGCTCGCGGCTACACGTTATACGGAGACGCTTCATGCACCCCGTCCTCCTCGTCGGCGCCGGAAAGATCGGCAGTTCGGTCGCGAAGTTCCTGGCCGACTCGGGCGATTACGACGTGCTGGTGATCGACCAGGACGCCGGCAGCCTGAAGCGCGTCGAGCAGGCGTGCAAGGCGCGCACGCAGGTCGTGAACGTGATGGACGAGGGTCAGCTCAAGTCCGCCCTCGCGGGCCGCAAGAGCGTGCTGAGCGCGGTGAGCTTCGCGCAGAACCCGTCGATCGCGCGCGGCGCGTTAGAGGTCGGCGCGAGCTACTTCGACCTCACCGAAGACGTCGAGACCACCAAGATCACCCGCGGGCTCGGCGAGCGAGCGAAGCCGGGGCAGATCTTCATGCCGCAGTGTGGCCTGGCGCCGGGCTTCGTCTCCATCGCCGCCAACGCGCTCGCGCAGCACTTCGACGAGTTGCACGAGGTGCGCCTCCGCGTCGGCGCGCTGCCTGTCTTCCCGACGAACGAGATGAAGTACAACCTTACGTGGAGCACCGACGGACTCATCAACGAGTACGGCAACCCGTGCGAAGCCGTCCATGACGGCGAGTTCATCGAGGTGCTCCCGCTCGAAGGGTACGAGACGTTCAGCCTCGACGGCGTGGACTACGAAGCGTTCAACACCAGCGGAGGCGTCGGCACGCTGGCCGAGTCGTTCGCGGGCAAGGTGCGGCACCTCGACTACAAAACCATTCGCTATCGCGGCCACCGCGACCTGATCAAATTCCTCATGTTCGAGCTGCGCCTGAACGAGCGGCGCGACCTGCTGAAGGACATCCTCGAGAGCGCCGTCCCGATGACGCCGCAGGACGTGGTGCTGATCTTCTGCACCGTGAAGGGCAAGAAGGACGGCCGATTCACCGAGATGACGGACGCGCGAAAGGTCTACGCCGGTGAATTCCGCGGCCAGAAGTGCAGCGCGATCCAGATGACCACCGCGGCCGCCTTGTGCGCTGCGCTCGACCTGCACGTCACCGGCAAGCTGCCGGCACAAGGCTTCGTGCGACAGGAACAGGTGAGCTTGGACGCGTTCCTGACCAACCGATTTGGGAAGGCGTACGATGTGAAGAAGTGAGCGCTGGCTCACCCCCCTCTCTCGTAGCATGACCGTCCCGGTCATGCCTTGGGTCGCCTGGGCAGGAGCGAGACGCTCCTGCTACGCCGGAAAGGCCACGATGAATCCTCTTGAACAATTCCAGATCAGTCACAACCACTTCGCCCTCGCGATCGGCTCGGGCTGGCACGAATGTCGCGGCGAACCGATCATCGCGAAGTCTCCCATCGATGGATCGACCACGTGCACGATCGCCGGAGCGACGGCGTACGACGTGCAGCGGGCGATTGACGCTTCGCACGATGCGCACCTCGAGTTCCGCAACCTGCCCGCACCCGTGCGAGGCGAACTCGTCCGCCGGATCGGGAACGCGCTGCGCGAGAAGAAGAGCTCGCTGGCCGAGCTTGTCACGCTGGAAGCGGGCAAGATTACCAGCGAAGCGCTCGGCGAAGTGCAGGAGATGATCGACATCTGCGATTTCGCGGTCGGCCTGTCCCGCCAACTGCACGGGCTCACCATCGCCAGCGAGCGGCCCGGGCATCGCATGATGGAGCAGTGGCATCCGCTCGGCGTCGTCGGCGTCATCACCGCGTTCAACTTCCCCGTCGCGGTGTGGGCGTGGAACGCGTGCCTCGCACTCGTGTGCGGGAACAGCGTCGTGTGGAAGCCGAGCGAGAAGACGCCGCTGACCGCCATCGCGACGCACAAGATCGTCAGCGACGTCATCAAGAGCTCGACCGACCTGAAGATCCCGCAGGCCGTCGTGAATCTCGTCGTGGGCGACCGCGTCGTGGGTGAAGCGATCGCGACGAGTGCGAAGGTGCCGCTCGTGAGCGCGACGGGCAGCACGCGGATGGGCAAGGCGGTCGGCGCCGTCGTCGGCGCTCGGCTCGGACGCAGCCTGCTCGAGCTGGGCGGAAACAACGCGATGGTGCTCTCCCCCACCGCCGACATGGACATGGCGCTGCGCGCAATCACCTTCGCCGCGTTCGGGACCTGCGGTCAGCGATGTACCACCCTGCGCCGCTTGATTGCGCATGAGTCGGTCTACAACGCGATCGTCGACCGCATCAAGACCGTCAGCACGCGCCTCAAGATCGGCGACCCGCGCACACCCGGCACGCTGCTCGGGCCGTTGATCGATGAGCATTCTTACGTCGCGATGCAGAGCGCGCTTGAGCAGGCCACCGAGCAAGGCGGCAAGGTGACGGGCGGCGAGCGCGTCACCGATGGCGTGCCGGCGGGCGGGTTCTACGTCCGCCCCGCGATCGTCGAGATCACGCCCGATGCGGCCGTCGTGCGGCACGAGACGTTCGCGCCGATCCTCTATGTGATGCGTTACGCGAACCTCGAAGACGCGATCGCGATCAACAACAACGTGCCGCAGGGCCTCAGCAGCGCCATCTTCACGAGCGATGTGCGCGAGGCGGAGATCTTCATGAGCCCGGCCGGCAGCGACTGCGGCATTGCGAATGTGAACATCGGCACGAGCGGCGCGGAGATCGGCGGCGCGTTCGGCGGCGAAAAGGAAACCGGCGGCGGTCGCGAGAGCGGCAGCGACGCGTGGAAGAACTACATGCGCCGCACGACGAACACGATCAACTACTCGCGAAGCCTGCCGCTGGCGCAGGGCGTGAGTTTCGAAGTGTGATGCAGAAGAGACGAAGACACTGAGTGACGTAGCGACGAAGCGAGTGCAGCCTCACCGCCTCTCTCCGTCTCTCCGTCTCTCCGTCTCTCCGTCTCTTCGTCTCTTCGTCTCTCCGTCTCTCCGTCACTCCGTCACTCCGTCACTTCTGCCCCGTCACTTCTTCACTGCCGAACGATCCTTCATATAGAAGTGCCCGTGCTCGCAGCTCACCACGAAGCGCTCGAGGCACGCCTTCAGGTCCTCCCACTTGTCGCGGATCGTCTCGGCCTCGTCGGCGTCGATGTGCTTGTCGTCGTTCACGCTCGCGGTGATCGCGTCGAGCAGCGCGCTGAAGTCGCGGAACATCTTCCTCGTGTCGTCGTAGATCTGCTCGTCGACGGTGCGCCGGATGTCCGGCACGGGATTGGCGACGAAGAAGCCGCCCGCCTCGTTGCAGAGCCATCGCACCACGCGGATGTCCTTCGTCAGCATGTAGATGTCGCGCATGCGGTCGAGCGGGTTCCGCGCGCCGGACTGCGACTCCATCTCGTCGTCGCTCGGCGGTGGCTCGCACCACTTGTAGACGAGGGCCGGCGACACGCGCATCGCTGCTGCCACCGCTTTGACGCCGGGTTCCGAGATCGCATCTTTGAGGACTTCGTAGCTCTTCATGTTGCCGCTAGTTTACGCAAGCGACTCGCCCTATTCTCGCCCCCGTGGCGCAATCGCGTAAGGAAATCGAATCTCACCTGCGGGCCCTCGGCACGCACCCAAAGCACCGATTCGGCCAGAACTTCATGACGGACGGCAACATCGTCCGCCAGATCGCCGACGCGGCCGAGCTGAAGGACTTCGACCAGGTCATCGAAGTCGGCCCCGGCACCGGCACGCTCACCGACGAGCTGCTGCCCCGCTGCGCGAGGCTCGTCGCCGTCGAAGTGGATCGGGACCTGTCGCAACACCTCCGCACGCGGTTCGCCGCCGAGACCAAGTTTGAGTTGATCGAAGGCGATGCGCTTTCCGGCAAGCACGCCGTCAACGAGACGCTGCAAGATCTCATCCTGCGTGGCGGCTCGTGGAAGCTCGTCGCGAACCTCCCTTACAACATCGCGAGCCCGCTCATCATCGAGCTGCTCATCCTGGGCGTGGAGACGCTCGTCTTCACCGTTCAGAAGGAAGTGGCCGACCGCTTGAAGGCATCCGCTAGCGACGATGCGTACGGGCCGCTCTCGGTGATGGCGAGCGCGCTCGCGCAGGTGGAAGTGCTGCGCACCATCCCGCCCGGCGTGTTCTGGCCGGCCCCGAAGATCGACTCGGCCCTCGTCCGGATGCGCCGCCGCGAGCCGCGATTGATGCCGACGTTCGACCCGCGCGGCTTCGGCACGTTTGTGCACGCCGTCTTCAGCTATCGCCGCAAGACGCTGAAGCGCGCGTTGACCGAGGCCGGCCACGACGCGGCGGCACTGCTCGATGGCACTGGCATTGACCCGACCGTTCGGCCGGAGGTGCTGACGCCGGATCAGTTGCTGCAGCTGCACCGACGGGCGCGGGAACGCCCTGCAGGCTAGACACGCCTCAGCGCGCCGTAAGTTCCACCGCGTAGATGGGCTCCTTCTTACGCACGAATCGCGACTCGAACAGCGTCGTCTCGCCCGCAAATGCACGCGACGCGAGCTGTCGCTGGGCAGCTTCGTCCCGCCAGAAGTCGGTGGAGTTGAGCGTCACGTCGAACGGGATAGCCTCGTCGCGCGGCGGGAGCAATTCGCGGGGCATCAGGTCGCGCCAGCGCGTCTTCGGTGCGGCCGAGCGATCGGGCGATGTGAACCACGCCGGCTCGGGTAGGCCGAGCAACGCGCACGCCCACTGGTAGTAGCCCGGGTGGTCCGTCTTCAGTATCAGCGTCGATCGGCCAGCCTCGCGGAGCAGTGTTCGCACTTCGCAAAGCCACTCGCCGCGAAAGAGCCGATTCGGCAGCTCGACGTCGCGGTCGCACGGATCAGGGTGGAAGAGCCACACCTCGTCGAGTTCGCGCTCGGTGAACATGTCGCGCAACAGCTGGGCTCGGCCGTGCACGAGCGCGAGGTTGCGCAGATCGGGAGGGCGAGGCTCCTGCCGAGCTGTTTCGGATGCGCGACGTTGAAGGCCCTCCGGCTCGGCGGGAGCCTTGCCCTCCCATGTGCCGACGCCTGCCGTGATGCGCTCGGCCGCATCGACGAGCGGCTTCACTTTCCAATCGAGCCCGATGAATGCGGTCGTCGGGTGCTTCGCTGCTATGCGTGAGAGAAACATCGCATCGAAACAACCCACCTCGAGCACGATGCGGCCGTCAAAACTCGGCACGCGCTGCGCGAAGTGGTCGCGCCACGTGCCCGGCACCGGCTGTGTGAAGAGCACGCCCGGATAAGCGTCGAGTCGCGATGCGTGTCGACTGCGAGGTTTCGAAAAGGAGTCGGGCAGCAAATCGTCGCGACTGTACTGGAGTGAGTACGCCTCGTCCTCACCCCCGCATCCGCTCGCGAGGGATCGTTTTGTTTGGCGCAGAAGCGCATCGAACCATCGGGTAGCCGCGAGCTTGCTCGCGCGTCAGTGGGGAACCGCGAGCAAGCTCGCGGCTACGCACGGCGCTGGGCGCCCGTCGCTCTCCGACGCAAGTCGGTCAATTCGACGCACGTCCGCGTATGCCTGCTCGCTTCTATTCGCCGCGCGGGTTGGGGTACACTTCCGGCATGCGACAGCCCATGGAACGAATCGCGAAGCTGCTGAAGGACGAGTTCGGCGACAAGCCCTACACCTGTGCACTTGCCAGCGTCGACGCGAACGGCCGGGCGACGGTGCGGACGATGGTCGCGCGCGACGTGAGCCCGACGGGCGGCATTCTGTTCGTCTCCGATCGGCGCACGCACAAGGACGAACACCTCCGCGAGAGGCCGCTCTGCGAGATCTGCTTCTGGCTGCCGAAGCAGAACGTGCAGGCCCGCGTGAAGGGCGAGGCCGTCATCGTTGACGCGATGGACGACGAAGGCGTCCGCGAATTGTGGTGGGAGAAGATGGACCCGCGCGGCATCCAGATCTTCACCGGCCGCGCCGGAACGCCCGACGAAGTGCCGATGCCGACGACATTCGAGTTGATCACCGTGACCCCGACGTGGATCGAGATCGGCGACTACACCAAGCTGCCCGCCGACGTGACGGTGTGGGAAGGGTGATCGCGGCGAGCGAATGCGCGACTGGTGAACGTTCACTATCGTCCGGCGGGCTGCGTCGCAGGCGCGGTCGTCGGTGCCGTCGTCGGCTTCGTCGTCGCCGCGGGGTCGTTGTCGCGCATCGTGTTCTCGATCCACTCGTGGTGCGAGCTGATGCGGGCGAAGATGCTGTCCTCGCCCCAGCGGGCGTCGCCGCCCTGGGCGACGATGCCGGCGAGGGTGTACTTGCTCCAGTCGTCGGCCTGGTCGGCGGTGCCGGTGAAGAGGAAGAGCGGGCCGCCGCTGTCGCCGGGGCCGACGATGCCTTCGAGCAGGCCGCGGTCGATGAGCGCCTGCTTGCCGCCCTCGGCCTTCACGTGGAGCTTGTTGCGCGGGCCGGGGAACGGAATGTTGTACGCGCGGTGAAACGCAATCCGGCCCGACTGCTGGCCGCCAATCTTGCCGAACCGCCCGTACCCGCCGAACGCGACGACGCGGCCGGCCTCGTTCGGGTCGTCGTTCAGCTTGATTGGCCTCGTGTTCGGCACGGGCTCGGCGAGGCGGATCAGCGCGATCTCATCGCTGTAGGGCGCGACGAATATCGCATCGGCGTAGAAGCGCTTGCCCGAGATGTCGAAGTACACGCGCTCGGGCGGCGCGATCTTCCCATAGTCCGGGCCGCGCTGAACGCAGTGGCGAGCGGTGATCACCCAGCGGTCGTTGAGCAGCGTGCCGGTGCCGCGGGCGCCGTTGGTCTCGTTGCGCGTGGTGTGCGAATTATGGAACGGCCCGACGCGGTCGGTCAGCCCGTCCGGCACGACGACGCCGCGATCCGGCGCATCGCCGTTCCACGCGACGCCGACGAGCGACGGCAGCGCGATGGCGAGCGAACACAGGGACAACCAACGAGCCACGACTGCACATCGACAAGCCATGAACGATCGCTCCTCTTGGGTCCAGCCGCGCGCGACGCGAACCATCGCGGCGCGTATCTAGGACGCCGAGGAAGATAGCGATCATCGCACGACGCAGAAACGCGGCGCGGCGAAGCGTGCAAAGCTTTGATCGGCGGCGTTGTTCGCGTTCACCACGCGCCGGCGTTCAGGAACTCTTCGCGGACGATCTTCCCGTCCTTCACGGTGTAGAGCCCTACTTCCACAAGCTTCTGGCGCTTGCCGGTCGCCTTCGGCGTCACGTCGAACTCGAACGTGACGGCGAAGCGGTCCTTCCCATCGAAGAACGGCCCGCGGCAGACCTCGCCGTGGATGTCGGTGGTGCTGGCCCAGCGTTCGGACTTCTGGATGACCGCCTGCTTCCCCGTGGTGGTGTGCCCGCCGAACTCGACGGACGCGATGTCGTCGGCGTACATCTCGCGCATCACGTCGAAGTTCTTCGCCTGGTTGCACAACTCAACGAAACGCGTGGCGAGGGCTTCAATGCTCATGGGATGTCTCCGAGGTAAGGTGTCGCGTTCGGCGCGGTCGGCAGGACGCCACCGACCGCAGAACGGCCGCGAGCCTAGCGGGACACGCGGTGCGGGCGAAAGCAATTTCCATCGATTTCGCGAAGTTAGCGCGATGCTCATGCAACGCGTCTCGCGCTGAGTGCGACGAACAAACGAACGAACGCGGCCCTGTCCGAAGCTCGGACAGGGCCGCGAGTGGATTGGCCTAAAGCGAGATGCGAAGCGAGTCGCGTCGAGCAGAACCGCGACGCGGATCACTCCGTGTCGCCGGCCGCGGCCGCGAGTTCGGCTTCGGTGGGCTCGGGTTCGTCGGCGCCTTCGGCGTCATCCACGCCGAGCCGCTTGCGGTACTCGGTCGGGCTGACGCTGGTCGCCTTCTTGAAGCGGAGCGTGAAGTAGAACGGGTTGTCGAACCCCACCTCGGCTGCGATCTGCTTGACGCTGAGCGGCGTGACTTCGAGCAACTGCTTCGCGCGGCGCATTCGCTGCAACTCCAGGAACTGGAGCGGCGGCATGCCGATCTGATCGCGGAAGAGGTGCGCAAGTCGCGACACCGACATCCCGACCGCATCGGCGAGCAACTCGAGTGTGATCTTCTTTTCGATGTTCCGGCAGAGCCAGTCGGTGGCGGCGCGGATGCGGTCGTCCAGCTCGGCCTGTTCGCCCTTGGGGTTGATGACGTCGCACCAGAGGAGCATTTCCTCGAGCGCGTTCATCGCGAGCGAGTCGCGCCGCTTGAGCGGGCCCGTCGCGAGGCGATGCGCGTCGGTGAAACGCGCGATGACCAGGCGGGCCAGCGTGGGGTCGTACAGCGAGAGCCGCATCAGGCCCGGTGCCTCTTCGGGCCAGTCGAGCCATTCGATCCACTCGGGCTTCGGATAGAAGTGCGCCCAGACCAGTTCCCACTTCGGGTGGCCGTGCGCGACGCCGTAATCGTGCGGGGTGCCGGGGCGGATCAGCACGACGTCGTTCGGGGCGGCGACGAACTCACCCTTCGCATGTCCGAACCGGCCGTGGCCAGACATGGACAGGATGATGAGCCAGTCCCGCGAACCCTTCGGGCGCCAGGAGTGATAACCGGTGACTTCCTTGAAGTGCCCCGTTACGAGCGTAACCGTGTCGGGGAGCGGCGTGATGCCTCGATCGCTCATGACAGAATGTTATAGGGAAGCGAGGCAAAAGTGAATGGGAATTTTCTGTTTTTCTGTGAATATGCCTTCGAACCGGGCACTTCCGGACCCCCACGCATACACGATAAACCCATTATTCGGAGCCGCTTATGACATCAGATCGGAGCGAAACAGTATCCGAAGAGTCTACTGCGAACTTCTGTCGCGAGGGATTTGTCATCGTCCGTGGGCTGTTCTCGGAAAGTGAGGTGTCGATCCTGCGCGACACCTTTATGAAGATGAACGCGAACGGCCCCGTGCCGGGACTTTCGGAGATCCGCCACCCGAAGCCCGACGGCACCGGCGGGTACGACCCTGCCGACCCGCTCAGCTTCTACCCGCGGATGATGCACCCCCATAAGCATCAGGAAAAACCCGTCGGGGCCGTCTCGATGAAGTACATGCTCGACGAGCGACTCCGCAAGCACCTGCGTGCGTTCATGGGTGACGAGCCCTACGCCGTGCAGAGCATGTTCTACTTCAAGCCTCCCGGCGCGCGCGGGCAGGACTTCCACCAAGATAACTTTTACCTCCGCGTGAAGCCCGGCACGTGCATGGCGGCGTGGGTGGCGCTCGACCCGTGTGACGCAGGCAATGGCGGGATGATGTGTGTCCCGGAGACGCAGGACCACGCTATTGTCTGTCCCGAGCAGGCCGACTCGCGGCTCTACTTCACCACCGAACACGTGCCGATCCCCGAGGGCAAGACGGCCGTCCTCCCGATCATGCAGCCGGGCGACGTGCTCTTCTTCAACGGCAGCACCATCCACGGTTCCGGCCCGAACACGAGCTCTGATCGCTTCCGCCGCAGCTTTATCTGTCACTACGTTCCGCAGAGCACGACCGAGATGAGCCACTGGTACGACGTGTACGACTTCGAAGGCAGGAAGCTTGAGCACGTGAAGCACAACCATGATGGCGGCCCGTGCGGGACGCTTCAGGAAGCAGCGGCGGCTCACTGAAGAGAGGAACGGCGAGAGAAAAGAGAAAAGGGGAAAGAGGAAAGCCATGCGACGCGCGGTCTATGCGAGGCGCGATCCATGCGATGCGGCTTCGTTCATCCGTCTCCCCCTTTCCTCTTTTCTCTTTTCCCTTTTCTCTCTTCAGCCCTCACGCCACGAACGACTCGATGCCGAGCACGTCGGTATCGCTCGCATCCTTCTGGCCGACGTCCGTTCCCGCGCCGCCGTCCAGGATGTCGCCTGCGACGGAGTCCTTCGAGTTGAGCCGGTCATTCCCTGCCTCGCCGGCGAGGTAGTCAACGCCGGTTCCGCCGGTGAGGGTGTCGTTGCCGTCGCCGCCGGAGAGGTCGTCGTCGCCGGCGCCGCCGTCGAGGGAGTCGTTGCCCGCGCCCCCGAAGATGGCGTCGTTGCCGTTGCCGCCGTTGATGGTGTTGTTGCCGGCCGACCCGATCAGCACGTCGGCTGCGCTGCCGCCGTTGAGGTTCTCGATGTCGGTGCTGATGAGGTCGCGCTCGCCCGCTGAGCCGTCGTTGCGCAGGCCGTCGATCGACGCGATGACCGGCGTGGTACGCGACGAGTAGTCTGCCGTGTCCGTCCCCGCGCCGCCGCTGATGCGGTCGGCACCGGTGCCGCCGTCGATGACGTCGTTCCCGCCGCCGCCGGTGATGGTGTCGTTGCCCGCGCCGGCCTTGATGCTCGTCGGCTTCGTGACGGTGCTGCCGATGGTGATGGAGTCCGCGCCGTCGCCCGAGTCGACGACGATGGACGTCACGCTCGACGCCGCGAAGCTCTTCGATGACCCGCCGACCTGCGCGACGATGTTCGTGCCGGAAAGCGTGACGGCGATCGCGTCGCCCGCCGCTGTGCCGAGCACGGTGAGCACGCCGTTCACGAGCGTCGCGGTCGACTGACCGGGTGGCGTTCCGCCGTTCTGCAGCGCGGTCACCTGGGTCTGCGTGAGGACGCCGGAATAGATGCGGACGCGATCGGCGAAGCCCGCCGCCTGTTCGCCAGTCGTGCCGCCGCTGGTGTTGTCGCGGAAGAGTTGCATCACCGCGCCTGCGCTGCTGAACGTGCCGTAGCTGGTCGCGCTGTCGCTGAAGGTGAACTGCTGGACGCCGTTGACGTAGCAGACGATGTTTTTGGTGGCGTTGTCGCGCGTGAGGATGACGTTCTTCGACGTGGCGAGCGGGACGCTCGTCGCGCCGCTGCCGGTGACGGGATAGAACCGCGCCTGCGTGCCGAGGTCGTACAGGCCCGGGTCGTCGGTGAGGTTCTTGAAGCTGATGACCCGCTTCCATCCGGTCGTGGCGGCGCTGGACCAGTTAAACTTCAGTTCGATCGACCACTCGTTGGCGTTGACGACGTTCGTGCCGGTGAGCCCGCCGCCGCTATTGAAGCTGTAGCCCGTCGCGCCGATCGTGCCGTTGGTGCCCACCAGCGCGGGCCCGCCGAGCGAGTCGTTGAGGTTGCCGTTCAGCTCGTAGATGTGCGTGACCGCCGCCGCGGCGAGGAGCCGTCGACCTTCGAGCGATTCGACCGGCGAGCGATTCGACCGACGCGCATACGACGACTTCGATGCAATGCGACGAGACATGGCAATTCCTCCGAGCGAGTTGGAAGCGATCCCTGACCTTCGCGCGTGAATACAACGCGAAGGCGAAGATGGTCCCGCTGCGACGCGGATGGAGCAAGCAATTTCTGCGAAACCCGCCCAAAAAACGCGAGCGATCGTATACTGAAACCGCTCCGGCTGCCCCAGCTCAGCTGGGACAGCCACAGCAGACATCAGGACTTACGCGCAACCCACTCACCCGTTCTTCTTCGCGAAATCACCCATGAACTGCGCGAGCGCCTGGCACCCTTCGACCGGCATCGCGTTGTAGATGCTCGCGCGGATGCCGCCCACCGTGCGGTAGCCCTTCAGCGCCACCATGCCGTTCTTGGCGGCTTCCTTGATGAACGCCTCGGTCTTCTCCTCGCTGGGCAGCCGGTAGTTCACGTTCATGTGGCTGCGCTGTTCCTTCACGGCCACGAACGGGCTGTAGTAGCCGCCGCTGTTATCGATCGCGTCGTACAGCAGCTTGGCCTTCTCGGCGTTGCGCTTCTCCATGCCGACGAGGCCGCCGTGGCGTTCGATCCAGCGGAGGTTCTCCAGCAGCACGTAGATGCCGAACGTGGCCGGCGTGTTGATCATGCTCTTGTTCTCGGCGAGCGCCTTGAAGTCGAAGAGCTTGATGCCGGTCTTCTTCAGCTTCGGATACACGTCCTTCCGCACGACGACGAGCACCACGCCGCTCGGGCCGAGGTTCTTCTGGGCGCCGGCGTATACGAGCGCGCAGTCCTTCACTGGGTGAGGCCTACTCATGAACTCGCTGCTCGCGTCGACAATGAGGTTCTTGCTCGCGCTCGTCGGCCATTCGACGAGGCGGTGCCCGTGCACGGTCTCGTTGGAGCAGACGTGGAAGTAGTCGGCGTTCGGGTCCAGCTTCCACTCGCTCGGCAGCGGCGCCCGGTCGAAGTTGGTGGCTTCACTCGTCGCGACGACGTTCGCCTTCAGGCCGAGGTCTTTCACGGCGCCGGCGGCCTTCTTGCTCCACTCGCCGCTGACGAGGTAGTCGGCCGAGGTGTGCAGCAGGTTCATCGCGATGACGCTGAAGAGCATCGTCGCGCCGCCCTGCATGAAGAGGACGTCGTGCTCGTCGCCGATGCCGAGGAGCGACTTCGTCTTGGCGATGGCTTCATCGACGACGCCGTCGAACTCCTTCCCACGATGGCTGCACTCGGCGATGCCGAAACCCTTGCCCTGGTAGTCGAGCAGGCCCTTGGCACTGGCTTCGAGCACCTCGGTCGGCAGCATTGCGGGACCGGCAGAGAAGTTGAACACGCGGTGAGACATCGTTGATCGCTCCGGTTAAGTCGAGCCATTCACTGTCGCGATGGGTGGAGGGAGTTCAAGGGGTGGCCCGGTCGCGGCACGGCGAACGGCGCGCGCCTTGCCATGTAGAACTCGCCGAAGTGTCGCATTTTGGAACATTCGTTCGAAAACCCCTGATTTTCACTCGATCCCGATGCGACACGCGTCGCATTTGGTGCGCCAAATGTCGCATCCGGAGCGACATCCGACTCATTCCGTGCGACACGTGTCGCATTCGTTCTGACCTGCCGTGCGAATGACCGAACGCCGGTCACGCTCGACCACGGATGTCCGCGTCTGTTCCGTGCAGTCGATGCCCGGGGCGCATTGTGATGGCGAAGCGGGTCGAATTGGAAGCGCATTTGCCGACCCGCACCCGGCCGAACCCGCGGCCGGTGAACGACTTCGGCCGGCCGTGAAACAATCTCGAAAATCCGCACGTCGGGCGGAGCTTTGGCCCGGCATTGTCGGGGCCGATCACGCCAGCACGTCGTTCGCCTCGGAGTCGTCGTCGTCATCAGCGCCGGAGTTCGGCGGCACGGTCGCGGCCACCGTACCCGGCAGCGCGACGTTGTACCGGGAAGCGAGGATGAGCAGGTCGTCGAAGTTGACCGTGCCGTTGCGATTGAAGTCGCCCTGCGAGAAGACGCGAGACGACTGGTTGTAGTTGGCGGCGAGGATCAGCAGGTCGTCGAAGTTCACGACGGCGTCGGAGTTGGCGTCGCCGGGGAGGACGGTAAACGTGAAGTTGGGCATTGAGAACGGCCTGAAGTTCCCCGCTCCGTCGGCGAGGGCAGTCGCGTTCGTCAACACCTTGTAGCGGCCGGGTACGGGCGGCGTGGTGAAGCGATAGTGGTAGTCGTAAAGCTGGCCCGCGAACAAGTCGAACTCCAGCGTGTAGATCTGTCCGGTCGTCTCGTGCCGCGCCTGCACGACAGCCATCGGTGTGGCCGCGCTGAGCCCGCCCAGCGAGTCAAAGGTGAACACGACGTCGAGCGCGTCGACGTCGAACGCCAGCGACTTGAGTTGCGGCGCGACGGTGTCGATCACGAAAGGCGTGTCGTCGAGTTGGTAGAACGACCCCTGATTGGCAGTCAGGTAATACGTCCCGTCGGGCAGCGGTGCGTTGATCGTGTACGTGCTTGGCCGCGTGGCGTTGCCGGTCCACGTGACGATCGGCTCGCCGTTCAGAAGTAGCTGATACGTCCTTGGATCGATGCTCTTAAACGTAGGCGTGTTGTCGTTCGTGTAACGCCACGTGGCGGGATAGCCCGATGGCAGGCTGAGAAGCGGCGCCGGAACGCCTCCCCAAGCGGGGTTCTTCCACACGGTCGAGTAACCCCCCGTTTCGCGCCGGCCGGGCTCGGCCTGTCTGAACTCGAACTCGAACTCCGTCGCCGACGCGACGCTGCCGGGCAGGTCAAACGTACCGGTCGTCGTCGTCGCGACGAACGAAGGGAAGCGCGTCTCGACGCCGTTCGACCACACGACCGGCGTCACCGTCGCACCGATCACGAAATCCCGCCCGAGCATCCGCGCGGCGACGCCTGCGGGCAGGTCGCTCACCTGACGAAGCGAGGCGTTCGTCGGCGCACTGATCCGCGTGACGCCGAACGGAATCGCCGTGGCGGTCTGCCCATCGACGACGCTTACCCGCGGCGCGGATGTGCCGTCGCCACCGAGCGCGACGAGCCGGTACTCGCTGCCGATGTTTGCAGCCAGCGGATCGATCACGTTGATTCGCCCGAGCGGAGCGCCAGTCATCGCGTCGAAGCGCGCCAGCATCGGCACATCGGCATCGGTGACGGGCGTACTGGTGCTGTTCTTGTGCGTCGAGATGAGCAGTTCGCCGTCGCTGTAGGCGAGACCTTCGTTGAAGGGGAAGCTTTGAAGATCGAGCGAGAGCGCACGGACGGTTGCGCCCGATTGCGGATCGATGAACAAGACTTGCGAAGGACTCGCACCCGCCGGCCGCGCGACGATCAAGCCTTGCTCCGGCACGCCCGCAAGCCCATGCGCCGTCGGGATGGCAATCGCGAGAGTTCGCTTGAGCGAGCCACTGACCGGATCGAACACGTCGATGCGCGGCAAGCCGGGATGCTGTACGAAGAGTTCGCCGTCCAGGTAGGCGAGGTCAGCGCCGAGTGCGCTAGCGAGAGTTGGAACCGGAAACGAGCCGAGCACTTCGCGCGTGTTCGGCCGAACCATCTCCACCCGCGGTACGCCAATCACCTGCCCGGTGGATTGACGCAACCCGTAGACACGGTCCACGCCCACTGCTGTTCCATAGGTCGCGTCGAAGACCTGCGACATTGGCCCGAAAGCAAAAGAGCGGTCCCAACCGCTGGCTCCGACGCGGAACTCGCGCGTCAGGATGTACTGACGCGTCGACGATCCATTCACGACATACGACGGAGCACCAAACACCCGGCCCAGGTTCAGCGCACTTTGCACGGAACGGTCGTCCAGCGCCATCCGCACCGAATACTCCCCCGCCGCCAGATCGTTGAATCGGTACGTGCCGGTCGCATCCGTGACGGCCGACGGTTCGCCAGCGTCCTGCGTGCGGTTGCGGTTCGTGTCGAGCCAGACCGTGATGCCGGGCCAGACACCTTCCGTCGCGTCGCGCGTGGCGTTGCCGTTCAGGTCATTGAAGACGACGCCTTCGATCCCACCCGCGAGCAGGCGGCGGCGTTCGAGCGCTTCAATTCGAAACTGTTCCCCGGCGGGCATGACCCGCAGAAGGTAACGATCGCAGCAGTGGCGAATCAATTAGAAACGCACCCTGAAAGCCCCACTCGCCCACTCGCCTACTCGCCCTCTCGCCTGTCCACCCACTCACCCAAAACGAAGAAGCCTTCCACCGTGGCGGGGAAGGCTTCTTCGGGGTTTGAGGGGTTGGTGCGACGGGGGTCGGAGGCCCGCACGTCGCGGAATTAAGTCTTTTGGACTTCGAGTGCTGTCGTGGAGAGGGGCCGGCGTCGACTTTGCTCAGGGCGTTCGTGTCGCGGAGGATGAAGCCACGGTTCACGCGTCACAATCTGTTTTGCCGGAGCAGGAGGTCGAGGGCTCGCTCGTCACACGACCAAGCGTGGCGCGGGGTAATCGGAATTACTTCTTCGCCTTCTTGGTCGTCTTCTTGGCAGCCTTCTTCGTCGTCTTCTTTGCAGCCTTCTTAGCCATGTTCGCGTCACCTCCTTTCTTGCGACGCACTTTAAATCGCACAGCCGTCACGTCAATCACTTTTCCCCTATCTTGACGCTGGAATTTCTACCGGTAGTGGACCGGTAATGTTCCTCCCACCGCATGATGTGGTCCGCACGATGACGCATTTCAGCCCGTACCCGCCGAGCGAAACGTAATGTCGTGCGGGTTCGTCGCTCGCCGGTTGACCATCGCGCGGGCGTAGCGTCGCAGCGCGCGAGATTTTCTTTGCGCGACGTTGACGTGCCTGTCACGAACACCGAGCGCGCACGCGATTCGGCACACCTGCGCGGCGGCGCGGATTCGAACGCGAGCGACGACGTGCGCGTGCAACGCATGACGCGATACGCAACGCTTCACGCAAGCGGGGCCATCGCATCTCGCGCGATTCGAGCGAGATCGCCGCAGAAAGAATGCGCGGCACCGGGCGAAGCGAGCAAGCGCATCGCGCGATGGATGCTCGCACTGGATCACGAATGCAGCCCCACGGATCGTCGTCGTGGCGCGTGGAGCGACTGATCTGGACAGAGTCTTCGTCGCGTTTTTCACGGCGACCTACCGCGTTGTCGGCCGTGCTCGCAATCTGTTCTTGAACACACCTGCGATGCGCTGGTTCGACTCGGTACGCGCGACGCACACAGGCGCACAGGCACACAGGCGCGCACGCGTCGATTTTTGTGCACGCCGATGCGCCGCGCGGTATCCTTCTCGCGGGTCAATCGTCTCACTCAGGGAAAGGCTACACGTGTTCAACCGGGATCGTTCGCTTCGTCTGTCTGCTCACCGCCCGCTGCGCTCCAACCCGCCGCACACGCTAGACGCGCTGGAGTCGCGTCGCGTGCTCAGCGCGGCCGCGGTGCCAGCGATCGTCGACGGCATCTTGTACATCTCCGGTACGCCCCGCGCGGACGAGATCTCCGTCGCCGTCGGGCGCAACGGCCGCGTGCACGCGTGCGTGAACCGCGTGACGACGCAGTTCAAGCTCGGCAAGGTGCACGGCGTCGTCATCGATGCGGGCGCGGGTGCCGACCGCGCAGGCGTCGCGATCGCCGTGCCCGCGTTCATCCTCGGCGGGGCCGGCAACGACACGCTCGTCAGCAGCAGCGGCGACGACTACCTCTCCGGCGGCAAGGGCATCGACCAACTCTTCGCCGACACGGGCAACGATCAGATCGAGGGCGGCGAGGGCACGCCGACGAAAGATCCCGTCATCAACGGCCTGGCGTTCAGCGACATGCTCACGCTGGCTGCGAACTACAACTCGAGCGGCGGCACGGGGTCGAACGGAGGCTCCGGCTCAGAAGGATCTGTCAACTTCGACGACCTGCTTGCGCTGAACGAGAGCTATCGACGAACGCTCGGATCGCAATGGGAGCTCGCGCAGTTTGCCGAGCCCACCATCTCCGCGGACGTCTCCAGCGTTGTGGCCGCCCAACGCGTTGCGCTCGTCGTGCTGGACAAGTACGTCGTCCGGTCGCAAGCAGACGCCGGCAACCGTCGCATGCGCGTGGATTTCGCGCTGACGTCTTCGCCGAACGCGACGGCGTTCTCGATCGTCATGCGCACGAAGAGCCTGATCGTCTTCGCCGAACAGTCGGAAGTCGTGCGTGTCGTCGGCTTCGATTCGCGCACGCTCGCGAAAAAGCTCCCCGCCACCGGCACCGCGTTCGTCGTCGGCAAGTCGAAGGCGATCCGCCTCGCCGGCAATCTGACCGACATGCCGGGCCAGAACGCCGTAACCCTCCGTGCCGTGGGTGGCTCGATCGTCGTCTCGCGCAATAGCGAAGAGGGCGCGACGTTCGTCGCCGCGTGAATCGCAGTGCTTTGATCGCTTCGTGACGCTTCGACAGCCGCCCATTAGGCAGCGCCGCTCACAGCGTCTCGACGTCGTCGTCGCCGTCGCAGAAATCTCCGCCCTCGATCGAGCGAATGATGTCGTCGACGCATTCGAGCCCAGGGTGGATCTCCTTCGCCCGGCGATAGCACTCCACCGCCTGCTCGATCTGCCCGAGGCACGCGTGGCAGTGTCCCGCGCCGGCCCAGGCGCCGAAGTGCAGCGGCTCGCGCTCCACCGTCCGCATGCAGTCGGCCAGGCTCTCGTCGAACCGCTCCTGCAGGTAGCGCACCATCGCCCGCTGGTTGTACGCCTCGGCGAAGTCGGCGTCGCAGCCGATGGCGCGCGAGAACTCCTCGGTTGCCCCGTCGAGGTCTTTGCGTTCGAGTCGTTGCGTGCCCCGCGCCAAGTGTGCGTTCGCCTCCTCGTTCGATCCGCCGCGAAGCCAGATGCTCCACATCGCGTGCTCTGCCATCTGGCGGACCATCGGGTCGGGGTCGTGGAGGTGTTTGCTGAGCGGCCGGACGCAGGTCGTCGTTCCCACCAGCGACAACGTCAGCGCCGCCACCTTCCGCGCATCGCACGGCCCCTGCTGGAGCAACGACGCGATCTGGCCGTGCGACCATCGCTTCTTCACCGCGTTGACGAGCGCGTGAACGTCGCGCCGTTCGAGCAATGGCGTCACCACCGCAACGAATTCTTTCGGGCAGATGGCAGCAGAAGTTGACGTCGATCCGCTCGACCTCACCGCGGCTAGTGTAGGCACCCCGACCCGCCCGCGCCTCGCGCTGCGTCACTTCCTTGGCCGACCGCAGCACATATTGAACAGATTTGATAAATCGGGGTTTTATGTAGGCCCGCGATGCCGGCCTCCACCTCAACCTTGCGTTGTCAGTGCAGATTGGTGACGCAATTCTATCGCCCCGACCGATTGCTGCGGTCGTATCCCTCGGTGGCGGATTCCATCTGCGCCGCCCGGGCTTCCGGGCTGAACGGGTTCGCGAAGTACGCCCGCCGCTGCGTCGAGGTCGACTGCCCGAGCGGCGTGTACGCGTACCCCGTCTCCAGCTTGTTCTGCCCACACCCGCCCGAGCCGAGCGAGACGAGCAACAGCGTCGATGCAACCGCGGCGATCCTTCGCGCAGACGTGGCCATGCGGGGAAGCGTATCGCGATCGCAGTTGCGGGGGAAGAGATGAGGACGTCTCCGCGGAAGACTTCCGTGTGCCGCTCGGATCGTGATACCATGCGAGGCGAAGCGAGGGCTCCGTGGGACTTGACACAGTCGAACTGGTGATGGAGATCGAGGAAGAGTTCGCAATCGACTTCCCCGATCGCGACGCCGAGACGATTCAGACGGTCGGCCAACTCATCGATTACGTCGTCGACCGACTTCGCGCCCGTCGCGTGCGGCCGTGCCCTTCGCAGGCGAACTTTCATGTGGTTCGACGCATCATGATGTCGCGCGCCGGCACGCGACGCGAAGACGTGCGGCTCGGTGCCCGCCTGTCCCAGCTCACCGGCGGCGCGCATGTGCTACGTGGGCTCTGGCCATCACTTCAGGCCGCTTCATTCAGGCCCACAATGCGCCTTGGCACACGCTGGTCGAAGTTGCAGCCCGCGCTGTTCCTCTACGGCTTCGTTCTCACCACCATCGGCGCCGTCATGCTTGCCGGCATGACCGGCCTCTGGGCGCTCGGCGCGCTCTTCTGGTTCTCGGCGATGCTGACCCTGGCAGCGACGATGCCGCGAGTCGCGCCGATCTCGCCTGACTCAACGGTGCGCGACCTCGTTCGTCACATGACGGGACGCTGGCAGCACGCGCCGATCGGGGCGGGCGTCGAGCCGAACGCCGAACACGTTGCGCTGCGCGTGAGCCAGATCGTCGCCGAGCAGACTGGGCTAGAGATCGACGCCGTGCGCCGCGATCGGAGATTCATAGGTGATCTGTTCTGAGATCGTGCTGCGTACGCGCTGGCCGCCGCGTTACACTTTCGCGCATGCTCCGACCCGCCCTGCTCCTGTCGTGCCTGCTGTTCATCGGTGCCGCCGACGTCGTCGCACCGGCCGTGTTGCCGAAGCGGGTGATCGCCCCGCCCGCCACTGCCCCCGCGGGCGAGCAGATCGCGATCACGCACGACGGGCTGAAGCCGATGACGCTGTTCGTCCCCGCCGGCTATCGCGTGCCGGCCGACGGTCGCGTGGGCATCTCGATCCACGTGCACACCGTGAACTGGTTCGCGATCGACGAACATCTGCGGCGCGGCCTGAACGAGCCGCTGCTCGTGCTCGACCTCGGTCAGGGCTCGGACACCTACGGCAAGCCGTTCCGCGACGATCCGGAACTGCTGTCGACGCTATTCGCGCAGGTCGAAGCGAAGCTGCGCGCGCACGGCGGCCCCGCCGACGCGAAGGTCGTGCGGATCGACGTCTCCAGCTTCAGCGCGGGCTATGGCGCGGTGCGCGAATGGCTTCAGCGGGAGAGGTACGTGAAGCTGATCCGCAGGCTCGTGCTGGCGGATTCGCTCTACGCGAGCTGGCAGGAAGGCGCGCCGACGTCGCGGCCGAGCGATGCGCAGATGGAGCCGTTCTTCAAGTTCGCCGACCGCGCACTCGACCCCGCGAACGGCCAGACCTTTTGCGTGACGCACAGCAGCGTGAGGACCGGCTACGCCAGCACCGTCTTCACCGCCGCGGCGATCGCTGATCACGCGAAGCTGACGTGGGCCGACGTGGCGGCGTCGCAGGAGCCGTACTCGCTCTATCGACGGGCCGACAAGGGCAACCTGCACATCTGGAGCTACACCGGCGACGACGCGCAGGCGCACCTCACCCACGTGCGACACATCGCGGAAGTGTGGAAGGCACTGGACGAAGCGGGCGCGCCGTAAGAGCAACGTGGCACGGGCGTCTCGCCCGTGGACGAGCGCGGCGAGCATCGGCGAAGCCGATCCTTCCCGAGCGAAGCGGTCGCCAATGAACCAGAGTGAACCATCACGGGCGAGACGCCCGTGCCACGAAAATCAGCGCCCTCGCGGCCGTCGTCGCAGGATCGCCGGCAACGTCAGCAGCCCCATCATCGCCGCCGGCTCGGGCACGATCGCCTGGGCAAGCGCGAAATCGCCCGCGAGGCTGCCGGTGAACGTCTGGTTGTAGTTCGCGGCCAGCAGCAGCAGGTCGTCAAAGTTCACGGTGCCGTCGTAGTTGAAATCGCCCTGCGACCAAACGGTGGATGACTGGTTGTAGCTCGCGGCCAGCCTCAGCAGGTCGTCGAAGTTCACGGTGCCGTCGAGCGTGGCGTCGCCCGCGAGCGTCGCCCGCATGGCGATCGCGGTGCTGTCGACGCTGAACCCGGCGAACGTGTTCGGGAACGTGGTGAACAGCGCGCTCGTCTCCGCGTACCCGACCCGCGCACCGGCCCCTGCGTCGCTCGCGATGATGCGCCCCGCGAGCAGGTGGCCGCGGATCGTCGCGATCGGCGTCACCGAGAAGTACTCCAGCACGAACGCGTTCTTCCCGAGGTCGAGCGTTGCGCCGGTGCTGATCGTCAGGCTCGTCACGCGGCTCGCGCCGGCGTTCGTCGCATCGGGCAACATCTTCACCGTGCCGGCGCTGATCGTCATCGTGCCGAGCCGAACGTTCTTCGTGATGAACGGCCCCGCGCCGACCTTCCGCAGCGCGCCGCTGCCATTATCCGTCAGCGCGCCGCTGACAGTAAGCGACGAGCCCGCGTCGACGCCCACCGTGCCCGTGCCGTCGACGCCGAGCGTGCCGGTGAGCGTGTTCGCGCCGTTCACGCTGCGAAGGTTGCCGGTGCTAGACGCGAGCAGCAGCGGCGTGCCGGATGCGCCGAAGAAGATCGCCTCGCCTGAAGTGATGCCGCCCGCGACTTCGAGGATGCCGTTGCCGGTGACAAACGTCGCCTGCTCCTGAGCGGTGCCGAACGTGGAGCCGAGCGCACCGGAATTGGCAGCGCGAAGCACGCCGTCCTGGATCGCGATCGAGCTGTTGATGCCGTTGTTGCCAGACAGGATGAGCCGGCCGGGGCCGATCTTCACGATGCCGCCGCGATCGACGTTGGCCATCGTCACGTCGCCCGCGTTCAGCGCCCCAGCGACGGTGATCTGCCGGTTCACGCCGCCGAGGTCAACGAGGCCGGTGAACGTGATCGGTTGCGAACCCGCGAAGCGGCTGCTGGCGCGCATGACGACGTTGTTGGCGATCGTCCGCGGTCCGCCGACGGCTTCGATCGTCGCTGGCGTCGAACTGCCGCCCTCGAAGAAGATCGTGCCGGTGCCGAACGCGGCGTCGTTGCCCGCCTGCCACGTCGCAGCGCGCAGCACGGTGCCGCCGGTGTAGGTGTTGGCGTTGGTGAGCGCGATCGTCTGCAGTTGGACGGGGTTGAGCCGCGGCTCCTGCACGCCGCCCGCGCCGCTGACGACGCCGCTCACGGTCATCGTTGCTGGCAGCGTCGCGCCGAGCAGGTTCAGGAAGCCTCCCTCGACGGCGATGTTGCCCGCGTACGTCACCGCGCCGCCGGTCGAGCCGATGAGCGCGAGGTCGCCCGTGCCGGCGTTCTGACGGACCGTGATGTCGCGCGAGATCGTCGCTCCCGCGGTGTCGCTCAGGAGCGAAACGAACCGCGGCGTGTACACGCCCGAGCCGTCGACAACGCCGTTCGCGACGGCATTGATAATGATCGCGCCGGCGCCCAATGCGCTCGCGCCCGTCGCGGGCACGTTGCCTTGGAAGGTGACGTCGCCTCCGGTGTGGACGAAGTCGCCGGTGAAGGTGCTGGTCGTGTTCTCGAGATCGAGCAGGCCGGGCCCGGCCTTGGTGAAGCCGCCCGTGCCGGCGATCGGGCCTCGCATGACGAGATTGCTCTGCGTGCCGTCGGACGTCATCGCGACGTGCGCCACGCCCTCGGCTGCGTTGAACTGGACCGGGTTATCGATCTTGAGTTGCTCACCGCCCAAGTCGCTGACGGCTGCGATCGCACCACTCGTGATCGTGATCGTGCCCGTGCCCGTCACGCCCGTGTTGCCGCTGCTGAGGAGCGTGTCGCGGATGAGCAGGCTGTTCACCGTGGCGGCGGTGTCCTGCTGCAGCGAGCCGTCGGCGATCAGCACGTTGTCGATCGCGTTAGCGAAATTGGTCGCGTACTCGTTCGTCCGCAGCACGCGAAGCCCGTTCGCGCCGTAAGTGACAAAGCCGGCATCGGTGACGTTGGCGGCGCTGATCGCGCCGGAATTGTTGATGCCGTAGACGAACGGCACGATCGGCACGCTGGTCGCGCTCGTGTTCGCGCCGACAAGCGGAAGGCCCGCGCTGTTCGTGAAGAAGAGGTTTGCCCGGTTGTTCGCTGCGACGCCGTTGCCCAAATCGCGGCCGCGGACGGTGAGCGTGCTGCGATCGGTGCGGGCGATCGACGCGAAGGTCAGCCCCGCGCCGGCCGACGCGTTGGGCGTCAGTTCGATGCTGCCGCTGCCACGACCGAGCGAGAGCGGGCCGACGGTTTCGGCGGTGCTGGTCGTGCCGGCGACGAATCCGAGCGCGCCGCCCTGCAACGCGACGGATGCCGTGTCGCTCACGCGGGCGTTGTTCGCGGCGAGCCCCGTTTTTCCGAGCGTGAGTTGACCGGCAACCGTGAAAGACGTCGCCGAGGGGAGCGAGCCGCTCAGCACGGTGCGCGAATTGTCGAGCAGCGAAACGCCGCCCGTGAAGCCCGCGTTGCTCGCGCCGGCGATCTCCAGCACGCCCGTCGTGTAGCGCCCGCGGACGAGCGAGCCGGTGCCGTTGATCGCGCCGTTGAGCGTCAGATTGTCGAAGTTCTCGATGCGTCCGCCGGTGCCGTTGAAGTTGAAGGCGCGCGACGTCGCGATCGTCGTCGTCGTCCGCAGCACGCCGCCGTCGACAAATGTGACGGCGTTCGCGGCGTTACCCAGGTTCGTATCGCTGACGATGCTCAACCCGCCCGCCCGGCCCGAGCCGACAATCGTCGTTCCGCCGGTGTACGAGTTGTTATTCGACAGGAAGAGGAAGCCCGGGCCCGTCTTCGTGAGTCCGTTCGAGCCGGCCAGCAGCGCGCGGAAAAAGAGCGAGTTCAGCGCCACGCCGGGCGACTCGGTGATGCCGTCGATGAACTGGAACTGGCCCGTCGGGACGGTGATCGTCGTTGTGGCCGTCGCGCCGTCGATGGTCTGTTGCGAGTAGTGGCCGTAGATGAACGTGCCGACGGACTGGTTCGCGCTCGCGACGATCGTGTTGAAGCCGTTCACGCGCGCGTTGGCGATGATCTGCACGGTGTCGGCCGCGCCGGGGACGCCGTTGGGCGAGTAGTTCGTGGCAACGTTCAGGTTGCCGCCGAGCGCGTTCCAGGTGTAGGCGACCTGAGCATGGGCAGCCGCGCACGGCGCGACGCACATCAGGGCGACAGCGAGAGTTCGGCGATGTCGGAATATCGTCGTCGGACGGCGGGGCAAATCTCACCTCCAGGGTGTCGCCGGATAGTATGCGCGATCCGAAGGGCGGCGCATACCGAAATGACCAATGCCCAAGTCCGAATGCCCAAGAATGCGCAGAGGCGTTTCGGCATTGGGCATTAGGCATTGGGCATTTTTCCTCGTATGACGCCTGTGCCGGACGTATGGTGTGCGCCACGATGTTCGACGAACGCCCGCGCGAGCAATGGATGGCCGCCCTGGATGTGCTGCTGGTCGCCGTCGCGATCGCGGCGATGGCGTTCGCTTACACCTGGGGCTTGGAGCTCCGCCGCACGATCTGGAAAGAGTCGGCCGGCATCCGCTTCTACGGCGACATCGAGAACGCCCGAAATCAGAGCCGCAACGTGTTGCTGCTGGCCGCGAAGCGATCGCACGTCGATCGGGACAAGCTTGGGCAGATGAGCTTCGCACAGGTGTTCGACGGCTACCGCGCGACGTACGACGCGCAGTGGGACACCGCCGAGCTGCGGTTGCAGCGCCGGATCGCGCGCGGCCGCGCTTCGCCCGATGCAGCACCTCGGCCTGAACTGGATTATCCGCCGCTTCGCCTCGGCGTGATGACGCTGTGGAACTGGAACAACGCCCGCGGCGATCGGCCGATCGATGTCGACTACGCCGACGAGCCGGTCGAGCCGCTGCTCGACTTCAACGCCGCGATGACGCTGCTCGCGTGCGGCGCAGCGTTCCTGCTCGCGTACGACGTGCGCCGGGCCGCGGGAAGCCGCGCGGGCACGAGCGCCGTCCTTGCGGCGATCGTCGCGGGTGCGATCTGGCTCTCACCTGCCGTGCTCCTCAACGCGCACGCTTGGCCGCAATGGGATGTGTGGGTGCTGCCGGGACTTCTGTGGTCGGCGTACTTCGCGCGGACGGACCGCTGGGCACTGGCCGGCGCGACGCTGGCATTCTTCGCGATGTTCAAGGGACAGGTGCTGCTCGCGGCGATGCCGATCGCGACGTGGTCCGTCCTCGCCGGCGCACTACCGCGGCCGGGCTGGATGCGGTTCGCGACGGGCGCGCTCGCTCTCGTCGCGATCCCGCTGTGGCTCGCCTTCGGGACGACGAGCGCGAACGTCACCTACGCGATCGTCGCGGCTCTGACGCTCCTCGCGCTGTGGGGAATGCGGTCGGCCCCGCTGCTGCGATTCGCGTGCGGCCTGCTGGCGGGAGCGGCATCGGTGCTGTGGATCTGGCTGGTGATCGAGCCGGCCGGGTGGACGTGGGTGATCGCCGCGACAGTGCTGGCCGGCGCGATGATGGCATGGCCGCGGGCGCCGCGCGTTGGCGATCTCGGGAGGGCGAGGCTCCTGCCGAGCCTTGGGCGTCGAACGGCTCTCGTCGCCGGTCGCGTCTCGTCCGATCGGCACGACATCGTGTCCGCAGAAGCTCGGCGGGAGCCTTGCCCTCCCGTTGCGGTCAACGCCCCGCCGCTCTGGTGTTGCCTCGCCGCCGTCACGCTGCTCACGCTCGTGCTGCCCGTGCTGCACGCAGGATGGCTTCCGGTGCTGATCACGGTTGTGTGGGGCGGCTTCGTGCTGCCGCTGACGTCGCGCTGGCTCATCCGCGGCCGCAGCGGTGTCGTCTTCGGCACCGCAGGGCTCGTCGTGATCCTGCTGGGCCTCGCGTATGGCGGGTCCTGGGCATTCGTCGACGTCGGGTTCCCCACCTCGCGGTACGTCGCGATGGCGATGGGCCCGAACTACAACCTGCCCGTGCTGATGCAGTCGCTTTGGGGCTGGAACGTCGACGACGCGGTGCTGACCGGCTGGACGTATCGCGAGGCGAGCAAGGCGGTCACGATGGCGATCCTCGTCGCGGCGGGCGTTGCGCTCGCGGTTCATTCGAAGCGTGACGACCCGCGCCTGCTCGCCGCGATCGCGTTGCCGATGCTCGTCGTCTACGCGCTCATGCCGCAGATGCACGAGCGGTACCTCCTCTACCCCGCATGCATGGCCGCCCTGCTGCTCGCGATGAACGCGGGCGGCTGGCTGATCTGGCCCGCGCTGACGCTGCTGTCGTGCTGCACGATGCTGACGAGCATGATCTCCGTCGGCCGATCGCCCGGCGAGTGGGGCGCGTGGCTGCCGACGATCGCGCCGCTTCAGCCCGGCGCGAGCTTCACTGTGCTGACGATCCTGGGCGTGGTGATGGCGCTCGCGTTCACGCCGACGTGGCGCTTGAAGTGGGAGCCGCCACACCGGCTGACGCCGCGAGAGACGAAACGCCCGCGAAGGCAGGCGACGTTGTTGCAGGTGTTGAGGGCGCGACGTCCTGTCCCCTCTCCCGGTGCGCCGCTAGAAGTCGCAACGTAGATTTTGCGTGTAGCCGCGAGCTTGCTCGCGGTTGGGATTCGGGTGTCGCGTGTAGCCTCTTTCGCGAGCAAGCTCGCGGCTACACGTGGACGGCGCGATGTCGCTTTACACAGGAGTCGCGTACGCGGGCGCGTGCGTTGTCGGTTTCTTCTGGCGCATCACCCGCCTACACTCGCTCACCGATGTCCCTCCTCCCCGGCATGTACGGTTTGCCCTCGGCTCGGCCGAGCGATACGCGCGTCGAGCACGTCCTCACGCAGCGGCCGCTCGCGCGGGTGCTGGCGTTCGCCGGGCGGTCGATCGACGACGTCGTGAATTGCCCCGTGAGCAAGCGCGTCGTGCTGCATTACTACAAGGTGGGACGGATGATCGCGCGGCAGCATGAAGTGGATGAGTTGGAGGGACAGTGGAACCCGCTGGGTCGGCGTACGTGAGCGGTGCGCTAATGTTCGACCGGCGGGCATGCCCGCCGGCTAAACATGGGGGCGTTCTTCCGCTAGGGTTCGTCGTTCCTCCTTCGAAGGACATGCCTCGTGAAGCGTCTGTTGTTGCTCGTCACCGTCCTGATCGTGTCGTCGCTCTCGTGTGCGTCGTTGCACGGTGCCGACGCGCCGACGACCGCGCCCGCCGCGAAGCCCGCGACGCGCCCGCAGCCGCAGATCGAACGCGTGATGGTCGTCTCCATCGACGGCCTGCGCCCGGACGTGATGCTCCTCTCCGACGCGCCCACGCTCCGCTCGCTCATCACGCACGGCAGCTACTCGCTCTGGGCGAAGACGACCGTCCAGTCGATCACGCTCCCCTCGCACGTCAGCATGATGACCGGCGTCACCGTCGAGGGGCACGGCATCGTCTGGAACGGCGAGATGCCGTTCACCAAGCCCGTCTACCCAGCTCACCCGACACTGTTCGTGATCGCCAAGAAGGCGGGCTACAGCACCGCGCTCGTGAGCGGCAAGGACAAGTTCGACATCTTCAAGCAGGACGACGCGCTCGATTACAGCTGGATCACCACGAAGAGCGTCGACACCGATGAAGCGGTCGCCGACCATGCGGTGCAGATCATCACCGACAACAAGCCGGACGTGATGCTGGTGCACTTCCCCGGCGTCGACTCGGCCGGCCACAGCAAGGGATGGAACTCGCCCGAACAACGCGCCGCGATCGCGAATGCGGACAAGCAATTGAAGCGCGTCCTCGACGCGACGGAACAGGCAGGGCTGCTCGGCAAGACGCTCGTCATCATCAGCGCCGACCACGGCGGCACGGCCCGCTCGCACGGCCCGGAAGACGTGCGCAGCCGCACGATCCCGTGGATCGCCGTCGGGCCGGGCGTGCGCGCGAACTACGACCTCACGCTCCTCGGCAAGGCGTTCGACGTGCAGACGTTCGACACCTTCAGCACCGCGTGCTACGTGCTCGGCATCGCGCCCGAGAAGGCCGTCGATGGGAAGCCGATCGTGCAGATCTTCGAAAGCGCGGAGCTGGTGCAGCCGGTGAAGTGAAGCGACGAAGTCCGGTCCCCTCTCCCGCTTGCGGGGGGAGGGTTAGGGAGGGGGCGGCGGACTGAGTCGAGACGTTTTCAGTTCCCCAAGACCCCCACCCCAGCCCTCCCCCGCGAGCGGGGGAGGAAGCAATACGCCTCACTCCGCGAGTTCCTTCACGATGCCTGCAATTCCATCCACCGCCTTCGCCATCCGCGCGTAGTCGAGCGTGTCCGGCGTGTCGGTCCGCGCGTGATAGTTCGCGTTTCGGAACTCGGCCGTGTCCGTGAGCATCACTGCGGGGACGCCGATCTGCCAGAAGCTCCAGTGATCGCTCCAGCCGATCTGCAAAATGATCTCCGGCAGCGCTGCCGCCTCGATCGGCAAGTCCGTCGACTTCGCGAATGCCTCCTTGATCCGCTCCACCAGTTGCCGGCTCTTCACGTTGCCCACGATGGCGAGGAAGTTGCCCGTGGTCGGATACCGGCCCGCGAGCAGGTCTGGGAAGTGCTGGCTATTCGCCGCGTCGGAGTAGTAGCCGATCATCTCGACGGACAGCATCGCGACGACCTTGTCGCCGCGCGCCTTGCACGCCTTCGCGAAGACAAGGCTGCCCATCGACTTGGCTTGGAAGTTGGGCGGCTCCTCGCAGGCGAAGAAGGCGATGCGAATCGTCCGCGCGGGCTTCGCGTCCTTGAGCCGCCGCGCGAGTTCGAGCGTGCCGGCGACGCCTGAAGCGTTGTCGTCCGCACCCGGCGTCATCGGCACGGTGTCGTAGTGCGCACCGACGACGACGATCTCGTCGCCGGTGCCCTTGATGTCGACGTACAGGTTCGTCGCGACGACGTTGCCGATGTTGTACGGCTCGCGGCGAACGTCGGTCAGACCGGCCGCTTTCAGCTGCGATTCGATGTGCTCGATGCTGCGTCGCGTCGCGTCAGCGTCATCGAACGCGCGCGGCCCGATCGTGCCGGCGAGGTGCGTCACGTCCGCCCGCAGCCGATCGGCCGGCGTGCTGGCCGGGGCCGTCGTCGGCTGGGTTGTCGGACCTGCGTGTGAGCACGATGTAGTCATGACCGCCACCGCAAGAAGGACTGCGAATCGCATGCGGATGAGTGTATCTCGCCGCGATTCGTCCCGATAACGCCTCGCCCGCACGGATCGGGTAAACCGCGCGACCGGTGCGGCCGATGCGATCGGTGTGACGCACACATCTGTCATGTCGGACGAGCTGGAACCGATCCCCCACGACGAGCGACGCCGGCACCCGCGCCGCCCCGTCCGCCTGCGGGCCGAGGCACGCAGGCTCGACAACTCCGAACTCGCGAAGCGCCACCCGCGCGTCGGCCTGACGCTGCAGAACCTCTCCGAGGGCGGCCTGGCCGCGATCACGCGGAACGCCGTCGCGGTGGGCGAACGGTTGGCCGTCCAGTTCGACCACGCCCGCGTGGTCGGCCGGGTCATTCGGTGCGTGAGCGATGCACTGGGGTATCGCGTGGCGATGAAGTTTGAAGGGTGAGGAAGAGTTGCCAGTTGTTAGTTGTCAGTTGCCAGTGAAGACTTGGCATGTATTGGCAACTGACAACTGGCAACTCTTCACCGCTTTCACTAGCAACTGACAACTGACAACCGACAACTCTTCCCCCTACACTCGCAGCGTCATGGCCTTTCCCACGCTGCGCGACTTCATTCAGCACCTCGACACGTCCGGCGAACTCCTCCGCATCAAGGCGCCCGTCGATCCGATCCTGGAGATCGCCGCGATCGCCGATCGATCGGCGAAGCTGCCCGCGCCCCACCCGCACAACGAACGCGACCGCAACCCCGCCGGCAAGCTCGGCGGGAAGGCGCTGCTCTTCGAGAACGTGAAGGGCAGCAGCATCCCCGTCGCGATCAACACGTTCGGCAGCTACTGGCGCATCTGTCAGGCGCTCAACACCGACTCGCTCGACAACCTGGCCGCGCGGGTGCAGCAGCTCATCAAGCCCGAGGTGCCGACGAGCCTGCTCGAGAAGATGAAGAAGATCCCCGACCTGATGAAGATGGCCAGCTACCCGCCGAAGAGCGTGCGGAGCGGGCTGTGCCAGCAGATGGTCTACGAGGGGGATCGCGCTGATCTGTCGATGCTTCCCGTCATCCAGTGCTGGAAGCTCGACGGCGACCTCACAAGCGACCAGGTCTTCGATCGCCACGCTGCAGCGCAAGCTGCTGGTCCTACGCCGAAGGGGCGATACTTCACCCTCGCCGGCATCTACACGCGTCTGCCCGACGGCACGCACCGCAACGTCGGCATGTACCGCATTCAGATCCACGGGCCGCGCACGTGTGCGGTCCACTGGCACATGCACCACGACGGCGCGCGCCACTTCCGCGCGTGGCAGAAGCTGGGGCAGAAGATGCCCCTCGCCATCGTGCTCGGCGGCGAGAGCGTGCTGCCCTACAGCGCGACCGCGCCGCTCCCGCCGACGGTGGAAGAGCTGCTCTTCGCCGGCTTCCTGAACGGCAACGGCATCGAGATGGTGAAGGGCCGAACGATCGACGTAGAGGTACCCGCGAACGCCGAGATCGTCATCGAGGGTTACGTCGATCCGAACGAAAAGATCTACGAAGGACCGTTCGGCGACCACACCGGCTTCTACAGTCTGGCTGACTGGTACCCGCGGTTCGACGTCACGTGCATCACGACGCGGCGCGACCCGATCTTCCCCGCAACCGTCGTCGGCAAGCCGCCCATGGAAGACTACTTCCTGGGCAAGGCGACGGAGCGAATCTTCTTGCCGCTCTTGAAAATGCTCGTGCCCGACATCGTCGACTACACGCTGCCGATGAGCGGCGCGTTCCACAACTGCGCGGTGATCAAGATCCGCAAGGACTACCCGCAGCAGGCGCGTCGCGTCATGCACAGCATCTGGGGTGCGGGGCAGATGGCGTTCACGAAGTTCATCGTCGTCGTCGACGAGGACACCGACGTCCACGACGAACAGGACGTGCTCTTCCACCTCTTCGCCAACTGCGACCCGCTCCGCGACGTCGAGATCACCAAGGGCCCGGTCGACATCCTCGACCACGCCAGCATCGAATACGGCTGGGGCGGCAAGATCGGCTTCGACGCGACGAAGAAGTGGAAAGGCGAGGGCCAGGTGCGCGTGTGGCCGCGCGAGCTGGAGACGGACGAAGCGACGAAGTCGCTGGTGGAGCGGCGGTGGCGGGAGTACGGTTTCTGACGCATGGACACAGGGAACCGACGACTTCGCTGGTGGGGCTCGTTCGTCGCGCTGACGCTCGCGCTCTCCTCGCTCGGCGGCGCGGTGTGGCTCGACCAAATCAAGACCGAAGCCGACAAAGAGGATGCCCGCCTGCTCGACGAGCACGAGAAAGCAGAGCGTGCCCGCCGCGCCCGCGTAACCGTCAAGATCGGCGACTTCGATCTTCATCTCGGCGAGAAGAAGAAACCGGCGAACGCCCTACCACATGAGCCGCAGCGGGTCGATCGGAGCGACCAGCGAACGCTTCAAGTGACGACGGTCGCCCTCGCGGTCGCAGCGATTGGCTTGGCGGCGCTGAGCTATGCGTCGCGTCGGCAAGCAGGTCTCTGCGTCGCCGCGGTGGCTGGCGCTATCGCCGCGCTGGCGTGGCCGTACGTGAGCATGGGGATCGGCGTGGCGGTGGGAATCGTGGTGCTGCTGCTGGTGCTGTCGATACTCGCCGCGGTGATGGGGTGAATGACGGCATTGCCGGTTTCGACGCAACCATGGCTTCATGTTACAGAGGTAAAGAGCCGATGGGTTCTCGCAAGCCAACAGTTTCAACGGTGCCCGCGTTGAAGTACGAGCGCGCGACTAACTGGTGGATCGCTAAGGATCAGTTTCCCGCATTTGCGAACTACCAGGTCCTCTTCGCTAGCAAGCGCGAGCTGTCGAAAAGGTCGCGCTCCGCATCGCTCGAAGTCGCGTTCGTCACTCCCGGCCTAACGCAACGCCGGTCACACCCAGCGCCGGCGCAGCTGCAGGCATACGAGTTCTTCAAGGCGCACGAAGCAGGCATTGCCGATTCGGTCGTACACGCACTGCTCGGCATCGCGAGGAAGAGCGGCTACCCGAAGCTCAAGACACCCGACGAACTACAACAGCTGGTGGACATTCAGGCGGTTCACGTGCTGCCCGTGGCGAAAGACCGGCTCGCCTACCTCCGCCTCGGCTTCTTCTGCGTCTGGGACCCCGAGCATGGCGTCGACGTGCTCTTGCATCGCGATCGCGTCGTCTCCGTCGATGCCGATCTAGGCGAACAGCAAGCGCTGGACGACGGAGGCACGCGCATCCGCAAGCCGCGAGCTTGAGTGACTTCGTGGCACGGGCCTCCGGCACGTACACTTAATCTGCTCTCTCACCCCCGCTCCACCCGCACCACCACGTGGCCTGGCAATTCCGGCGCATCGATCACATCGATCCCCGCGCGCAGTTTTCGCCGCTGCAGCATCGGCCGGGCGGCATCGAGTTCTTCCTGCGCCTTCGGGCCCTTCATCGCGAGCAGCACGCTCTTCCCGTGCAGGAGCGGGTCGCACCAATCGACCAGCACGTTCAGCTCCGCAACCGCCCGCGCGACGACCACGTCGTACTTCCGGTCGTGTGCCTCGATTCGGGTATGCACCGCCTCGACGTTCGTCAGGCCGAGCTGGTGCACGATCGCCATCACCGCATCGAGCTTCTTCTTCGTCGAATCGATGAGCGTGACGCGCGTGCCGGGCAGCGCGATCGCGAGCGGGACGCCCGGCACGCCGCCGCCGGTGCCGACGTCGGCCACGGTTCTCGGCGTGCCGAGCCACGGGAGGATCGACAGCGCATCCGCCACGTGGCGCACCTCGGCGTCGGCGCGGTCGACGATTCTCGTCAGGTTGATGCGCTCGTTCGTCTCGATCAGCAGATCGAGGAATCGATGCAGCTGGGCATGCTGGGCATCGCTCAGCGCGATCGACGCCCGCTGCGCAAGGCGATCCCACAGCGGGTTGCGAGTCACTTGTTCGGCCGGTTCTTCCACGCCTCCAGAATCGCGGCTTCCTTCTTCTCACTCAAGCCGGCCTGCCAGCGATAATCCTTCGGGCGCTTCGCCGCCCAGTTGATGGTCGCCTTCGCAGTCAGCCCCAGCGGGCGGAACTGCAACCCCACGCTCTTCGCCTTGCTGCAATCGACCCGCATGAAATGGGCGTGGTCTGGCCCGGGGATCCACATCGGGATCTCGCTGAACGGCTGCGCGCCCTGCTCCAGCAGGAACTGCTCGTCCACCCACTCGAACCGCACCTCGCTGCTCGTCGCGGCCCGGCAGCCGTAGAGGAACTCGGCCATGCTGAGTTCGCTCGCAGGGCCGGTCGCGTTGTACGTGCCGACGTGGCCGTCCTCGAGCAGCTTCACCACGAACGCGCCGAGGTCGTGCGCGTCGACGAATTGCACGGGGTCCTTGCCCGAGCCGGGCGCGAGCACGGTCCCGCCCTTGTCGACGCGGACGGGCCAATAGGTGAACCGATCCGAGGGATCGTCTGGCCCGACGATCAAGCCCGGCCGCACGATCGTCGCGCCGCGCTCGCCGAACCGTTCGCTCACGATCGCCTCGCAGCGTCGCTTCAGCGCGCCGTAAAGGTGCATGTTGTCGTTGTTGATCTTCGCGATCTCGTCCAGCTTCGGATCGACGTCGAACGTGTGCGACTCCTCATTGACCGGCTTCGTGTAATCGTCGTACACGCTCACGGTGCTGATGAAGAGGTACTGCTTGGTCGCATCCTTCAGCGCATCGCACGCGGAATTCACCCACCGCGGCAACGTGGCGGGCACGTCGACGACGGCGTCCCACGTCTTGCCCTTGAGCGATTCGTAATCGCCCGTACGGTCACCCTGCAGCTTTTCGACCGAATCGGGGAACAGGCCGGGGTTGGTCTTGCCGCGGTTGAAGATGGAGACGGCATGCTTGCGATCGAGCGCCGCCTGCACGATCTGCGGGCCGAGGAAACCAGTGCCGCCGAGGACGAGGAGTTTCATGCGAGGGTTCTCCGGGAACGAGACACCGGCGAGCGGACGAAGCCAACGGAGAATACGGGGGAGCCACGAAGGCTCTAAGGCTCGAAGGGAAGCACGAAGGGAGAAGGGAGAAGGGAGAAGGGAGAAGGGAAGAGTGGAATGGCATCGGCCAATCAAGTGAGGTGGCAACTACTGCCTTGCCCCATTCTATCTCTTCCTTGGTGTCTCCCTTCGTGCCTTAGAGCCTTCGTGGCTCTTCACAGGCTCTTCAAGATCGACACACGCACGCCCATGCGTATCCTCACGCCCGTGATACGCACCAAGGTCATCGCCACGCTCGGACCCGCGGTCGCATCGGCCGACGCATTGCTGCGGCTCTTTCAGGCCGGGTGCGACGTCTGCCGGCTCAACTTCTCGCACGGCTCGCTCGACGACCATCTGAAGATGCTGCGCCTCATCCGCGAGGCGTCGATGCGCCACGACACGCCCGTCGCCGTGCTGGGCGACCTGTGCGGGCCGAAGATTCGCCTGGGCAAGGTCGCCGATCACGGCGGCACCGGCGGCATCCCGATCGAGACGGGCGACGCCCTCGTCATCGCCCGCGGCACGTTCGTCGCCGAGTACACGCCCGGCCAGGACCGCCGTGCCAGCAGCATCTACGCCAACCTGATCGACGACGTGCAGGTCGGCCATCGCGTGCTGATCGAGGACGGCCTGCTGCGGTTCATCTGCGTCGAGAAGACCTACGGCGAAATCCGTCTTCAGTGCACCGCGGGCGGCATCCTCAAGAGCAGCAAGGGCATCAACCTTCCGGACACGCGCGTCACCATCCCCGCGATCACCGATCAGGATTGGGCGTGCGTGGACTGGGCGGTCGAGAACGACCTCGATTACCTCGCGCTCAGTTTCGTTCGCGATGCCGACGACATTCGCCTGTTGCAGCGCGCCCTCAGCAACAAGCAGAGCGACATCCAGATCATCTCGAAGATCGAGAAGCCCGAGGCGATCGCCGACATCGACGACATCATCAGCGCGAGTCACGGCCTGATGGTGGCGCGAGGCGACCTCGGCGTCGAACTCGACTTGGCGCACGTGCCGATCATCCAGAAGGACCTCGTCCGCCGGTGCCGTCTCGCAGCCAAGCCGGTCATCGTGGCGACGCAGATGCTGCAGAGCATGATCGACAACAGCAGCCCCACGCGCGCCGAGGTGAGCGACGTCGCCAACGCAATCTTCGACGGCACCGACGCCATCATGCTGAGCGGCGAGACCAGCGTCGGGAAGTACCCGCACGAGACGGTTCACATCATGAACCACATCGCCGAGGTGGCGGAAGAGTTCCAGTTCAGCCAGCCCGACTTCCGCTCGCCTGGCGGCGCGCCGGATACGAACGGGATGGCGATCAGCAGCGCCGTCGCGAGCGCGGTCGCCGAGATCGTGCGATCGATGAAGGTGGAACTGGTCGTCGTCTACAGCCAGACGGGTGCGACGGCCCGCATCTTCAGCAAGCACCGGTTCAGCGTGCCGATCGTCGCGCTGTCGAGCGATCACAAGGCGCTGCGGCAGATGGCGCTGCACTTCGGCGTCGTCCCCGTCGAGATGCCGCCGCCGCGCGACATGGACGACCTCGTCCACCACGTCGACAATCTCCTCTTCGAGCGCAAGCTCGCGGCGATCGGGCAGCGCGTGGTCGTCGTCGCCGGCGCAAGCCTCGGCACGCCGGGCACGCGGAACGCGATCGTGCTACACACGGTCGGCTCGGACTTCTCGTCGGACAAGCAATCGATCACCGGCATGGCGATCGACACGGAGGGCAAGGTGTGATGCGAAACGCTGAGACGAAGGATTGTCTCCCTCTCCCGGTACTACGGGAGAGGGCCGGGGTGAGGGCCTTCCTCACCGGGTTGAAGCACGCGACCCTCACCCTAACCCTCTCCCGGCGTACCGGGAGAGGGAATCAGACCGCACTCGCGCTGTTGCTGGTCGTGGCACTTCTCACCGGCTGCTCGTCCTCACCGAAATCCAGCCCCACCACCGCCCCCATCGCGTTCGCCGCGTCGACCAACTTCGACAAGCTCTGGGATGCGTCGGCCGACGTCGCCGAGGACCTGAAGTTCACGCTCGAACGCCAGGACCGTCGCAGCGGCACGCTCACCACCGCGCCGCTCACGAGCGCCCAAGCCTTCGAGTTCTGGCGCGGCGACGTCCGCACCATGGACGGCCTCGCCGAGAGCACGCTCGCCAGCGTTCGCCGCACGCTCGTCATCCGCATCGAACCCCGCACCGGCGTCGCAGGCCAGCAGGCGTACGCGGCCGTTCCGAAAGTCGTCGTCGAACGGCAGGCACAGGCCGAGCACCGCATCACGAATGTCGCCGGCTTTCGCCAGATCTACCGCCGCAGCGACCAGTTCGGCACCCGCGAGTCTGACCAGGGCATCCTGCAGCAGCGATCGTACTGGTACGAGATCGGCACCGACGCGGCGCTCGAGCAGTACGTCGCGGAGAAGATCGCTGCACGGTTGCGGTGACGCGAACCTCCGTTGCCCGAAGTGACATTTCGCGATCTGCGCCCGCGGCCGTGCCTGCGGCGGCGCGATTCTTTCCTATACTCGCGACGTGCCAACCACCCGCCCGAGCTTCTACATCATTGACGGTCACGCCCACATCTACAGGGCCTTCTTTGCGCCATTCCGCGACCTGACCGCGCCATCGGGCGAGCCGACGAAGGCGACCTTCGTCTTCACGCAGATGCTGATGAACATCGTCGAGCAGCGGAAGCCCGACTACCTCGCCGTCGTCATCGATCACGGCGACGAGACCGTCTTCCGCAAGGAGCTGTACCCGGACTACAAGGCGAATCGCGAACCGCCGCCGCCCGAGTTCGCGCCGCAGGAGACGCGCATCCTGCAGATCATCCGCGAGATGGGCCTGCCGTTGTACGAAGTGCCGGGCTACGAAGCCGACGACCTCATCGCGACGATGGTCGAGCGGCTTCAGAACGACTTCGACATGTTCCTCGTCAGCAAAGATAAAGACCTGCGCCAGCTCCTGACCGACCATGTACGGATGTACGACCCCGTCACGCAGGAGACCGTCACCCCCGAACACCTCCGCGCCACCCGCGGGTATGGCCCCGAGCAGTCGGTCGACATCCAGACCCTCATCGGCGATGCCACCGACAACGTCCCCGGCATCCCCGGCGTCGGCGAGAAGACCGCAGCCCAACTGCTGAACGAGTTCGGCTCCATCGATGCCATCTACGCGTCGCTCGACAAGCTCAAGTCGAAGAAGAAGCTGTGCGAGAACCTCCTCGCCTATCGCGACAAGCTGCCCCTTTCGCGCACGCTCGTCACGTTGAAGCGCGACGTCCCGTTCGAGTTCAGCGCGGAAGCGTGCAAGTTTAGCGCAATCGATCCACGGGTGAAGCCTACGCTGGAGATGCTCGGGTTTAGATCGCTCTCAGCACGCTTGAGTGCGCCGCTTGCGTCGTCGCGGAGCTCGACTGAGGAATCGCTCTTCGGATCGTCGGAGAGCTCGACTCCTCAAGCGACGACTCACACGACACCACACAAAGAACCCGAGACCTCCGTCGGACTTCCGTATCGCTGCATCGATACCATTGAAGCGCTCGATGCGTTCGTGGAGGAGCTTTCAAAGCAGAGTCGATTTGCGTTCGACACCGAGACGACGAGCGAGAAGCCGACGCAGGCAGACCTCGTCGGGCTGAGCTTTTCGTGGGAAGCGAAGACCGGTGCGTACATCCCCGTGCGCGGGCCGATGGGGGCGAAGGTGCTCGACGAGGCGCTCGTGCTGTCGAAGCTTCGCCCGATCCTCGAAGACCCGCGCGTCGGCAAGGTCGGGCACAACATCAAGTACGACCTGCTGGTGATGCGCCGGGCCGGCGTCGTCGTTCGCGGCGTCGTCTCCGACACGATGCTCGCCGCGTTCCTGCTCGATGCATCCCGCAACAGCTACGGCATCGACCCGCTGTCATTGCAACTGCTCAACTTCAAGAAGATCGCCACCGTCGACCTGATCGGCTCTGGGAAGAACCAGTCGACGATGGACCAGGTCGACGTCGCCAGCGTGGCGCATTACGCGAGCGAGGACGTCGACATCACCTGGCGGCTCGACGAACTCTTTCAGCCGCAACTGAGCGCGATCCCGGACATCCGCAAGCTGTTCGACGAACTCGAAGTGCCGCTCATAGAAGTCCTCACCGACATGGAGCACGCCGGCATCCGCGTCGACCCGGCCATCCTGAAACAACAGTCCAACGTGCTCGGCGAGCGCATCACCAAGCTCTTCGACGACCTCATGAGAGAGGCCGGCACGACGTTCAATCCCGACAGCCCGAAGCAGCTCGCCGACCTGCTTTTCAACAAGCTCAAGCTGCCGCCCGGCAAGAAGACCAAGACCGGCTACAGCACCGATGTGGAGGTGCTCGAAAAGCTCGCGATCGATTACGCGGTGCCGAAGCTGATCCTGGAATACCGCTCGCTGCAGAAGCTGAAGAACACGTATCTCGACAACCTCGTGCACGACATTCACCCGCGCGACGGGCGCATTCACACGAGCTTCAACATCACCGGCGCCGCGACCGGCCGACTCAGCAGCAGCAACCCGAACCTGCAGAACATCCCGATCCGCACCGACGAAGGTCGGCGCATTCGCCTTGCATTCGTGGCCGAGCCGGGGCATCAGCTCTTGAGCGCCGACTACGCGCAGATCGAGCTGCGCGTGCTAGCCCATTTCACGCAGGAGCCGGCGCTGCTTCGCAGCTTCGCGAGCGATGAAGACGTGCACAAAACCGTCGCCGCGGAGGTGTTCGGCGTGCCGCTCGACGCCGTCACGAAAGATCAGCGCAACCAGGCGAAGATCGTCAACTTCGGCATCATCTACGGCGTCACGCCCGCGGGCCTCGCTCGCCGGATCGACGGCATGTCGATCGGCGCGGCGGCCGACCTGATCAAGCGCTACAACCAGCGCTTCCCGGGCATCGAAAAGTTCATGCGCGACTGCGTCGAACACGCCCGCAGCAAGGGCTACGTCGAAACGCTCCTCGGCCGGCGCCGGCCGTTGCCCGACATTCACAGCGCCGTCATCAACATCCGCAACATGAACGAGCGGATGGCGATCAACAGCGTCGTGCAGGGCAGCGCTGCGGACTTGATCAAGCGGGCGATGCTGAACCTCGCGCGCAGGATCGAGCGGGAGAAGTTAGCCGCGCGGTTGCTGCTGCAAGTGCATGACGAACTGGTGCTGGAGTCGCCCGTTTCTGCTGCGAGTGCGGTTGCGAAGGTGGTCGAGGAGGAGATGACCGGCGCGATGACGCTTCGCGTGCCGCTGAAGGTGGAGGTGGGCATCGGGAGTAACTGGGGTGAAGGGAAGGCGTGATCTCGCCCTCCCGATGCGCGTCGCGTCTTCATGGCACGATCGCGACACCTACAATCCCGTCGCCCGTGAAAACCGCCTGCGTCATCGACTTCGCCTCTCACCGCTTCGAGCCGCGGGCGGATCGGTCGTTGTGGTGGCCTGCGCGGCGGACGCTGATCGTGGCCGACCTGCACGTGGGCAAGGCGGCTGTGTTTCGTGCGCGGGGCTTGCCGGTTCCGGAGGGCGCGACAGACGCGGACCTGCGGCGGCTCGACGCCGCACTCGACGCGACTGGCGCGACGCGACTTCTCCTGCTCGGCGACCTCTTCCACGGACGGGAGAGCATCGATCACGCAGAGGCACTTTCACCGCTCGTGACGTGGCGGGAGAAACGCTCGACGCTCGACGTCGTCCTCGTCCGCGGCAATCACGATCGCCGGGCGGGGCAGACGCCGGTCTCCCTGGCGTTCGATTCGATCGACGGAACGCTCGTCGACGACGGCATCGAGTTTGCGCACGAGCCGTCGGACGATGTCCCGCCGATGCCCCGGATCGCCGGGCACATTCACCCCGCCGTCCGGCTCGACGACTTCGACGGCTCGGGCGTCCGCGTGCCGTGCGTGTGCGTCGATCCGATGCAGATGATCTTGCCCGCGTTCAGTCAGTTCACTGGCGGCGCGACGATGTGCCGCGCGCCGGGCCGGACGCTCTACGCGATCGCAGCGGGACGCGTCGTGCGGGTGTGACGCATCACGCCTTCTTCGTCGGCTTCACGCCGCGCACCATCACGCCCGCGAGGATGCGCTGGTACTCCGCCAGGATCAGCGGCTCGTGCGGCTTCACCGTCACCACCACGTCGAACGGCTTCGGCCAGTCGTGCTGCATCAGGCGGAACGCTTCGCGGAGGAGCCGCTTGATGCGGTTGCGGACCGGCGCCGTCCCGCAGCGCCGGCCGATGCGGATGCCGAGACGGCTCTTCCTGATCGTCTCAGGCGAGGCGAGCACGTGCGCCACGATCGGCCCGCGCGATTCCCGCAGACCCTTCTTCAGCACACGCTGAAAGTCGGTCTGATTTTTCAGACGCTGAGCGGCGGTGAGGGTGTAATTCATGGTTCGCGGTTCGCAGTGGGCGGTTCGCGGTCGCGCTTGTACTGCGAACTGCTAACCACGAACTGCGAACTCCTCAATGATGTCCCTTCGCCGCCAGCCAGCGTTCGGCGTCGAGCGCAGCCTTGCAGCCCATGCCGGCGGCGGTGATCGCCTGCTTGTAGACGGGGTCGGCCACATCTCCCGCAGCGAAGACGCCCTCCACCGTCGTCGTCGTGCGGAACGGGTCGACGAGTTTCACGAAGCCCTTCTCGTCGGTCGCGATCTGCCCGCGCATGAACCGCGTGTTGGGCGTGTGGCCGATCGCGACGAACATGCCGGCCGCTTCGAGCGTGAGCGTTTCGCCGGTCTGCAGGTGCTTCACGCGGACGCCAGTCACGCCGGCCTCTTCGGTGCCGAGCACCTCGTCCACCGCGCTGTTCCACACGGGCGAAATCTTCGGGTTCGCCAGCGTACGGTCGGCCATGATCTTGCTGGCGCGGAGCGTGTCGCGGCGATGCACGAGGTACACCCGGCCGGCGAACTTCGTGAGATAGCTCGCCTCTTCGCACGCGCTGTCGCCTCCACCGACGACGACGAGGCTCTTGTTCCGGAACCGCGGCAGCGCGCCGTCGCATACGGCGCAAGCGCTCACGCCGTGGTTCTTGTACTTCTCTTCGCTGGGCAGGTTGAGGTAGTTCGCGCTTGCGCCGGTCGCGATGACGACGGACAGGAACGCGTGCGTCTGGCCGTCAGATGTCTTCACGCGGAACGGCTGCGTGGAGCAATCTACGTCGACGACGTCCTCGGTGATGATCCGCGTGCCGAACCGCTCGGCCTGTTGCCGCATCTTCAGCATGAGGTCCGGGCCCATGATGCCGTCGGGGAAGCCGGCGTAGTTCTCCACCTCGGTCGTGAGGTTGAGCTGCCCCAGCGGCAGCGTGCCGCGAAGGCGGTTCTCCTCGGTGAGCGCGCCTTCGTAGACGATCGGCGAGAGGTTCGCCCGCGCGGCATAAATCGCACAACTCCACGCGGCAGGACCAGATCCAATGATGAGCAGCTTCTCGGTCGGCATTTCGTCGATTGTAGTCATCGACGACGCGCGGGGAACTGCGCCAGAGTCCAGTGGCACGGGTTTCCAACCCGTGATTCCGCGAAGCGCCAGAGCCGCTGTCACCCGCTAACTGTATCGGCTGCGCCGATGCTCGCTTCGCTCGTCCACGGGTTGGAAACCCGTGCCACGTGCTGACTCACTGCACCATCCCCTTCGTCAGCCGCATGAACGCCGTTTCGAGGTTGACCTCTTCTTCCTTGAACAGCGTCAGCTTGTACCCGCCCGCCACGAGGTTCTGGGCGATGAAGCTGTAGTCCGTCAGGCCCTCCTTCAGCGTGACTTCGATGAAGTCGTCTTTCGGCTCGATCTGGGTGACGCGCTGATCGCCGCGCAGGAGTTCGACGGCAAGCGTCGTGTTGCTCGCGACGGCGACGTGCACGACGGTGCCGGTGCGGGCCTTCTTCACGATGTCGACCCACGGGCCGGCGTATTTCAGTTCGCCCTGCTCGATGATGCCGACCTTGTTACACAGGTCCTGCAGTTCGGGCAGGATGTGGCTGCTGATGAGGATGGTCTTGCCCATCCGGCGAAGCTCCTTCAGCAGTTCGCGCATCTCGATGCGGGCGCGTGGGTCGAGGTTGCCGGCCGGCTCGTCAAGCAGCAGCACCTTCGGGTCGTGCAGCAGCACGCGGGCGATGCTGAGGCGCTGCTTCATGCCGCGGCTGAGCCCGTCGACCGGCGAGTCCGCCTTGTAGGCGAGGTCGGTCAGGCCGAGCACGTCGTCGACCACCTTCTGCCGGGCCGCGCCGTTGATGTTGTACGCGGCCGCGAAGAACTCGCAGTACTCGCGCACCACCATGTCTTCGTACGCCCCGAAGTAGTCGGGCACGTAGCCGATGAGCGGGCGGATCTGCCGCGATTCGTAACCGACGACGTAGTTGCAGATACGCGCCTCGCCCCACGTGGGCTGGAGCAGCGTCGCGAGGATCTTGATGGTGGTGGACTTCCCCGCGCCGTTCGGCCCGATGAAGCCGAAGCAGTCCCCTTCCTCGATTTCGAGGTTGAGGTTGGAGAGCGCGACGAGGTTGCCGTAACGCTTCGTGAGGTTGACTGTTTTGATCGCGGCAGCCATTCGGGGATTTCCGATTTTCGATTTGCGATTTCCGATTCACACACGGCGCGAGTAGCGGTGCACTCGCCTACTCGCCTACTCGCCTACTCGCCTACTCGCCTACTCGCCTACTCCACGTTCCTCGTCGTCGGCTGTAACGCCGTCGCGTTCAACTGCGACCGGTCGATCGGCAGGACGAACTGGTACAGCACCCGGCCGCTCGCGTTGGTCACTTCGCTGCCGCTCACCTTGAGCGGCATGGGCAGCGGCTGGTCGTCGACGTTCGCAATCACGACCAGATTGCCGGCCAGCAGGCTCGCGCTGACGTCGAGATCGCGGGCGCCGCTTCGCAGGTACTCGGTGCGCGACCAGTTTTCGTTCAGCCGCGGGCTGCGCGGCGGGATTCGGCCGAACAGGCTCATCACGGGCATGCTGCGGGGCATGCCCGCCCCGAAGTCGTCGTAGTTGGTCTGCTCGCCGACGATGCCCGAACTGCTGATGCGGCTGAACCAGTAGGTGCCCCAATCCGCGATCGGCCCGCGGGCGAACTGGCCCTCGTCGGGGATGGCGCCGTTGGTCTGTCCCGCCTCGACGTCGAGCCGCTTGCGGTTGTTCCCGTCCACTTTCGTCGTGGTGTCGCCGCCGTCGTAGAGCGCGGCGAGGTCGAGCGGGTCGCCCGCCTTCCACAGGGCGACGTACATCAGGTAGTCCTCGTTGCGGAGGTTTCGCCACGCGATGTAGACGTTGCGCAGGTCGCGACCGGTCTCGTTCGCGATCACGCCCGCCGGCGGGATGCGGCCGGGGACGAGACGGACGTCGCCCGTGATGCGCGTCTCGGGGAGCTTCGTGCCCCAGCGGGCATCGAGTTGCTTTTGCGTGGTACGGAAGAAGACGTCGAGCCGGACGGGCTCTTTCGAGTCGCTGTTCGCGTTCGCGTTGTGGTCGATCGTGTAGGTGCGCGGGGCGCGGACGAGGAGCGAATCGTCGGTCCACTTGTCGTGCCGTGGGAACTGACTCACGACGGGCTGGAACGTCGGGTCGCCGCGATCGACGGTGATGGACTGCGTGCCGTCGCTCGGGACGTACATGCCGATCCGCGAGCGGACGAACGCGGCCGGCGCGTTCACGCCGGTGCGGACGACGGAGAAATGCCTCACTTGCGGCGAGCCGGACAGTACCAGCCGCACCAGCCCGAGCGTGAGCAGTGTCGCCAGCACGGCCAGCGCGCCGAACGCGAACCAGTTGTAGTGCGCCTTCCCACGCGCCCGCAGCACGAAGAACGCGACCGGCCCGGCGATGATCCAGTAGCCCACGAAGAACAGCACCGCCACCGCCACCAACTGCGTGCCGCGGCCGGTCAGGTCGAGGTAACGCAGCAGCGTGTAGCCGAAGTCTTTGAAGCTGCTCGCGCGCCACGGCTTCACCTGCTCTTCGGTCGTGTCGTTCCGCATCACGCGGCGCGTCGGATCGAGGATCGTCTGGTTGTTCGTGCCGAGCACCGCGTCCCAGATGTACACCCAGCCCCACGGCGCATCGCGCACCAGCGCGGCATTGCCGAGGTCCTGCGCGACGAAACTCGTGCAGCCGTAACCGACGGGCCGGCGGACGAGCCACGGCGTCTTCGCGCCCGTGTCGGGCCAGACGATGTTGGCGGGTTCGAACGAGCCTTTGATCGTTTCGAGCAGCGCACCGGGCTTCGCGGTGGCGCGCGACGTCATGAGCTGCGTGCCGACCTGCCGAACCCACGGGCCTCGCGTGTCGCCGACGACGTTGTTGTTCGCGTCGCGCTGCGGGCTGAACCGGCCGACTAACGCACGCAGGACGGTGGTGTCGGCCTTCAGGCTCGCGTCGGCGATGTCGACCGGGAGCAGCTCGCCGAACTCCTTCAGCGATTGCCAGAGCGGCGGCGTGCAGATGACGAGGTGCCCGCCGCGACGGACGTACTCCCGCAGCGCGTCGAGCCGGGTGCTGCCGCTCTCGGAGAGACGCGCGGGGTTGCCATCGAGCCAGACGACGGCATCGACGGCGTCGTAGCCGAGCACGTTTTCAGGCAGCCGATCGACGCCCACGCGGACTGGCACCATGCCTTCGCGCTGGCCGACGATGCGGTCGTTGCCGAAGTCGCTCGTCGAGACCGCTCCGTTCTCGGCGACGAAGAGCACGAGCATGCGACTCGGGCGCGGGTCGTTGATGTTGAACTCCGGATCGACATCCCGCGGCAGCACGGCCGGGATGGGAAGCAGCGCCAGTTCTTTGCCGGCGGTGTCGTGGATGGTCACCTTCAGCACGCGCTCGAGCTCGTCGCGCGACATGCCGGGGAGCTTTTCCAGGACCGGCTGTGGGAGGAAGTACGTCCAGAAGACCTGCTCGCCCGAGCCTGCAGTAAGCGTGACGCGGGACTGGGTGAGGACGACGTCGCCGTCGCTGTCCTTCTGCGAGACGCGGAGTTCGAACGTGCCGGACGGAGACGAGCCGCCTTCAAGCGACAGGCGGACTGCCATCGGCGTCCACGTCGCGGGACGGTAGTAGCCGTCGAAGCCGATCATCTCGACCTTGCCGGCGACGGTCTGCCCGATCGCCTGCGAGGCGAGCGAAAGGACGGCGAGGAGGAGCAGGAGACCCCAATGGGCGAGCGTCGTGCGTCGCATCGCGGGAGACTTTACGCGAGAGGGGGAGAAGTGCGAAGTCAGAAGCTCAAAACGGACGCCCGGTTGCTCAGTGCGGCATTAGCCGTTCGCCTCTGGCACTTCCGACTCGTTCACCGGACGAACTGGCCCGACACCGGCACCGCGGCCGGGCGGGTGGTGGGCGTGGTGCGGGTCTTGATGCCCGCCGCCTTCCATGTGGCGGCGGCGGCCTTCTGCTGTTCTTTCATCGTGGCGCGGAGTTCCTTCAGCTGGGCCTCGACCTCGGGCGAATAGGTGAAGAGCTGCTTGTTGGCCTCCCGCTTGTCGACCGCGGCCGCCTCGGCGAGTTGGGCGTTCACCTGCTGCTGCTGGATCGCCGCCGCCGTCACGTTCGCCGCCGCGCTGCCAACGGCCCATTCGCTGCACCCGCTGGCCAGCAGGGGCAGTGCAACCAGTGCGAGTCCGGCCAATGTCTTCCGCATGGTGTGAGCCTTCACAAGGGGTCAATTCGTCGAAGTCGAGCGCCCGGCGAGGATAACCGAAGGTGGTACGCCAAAGCGAGGGGAAAGGTTCGGGGGCGACAGGGAAGAAGCCGCCGCATTGCAGGTGCCGGATGCGATTTCATGGGCCGGGTCTCACGACTCAGGATAGTCTGCGGAAGGCGGGCGTTCACGTGGCTTGGAATTCATTAGAACGGGAAAGCCCGGCGAGCTGCGCCGGCGATGCTCCGCCCGAATCGCCAAGTTGCGACCGACGGTTGCAGCGATGTATGCGAACACTGGATAGAGGATGATACCCAAACATCCGCCCGGGCCTCCGTCACCGACAGGGACGTACGCGCACCACATGACAACGCCGCAAAAGATCGCCAGCAGCTCTAAATTGATCCGACTGAGCCGTGCGAGCCCAACAGCCGCTGCGAGCGAAAGCACCTGAACGCAAGCTGAGACTTGTTCACCATTGGGCATCACGTCACCGCACTTTATCAGGGCGCGGGCGTTCGGCCGATAGCTGTCTCGACCTGCCCCCACGGCGACCATTGGCCATTCGCCCCCTCCCCGATACCTTTTCCCGCCTATGCCCGCTCCGAGCCTGAAAGAGTTGATGGAAGTCGCCGCGGAAGCCGCCTACGTCGCCGGGCGGCGGACGCTCGCCCACTTCAATGCCGGCGTTGAGGTCGAGCACAAGGGCGACGCCACGCCCGTCACCGTCGCCGACCGCGAGGCCGAACACGTCATCCGCGACATCCTCACGAAACGCTTCCCCACCCACAGCCTGCTCGGCGAAGAGCACGGCTCCATCGCGGGCGACCCCGACTACACCTGGATCGTCGACCCCATCGACGGCACGAAAAGCTTCATCCACGGCGTGCCCCTCTACGGAACAGTTGTGGGTTGCGTGGTCAAAGGCGAGCCGCGCGTCGGCGCGGTGTACCTGCCCCCGCTGGGCGACCTCTTCACCGCGGCCGAGGGGCTCGGCGCGACGTGGAACGGGCGGAAGTGCGCGGTGAGCGACGTGAACAAACTCGAAGACGCGACGATGCTCGCCGGCAGCATCACGCGTGCGATCAAGCGATCGGACGCGTATGAGAACCTCGAGCGCCACGTGAAGTTGAACCGCGGCTGGGGCGACGTCTTCGGCTACATGCTCGTCGCGAGCGGCCGAGCCGAGGTGATGCTCGACCCGACGATCAGCATCTGGGACATCGCAGGCGTCGCCCCGATCGTGAGAGAAGCCGGCGGCTTCTTCGGCAATTGGAAGGGCGAAGCGACCATCAAGGGGCCCGACGCCGTCGCCACCAACGCGGGCATCCGCGACGTGGTGCTGAAGACGCTGCGCGAGGAGAAGCGGCGATGAAGGTCGTCACCGGCGATCTGCTCAAGCTTGCCCTTGAGGGCCACTTCGACGTCATCGTGCACGGCTGCAACTGCCAGTGCGCCATGGGCGCGGGCATCGCCCTGTCGATCAAGAACCAGTTCCCCGAAGCGTACGAAGCCGACCTCCGCACCGCGCTGGTGGAGTTCGTGCCGAGCGCCAACGGTTAAGCTCACGCGTCCGCTGCATGCTTCATTCCGCGTTTTGCCGCTCCACTCGCCACACATCCTCAACGCCGACGACTTCGGCCTGCATCCCGACATGGATCGCGGGATCGTCGAGTGCGTCCGCGCTGGCGCGCTCAACTCCATCAGCGTTGTCGTCGTGCACGACTTCGACGTCGCTGCGCTGCAACAACTCCGCCGCGATCACGGCACAAAACTCGGCCTGCACGTGACGCTCGTCGGCGAGCCGTGGCTGACCGCTGCGCCGGGAGGGCGAGGCTCCCGCCGAGCCTTTCGCGACGACGGCGCCGCTGACGGACAAGGCTCGGCAGGAGCCTCGCCCTCCCAGTCGAACGACGTTCCGTTCGCCAGTTGGAAACAACTCGTCCCGCGCGTGCTCGTGAGCGGCGCACTGCGCCGCGCGATCGCCGACGAGGTCGCCGCTCAGCACGCGCGGTTCATCGAGCGGCTCGGCTTCCAGCCCGACCACATCGACAGTCATCAGCACGTGCACGTCTTCCCCGGCATCTGGTCGCCGTGCTTCGAACTCGCGAAGCGGCTCGGCGTCCGCATCCGCACGCCGTTCGCGCACCGCGCAAACGTGAAGAGGAGCATCGCCGGCACGGCGCTGCAGACGCTCGCTCTCCGGTGCCGTCGTGAGGCGATCGCATCCGGGCTGCCCGCCGTGCCGTGCGTCGGGCTCGCGCATGCCGGGCACAACTCGGCCGACGTCCTGCGGCGCGAACTCACTTGCCACCCGAGCGAAGCCGTCGAGGTCGTCGCGCATCCCGGCGTGAACACGCCCGCGCTGCAGGCGAAGTACGCCGACTGGCATTTCGATTGGGATGCCGAGCGGAACGCTCTGCTTGAGGTTTTGCGCGACGAGTCGTCACATTCGCAATCGGCTCGGAAGTGACGCTTTGGTTGTCCCGTCGACCGGCACCTCGCTTGGCGGATGCAGAGCGCCGCACGCCCGTCGGCATTCGTTGCACGACGCATGGTATGAGTCGTGCGGCCTGCACGGGCACTATTCGACATGATCGGACGTTCCGCGGCAGTCCTTCGATTGGACGAGCAAGCAGCGGCAATTCGATGTTTCTCGCATGCTCGTGCAAGGTTCACGACCATCATGCCGCGGCATTGCCCTGCCGTGGGCGCTCGTCGCGATGACGGCGCTGATCGCCATGGCGTCGCTCGCCGTCGATTTCGGCCGCGCGCGGATGGCGAAGGCTGAGCTTCAGGATGCCGCCGACGCTGCCGCCCGCGCTGCGGTCTTGTCTCTCTCGCAGGGCGCATCCGCCGCTCGGGCCAACGCCGTCGCCCTTGCCGCACAGTGCCGCGTCGATGGGTCGGCGCTCGTGCTGCAGTCGTCCGACGTCACGTTCGGCACGTGGAGCAATGGCACGTTCACGGCCGTCGCGAACGAGTCAAACCTGTCGAACGCGAACGCCGTCCGCGTCGTCGCCGCCAGGACCACGGCGCGCGGGAACGCCATCCAATTACTCTTCGGTGCCGCGATCGGCAGACCGACGGTCGACGTCTCCGCGAGCGGGATCGCTCAGTCGGGCTCGAACCAGAGCGTCACCGCTTCGGTCGACGGCGTCATGAACCTATGGTTCGCGGGCCAGTCCTCCAGCGCCACCGCCAACTTCGCGGGCGACGTGTCCACCGCAAGCCAGAGCGCGCCGCGGCAGGTGACCGGGCTCACGCTCGTGCCAGGCGCTTCGCTCGAGTTCTCCGCGACCGGCTCGCTCAGCAACGTCCCGTGGACCTACGGCCTCGGACCGGACGGCGACTCCTGGATCTGCAACAACTGGACGGACAACCTCGGCGGCATGGCCAACTGCACGCTGCCGATCAACGCCGTGATGGGCGTCTTCCTGACCGATGCGAACCCCGCGTCCGGAACCACACCGCCAGCCCTCGACTTCAGCACCGACGCCTCGCGCGACTACACATCGCTGTCGCCCCAGATCGCGCAGCCCTTCTTCATCGGCGACGGCAAGACGAGCGGCGGCGCACAGCAGAAGATCGTCGTCCCGCCAGGCGCGACGCGCCTGTACCTCGGCTCGATGGACCCCTACGGCTGGTGGAACAACGCCGGCAATGCCAGCGTTACCGTTCGCGGATCGTTGCAGTCCATCGTCGTGCGATAGGCGGTGAACGAGTGCGATCGGCAAGCGGAATCGCCTATCCGCAGCGCGTGCGTTCGCGGTAATCTGACCGGTGTGAACCACGCCATCCTCACTACCCCGCCGCCGTTGCCCGATCGACCGCGCGAAGGCCACAAGGGCCTCTTCGGCCGCGTACTCGTGATCGGCGGTAGTCGCGACATGCTCGGCGCGCCGGTGCTGGCCGGGAAGGCCGCGTTGCGGATGGGGAGCGGGCTCGTGCAGATCGCGATGCCGCGCTCGGTGCTGCCGGCCGCGCTGTCGGCGTGCCCGGAATTGATCGGCCTCGGGCTCTCGAAGGGATCGGACAAGTCCAAGCTCGACGCCGCGATCGAAGCCGCCGACGCCGTCGTCGTCGGGCCCGGGATGGGGCAATCCCGCGAAGCGAACGAGCGACTCGCGCGCGTGCTGCGCGCCGAGAAGCCCGCCGTGATCGACGCGGACGCGCTCAACCTCCTCGCCGCCGGCAAACGCTGGCCGGGAAAGTTCGCGTGTCCTGCCGTCCTCACGCCGCACCCGGGCGAGATGCGTCGCCTCGGCGCGCTGCTCGACTGGACCGATGTGCCGACGGATGACGAGGGCAGGATCGCTATCGCCACGCGGGCCGCCAACGCGTTCGGGCAGGTGATCGTCCTGAAGGGCGCGCGGACCGTCGTCGCCTCGCCCGAAGGCGAACAGCCCGGCAAGGTGTACGTCAACCAGACCGGCGACAGCAGCCTGAGCAAGGCCGGCACCGGCGACGTCCTCGCCGGCATGATCGCCAGCCTGATCGGCCAGGGCATGGACCGCTTCGATGCCGCGTGCGCCGCAACGCACCTGCACGGCCTCGCGGGCGAACTGTGCGGCCAACGAACAACTCCGCGCAGCGTGCTCGCAAGCGATGCGATCGATGCGTTGCCTGCGGCGCTGGCTCAGATCACTGACTCAGAAAGATGAGCGTCGCGTCGGTGCGTCCGCCTCAGTTCCGGCGCAGGCCGAACAGCAGGCCGGTGATCGACTGGCCTGCCGTAAGCGTTCGGTCGTAGAAGCCCGTCGTCGGCGAGCCCAGCGTTGCGCCCGCGGGCAGCGCTGCCAAGCGAACGCGGTAGCTGCCGGCCGCCAGGTTGGCGAAGCGGTACTCGCCGGTGGACGACGTGGTGGCGGTCGGCTCGTTGGCGTCGCGGACGCCGTCACGGTCGAGGTCGAGGTAGACGAGCACCGACGCCGCACGAGTATCAGTCGCGTCGAGCAAGCCGTTGCGATTCAGGTCGTTGAAGACAACGCCCGACAGCGAAGCCGTGTTCCGCGGCAGAACGCCGAAGTTGCGGCCCGTCACGACCTGGCTTGCCGCGAGCGTCACGTCGTGGAAGCCCGTCGTGGGCACGGAGTAAGTCGTGCCCGCGGGTTGATCGGCGAGGCGGATGCGGTAGCTGCCCGCGACCAGGTTCGCGAAGCGGTATTCGCCGGTCGACGACGTGCGCACGTTCAGTTCGGTCGACTCGCGGATGCCGTTGCGGTTGGCGTCGACGTACACGAGTTGGTTCGCGAGGCGCGCCTCGCCGGCATCGAGGACGCCGTCGCGGTCGGAGTCGGTGAACGCCGTCCCTGCGATCGACGCGTTGGCGCGCTGGTTGCCGAAGTTGCGCGCCGTCACGTTCTGGCCTGCGGTAAGGGTGAGGTTGTGTTCGCCGCCGGTGGGGAACGTCTGACGCCAGCCGGTCTGCAGCACCTCGCGCACGCTGTACGCACCCGCGGCGAGGTTGGCGAAGCGGTACTCTCCCGACGCCGAGGTGATCGACGTCGGCTCGCCCGTGTCGAACACGTTGTTGTTGTTGCGGTCGAGGTAGATCGTCCAGTTGGAAAGGCCTTGCTCGGTCGACTCGCGGACGCCGTTGCCGTTCAGGTCGTTGAACTTCACGCCGGAGATCGATCCGGTCGCAGGCGGTGGCGTCGTCGAGAAGCTGCCCACCACGCCCAGCGTGAAGACGATGCCCGTCGACACGTCGGCCACCGATGAGAGCGCGCCGAGCCGGATGAAGAACGCCACGGTGCGGCGACCGTTGTTGAGCGTGGTCGCGCCGCTGCGGGTGGAGTTCGGGCCGCTCGCGTTGATGTCGTCCGAGCCGGTCAGCGAGCCGAACGCCGCCTCCCAGTCGTTCGTGCCGGTCGCAGTGGCGGTGCCGACGCTCGGGTCGAACGCGCCGTTCGACGCCACCGTCATCGCAGGCGTGGTCAACCCGAAGACGCCGTTGCGGAGCGTGATCTGCGACTCGTTCACCAACGGCAGTACGGCATCGATCGTCGGATTTCCGACCGGCGTGAGGCGAGTGCCCGGCAGGATGCGGATGGTGCTGCCCGTGAATTCGCCCTTCACGGTGCCGGTGATCGGGACGACGGTTTCGCTCCAGTCGACCGGCTCGAAAATGCCCTGCGATTGCGCGGTCATTCGCAGTGTGCTGTTCACCGAGTCCACGGCGAACTCGAACGCGGCCAACATCTGCCGCGACTCAACACGCTCGATCAAGGTCCCGGCGGCAACGGACGAAACGGCGGAGCGGCAGCGTCGCATGAGTTGATCCATCCCGATAGAGAAACGGAGAGCAGGAGAGACAGTCGAACCACCCACACGCGCAGGTCACGTTCGAGCGCGGGACGGTAATTTGCTCAGGAGGAAGTTCAATCGTCCCGGCATGAGAATCGGCCCGCACGTTTGTAACGCATGCACCGGAACGCCGGTCAGGGAGAGGTGAGCGATCGTTGTGTGGTCACACGTGATGCCCTCGATGCGGCTGCGGCCCGCCAGGCGCGGCGCGGAACCGACTTCGAGCGAGATCGCCCGCACTTCTATCCATGCGCTTGGGCGCCCCGCTCAGCTGTTGAACCGTCCACCCGTCGCGAAGCCGAACGCAAGACTCGCCACGCCGAAGAGCCACATCGCCGTCCGCGGCGACAGCAGCGACATGCCGGCAGCCGTGCTGGCGCCGCCCTTCACCTCGCTGACTGCGACCTGCGACAGCTTCTCCTGAGTCTCCAACTTGGTCAGGTAAAGATCGAAGCCGGCCAGCCCGGCCACGGCTTCGCGGTTCTTCACGAGCGTCTGGCCGAGCAGGCGCGTCTTCGCGCCGGTGTCGTCCTCGTCGAACTGCTTGTCGCGGATGGCGATCGCCTCGTCGACCTTCGACATCAGCATCGCCACTTCTTCGCGTGCTCCCGGCGTCCAGCGTCGGAAGTACTCGGCCTCGAGCTGCGGGGGCGACATCGCCTTAAGCCGCTTCTCGACCGCCGCGCGGACCTCGTCCAACTGCTGATCGGTAGCCTGTGACTGGCTCAACCGGCGCGCCGCCAGTTCGTCTTCCGTGAGCAGGTCATCAAGTTCGGCCGTGAAAACCGGCTGATGCATTTCGCGTATGCGGTCCGTCACCTGTTGATCGGTGAGCCCTTCCACCTCGGCGACCACAGCTTTCCGTACCTTCTGCAGATCGCGGTGCGCCTTGTCCTGTTCGCGCCGCGAGCCGAACACGAGATTGATTGCCTTACCCTCGGACTTCTCTGCGAACAGTTCGCCGTACAGGACGGCGCGGGCACCGGTGAAATCGGATGCGCCGAGAGAACCCGCTACGGCGTCGGCGAACGAGTGATACATGATGAACTTTCCGCCGATCGCTGCGCCCAGCGCCAGCAGCGCTGCGAGCATGCCCATCGCGACGTCGGCCTTGCGGTAGCCCGCATACATGCCGATGCCGACGGCCGCGCCGAGGATCAGCGAGAACCACCTCGCCTCGCCCTGAAGCTTCATCGCTACGAAATACCAACCCGCCAACGACAACGCCGCGCCGGCCAACGACAATCCGATGCCGAGCCCCAACGCCTGAAGTTCGGCCAAGCCCTTTCGATCCTCGACGAACTTCGACGAGCCCGACGACGACCACGTCTTCTTCTTCTTCTTGGGTTGCAGGGCCGCCTGTTCGTCTGGCGTGCGCTTCTCGGCCCGGAAGTACGTCTCGCATCCCGGGCACTTCAGCATGCGCCCCATCCAACTGATCGGCGCCTTCAGTTGCTTGCCGCAATCAGAACAGCAAACGAACACTCTCGGATCAGCAGATGACGACATGACTGAGGAACCTCACTAAGTCGAGCGGAACGCGGCCGAACGAAATGTGATGCGGATCGTCCCGATGGCAGGAAGTGCGTCTACGTAATCCACCGTTAGAAAAGCAACCCAAGATTCCACCCGTCAGCGACTGCTCCGGAAACGACGCGCGCAGGCAGACTCGGGTTGCGCGATGGCGCGCGACGCTCGCGCTCGATTTCCGGCCGGATTTTGGCTCGATCGCGCGACCCTACTGCTTGATGGCCGGAACCTGAGCTCGTTGACAATAGAGACGAACGATTTTGCGAGACGAGCCCCAAGAGCAACGTCTGATTTCCGCGCGGGAATGAGACGAATTGCAACACAATGCTGCGCGTGGCCGAGGGGTGTCGCACCGCATGCGATAGCGTGTGACGACGTCAAACAACGCACCCCGCGCGGAATCGCGCGGGGTGCGGGGAGATTCGTTTTGAGATGACGATGGCGCAGACCGACGTCGATCAGTCCAGGTCGTCCATCAGCTTGTCGATCGCGCCATCGAGTTTCTCGGGGGTCTCGTACGAGCCCTCGGCGATCTGCTGGCGGATCGCGGCGACCTTGTCGTGGCGGATGTCGTTGGTCTTCAGCTTGGCCATGATGCCATCGAGGCCGGACAGTTCGACGCGGTCCGACGCGCGGGCCGACGACTGGGCAGGCTGATCGATCGGGCCGGCCGGCTTGGTGGCGCCGAACGCCTTGAGGGCCTGAATGCGGTTGACCGGGCTTCCGCCGCCGTTGATGCCGTTGACGTTGCTCATGCGAGTTCCGTTCTCCTCTCACACGCAGCCCGCGAGGAGCCACATGCGATCAGTCAGACGTTCGATTCGTTCACTCGGGCCACGACACTGACGCGACCCTGACACTCAAGCTATCGACGGCTCCTCCACGGACTCTTGAGGAACCTTGACCAATCCGCGATTGCACGCAACCGCTTTGAAGATGGCACGTTACAACTTGGGCAAGCTTGGCCGGCGCAACAATTTCGCCTTCCCGGCCGATTCTGCGCGGTCTATCAAATATACCATGTTACTCAGATTATCCAAATTAACTAGCCGCGACTCGTCGTAGTTTGAGGGAGGCAGTTCTTCTCGGACGCCCCACTTACCGGACACTCGCCGATAAGCGACCCATCGGCTTCTCGGACCGCGATCCATTGGGACAAAGAAAATCGTGCGATCAAGGAGGCGGGGACACGAATGGGCACGAATCACACGAATCTTCACGAACGATTACGCGCCAGATCGAATCGAGTAGCACCCTCGCTCGCGTCTGCTTCGTGCCGATGCGTGAGATTCGCGTCGTTTCGTGTTCCCGCCTTCTCTGTGTCTGCGTCGTGCGGTCCGGTACAACGGGAGCATGTCCGATCCCTCCCCCGTCGTCGGCATCATCATGGGTTCGATCTCCGACTGGGAGACGCTCCGCCCCGCATCCGAAATGCTCAAGCGGTTCGGCGTCCCGCACGAGTGCAGGGTCGTCAGCGCCCACCGCACGCCCGACCTGCTGTTCGAATACGCGGGCACGGCCGAGGGACGCGGGTTGAAGGTCATCATCGCCGGCGCCGGCGGGGCCGCCCACCTGCCCGGCATGTGCGCCAGCAAGACCACCGTACCCGTGCTGGGCGTGCCGGTCGAGAGCAAAGTGCTTCGAGGCGTGGACAGCCTGCTCAGCATCGTCCAGATGCCCGCCGGCGTCCCCGTCGCGACCTTGGCGATAGGCGAAGCCGGCGCGAAGAACGCCGCCCTGCTCACGGTCAGCATCCTCGCAACGAACGACGCGGCGTTGAGACAAAAGCTCCACGCCTTCCGCGCGGAGCAGACGAAGGCGGTGATGAAAGTGACGATCAGTTGAGGACGATTGCGCTCGCACTGGCGTCTTCATCAGCGGGTGCGAACAACTCGTCGGCCGCCCACGCACTACGCGGCAGCAGCACGATCGAAGTTTTTCCCGGCGCAGGAGCCGGAACTTTGCGCTCTGCTGGGTGGCTGTCGGGCAAGTCGTTGGAGTGCTGCTCTGCAACATCTGATCCGTCTTCGACGAGCGGCAAGAGCGAAGTGCTGGAGCGTTTGTCGATCCAACTGGGTCCCTCATACGGCATCAGTTCGTCCACCGACGGGGCGTTGCCGACCTCCTCAGTTCGCGATCGTGACTCAACAGTCCCAGCCAAGAGGATGACGTCGTCGCCCCGCCCCACAGTAACGTGGTAGGAGTGTAATCCATCAGTGAGGAGGTACGGCTGAATCGCAACGGTGAACAAGTCGCTGCTGTCGAACTGGGTGACGCTGACCCTGCCGACGCTTCCGTCGTCAAACGTGACGCTGGACGGAATCCACCTGCCCGCGCCGTCGCCAATGTCGACCAGCGTCCCGATGACAAGCCAGATGCCATAGCTGCCGTAATCGAAACGCGTGCTCGCAGTTGTGTGGTTGACCCGATCTCCGATCACAAGGTCGTTCGAAACGCCTGCGCCAACGATGACGAAGCCGCCTCCAATGACGATCGGCTCTCGGCTGCCCGTCTCTTGCCGAGCGGCGAAGCCGATACGCGTTGGACGGTCGAAGGAGCGATCGGTGATGAGGTCGAAGGCTCCATCCGCACGACGACGAAACTCGCCGGGCGTGACGACGCCGTCGTCCCAATTGACGCTGATGGCACGACGCGCGAGTTCCTCCTCCGGACCCGTCCAGTGCACCACCGACGGCAAAGTCGTCACGCTCCCACCGCGGAACTTGTACGGATTCCGACACGCTATCACCTGCAACCAATCACGTAGCAAGGCCTCCGTGTAGGTCGGCTGGACCCAACCGCCACCGTCGACCACTACATGAACCAACCGCTCGGCATTCGCTCCGTCCGAGCGACGTACCGTCACGGAGACGGTTTCCGTGTCACAATACCCTTTCCACGTGAGCAGGTCGGCGGTCACGTACCGTTCCGCGGAGCCGTATGGTTGGACGACGTTCGCCGCGACCTTTGTGCCGTCCTCGGCGACGACCTCGGCCTCGTAGCGCGCATCGGCCGGCGCGTCGAAGTCGACAAAGCTCGCAAGACAAAGCGTGCGTCGATGGCCGCGTTCAATCCTTCGGTACCAGGCGTAGATGCCGGTATCGGGAACGAATGCAATCGAGCCGTCATCGACCGCAATGAGTGTCCTTGCGATGCAGACAGGCTCCTCGCTATCCGGTCCATACACCTTCAGGAGCCCGGCCGAGAACCTGTCGGGGAACGCTCGCGGAGTTTCCAACTCTGCGTCGTAATAGATCTCCCCGTCTTTGCGAGTCTGCATTACCAGTCGCACCGCGTTGACTGTGCCGTCTTCCCATTCGGCGACAGCTTGGAGCGGTGCCTCGCGCGAGGCTTGGAACGTGACGCCGAGCGAGCGAACGCTTTGCCCCCTCTCGACTCGGACCATGTCCTGGTACCGCACGTCGACCTTGAGGTAATCCGGAACGACCGACGGGGCCGGATAGTTCGCAGGCGGCACCGTGGGTGGAGTCGGCTTGGGCGAGACGTCGAGTTCTCGCGTCCAAACCATCGGTCCGGGGTAGTCAGGTTGAGGCAGATCGATCGTGATCGTCTGGACATACGTGCCGGGATTCTCATACGCGTGCACGGCGAGCCGCATCGGGATGGACAAGTCTGTCGGCGTGAACGCGCGCTGCTCTACGTACGCCGGAGTTCCGTCGCCCCAATCCACTCGGACCGACATCGTTCGGGAAGCAAGTCGATCCACCGGCGGCGTCGCATCGACAATCGACGGAGCAGCGTACCAACGCGACGATCCAGCGATCTCAACCGGTCCGTTCGGCACATCCCACCGTGTGTCGAACGTGAGTCGTTGATCGACGAATCGCACCGTCGGAGCCGGCACGGCATAGCTCAGGTCGGCATCGCAAAGAAAGAGGACGCGGACGTCAACGCTCGTCACGCTCGCCGCGAAGTCGACTCGGTCGACCGCCACGCCCCACGTCGAATTCGATGTGGGAACGACGTAGCCCTGCGTGAAGCGAGAAGGAACCTTTTCGCTCGCCAATCGATTCGCCGGATCAGGGAACTCAACGTAGACACGCGCGTCTCGCGGAGCACTTCCATAGAACTTCGCGACGACGCCCTCGATGGATCGACCGAGCACGACGCGCTGATTGCTCGGACCCTCCGGGAACCAGCGTCCATCTCGCAGCACGGGCTCGTCCATGGGCACCGCCCGGAAAGTGTCGGCGGGCACCTCCGAAGGAGGAGGAATTCCCGCGGCCAAGGCAGCGTCGAGGTACGCATCGAGCACGTAACGTCGCTGCAGCGCCTCCAAGTGCGTACGGATGCGGCGATTCATCGGCCATCTCCAGCCCGAAGTCATGCGAGCCTCCATGCTCATCGCTCATGTTATCGGCCCTCGCCTCGCAAGGACATGAATCGGCTCGCCTAAACTTCCACCATGCGAACCCTCACCGCCCTGCTGGCCACATCGATTGTCACGCTGTGCCTCGCAGCCCCAGCCCTCGCCATCCCCGCCTCGGGGGACGACGCGGCGAAGGCCCTGAAAGACTCGCCGCGCCACGGCGAGTGGGCGGACATTCCGCTGGCGGACGGGAAGACGCTTCGCGCGTTCGTCGCGTATCCCGAGCGGGCGGACAAGGCGCCCATCGTCATCGTCGTCCACGAGATCTTCGGGCTCAGTGACTGGGTGCGAGGCGTCGCCGACGCGCTGGCGGCGGAGGGGTACATCGCGATCGCGCCGGACATGCTGAGCGGCATGGCCCCGAACGGCGGCGGCACCGAGGGCTTCGAGGGAGATGGCGTCCGCAACGCGATTCGCGAGCTGAAGCCCGACGTCGTCAACGCCCGGCTCGACGCGGCACGCGACTATGCGCTCAAGTTGCCCGCGGCTGCGCCGAAGAGCGCCGTCATCGGCTTCTGCTGGGGCGGCTCTCGCGCGTTCGATTACGCGATCCACCAGAAGGACCTGAACCTCGCCCTCGTGTACTACGGCACCGCGCCGAAAGACGTGAGCAAGACCGCCGCACCCGTCGTCGGCTTCTACGGCGGCGACGACGCCCGCGTCACCAGCACGGTGGCCGACACTGAGAAGGCGATGAAGGACGCCGGCAAATCGTTCGAGCAGCACACGTACGCCGGCGCGGGCCACGGCTTCCTGCGCCAGCAGTCGGGCCGCGATGGTGCGAACGAGAAGGCCGCGAAAGAGGCGTGGGCGACGACGGTTGCGAAGCTGAAGGAGACGCTCGAAGCGAAGTGAGCGCGTCCGCGATCGCATCAACTGCGTGTCTGGCAGCGGCACTTAAGTGCCACTGCCTGCGGGCTTCTTCATGATGAAGAGATAGTTGAATCCGCGGAGATAGAAATTCCCCTCCTCCGCCGCCTTGCGGTAGTTGCCCATCTCCAGTGTCTTGTTGTGGCGCACGACGCTCACGATGTCGACCGGGATCAGACCCGCCTGCTGCATGCGGCCGAACAGTTCGAAGCCGAGCGCGTAGAACGTGCCGGCACCTTCCTTGTGTTCGTAGCTGTCGCTCACGTACAGGCCCATGTGCTTGCCGGGCTTCAGCACGCGGACGATCTCCGCGAACACCTTCTCCATCGCGGCGTAATAGTCGCCGCTCTTGGCGCTGAGCTTGCCGATGTCGCGCGGGTCGTCGCCGTAGTCGAGGTGGGTGCTGTAAGGCGGATCGATGAAGACGAAGTCGACCTTGCCGGTGAGTTCGGGCGGGAGCTTCTTCGCGTCGACGCGGAAGATGTCCTTCCGGCGCGCGTGGACATCGTAGCCGAGCGCGCGGCGGTTCAGGTCGCGCGCCACGTCGAGCGTCGTACCGCTGCCGGCACAGGGGTCGATGACGAGGTCGCCCTCCTTGGTGTAGCGCTGCAGCAGGTTCCAGATGATGTAGCTCGGCGTCGCGCCCTTGTAGCCGGGGATGCCCTGTTGGGCGTCGCCGTAGTCCTGGCTGGGGTAGTCCCACAGCGTGGTCGGCTGCAGGCGCAGCGGAGGCTTCTTGAACTGCTCGCGCGGCGGGCGATGGGAGTGCGAGGGACGGGGCTTCACGCGGCCGAGTGTAACGGGCGGGGCGACCGCGTGCTTGGATCGACGAGCGGTCGATAGGCACATAGGAGGGCGAGGTTCCCGCCGAGCCAATGCGGATGCGCGATCTCGCGCGCCTCGATCGCGCATCCGCAGGCTCGGGGGGAGCCTCGCCCTCCCGGCGCTTTCGAGCGTCCGTGCAATTCGAGACGCTCCCCCAGCTCTCCGCCGCAAACGGGGGAGGGAACGCGACATCGCGCAGCCGTCACCTCACGATCCGACATCCGACGGCGTTGACGGTGATCGCCGCGCGATCGAGCATTGAGGACATCTGTTTCACGGAGAAAACAATGTGCCCTGCCTCCACAAAGTGGTGGTTGCTCGTCCTGCTGGTCTTCGGTGCCGTCCTGTTCGGTTCTGCTCGCTGACCGCGAATCACGCCTGATCGATCGATCTTACCGCGCCACCGCGCGGATCTGCTCCGCGACGTAGTCGATCTCGTCGTCTCGCAATTCCGGGAAGATCGGCAGCGCCAGCACCTCGGCCGTCGCGCGTTCGGTGTGCGGGAAGTCGCCCGGCTTGTGGCCGAGGTACGCGAAGCACTGCTGCAGGTGCAGGCCTAGCGGGTAGAACACCGCGCAACCGACGCCTCGCTTCGTCAGCTCGTCCTTCACGCGATCGCGATCGCGCACGCGGACGACGTACTGGTGATAGATGTGCAGGTTGCCCGGCGCGACGATCGGCGTGACGACGCCCGGCACGCCCGCGAGCAGCCTGTTGTATCGCTCGGCGTTGCGGATTCGTCCCGCATTCCACTCGCACGCGTGCGGTAGCTTCACAGAAAGCCCCGCCGCCTGCAGCGCGGCCATGCGGAACATCCCGCCGATCATCTCGTGGTAGTACGTGTGCCCGCTGCCGTGCACGCGGACCTTCTTCGCCTTCGTGTAGAACGCCTCGTCGCTCGTGAGGATCGCGCCGGCGTCGCCGAGCGCGCCGAGGTTCTTCGTGGGGTAGAAGCTGAGGCACCCGGAGACGCCGATCGAGCCAGCCAGGCGTCCATTCTGCGTCGCGCCGATCGCCTGGGCTGCGTCTTCGATGATGTGCAGGCCGTGCGCCTTCGCGAGCGATTCGATCGCCGCCATCGGCGCCATCTGGCCGAACAGGTGCACGGGGGCGATCGCCTTCGTCTTGCTCGTCACCTTCTTCGCAGCCTGTTCCACGTCGATGTTGAACGTGGCCGGGTCGATGTCGACGAAGACCGGCGTCGCCCCGACGCGCGCGATCGACCCCGCCGTCGCGAAGAACGTGAACGCCGGGCACAGCACTTCATCGCCCGGCCCGATGCCGAGCGCCATCATCGTGGCGACGAGCGCATCGGTTCCGCTGGAGACGCCGATCGCATACTTCGATCCGCAAAACGCGGCGAGGTCGCGTTCGAACGTCTCGACGGTCTTGCCGAGGATGAGCGCTTGCTCGTCGAGCACGGCATCGAGAGCCGCACGGACCTGCTCGCGGATCGGGGCGTACTGACGCTTCAAATCGAGCAACGGGACGTTCATGCGTGGGGCGGACATGTGAACCGAAACGTACGGCTGCGGGCGGGAAAACGAAAGCGCGGCCCACGCCGTGCGACTACGCGTGCCACCTGCTAAGGACAGGTCTTTAGTGGATTCGCCAAACTCGGTTACGTGGTACGCTGCGGGCATGACCGACCCGGGGAAGGACAGCAACGAGGAGATTCCGGGTGCCGCAGTTGTCGCTTTGGAGAATTCATCGCCCGATCGCGCGGCGATCGACATCAGCTACGCCCACCGCGCCGACGCAGGCCCGGCGGAGGCGTGGCTGAAGTGGATGGCGATCGTCGTCGGGGCGTGGCTGCTCATCGCGACGTTTCCATCGACACGATTCTGGTTTCGCGAGATCGGCGATCTCATTCAGGACGCCCGAGGCTACGGGCCGCCGTTACACCTCCGAGATGCCGCACTGCGAGTGTGGTCCATCGGAAGGGAAGCAATGGTCTGCGCGGCGGCGCTTGGACTAGTCGTCCTCGCGCGTCGCCGCGTCGCGGTGGGGAACCTCGCCGTCGGGCTCGTCCTCGTATCGTTCGTGGATATCGCCATCACAGTGCTGCTGCACATCGTCAATCGCAACGTCGTCTCAGCAGTGCGACCGCCCTCGTCAGTAGAAGTGATGCTGTACAGCGTTCACGCGCTCCGGGCGGCCCTGTTGCCCGCGATTCTCTGGCTAGCCAGCATTCGCACGAGCGGCCTGCCCTGGCGATGGTGCTTTCGGCTGGGCTGGTGGATGTCGCTACTGTTCGTTCTCCAGATCCTGGGGATGGCGATCAACTACGCTTCGATCCGCGCCGCTGATACAGGGCTGGCAGCGGCGCGTCCGACCACGCTGTTCCACGTCGAACCGACGTTGGCCGTGCGGTTGCTCGCAGCAGTGTTCGTGCTCGCAACGCTCCGCGTCAGCGCGCCGTCGCCACGCCAAGCGGCACTGTTCGGCGGGCTCGGTCTGCTCGTGATCGCTGGGGGTGATGCCTACCCACGATTCAGCTCTGCGGTCAGTAGCGCACTTTACTATCAATCGTTCTATGGCCTGCTCGCACTCGTTGGCGTTTGCGCCATGACGCTCGTGCCCGCAATCGTCCTTGCGATCAATTGGAAGCGCCTCCCCGAAACCGTCGCCGTCATTGCCGAGCCCGCCGACGCCGCCTGATGACCGCTTCACACTGGCAGCACCTTCCGCAGCCGTTCGATCACGCCCGGCAGCACGTCGAGGCATCGGTCGACGTCTGCCTCCGTCGTGTAGCGACTCAGGCTGAAGCGGATCGAGCCGTGGGCGTAGATTTCCTCCACCGCCATCGCGCGGAGCACGTGCGAGGGTTCGAGCGAACCGCTGCTGCAGGCTGCCCCGGCACTGCCGCAGACGCCCTTCTCGCTGAGCGCGATGAGGATCGCCTCGGCCTCGAGGCGCGCGAAGCCGATGTTGGTGGTGTTCGGAAGACGCGAGGCGATGTCGCCGTTCACGCGGGTTTGATCGATGCGGGAGAGGATGCCGTGTTCGAGGCGATCGCGGAGCGACGCGATCGTCTGGCCCCCTCTCCCCGTACCCGGGGAGAGGGACGCGGAGGCCAAGCCTCCGCCCGGGGTGAGGGCCTTGCCACTGAGAGACTGAGACTGGCCCTCATCCCGGCCTTCTCCCGGCGTACCGGGAGAAGGAGATAGGAACTCGCGGGCCAGCTCTGCCGCCACGCCCGCGCCGACAATGCCGGCGACGTTCTCCGTGCCACCACGGCGGTCGCGTTCCTGCGGGCCGCCCACGACGAGCGGACGCAGTCGCACGCCCTTCCGCACGTACAGCACGCCGACACCCTTCGGCCCGTGGAACTTGTGCGGCGCCACCGTCGCCATGTCGGCGCCGAGCGTCGTCAGGTTCACTGGCAGCTTGCCCACGGCTTGCGTCGCGTCGATGTGGATCGGCACCCGCCTCGCCCGGCACGCCTCGATCACGCGCGCCAGCTCCCACACCACGCCCGTCTCGTTGTTCGCGAGGATGAACGTGGCGCAGGCGACCGAGTCGTCGATGGACGCGATCGCACGATCGACATCGAGTCGGCCGAGCGAGTCGACGGGGATTTCGACGACCTCTGCGCCGCTGTCGCGTGACAGCAGGCCGACGCATTCGCGCGTCGCGCTGTGTTCGACGGTGCTGGTGAGGATGCGTTTGCGCGGCGCACGGCTCGCGAAGAGCGACCGAATCGCCGCGTTGGACGCCTCGGTGCCGCCGCCGGTAAAGAGGAGTTCGCCCTCGCTCGTGCCGAGCAGCTGCGCGAGCTTCGCGCGGGATTCGTCGATCGCGCGGCGGGCCAGTTGACCGAACCGGTGCGTGCTGGACGGGTTGCCCCACGTCTCGCGCAGCGCGCGGGCCATCGCGTCGATCACCTCCGGCGCGGGCGGCGTGGTGGCGTTGTTGTCGAGGTAGGTCAGGGGAGGCAAGGGGCAAGGGGCAAGAGGTAAGAGGGGACGGCGACGCGACGGCCAATGCAGGATATGCCGACTTCTCACTCGAAACATCTCGCCGGCTCACTCCGCCCTCTTGCCCCTTGCCTCTTGCCCCTTGCGTTCCGTCTTTCAACCTTTTCGAAAACATCCATAGCGAAGTGAACCTCAGCGATCCGATTCGTACAGTGCAGTCGCACACGCAAAGGATCGCTCTATGCCCGCTGCCAAATCTGTTGCCGCCAGTCCGGTCATGCCGGGGATCTCCGCCGAACTCGCGGCGGAGCTGTCGGCCTATCTGGCGCGGGTGGAAGACCGCTTCGACGTCGAACTGAAGTCTGACCTCGCCCCGATCGCCTCGCTCGTTCGCCACGTGGCGCGCTTCCGCGGGAAGATGCTTCGGCCGATGCTGGTCGCGCTGTCCGCCGGCGCGGTGGGCTCGCCCGTCACCGACGCGCATGTCGTCATCGGCACCGTGGTCGAGATGGCCCACATGGCGACGCTCGTCCACGACGACGTGCTCGACGACGCCGAGCTGCGTCGGCGCGGCGCAACGATCAACCACCTGAAGGGCAACGAGGCCGCCGTCCTGCTCGGCGACTACCTCATCAGCCACAGCTATCACCTCTGCAGCAGCCTCGACAGCCAGTACGCCGCCCGCGCGATCGCCGCGACGACGAACCGGCTCTGCGAAGGCGAACTGCTGCAACTGGAGAACCGCGGCAACCTCGATCTGACCGAGGCGACCTACACCGAGATCGTGAGCCGCAAGACGGCCGCGCTCATCGCGACCAGCTGTCGCCTCGGCGCGAAGCTCGGCGGCGCGACGGACGAGCAGGTCGCGAAGCTCGAACGCTTCGGCCACGCGATCGGGATCGCGTTCCAGATCCAAGACGACGTGCTCGACCTCGTCGGCGACGTCCGCGAGGTCGGCAAGAGCCTCGGCTCCGACGTCGCCAAGGCGAAGCTCACCCTGCCGCTCATCCACTTCCTGCAGACCGCACCGCAGGAGCACCGCGTGCTGCTAAGAAGCCTGCTGAAGAGCGAAGACGCCGATCGCCCGGAGAAGGTGCGAAACCTGATCGTGCCGAGCGATGCGCTGGGCTACTCGCACGCCGTCGCAAAGCGATACATCGACGAGGCGATCGCCTGCCTGAGCGGCTTCGCCGACAACCCGTCGGTGTCGGCCCTGCGCGAGGCGGCGCGGTTCGTGGTGGCGCGAAGCGTCTGATGTGGCATGGGCTACCAGCCCATGATCATCTCATCCTTCGCTCACGGGCTGGCAGCCCGTGCCACCAAGCAGCGCACCGGCTACCATTCCCCGCATGTTCATCCGTGTCATCGTGATCGCCGCCGTCGCCGTGTACCTGTTCGCGGCGGGGTGTGCGATCGTGCAGTCGACGCCCGCGCCGTCGATACCGGTCTCCAAGGTCGGGCCGCCCACCACGAAGCTCGTCTACGCAGGCAAGCCGATGCGTGCCATCGGCATGCAACTGCAGCGCGTCGACTGGATGGACCGCTACAAGCAGAGCGTCGACGAGATCGCCAGCGTCGGTGCCGACACCGTGAAGTTCGTCGTCGATGCACGCCAAGAAAACGGCAGCTCGTCGCGCATCTACCTCGACCAGCGCATGACCCCCACGGCCGAGCAGTTGGCCGATCTGATCCGCTACGCGAAGTCGAAGAACCTGCGCGTCATCCTGATGCCGATCGTGCTGCTCGATAAGCCGCGCGGCGGCGAGTGGCGCGGGCAGATCAAGCCCGAATCGTGGGAGACCTGGTGGGAGAGCTACCGCGAGTTCCTCACGCACTACGCGTGGATCGCACAGGGCAACGGCGTCGACGTCCTCGTCATCGGCTCCGAACTCGTCAGCACCGAATCGAAGACGGCCGAGTGGCGCGCGACCATCAAGAAGGTGCGCGAGAGCTTCAAAGGCTACCTCACCTACAGCGCCAACTGGGACCACTACGACGGCATCGAATGGTGGGACGACCTCGATTTCGTCGGCATGAACTGCTATTGGACGCTCGGCAAGGACGAGAACGTCACCGTTGACGAGATCGTCGCCAACTGGCGACCGATTCAGGAAAAGGTGCTCAACTTTGCCGCGAGCAAGCAGAAGCCGCTGCTGCTGCTCGAGGTAGGCTGGTGCTCGCTGGAGAACGCCGCGAAGGAGCCGTGGGACTACACGCAAACGCACCTCGCGACGGACGAGGAACTGCAGAAGCGACTGTACGAGGGCTTCTTCCAGGCTTGGTACGGCGTCGGCGGCATGGCCGGCTTCAGCATGTGGGAGTGGACCGCTGGGGATGGCGGCAAGGACCCGAGCGAAGAGCAGCAGAAGGGCTACACGCCGGAGAACAAGCTGGCCGAGAAGGTGCTGCGGGAGTGGTTCGCGAAGCCTTGGTGATCAAATACATCGAGCGCGGATGGAACTGAACCGCTTGCACCTTGCAGCGATGCGGAGACGATGCGCCGCACCTCAAACCGCCGGCCTCGTCCGGATTGGAGGATGCATGACCACTTCTCTCCCGCCTGCGACCTTCCCATCCTGCTGAACCGCATTCGCTCGCTCGACCAGCGCGGCCCGCGAGATCGCGAGGGTTGCCTCTGGATCGACGGCGTCCGACCGTTCGTCTGCGCCGTCGATGCCGGTCAGCGGATTCGGCTCATCGTCGAATCCGAACGCCTCAACACGAACGCGATCGCACGCAAGCAATCGCGCCAACTCGCTCGCGACGGCGTGCCGCGCCTTCGCGTATCGCCCGAGCAGTTCCGTTCGATCGCGACGACCGACCGCGCGAGCGGCATCGGGGCGATCGTCGAACAGCCGTGGTGCGATCTGCGCGATGAATCGTTCGGCGACGGCTTCTGCTGGATCGCGGCCGAGTCGATCAGGTCGCCCGGCAACATGGGCACGATGCTCCGCACCGCGGAAGCCGTCGGCGCGACGGGCCTGATCGCGCTGTCGCACCGGCTGGACCCGTTCGACCCCGCGTGCGTCCGTGCGACGATGGGGGGCCTGTTCGGCCTGCGTTTCGCGCGATCGGAACCGGAACTACTGCGCCGCTGGGCCGAAGAACACGGCGCGATGATCGTCGGGCTCGATGCCGAAGGCGCGCACTCGTGGGCCGACGCCCCACTCGGCGACCGCGTCGTGCTGTTGGCAGGCGACGAACGCGCTGGTCTGTCGCCCCGGTCCCGCGCGGCGTGTCACCAATACGTCCGCCTGCCGATGTCCGGGCGAGCCGACTCGCTCAACGTGGGCGTGGCGACCAGCGTCATGCTCTACGAACTCGTCAGACGTCGCCTGATCAGCTGGGTGCCCGGCGAACCTTCTTGCGCGGCTCCGTCGGCTCGCCGAACAACAGCGGCTGACCACTGCCGCTAGAGCCGCGTTCCCACGGGAACCTCCCCGCGCGGTCGGGCCAGACGATCTGGAAGCCACTCACGGCACGGACGCCATCGGCATAGTTCACCGCTTGCGCGAAGACGTCGTTCACGCGTTTGGCGATCACGCGCTTTGCAGTGAGAACCAGGTCGTTCGCCAACACGCCTCGAATCGTGACACCACTTCGCAGCCGCTTGCCTGAGCGGATCTGCTCAACGGTCAGGTGGAGTAGCTCGTGCTGCACTTGCACTGGCAATCCGAGCATCGCCAATTCCGGGTGATCGAACGACTCCTGCAGGCCGATCGTGTAGCTCAAGCTGCCCAAGTCGGACTCGGGCACATGGATGCAGTGCCAGCCGAACTTCGCGATGTCTTTCTTTATCCGTTCGATGACGCGACTCGACATGCGGCAACGATAGGCCAACCGCCCCACGCCTTCTTCGCCCCTTCGCGTTTTCCCCCGTGGAATCTGCTAGAATCCCCGCCCCATGAGTCCGCTTCAGATCAAGAATTTCAGCGCCAAGTCCCGCCTCTTCGTCGGCACGGGGAAGTATCGCGATTACCCCACCATGCAGCAGGCGCTCGACGCGTGCGGGTGCGACGTCGTCACCGTCGCGGTGCGGCGGGAGCGGCTCATTGACGCTGAGGGCAAGAGCCTGCTCGATTACCTCGATCTGAGTCGGTACACGATCCTGCCCAACACGGCCGGCTGTTTCACGGCGGACGATGCGATCCGCGTCGCCCTGCTCGGGCGCGATCTGCTCGAGAAGCAGAAGAACCCCGGGGCCGGCTGGGTGAAGCTGGAAGTGCTCGGCGACAAGAAGACGCTCCTGCCGGACCCCGTCGGCACGATCGAGGCGACGCGCGAACTCGTGAAGGAGGGCTTCACCGTCCTCGCCTACACGAGCGACGACCCGCGCAGCGCGGTGCGCATCAAAGAAGCCGGTGCCGCCAGCGTGATGCCCGCCGGCTCGCCCATCGGCTCCGGCCAAGGCTGCCTCAACCCGCTCAACCTGTCGCTGTGCCTGGAACTGCTGAAGGAAGGCGACCCCGAGTTTCCCGTCATCGTCGATGCGGGCGTCGGCACCGCGTCCGACGTCACGATCGCGATGGAACTCGGCGCCGACGGCGTGCTGCTCAACACCGGCATCGCCCACGCGAAGGACGCCGTCGCGATGGCCCGCGCGATGAAGCTGGCGATCGAGAGCGGCTACCTCGCGGCTCGCGCGGGACGCATTCCGAAGAAGCGGTACGCCACCGCGAGCAGCCCGTTCGAGGGCGTGATTTCGTACATCCCCGGCGAGTGAGGTTGGTATACTTCAAGCATGGCCAAGCAGCCCAATCGACATCCGATCTTTCAGACGCTGAAACTCCTACGCGACGCGGACCCTTTCAAGTCGTTCGAGATGCAGTTGACGAGCGGTAAGTCGATCGTCGTGGTCAATGCGACGGACATCTTGCTCAATCCGAAGTCTGATGTCGCTTTCTTCCTCGACCGCACTGCAGAGCCGTACATGGTAAACCTCCGCAGCGTCACATTTGTGAAGCCTTTCGTGGGTCGCTCACGGCAGCCGTCGAACAACTGACCTCTCATTGCCTATCCACTTCGACTCGATCTGGTCGCTTGCCGCTGATCGCTTCGTGCTCGGTTTTTCATCGCTCCACGGGCCCGGCCATTGGCGTCGCGTTGAGGCGCATGGGCTGCGCATCGCCGCAACGAGCGGTGCGGACGTCGTCGTGGTTCGCCTCTTCGCCGCCCTGCACGATTCGAATCGCTTGAACGAGCACCACGACCCCGAGCACGGTCAGCGTGCGGCAGATTGGGCGACTTCACTGCGAGATCGTCATCTGAGCGACTTGTCCGACGCGCAGCTCGACACGCTGTGTGCTGCGATGATCGAACACGATCGCGGCCTCACCTCGCCTGATCCGACGATCGGCACCTGCTGGGACGCCGACCGGCTCGACCTGTGGCGAGTCGGCATGACGCCGCACCCGCGATACATGAGCACCGAAGCCGGCCGCGCCGCGTGCGGGCGTTCGCCTGTATAGTGTTCGTTTTGTTCGACCCTTCGCCCCTTCGCGTTCTCATGACCTCACGCCCCACCAAGCCCGAACTCCTCTGCCCCGCCGGCAACTTCGACGCCATGCGGGCGGCCGTCGCCAACGGGGCAGACGCGGTCTACTTCGGCCTGCCCGCGTTCAACGCGCGGCACCGCGCCGAAAACTTCACGCTCGACGGCCTGCCCGACGTGATGCGGTATCTCCATCGGCACAACGTGAAGGGTTTCGTCACGTTCAACGTGCTGATCTTCTCCGACGAGCTCCCACAGGCCGTCGAATACATCAAGGCGATGGCGGCCGCGGGGGTGGACGCAGTCATCGTGCAGGACCTGGGCGTGGCCCGGCTCATCCATCGGCTCGCGCCGCAGCTTCACGTCCACGCCAGCACGCAGATGACGCTCACCGAACCGCGCGGCATCGCCTTTGCGCGGAAGCTTGGCGTGAACCGCGTCGTGCTGGCCCGAGAGATGAGCGTGGCCGAGATCGCGAAGGTCACGCAGGCGACCGACATGCCCGTCGAGGTGTTCGTGCACGGCGCGCTCTGCGTCGCGTACAGCGGCCAGTGCCTCACCAGCGAATCGCTCGGCGGGCGCAGCGCGAATCGCGGCCAGTGTGCGCAGGCGTGCCGCATGCCGTACGACCTCGTCGTCGACGGGGCCGACCGCGCGCTGCCCGACGACATCAAATACCTCGTCAGCCCCACAGACCTCGGCGGCTGGGACGCGATCGGCGACCTCACGGCGGCCAACGTCGCCAGCTTCAAGATCGAGGGCCGGCTCAAGAGCGCACACTACGTCGCGAGCACGGCGCAGGTTTATCGGCGCGCCATCGATAAAGCAGTGGACCCGAAGGGCGATGCCTCCTCTTCCACTGACAACCGACAACCGACAACTGACAACTCTCTCCTGACTCCCCGCGAAATCGCCGACCTCTCCGTCGTCTACACGCGCGGGTTCACGTCGGGCTTCCTGCGCGGCGTCGATCACCAGCAACTCGTGCCGGGCCGATTCCCCAAGGCGCGCGGGCAGCGCGTGGGCACGCTCATCCGTACCACGGGCCGAGGGTTCGTCGTCGAACTCGACGCCGAGTTCGCGAAGAGCAACGAGCTCCGCCCCGGCGACGGCATCGTCTTCGACGAGGGACACCCGGAGAGCGACGAGGCGCACGGCCACGTCTACAAGGTCGATCTGTGGAACGACCGGAACCGCGTGACGAAGTCGATCGTCCTGCACGTCGAGCTCGGCAACCGCGACTCGCAGCCGCGCGATGTGACGCACGGCGCGATCGTCTGGAAGAACCACGACCCGCAGGTCGAGAAGCAGCTCGAGCGATCGTTCGAGCGCGACCGCGTCGTCCATCGCGAGCCGGTTGACGTGACGCTGCACTCACACGTCGGCACGAACGCGAAGCTCACGATCACCGACGGCACGCACACCGCGACGGCCGAGTACGCGCAGGCCCTGCAAGCGGCACAGAAGTTCCCGATCTCGCACGAGGCAGCGGTGCGCCAGCTCGACCGCTTCCTTGACACGCCCTTCGCGCTCCGCACGCTCACGCTCGATGCGCAAGGTGGCCCGATGGTGCCGAACAGCATCCTGGCCGACCTGCGACGCCGCGCGACCGACGACCTGATCGAGATGCGGCACGAGGCGCGCGTGGTGCGGGTGGAAGCGCCAACTGCTTTGGAGACTGCACGAGCAGAGATTTCTTCGTGGCACGGGCGTCTCGCCCGTGATTCGGAGGAAACACGGGCGGGACGCCCGTGCCACGCAGAACTCCACGTTCTCGTGCGGACGATGGATCAGCTCGACGAAGTCCTTCGCTATCGAGCCACGAGACAACTTGGAACCATCTACGCCGACTTCGAAGATGTGCGTCGGTACAAGGACGCTGTTCAGAAGTGTCGCGACGCGGGCGCGTTCCTCGCCGTCGCGACGATGCGGATCATCAAGCCCGGCGAGGAGGGTTGGCTCCAGCAGATCCTGAAGTGCGAGCCCGACGCGATCCTGGTGCGTAACCTGGCCGGCATTGGCTTCTTCAGCGAATTCGCGCCGCATCTGCCGTTGTTCGGCGATTACTCGCTCAACGTCGCGAACGAACTGACCGCACAAATCCTGCTCGAAGCGAACCTCGTCCGTATGGTGCCCAGCTACGACCTCAGCTGGAACCAGATGGCTGCCATGTGTTCGCGGTTCGTGGTTCGCAGTTCGCAGCAAGGCGACGCGAGCATCGACCGCGAACCGCGAACCGCGAACCGCGAACTCCCCTTCGAGTGCGTCGTGCACCAGCACATGCCAATGTTTCACATGGAGCATTGCGTTTTCGCGCACACGCTCAGCGAAGGCAAGGACTACCGCGACTGCGGCCGGCCGTGCGAACGGCACGCGGTCGACCTGCGCGACGCGAAGGGCAAGGAACACCCGCTCATCCCCGACGCCGGGTGTCGCAATACGCTCTTCAATTCCGATGCGCAGAGCGCCCTCGATTACCTGCCGCGAATGCGCGAGCTGGGCATCACACACTTCCGCGTGGAACTGCTTCGGCAGTCGGCGGACGAGGTCGGGCCGCTGCTCGATCAGTATCTCGACGTGCTGGAAGACAAGGTCCGCGCGAAGCAGGCGCTGCGGTCGCTGAAAGTCGTCGCCCAGCTCGGCGTGACGAGCGGGACGTTCGATCGGGAGTGACGCGAAGCACAACCGGGAGGGCGAGGCTCCCTGCGAGTCTGCAACTCGTTACTCCGCCCTCAGTACTCGATGCGTATGGGACCCGACCTGCAGACGCTCGCGACCTCGCGCCACGCTGCGACCATGCGGTCATTGACCTCCGACTTGCTGCCAAGCGATGCAGTGATCAGGTTTGAGAGATGCACGCTTGCCGTGACGCCGTCAGGCGGAACGAGCGCCCCATCGATCGCATCCGCGAACCGGACCCCGGCTTCGGCCGTCAGCGAAGCGTTGCCTTCTCCGTCGTCGTTTGCCTCGTCGCGCCAGCCTCGCGTGGCGAGAACGGCATGCATGGCATGAAACGACCAGTTGTTGAGACCCGCCCATTCGTCCTTCACATTGTAGAAATCGACACTCATCTTCGTTCCCCCTCACCGCACTTCATGCGCCGGCTTCGGCAGCTCGGCGTTGATCTTCTGGTGCTTGTTCGTGTCGCCGTCGAAGGTGAAGAGGAACATGTCGTCGTCGATGCGGGCCTGTAGGTGGACGGGGCGTTGCCACACCTTGTACAGGTTGCGCAGCGTGTCCTGGGCGAACTTGATCTCGACATCCAGGCCGTTGTGCTTGTGGGCGAGGTATAGCTCGCCTCGGTTGCGGTAGTTGCCGTCGACGACGTAGATGAACGGCCTGCCCATGTTCGTCAGGCGATAGAGCAGCTGCTGCCGGATGCGGTTCGGGTCGCGGCTCACGATGCGGAGCTGCCCGGTGTGCGGGTCTTTTCCGTACTGGTAGTAGCGGTGCTTCTCGATGAACTCGTCGGTCATGAATTCTTCGATGAAGCCGACATCGTTGTACACGCGCCGCACCTCGAAGATCTTCTGCCTACCTTGGCCGACGCCTTTGTCCCACTTCTTCTTCGCGCCGAGGTCTTCGCTCTCGTCGTAGTCTTTGCCGAACTTGCCCTTGTTCCAGCGGTCTTCGATGTCGCGGAAGAGCTCGAGCCCGATCTTGTACGGGTTGAACCCGCCGGGCGGCATGTGGACGGTGCCGCTGTGGTGGTCGGCGTAGTCGATCACCTCCGTCGGCTCGAGGAAGTGCTTGGTCATGAGCGTGCTGTGCCAGTAGCTGGCCCAGCCTTCGTTCATCACCTTCGTCATGCCTTGCGGCGCGAAGTAGTACGCCTCCTCGCGCACCATGCTGAGGCAATCCGCCTGCCAGTCGGCCATGCGGGCGTTTTCGAGCAGGTATTGCAGCACGTCGCGCGTCGGGCGTGCGGGAGTGACGTGCGGGGGCTTCCTCAATAGCTCGCTCTTCTTCCGCTCGGCTTCCAGCTTGTCGGGCGGGTTAATCCAGCGGTCCATGTAGTCCTTCGCGCGGAACTTCGCGGGACCTGTTGGCTCCGGCGCGGGTTGCGGCGCTCGCTCCATCGGGCCGCGGTTCATGAACATGCTGTGCGGGTCGATCAGGTCTTCGAGCACCAGGCACACGTCAAGCCAGCGTTCAACGACGTCCGTCCCGTGCTTCTCTGCGTACTTGCGGACGTGCGTGGCATGGTTCGCCATCTCGTCCATCATCTTGCGATTCGTCTTGCCGAACCACGCGTTGTTCTTGAAGAAGTCGGCGTGCCCGTACACGTGCGCGATCACGAGCTTCTGATCGACCAGCGCGTTGCTCTCCTGCAGGTAGGCGTAGCACGGGTCATTGTTGATGACCATCTCGTAGATCCGCCCGAGCCCGTAGAAGTGCTGCTTGCGGAGCTTTTCGTACTCCATGCCGAAGCGCCAGTGCGGGTAGCGCTGCGGGAAGCCGCCGTACGCGGCGATCTGGTTCATCTGCTCGTAGTCGCACATCTCGAACACGACGGGGAAGAAGTCGAGTCCGTAACTGCGCGCCTGTTCGCGGATCTGCTTCTTGGCAGCGTTCAGCTCGGCCGGGAAGGGGATGAGGCTGCGCGAGACCATGCATCAGATTGTACGGGCATGGCGCGGGGCGTGTTCGGGGAAATGCGGTCGCCAGAAAAGCAGAACGCCCGCCGGGGTAGGCCGGCGGGCGTTCGTGCGAATGATCTGGCGAGCAGCCGATCAGCGGCTACGACGACGCAGGGCCACGAGGGCCGTCGCGCCGAGGAGGCCGAGCGTGGTCGGCTCGGGGACGGTCGCCGTTGTGCCGATGGAGAACGCCGACGAAAGGGAAACGCTCGAGCCGACCGTCGGGAGGCTGATGTCCCAGAGATAGGCCGTCGCCGAGTCGGTGACGGAGGTGAGCGTGTTGTTCAGCGCCGCGGAACCGTCCAGCGCGGTGGCGACGGTGCTGCGGGTGTTGACCGAGTAGCTCGTGGGGCTGATCGCGAGCGTCTCCCCGGTCACGCCGGACGAGTCGGTGTAGCGGAATCGGCGTTCGCCTGCGCCGGACACATCGGTGACGGTATCGCTGCTGCTGCCGTTCGAGCCGACGTCGAGGTCGAACAGCACGCCAGCCGAGAGGGTGTAAGCGCTCGCATCGTTGAACAGCCCGCCGACTCGGGTGACGGTCGCCGTCGAGATCACCTTGCCCTGACCCGCAGACGCTCCGTCGGCCACCGTTGTCGTGATGACGATGTTCACGCGCCAGCTGCCGGTGCCGAAGTTGTTGAAGGTGATCGTAGACGTGTTGCCCGAGTACGTCTGGCTGGTCAGCGAGCCGTAGCTGCCATCGCCGAGGATGTTCCGCGTCCCACCGGCCGAGGGATTCGCGAACGCGAACCACTTGAAGGCGCTGAGCTGGTTGGTCGTGGTCGTCGAGCCGAAGTTGCTGACGTAGTTGGAGGTCGACGTATAGGGCGACGCGACGTCCGTATAGAAGCCGGCGTCGCCGCCCGATGCCGAATTGAACGGCGTGGTCGAGATCGTGGGGTTGGCATTGCCGAGCGTGTAGCTGCTAAGCAATGCGCCGGACTGGCCGATGCTGAGCGCCGAGTGATCCGGAACGAGGCCGCCCGAACGAATGAGCCCGTGCGCCATCGCGCTGCCGCTCATGCCCGCCACAGCCAACACCGACGCCGCAACCATCCAACGCTTCGACATGCGCATTCTCCAATCCAACGGAAAGGCCTTACACAACCACCGGACAGCCACAAATGCTGCACGGCATTTTTGCCCAGATACGCGAAAGAGTACAGAAATGCTCGGATTTTGTGAAGGGGAAACCCTACCCCCCCTCCGCCGAAACGCCCAACCCTAACCCCTATTATCTTGTCGGAGGCCGCTTGCTGCAGAAGCCAACGCAACGCCCGGACCGCGCACGACATTGCGCAAGCAACACATCTCGCAAACACTTAACTCAATCTGCCCCGCACCGAACTGCAGCCCGCCCGATCCCCTACTTCCGCTTCTCCGAGCCGTACAGGTCCAGATAGAAATGCAGCACCTGCTTGCCACTTGCCTCACGGGTTTTCTCGTGGCGGAAGTTGAACTTCTCGAACAGCTTCAGGGCCGGCTCGCGGTCGATGAACGTGTCGAGGGCCACCTTCAGGTAGTGGTGCTCCTGGCAGAACTCGAGCGCCTTGCGCAGCAGCATCGCGCCGAGCCCGCGTCGACGGTGATCGGTCGACACGCGAAGCCTGCGGATCTCGCCCACGCCGGCGTCGTGTTGCTGGATGCCGATCATGCCGACGACGTCTCCCTCGGGCGATTCCACCACCCAGAAATGGCTTCCTGGCGCGTGCATGTACGCCATCTCGATGTCGTCGATGTCGAACCCGGTGTCGTTCTCGGCCAATTGCCCGCCGAGCAAGCCCTCGCGGTAGAGCCGCGTGCACGCCGACTGATCGGTCGGGCGGTAGCTCCGCAGGCTGTAGCCGGGGGGCGGATCGGGGAATTGTGTGGCAGAGTCGGGCATCGCAGGTCGTGCCGAAGTGTAACATCACATGGGGCCGCTCGTGAAGAAGCCGCCCTGCCCGCCGCTCGTGGATTCGTCCGAACTCGGCACGTGTGCACAGCGTCCATGAGCGTCTGGCACGGACAATCGAATCAGTTGGCCCGGCCGGACCAGCCGCTTACGCTCGCACGCATGAGCACATCAGACGACGGGCCGAAGGTGGGATCGTTGCGGGCGGCGTTCGATCCGGCAGCCGGGGGCGAGGCGATCGCGCGCATGATCGACGAAGCCTACGTCGAGCGCCACGAGTACCGGAACGCCACGCCCGAAGACTGGACAGGGCTGGACGAGAAGTTCTATCGCCGCACAACCGAACAACTCGCTAAGGCGGGTTTCCGCGAGCTGGGCAACGTCGTCGATGAGACGACCGAACGCGCGATGTCGTTCGCCCACACCGTGCTGCGCGGCTTCGTAAACGGCGAGGGAACCGCAACGGCGGCTTGCTACCACGTGCGATTCAAGGGGTTCTTCCGCCTGCTCCAACTGCTCTTCATCCTGCCGCGCCTCCGGACGATCGAATTCGAATCGGAGCTGACCGACGGCACATTCGTGTGTACCACCAACACGCTGAAGCTCGATACCACGTTGCCCGTGCCCGGCATCGAGAAGCGACAACTGCACAAGAAATCATCGGTTGAAGAACTACTGGCGGCGCACCGAGTGCACCTGCGTGACGCCATCGCCGCCAGGCCTGGTACGAGCGCGAAGCGCATCCGGACATTCGCCGAGGCGATGGAGATGCAGCACCGCATGCAGGCGATCAAGTCGGCATTCAAGAAGAGCGCTCAGTATGACATCGGCGCAGAGATCACAGCCAGCGCTGGCGGAGTGCCGAAGACCAGTGAGCAGCGCCAGATGATTGCCTCAGCCCGGGCCGCTCATCGGCAGAATGTCGCGGATCGCGAAGAAGGCGAGTGACTCCGGCAAGCCATACGGGCCGTGACTCGATTGCTTCAAACCCTTGTCGTCCCGCCCCGCTTCGCGGATGATTCCGTGCTTCCTCTCGCGCTCGGAGATCGATGGAGACGTTTGAAAAAGTCTGGGACCTCATCTGGAATGTCGGCGACGCCCAAAAGTGGACGGCGCTGATCGACCATGCCGGCGTGTGGTCTGTCTACGGCGTGCTGTTCCTCATCGTCTTCGCCGAGACGGGCCTGGTCATCTTCCCGTGGCTGCCGGGCGACCTGCTGCTGTTCGGCATCGGGATGATCATCGCCGCCGGTGCGCCGGTGAGCCCGATCACGGTCGGCATCATCCTGATGCTGGCGGCGTTCTGCGGGGACAACATCAACTTCTGGCTCGGTCGAAAGATCGGCCCCGCCGTCTTCCGCGGCGAGCACGGGAAGATCTTCAGCAAGTCGCACCTCGACGCCTCGCACCGCTTCTACGAGAAGCACGGCGGCAAGGCGATCATCATCTCGCGATTCCTCGCCTACGTGCGCACGTTCAGCCCGTTCGTCGCGGGCATGGCGCGGATGGATTACCGCCTGTTCCTGGCGTATTCGGTGCTCGGCTCGTTCATCTGGGTGTGCGTGTGCATGGGCGCGGGCTACATGCTCGGCCACGTGAAGCTCGTTAAGGACTACTTCGAGTACGTCGTCTTCATCATCGTGTTCGGAAGCCTTGGACTGATGATCCTGGGCGCGCTGCGGCATCGTTACAAGATGTCGCAACAACCCGCCGAGCCCGCTGCCGAGCCCGCTGCGGCAACTGCACCGGCGAGCGCGAAGCCCATCGAGACCGTCGCGAAGGACGCCGCCGCAAGTTGAGCAAGCTATGGCTCTGCTCGGCGTAGCACGAGGGTCCCGCTCATGCGTATCCTCTCGTCGCGATGAATGCATGACCGGGACGGTCATGCTACGAACGAAGCCAGCGCCCACCGCTTCACTTGAACTCCCCCGCCGAACATCCTGAACGCATCTCAACCGGCTCGCTCGTCCGCGAGCTGCTCTCCACCGGTGCGCCCATCTTCCTCGCGATGGCGGGCTACACGTTCATGATGTTCGCCGACACGTGGATGCTGTCGAAGGTCGGCGACAGCGAGGCCAGCGCGGCAGCGATCGGCGGCGCGGTCAGCTTCGTGCCGCTCACGCTCGGGTTCGGGTCGCTGCTGCTCGTCAACACGCTCGTCAGTCAGTCCTACGGCAGAGGCGATCACGCCCATTGCGGCCGGTACCTGTGGCAGGGATTGTGGATCGCCATCATCTTCGGCCTCTCCCAGTTGCCGCTCTGCTTCTTCGCGAAGGGCATCTTCCGCGCGCTCGGGCACCCCGAGCACAACATCCCGCTGAGCGCCGTCTACTTCCAGACGATGATCGCCGGCGCGATCGTGAAACTCGTCGGCACGGTCGTCACGCAGTTCCTGATCGGCGTGAACCGCTCGCGCATCGTCGCGGTCGCCGCGGGCGTGGGCGTGGCGTTCAACTTCCTCGCCAACTGGGTGCTCATCTATGGCAACTGGGGCTTCCCGCAGCTGGGCGTGATGGGCAGCGCGCTCGCAACGGTCAGCTCGACGGTCCTCGAACTCATCATCAGCGGATCGATCATCTTCGGCCCGCGGATGCGCGCGATGTACGCAACGTGGGATGCCAGCTTTCATCGGGCAGAGCTGTTCACGATTCTGAAGCTCGGCATCCCTTCCGGCCTCGCCCTGCTGGGCGAAGTCGGCGCGTGGACGGCGTTCAACGCGTGGGTTATGCCTCACCTGGGCGAGCCCACCTTCAACGCGAACAACTACGCCTTCCGCTACATGCTGCTGGCGTTCATGCCGGCCGTCGGGTTCGGGCACGCCGTCACGACGCTGGTCGGCCGGTACATCGGTCGCCGACGGACGGACGTCGCACTGCGCTCGGCACATCTCGGCATGCTGCTGGCCGGGTCGTACATGGTGATCTGCGGCGCGCTGTTCGCCGCGCTCGGGCCGCACCTGATGAACGTCTTCACGAAGACGCCCGAGCTGGTCCGCATCGGCGCGGTGGTGCTGTCGTTCATGGGGCTCTATCAGATCCTCGACGCGACGTACGTCGTCTACAACGGCGGCCTGCGCGGCGCGGGCGATACCCGCGTGCCGGCCGTGGTAATGATCGTCCTGAACTGGTCGATGGTGGTCGGCCTGAGCTGGCTCGTCGTCCGCAACAAGCCCGAGTGGGGCGTCGCCGGTCCGTACAGCGTGCTGTGCGCGTACGGCACGCTGGTCGGCGCGTTCATGCTTGTCCGCTTCCAGCTGGGCCGATGGCGGCGGATCGACCTTTCACACGTGGGCGACGCTGCCGAAGCGTCGACAGACCCAGCTCGTGCAGCGTCCGTCGCGACGCCTCAGGGTTGAGTGGCCGGCGCAGTCGTTGCGGGGGCGACGCCGCGCCGGGTGTAGATCCACAGCCGCGATTCGCCGTCTTCGGGGTTGATCGTGCGGGCCTCGTCGGAGGCACCGTCGATGGATCGATTCCGCACGAGCACGCGATCGGCCACGCGACCCGGCAACGGTTGGCCGATCGCCACGAACGCCAGTTGCCCGCGCTCGAGCATCTCGCCCGCCTGCGCAGGCGTCAGCGCCTTCGACCGCGCGGCCTGGCCCGCGTCGGATACCACCACGTAGATGCGGTAGCCGCCCTTCTCCTTTGGCGTCCACGTGAAGAGCGCCTGCGATATCGCCAGCATCGATTGATCGAACTGGTTGAACCAGCTGTACGTCGAGTCGACCACGCGGCCGTCCAGCCCCGCCCGCTGTACGAACGTCCGCAACGGCCCGAGGTCGGCGAGACCATCCCGCGCCGCCTCGACGGCTGCCTCGCGCGTGGCGTAATCCTGCAGGTCGCGAAGGTAGTTCGTCACGACGACGTCGACGGCGATTGCCGGCATCGCGCCGCCGTTCGACAGTGCCTTGTCGCGCAACTCTTTCGCGACGACCTGCGCTGGGAGATACCGCTCGATGCCGTCGCGGTAAGTCGCTCGATAAGACAGCGCGTGCCACGCGAGCAATCCGATCATGGCCACCACGCCCACGATCGACGCGATGAGCCGGCGCTCGCTCACTCGTCCGGCGAGCCACGCCCCCAGTCCGTCGCGCGAGAAACCGAGCGCGACGACGACGATGCACACGATGCACATCGGCGTGAGGTAGTGAGCTTCGATCAGGCTCGCCTTGATGGTCGATCCGACGGAAAGGACGAGGCACGCCAGCGCGCCGAGCAGCACGCCCCACAGCCGAGCGCGGAGGACGCCGACGAGCGCGACCACCGAAAGCAGCAGAAGCCAGATCGGGACGCCGCGCGCCAGCGCCTCAAGCGAGTTGAGCAGGCCTGGCGTGCCACCCGGGCGGCTCGCCATGTTTCCGACGATGCCGCGGAGCACCGCCCCAGGCATCGCAAGCCCCTCCGGGCACGCGAGCGCATACCCGAACGGCACCGCCGCGATGCACAGCAGCACGTTCCGCGCGCGGCCGCGCTGGAACTGCAACAGCAGGAAGAACGGCAACGGCGTTGCGATCAGCGCCGTTACCTTCGAGGCCAGCGCCGCGCCGAGCGTCAGGCCGACGGTCGCCGCCGACCAGCTCGGCGAGAGCCGGCTCGACATCGCCGCCGCGCAGCCGATCGCGACGAACGCCCAGCTCACGGCGTCTCCGAGTGCCATCGACGACCGCATCCACACCAGCGGGCACGTCGCCAGCAACAGCACCGCCGCCGCGGCGAGCAACCCCGAGCCCGATCGCCGCGCGAGCGGCCCGTACAGAGAAGCGAAGCCGATCGCGCTTACGATCGCCACGAACCATCGCGATGCGACGACCGCGCGCCACGGGTCTTCGATCTGCCTGGCGACGTGCTGCGTGTAGAGCACGGGCAAGTCACGACTCACGTGGAACCGCTGAGCGACGAGGAAGTCCGCCGGAAGCCACGCCACGATGAACGACTTCACGGGCCCGCCCGGCCACTGGATGAGCGCGCCGGGCACGCCCAGCGCGCGGGAGAGCCCGGCGTCGACCATGTACAGCTCGTCCATGTTCGGCACGCGCCCGGTCCGCGCCTCCGCCAGCGTAGGCAACCGCGTGAGCACGATCACCACGACGAGCGCAAGAAACGACAGCGCGAGCGTCAGCGTGCGCTTCAAGCCGTGCGGCTCGATGTCGCCGCGTGACGCATACGAACTCGAAGCGGCCGCGCGGCCGCCCGATGGATCAGGGGACATCTCTGGCACTGGCAATGCTCCTTCCGGGAATCCCGATGTCGCACTATAGCAAATCCCGGATCGACGCCGCATCCGCCCTCGTTGAGCCGGTCTGAGTGTGCCGCTATAGTCGCGCATGGTCGTACAGATCGACTAACGGCTCCGCTGCACGGCGTGGTCCCTTCGTCGCCGCGGCTTTGGCAGTACAATGCCCCCGACCACGCACCGGCCGCGCATGCCCGATCCTTCGCCCTCGCAACCTCCCCACCTGTCCGTCGTCGTGCCGCTCTTGAACGAGCAGGACAACCTGCGCGAACTGCACCGCCGCGTCCGCGAGACGATGCTGCAGATGGGCGTCACCTACGAGCTGATCTTCGTCGACGACGGCAGCACCGACGCGAGCGTGAGCGTGATACAGGAACTCGCGCAGCACGACGCCGGCGTGCGCGGCCTGAGCCTCTCCCGCAACTTCGGCCACGAGGCGGCCAGCACTGCGGGGCTCGACGCCGCGCGAGGCCAGGCGATCGTCCTCATGGACGCCGACCTGCAGGACCCGCCCGAGTTGATCGCCGACATGCACGCCGCGTGGAAACAGGGACACCAGATCGTCTTCGCGAAGCGCCGCAAGCGCGAGGGTGAGACCGCCCTGAAGCGATTCACGAGCGCGCTCTTCTACCGCGTGCTGCACAAGCTCTCCGACACCGAGATCCCGCTCGACACCGGCGACTATCGCCTCATCGACCGCGCCGTGCTCGACGCGCTGAAGCAGTGCCGCGAGGTCGACCGCTTCGTGCGCGGCCTCGTCGCATGGACCGGCTTCAAGAGCACCGCCGTCGAGTACGACCGCCCCGCCCGTTTCGCCGGTGAGACGAAGTACAACTACGGCAAGCTGCTCGTGCTGGCGCTCGACGCCGTCGTCGGCTACAGCACTACGCCGCTGCGGATCGCGACGTGGCTTGGCTTCTTCGTCACGCTGTTCGCGCTCGGACTCACGCTCGTCGTCAGCGTGCAGCGCGTCTTCTTCCCGCGCGTGCCCATGTTTCAAGGCTACGCCCTCCTCACCGGCGGCGTTTTCTTCCTCGGTGGCGTGCAGCTCATGATGCTCGGCATCCTCGGCGAATACCTCGGCCGGACGTACCGTCAGGTGCAGGGCCGCCCGATTTACATCGTCGGGCGCACGATCGGAGCGACCGATCATGCGTGAGAACCTCTATCCCGAAATGTTCGAGATGGAGCAGCGGCACTGGTGGTTCCGCGCGAAGCACCGCGTCGCCATGTCGCTGCTTTCGCGCTATGTGAAACCCGGCGCACGCATCGCCGACCTCGGCTGCGGGTGCGGCATGATGCCCTGGAAACTGCAGAACGCCGGCTACGAAGTCGTCGGCATGGACATGGCCGACGAGGCGATCGCGTTCGCGGCACAGCGCGGCGTAAAGGTCCTCAAGGGCGGCCTGCCCGCGCCGATCCCGTTCGAAGCGAACGACAAGTTCGACGCCGTGCTTATGCTCGACGTCCTCGAACACCTCGAGCACGACGTCGCGAGCGCGAAGGCCGCCGCCGACCTGCTCAAACCGGGCGGCGTGATGATCTGCACCGTGCCGGCCTACCAGTGGCTCTACTCGCAGCGCGACGCCGACCACCAACACTTCCGCCGTTACGCCAAGAAGCAGTACCGCGCGCTGTTCGAGATCCCCACGCTGAAGCTGGAACTGTTGAGCCACTACAACTTCTGGCTCTTCCCCATCGCGGCCGGCGGGCGACTGCTGAGCAAGCTGTTCCCGCCCAAGGGAGGCGACCTCCGCGTGCCGCCGGCGCCGTTGAACGCCGCGCTGTACCACACGATGGCCAGCGAGCGAGGCCTGCTCGGCCGACTGACGCTGCCGTGGGGGCTGAGCCTGATCAGCGTCGCCCGACGCGTGTGACGGCGCGAAAGTCCACTCGCCCTGACGCTGCTCGTCGCACGCGCCGCCTTCACTCCCGCCGCAGCGCCGTCGTGATCGTCGCGATGCCGCTCGTCGTCGACGTTTCCATCGCGACGAGGTAGCCGGTGCGCGGGTCGTAGGCGAACGCGACCACTTCGGTCGGGCGCTTCTCCACGAAGCAGAACAGGCCGTTCTGCATCCCCGCCACCGACAGCGTCGTGCGGGTGACGCGGTCCTCGTCGAGCACTTGCCCGGGCTGCAGGCGTGAGAACGTGTTCGGGTCGATCCACATCGCGCCGGCCGCGCCGGCGTGGGCGATCCGCTTGACCGGCGGCGTGCCCTGGCCGAACGAGATCGCCATCACGACGGCCGAATCGTCAACCTTCTTCTCGACTTCCATTGTCGCCGCGAACGGCTGCTGCATCGCGGGCGAGCCTGGGATGCTCGTCGTTGTCACGCCGGTCCAACGGCTTCCCCGGCCCTCCGTCAGCAGCTCGGCCGGGAACTTCTGCGCTGACCAAGGCAGCTTCACGTCGCGCACGGCGACGAGCTTGTTGTAGACCAAACCCGTGCCCGTGACGCTCTGCGACGCCTTGCCGTCGCCCGAAGGGACGTACGCGGTCGCGCCGACGTTCGACGCGCTGAACACGATGCACAGCCCCGTCTCGAGGTCGTACACGTGGCGCGACGCGCTCTTGTCCGTCACGACGGTGACGCTCACGGTGTCGTACGTCTTGCCGTCGAGCGGGTACTGCCCGCGCAGCACGGTGACGCCGCCCTGCGAGGAGTTCTGCATCGCGGCCAGCTTGGCGGGGTTCACCCAGTAGTCTTCGATGTTCGACGCGTTGCCGAGCATCGTCTCGTACTGGTTCGTGTTGGTGCAGTTGCCGGTCTGGACGTCGAGGAGGTAGTTCGCGCTGTTGAGCGCAACGCCGTCCGCAGTGCGGGCGACGACGTCGAGCACGCGGTACCCTGCGCCGCCAGCACCGGGGACGTTCTGCAGGCTGACCTTCTGGCCGTTGATGGTCCAGCCGCCGTTCTCGTCGGGGACGTAGACCTGATAGACGTTGGGGATCGTCGCATCGGAGCGCATCTGCACGATGCGCAGGCCGGGCTTGAGGAAGTCGGGCATCGTCAGACCGGCCGGCGCGCCCGCCGCGGTATCGCCTTGCGGGCCGCGGGCGAGCGGGTTGCCCTCGCTCTGCGCGAAGGCACTCGACACGAACAGGCAGGCCGTCAGTACCATCGTCGAACGCAGCATGGGAAACGCTCCGAGTAAGGGGTCTACATTCAATGCGAGATCGGGCAGATGGCGGGGCCAAGGCCACGCCAAAGCGGGGAAAGACCGATGTTGGCGGACTACTTCCGCTCTTGGTCTCGTTCCAGCCGCAGCAGGCCGAGTTCGTACGGCAGCTGCGGGTACCCGTTCACCTTCTTCGTCGGATCCCGTCCCTGGTAGAGCAATTGCAGGTTCTCCGGGTCGATCGTCGGCGTCTGGTCGTACCCGTCCCGAATCAGTTCGCCGTGGCTGATGTCGTGCGTCCACGCGGTGCCGGCCTCGAAGCGGACGTTCGTCATGCTGGCGAACGGGCTATCCCAGTTGTCGGCGAGCGGATGCCACTCGCCGTCGAGTGAGTCGGCGATGTACGCCGTGTAGTACCGCACGCCGCCCCGGCCGATCGCTTCGACGAGCGTGAGGTATTTGCCCGTGCCCTTGATCTTGTACGTGCAGCCGGCCTCGAAGAGGTCGAACTTCTTCCGCTCGATCGCGACGACGGGCTCGTCAAACCCTTCCGGGAACCGATCGAGCGTGGTCCGGCTGCGATAGAGCACGCCGTCGTCGTTCGTGAAGAACAGGTACGCGTGCGCGTCATCACAGATGATCCAGTAGTCGATCCACAGCCCGCGCACGCTGGCGGGCTTGGACTTGAAGAAGTCCTGAGGCTTCGTCCACGCCTCGGGCTGATCGGGCCGATCGGCGGTGCTGAACTGCGGCTGCTGCGCCTGGAAGATGAGGTACCACTTCTTCTGCGGCGCGAAGTAGAAGAGCTGCGGGGCGCAGCGATAGCCGCGCAAGTTGGGGTTCGCGTCGAGGTAATGCAGCTTCGCTTCCCCTGCCTTCGACCAGTCGTCGAAGCTGAGGTAGACCATGTGCCATCGGTTGCGCGTGTCAGCCGTCGTCGCGTAGACGTGCCATTTGCCCTCGAAGAAGACGACCGTGGGGTCCTTCACGGAGATGATCTGGTGCGCCTCATCCGCGATCGGGCGAATGAGCGAGCCGGTGGAGACCCAGCTGTACGGAGGCCGAAGCGATTCGGGGACGTCGAGCAAGGCCGACGGCGCGGTGGCGGGCTGGGTTGCGGCTGTGGCTGTATCGGCGAACGCTTCCTCCACTCTCAGGCAAGTCGCGAGCGATGCGCCAACGATGAACGTGCCGACGAGCGAACAACGAATCGATTGGGGCATGCCGAGGTCTCCGCAGACGTGAAGATGCGGATCGTGCAGCGCGCCGAGGGCACGGTCAACTTGTGAAGCAAACGACACGAAGCGCAGCGCCTTTTCCCCGCTGCGAATCGGCCGATTTTCGCGCGAACCGCGGTGATGGGCCGACGTACAGCTGAGGGGGCCATCGCTCTTTGACAACCGAATCGAACACTGCGACGCGACACTCGCAGCGCGTCCGCAAAGCCCGGGGTGCATACCCCGGGCCCCAACTGCTCTCGCTAAGCTGAGCCTTCCGGGCCCGGCATATGCATGCCGGGCTTTGAAGAGGCGTTCCGTGAGGTCGACGCGGCGTTGCAGTTGGCGAAATGCAACGCCGTGCAACATCTCTCAGGCGTGCGCGCCCCTAGATTTCGATATGGGGGCCGAAGTGGTTGCGGTCGCGTGGGTTGGCCTTGCGACGGTCGAAACGGCACCGTCGGAAAGCAGCGAAAACCGCTCGCCGCGTGACATCCGGCGCGGGTTCCATACGCTCCCGGTCATGCGTCTGGACGAACTCGCGAAGCGGCTTGGCGTCGAACTCGTCGGCGACGGGTCCGTCGACATCACCTCGGTCGGCCCGCTCGACGAGGCCACGCCCGCTCAGCTCACCTTCTACGCCAACCCGCGCTACGCCGAGCGGTTCACCGCGACGCGCGCGGGCGCGGTGTGCGTGAGCCGCGGCATCGCCCGGCCGGGCCTGAACCTGCTGCTGTGCGACGACCCGCTCGACGCGTTCCGACGGGCCGTCGCCATCCTGCTCGGCCCGCGTCGTCAGCCGTTCGAGGGCGTGCACCCGATGGCATTCGTCGACCCGACCGCGACGATCGGCCCGCACAGCACGGTGTTCCCGTTCGCGTTCGTCGGCCCCGGCGCGGTGATCGGGCGAAGCTGCGTGATCGGCCCCGGCGCGAGCGTGCACGAGGGCTGCACGCTGGGCGACCGCGTCACGCTGCACGCCGGCGCGGTGGTGGGCGTCGACGGGTTCGGCTACGCCACGCCGGCGGGTCTGCAACGCGACAATCCGCGAGCGGGCACAGTGATCGTCGAAGACGACGTCGAGATCGGCGCCGGCAGCGTGATCGAACGCGCAGCGCTCGGCGCCACGGTGATCGCCAAGGGCACGCGGATCGCGCACCTCGTCTGCATCGGCCACGGCACGAAGATCGGCCGGGACTGCCTGCTCGTGAGCCAGACCGGCATCGCCGGCAAGACCACCGTCGGCGACCACGTCAGCATGGGCGGTCAAGTCGGCATCGCCGGGCACCTGCACATCGGCGACCGCGCGAAGATCGGCGCGCAGTCCGGCGTCATGGACGACGTCCCGCCCGACACTGATGTGCTGGGCAGCCCCGCGTTCGACATCCGGCACGCTCGGCGAGTGTACGCCGGGCTCTATCACCTGCCGGAGCTGATCAAACGCGTGAAGGAACTGGAGCGGGAACTGTCGCTCTTGAAGGGACAACTGGAGTTGGACGGGGAGGGAGATGACGACTCGACGCCGGGGGTGTGAGGCACGACGTCGGCTGCAAGCTACCAGAGGCGGAATCGCCGGATCACAGTTAGCACTGCAAGAGGAATCAGAGCCAACAACAGCAGACCAGTTACCGTCCAACAAATCGCCAGCAATACGTTCGCAGCCGTGGACGGCGGGGGATCGTTCCAGCGTTCAGGAACGAGGATCATCGTCGCGCACAGACTGATCAACTCGCTGAAGAGCGTCGCGAGCGCAAGCAGAACTAGCGGCACGAGCGACGGCTTTGCTGCTAGTTCTGTCGCGTGATTTGGCTTGCTGTGCTGCGACAGCTCTGGTTGATGCCCCGGCATTCGAACCTCGCTTCACGGAGGTGCGGATCGCACAAACATATACGCTTCGTCCAGGAAAACTGAGCGGCGCCTTGTGAACGATGGACTGAACGAAAGAACCGGTCAAGCGAAAACAGGCAGTTTGGAGCCCCGTCCCGGCTGCGCCACACCGATGTTTATCCGTCGCTTCTGCTCCCCGCATCCGCTATCCTCCCCGCCCCACTCATGCCCGTTGCCGCCCTCAACAACATCGAAAAGATCCTCGGCCCGCGAACGCTGTTCGAGAAGCTCTCGTTCAACATCGAGCGCGGCGAACGCGTCGGGCTCATCGGCGACAACGGCGCGGGCAAGACCACCCTCTTCAAAATGCTCACCGGCGAGATGACGCCGGACTCGGGCGAGGTCCTCGTCCCGCGCGGCACGAAGATCGGCGTCCTGGCGCAGGACCCCGTCTTCACGCCCGGCCATTCGCTGATCGACGAGGCGGAACTCGCCTTCGAAGAGCTGCACAACCTCGCGCACGAGCTTCGAGATCTCGAGCACGAGATGGGCGTCGCGCAGGGCGACGACCTCGACCGCGTGCTGAAGAAGTACGACGAGGTCACGCACGCGTTCGAGGACGCCGGCGGGTACGCGTGGCGGTCGAAACTGGAACAATCGCTCGACGGCGTCGGCTTGGCCCGGCACGACTGGGAGAAGCCAGTCGAAGCGCTCTCGGGCGGACAGCGGTCACGCCTCGCGCTCGCGAAGCTGCTCGTGGCCGAGCCAGACCTGTTGCTGCTCGACGAACCGACGAACCACCTCGACCTCGCGGCCGTCGAGTGGCTGGAAGAGTACCTTCTCAAGTTCAACGGGTCGGTCCTCGTCATCTCGCACGACCGCTACCTGCTCGATCGCCTCGCGACGCGGATCGTCTGGCTCACGCGGCAGCAGCTCAGCAGCTACCCGGGCAACTTCAGCGCATTCCAGGTGCAGCGCGAACACGAGGAGGCAAGCCAGGCCCGCGCGCGCGAGCTTCAACAGGCTGACATCGCGAAACAGGCGGAGTACATCCGGCGCTTCCAGGCGGGCCAGCGAGCACGACAGGCCGCGGGGCGAAAGAAGCGGCTCGATCGTCTCCTCAGCTCCGATCAGGTCGTGCAGGAGGTCACGAGTACGCGCGGCATGCACCTGAAGCTCTCGACCGACCAGCGCGCAGGCGATCAGCTCCTCCGCGTCACAAGCCTCACCAAGCAGTTCGAGGGACGCACGATCTGGAAGGACCTCGAATTCAACATCAAGCGCGGCGAACGCATTGGCATCATCGGCCCGAATGGGTCAGGAAAGACCACGCTTCTCCGCACGCTGGTGGGCCAGATCGACGCCGACGACGGCGACATCCGCTGGGGCTCCAACCTCCAGATCGGCTACTACGACCAGCGCCTCGACGACTTCGACCCCGAGCTCAGCATCTACGACGAAGTGCTCAGCAGTGTGGACGGGTACAACGACCAACAACTCCGCACCGCGCTCGGCACGATGAATTTTCGCGACGAAGACGCGGAGAAGCAGATGAAGCTTCTGTCGGGTGGAGAACGGGCGCGCGTGCAACTCGTGAAGCTGCTGCTCGAACGGCCGAACGTGCTGCTGCTCGACGAGCCGACGAACCACCTCGACATCCGCAGCTGCGAATCGCTCGAGCGATCGCTCAGCAACTTTGAGGGAACGATCCTGTGCGTGAGCCACGACCGCTACTTCCTGGAGAAGGTGGCGAACCGGCTGCTCATCCTCGACCCGCCGGGCGTGATCGATTTCGCCGGCACGTGGCACGACTGGGCGAAGAAGCTCGCCGAGAAGAAGGCAAACGCGAACGCCAGCGCGAAGTCGCAATCGAAACCGGCCGCGAAACCTGCGGCGAAGAAGGTCGAACCGACTCCCGCGCCGAAGCCACAGCAACAGGCGAAGAAGGACAACCCCTACAAGCGCCCGTTCGGCACGATGAGCGTCAGCGAGCTGGAGAAGCAGATCGCGGCGACCGAGGTCGAGCTAAGAAAGGCGAACGAAGCCCTCGCCGACCCGGCGACGTTCCGGAACGCCGACAAGAGCCGCAAGGCGCAAGCAGAAGTGGAACGACTCACGACGAAGTTGGAGCAGTTGGAGGCGGAGTACCTGAGCAGAGGCGAGTAGCGCACCTACGCTACAGACAGGTAAGCTTGCGGGCGTGACGAGACGCGAGCAGCCAACGGCACTCCTCGGCAAAGCTTTGCGCTGGCGATTCCCGATCGCCCGCTTTCGCGGCACACCGCTCACAATCCACTGGACATGGCCGTTGGCCTGCGCGTGGTGGGTGGCGTTCGGACCGTCGACGACCGCGTCTGCCTGGCTTAGAACCTCCGAGATCGTGGGCATCTTCGCGATCGTTTTGCTCCACGAGTTGGGTCACGTTATCGCGGGTCGGTGGCGCGGGTTCATCGCGAAGGAAGTCGTCCTCACTCCGCTCGGCGGATTAGCCATGTTTGATCCGACGCCATCGCGTCGGCGCGACGTGCTGGTAGTGGTCGGCGCAGGCCCGCTGGTCAACCTCGTCCTCGTCGCGCCGCTCTCAGCAGCTCTCTACTTCTCCTCTATTCGCTTCGGAGCCGGAGCCGCGTTCGATCTGTTCGGACTGCTGCTGGTCGGGAACGTGCTCCTGTTGGTGTTCAACTTGCTGCCAATCGTGCCCCTCGACGGCGGTAGGCTTACGCGGGCCTGCCTGTCGAGTTGGATGAGCGCCTCCGCAAGCGAGGTGGCGGTGTCAATCACGAGCTTCCTTTGCTCTACCGCTGTCTTGCTGTTCGCCGTCGTCGCAGGCGATGTCTTGACCGCGTCCATCGCCATCGTCGTTCTCTTCGGAAGCGTGCGAGCCTTCAACTGGCACTTGTATTGGCTGCGACGCGAGCGCCAAGACGGCATTGATGTCTCGGCTGCGTGTCCCAAATGCCACGAACACCCGCCGCGCGGCATGACTGCTCGATGCCCGAATTGCCAGGCAACAGTTATCTGGCTGGGCTGCAACGGCGTCTGCTGGAACTGCGGTCAACCCGGCGGCGACGTGCAATGCATCCACTGCTATGGCCAGTCAAGCTGCTCACTGTGGTTTGCGACGAATGAACCGCCCAAACTGTCGTAGAAGGGCAGCATGAGATTCATCGGCTGACCTTCTGACATTCAGAATCGCCGAGTTTTCGTTCATGACGCTGGCCGCGTGAGATTGGGCTTGATTCTGTCCCTGCGAGTGTGGGACAAGATCGATGCGCGAGAAGTTGAACGGAATACCCCGTGAGCGACGCAAGTGGGAATTGAGGGCCGAAAACCCGATGTGGTGATGACGTTCGTCTGCTGACACGACTGAATCGCGAGTCGGCCCACGCGGCGAGGGGTTTGAGTGCGTTTTGGGTTCTGAAATGTCGGGTTTTGTCAGAGTGGATCGCGGGTTCTCACGCGATCCGTTTCGGAGGGGTGACGCCGCCTCTTGGCCAGCGGCCTCGTCGCGACACGGGCAGACTGCAGTGCGATCGGGAGGCATCGGCACGATGGAGCACCAACAAAACGACGAACGGGACCGACATGGTGGTCGGTCCCGTTCGTCTATCTTTTCAAGCGAGCAGTCTAGATTCGATCCGAGGGTATCGGATTGATTTAGATGCCGAGGGTGAACTGGCCGCGGATGACCAGTTGGTCCTCTTCGCCAGCGACGTAGTTCAGGCCGCTGACGTTCGAGCCGGCCGGGGCGCCGTTGATGAGGTAGCCCACATCGACGGTGGCCTTGGCGTTCTTGTTGAAGTGGTAGTTCACGCCGGCGGTGATTTCCCAGAAGTTGTCCTCGCCAGCGGTGATGTCGTCGTCAAGCCAGGTGACGCCGAGACGGGCGAAGGGCTCCCAGTTCTGGTCGACCGCGTAGGCGGCCTGGACGACGAGACCCGCGTTGTACGAGTCGTTGTCGCCTTCGATCCACTGGCCGAGGTAGGCAGCCATCAAAGCGAGCTGGCCTTCCTTGTACAGGACGTCGACGGTGTGATAGAGGACGTCGGCGTCACCGGACTGGGCCCAGTGGAAGCCGCCGCCGACCATCAGGACGCCACCCTTGCTGCCGATGGTGGTCAGCGTGCGGGTGTCGGCGAAGTCGCCGGAGACGAGGTAGTTGATGCGACCTTCAACGGCGAAGTTGCTGCCGCTGTTGGTGTAGGGGGTGTTGGCCGAGTTCGGGCCGTCCAGCAGGCTGACCTGCGCCTGGATCTGGCCTTCCTCGTACACCAGGCCGACGCCCTGAACATAGTTCAGGTTGCCGCCACCGAGGACCTCGTCGTTCAGCGAACGATCGACGGCCATCTGGCTCATCGAGCTGATCGAACGCTCGAGGAAGACCTGGTCCTTCCACTGACCGACGCGGAGGGCCGTGCTGTCGTTCAGCTTGTGCTTGATGTAGGCGTTGTCGAGCTGGAACGAGCCGCCGCTGCGGTTGGCCGAGCCGCGGAGTTCGTAGGTCGTGTCCTTGCTGAAGATGTTGCCCTTGATGCCGATGCGGAGACGGCGGATTTCGAAGCCGTCCTCGACGTTGGCATCGTCGTCCAGAACGCCGTCGAAGCTGTTCAGGGCGTAACGGAACTGGAACTGAGCGAACGGCTTGAGCGTGAACGAGCCATCGGCGTTCGAGATGTAGAAGCCGTTGTCGTAGCCGGCCGAACCACCGTCGGCGAGGAAGTAGCTGTCACGAGCGGCCGCCTCGGTCTTCACCTGGGCGACAGCCTCGTTGACCTGCTCGGCCTTCATCTTGGCGACCTCCGCCTCGAGGGCGGCAAGGCGGTCGGCCTTGGTGTCAGCCTTGGCGATCGAACCACTCACGAGCGTGGCCGCGGTCAGGGTAGCGGCGAGTCCCAACTTGCTGCGAAGCATCGAATCCTCCGTGTCCGGGTAGGAGTTTGACAGTCGAGACGCTTAACGCTCGCGCCACCGACAGCGTTCAGAATCGGACACCCATTCGTCAAAACTGTAGTTTTTTCACATTTGCCGCCCAAAACCCGCGCAGTTGACTGACAATTGCCGCTTTATTGGGCGGTAGTGCCGATTTTCACGGGAGTTATGGAAGCCTCAGGGGCGAGAAACTGCCCCCTGTCACACCGGCTAGCCGTGATTTAGCGCGTCCCGCTTCTCCGGCGCCCCTGCGACAAATTGCCCAGCTTGACGGCAAACACACTTGCTTGCTCGCCCTGAACCGGGCGGTCGGCCGCGTTCCACTTGCAGGTTTCGCTCGGGGAATCGTACCTCTCGCGGGTCGGGTCGCTTGTCCCGTCTTCGCCGATCGATACTCGCCCCTGACGCAGGCGAACCGCTCGGCATCGCGTCACGCTGACGCGAACGGGATCTCGCGACACCCCGACAAGACGCTCCCCCTCTTCTGGCGACGCCCGCCGGGACTTCCCTCCCGGCGGGCGTTTTCGTTTGGGCGAGTCGGCGAGTAGGTGAGTAGGCGAGTGGAACGATTTCTCTCCCTCACCCGCTTGCGGGGGAGGGCTGGGGTGGGGGCTTCGATGTCGAGCAGATTTAGAAATACTCCTGACAGAACGGCGCTCGCCCCGCTGCGAACGCGTCGAGCAGACTCGCCTTCTTCAGGTCCGCAGCGCGGATCAATCCGAGATTCACCGCATCGCTCGCCCGCAGGTCGCCCGTGACGACGCTTGCCCAGATCACGTCCGTCACTTCGATGTCGGCCTCGCCCGCGTGGACCTTCACCGCCACGTGCGGGCCGTCGAAGTCGAGCTTCAAGCGGCTCGTCGTGCCCTCCGACTCCCGCACCGTCACCGTCACGCTGCCGCGTTTCTCGCTCTCCAGCGTCTGCGGCTCGATGAACCGCTTGTGATCCAGCACGCGCACCTGCATCCGCGTAAAAGGCTTCGCGACCGGCACCGGGTGATCGACCTGCCGATGCGGAATCTGACTTTCGCGGAGCATGCGATTGAGCGGCAGATCGCCCGGCACGACGAGCTTGGCGAAGCTGTACTGGTCCTTCAGCGAGCCGAGGAAGCCGAGCATCCGCTGGAACGCCTCAGGCGAGTCGGCACACCAGTCGTTTACCTCGACGACCGCCTGCGGCCCGTCGCGGTGCTCGACGAGATACGCAAACGCGTGGATCGCGCCGTCCGCGCCTTCGTCGACGACGCCGATGCCGTCGGTCCACGTGTCGGTCCAGAATTTGAGCGTGAGTGCATCGGTCTCGACCTCGCAGTGCCCAGATCCGAACTCGCGCTCTCGCGCGGCGAGCATGCGCGGGGCGTCCTTGGCGAGATCAGCGAAGCGATAGCCACCGAAATCGACCTTTGGCAGGATCGCCATCGGGACGGTCCAGTCGGTCCGTCGCTCGGCGTTGCCGTAGCCGAAGTGTTCGTAGTAACTGGCGCGGAACGGCATTAGGGCGCTGACGACCTCGCCGCGTTCGCGGGCGCGGTCGAGCGTGGCTCGCATGACCTGCGTCGCGACGCCGGGCTCATCTTTCGAGCCGCCTCGACGGGCAGTCTTGATCGTGCCGACGTACGCGACGCCTTGGCACGGGACGCGTGCCCCGCGGACCCACATGTGCAGCGACAGCGCCGTCGCGGTGCCGACGTCTTCGCCGGAAGGCGTCGTCGCGAGGAGAAAGTCGCCCGGCTTCTGCCGCGGATCGCGCGTGACGGAGTCGCGATACTTATCGGTCCGCGACGACGACCCGGAGTAGCACCGCAGCCGCGTCAGTGCGACGCGATCGAAGTCTGGTTCGCCGACCCATTTCAGCGCGAGCGCCATGCCTTGAGAGGATCGGCGCGATCGGGCGACGACTCAAGCTTGTATAAGCCGAGGTGTTGCGGTTCTTTAACGCGAAGGCGCGAAGGAGTCGCGAAGAGGCGAAGAAGACAAAGACTGGACTGGGGTTGCCGCCCGTGACGTCGCGCCGCGAATCATCGGCGCGTCTATCCTCTTTCTGTATTCTTCGCCGCCTTCGCGACTCCTTCGCACCTTCGCGGTAGAAACCAGAACCCCAGGAGCCCCATGAAAAAGATCGCCATCCTCGTTGAGAAAATTTACGAAGACCTCGAACTTCAGTACCCGAAGTACCGCCTGAAAGAGGCCGGCCACGAGGTGCACGTCATCGGGCCGAAGAAAGGCGACACGTACATCGGCAAGCACGGCTACCCGCAGGCGGCGGAGTATGCCGCGAGCGATGTGCGGGCGGACGACTACGACCTGCTCATCATCCCCGGCGGGACGTCGCCGGACCACATGCGGCGCTCCGAGCACATGGTGAAGCTGGCCCGCGCGTTCGCGAAGCTCGGCAGGCCGATGGCGGGCATCTGTCACGGCCCGTGGCTGATGTGCTCGACGCCGGCCCTGCGTGGCAAGCGCTGCACGAGCTACATGAGCATCGTCGACGACGTCGTCAACGCGGGCGGGAAGTGGGTGGACGAGGCGTGCGTGGTCGACGGGGGAGGAGCCGCAGGCTCCGTCATCATCACGAGCCGGACGCCGGACGACCTGCCGGCGTTCATGAAGGCGATCCTGTCTTTGCTGGAGACGGGCAAGGCCGAGGGCACTGTCGGCACGCCGGTAGCGCCGAAGTGGGTGCATGAGGCTGTGCGCGCGTGAAGGGGATGAACCACAGACAACACGGAGAACACGGAGAGAAGAGATCAGAAGTGCGCGGCAAGACGCGCGGCGCGAGATGCTCTCGTAGCATGAGCGAGACGCTCATGCTACGCAGAGGCGCTCACACTCTTTCCCTCTCTGTGCCCTCTGTGCTCTCTGTGGTTAATCCTCTTCTGGAGAGCCACCACCCGATCCCCGCCAGCGATAGCTCGATCGCGGTCTGCCAGAGCCGCATCGTGACGACGATCAGCGCCACCGTTCCCGCGCTTTCGCCTTCGATCAACTGCGGCAGCATGAGCATGTAGATCCCCTCGCGCACGCCAAGCCCGCCGGGGGCGAACAGGGCGAGGTAGCTGACCGTCATCGCACAGGCTGCGAGGGAGACGAACCAGCCGAGTTGCGAGAGCGGCACGTCGCCGAACGCCCGCGTCGCACACCAGAGCGCGAGCCCCGCCAGAAGCCACTGCGCGAACGCCAGCAGCACCGGCGGAACGTATTCCAACAGCGTCGGCGCACGCGGGATCGTCGCGCGCTTCATCTTCCGAAGCAGCACATTCAGCAGGAACACGAACACCCGCGGATGCAGCACGACCGCCCCGCCGATCAGGCACGCGATCGCGATCGGCATCAGCCACGCGTTTCGCGACTGCAGTTCAGGCGTGAGCAGCATCGGCGCCGACGCGATCAGCCCGCTCAGCACCGCAAGCGCGTCGAGCATCAGCACCACCGTCGCGGCGATCGCCAGCGGCACGCCGACACGCTTCAGCATCGCCATCGCGCCGACCAGCGCGACGACCTTCCCGGGCACGTACTTCCCCAGCGGCGGCACCCACGCTACGCCCGCCATCTGTCGCCACGGCAGCGCGTGGCCGTACGCGCCGAGGAGTGCGCGGTAGCCGACCATCTGCACACACGAGACGCCGACGAGGCACGCCCCGCACACGAGAAGCCAGCCGATGTGCGGATGGAATGCGGACCAGTCGTCCACCTTCGACAGGTCATGCACGATCGCGCGTGCGACGAACGCCAGCACGACGACGAGCAGCGCCAGCTTGACGATCGAGAGGATGCGACGACGGGCGACGGGGGTCATGGCAGCACATTGTTCCCCTCCCCTTGAGTGAGGGGGACCTGCGGTCAGCACGGGAGGGGTACGCGGACTGAGCGTATCGACGCTCGAACGTCGATTCGCTCAGTCGGCATACCCCCCACCTAACCTCCCCCTCAAGGGGGGAGGAACCAGACCGGCATTCATACCACGAATGTCAGCACGCACCCCAGCAACGTGGTGAGCATGACGCCGATCGAGAAGTCGATGAGCCCCATGTTCACGATCACCGTGCCCGCGAGGAACGCCTTGGCGACGAAGTCGCCGCCCGCCCGCATGAGGAAGACGAGCGTGCGGTCGCCACCCTGATCGAGCCGGCCCCACCGGGCGAGCAGCGCCATCACGACGGAGATCGTCACGCCCAGCAGCAGGCCGACGAAGAACCGCTTCGTGGACCAACTGGTGTCGCGGGTGACGTGGCCTTTGCGTTCGGTCATGGGTGCTGGGTCTTTCAACGCGAAGACGCGAAGGAGTCACGAAGGATGCGAAGAAGAACGGGAGTGCGATCGGATGACACGTTCGATGCCGTCCTTGATGTAGTCGACGTTGAAGTTGACGAGGAAGCCGAGGTTGAGGTTCGCCAGCTTGAGGTAAGTGAGCAGTTGGGACTTATAGAGTGGGTTCATCGTCTCGACTGCCTTGAGTTCGACGATGACCTGTCCTTCGACGAGCAGGTCGAGTCGATAGCCTGTTGCCAGTTGCACGCCGTCGTACTGGATCGGCATCGACACTTCTTTCTCAACCCGCAATCCGCGCTTCAGCAACTCGTGATAGAGACAGACCAAGTACGCCGACTCCAACAACCCCGGACCGAGCCGCGTGTGCACGCGAAAGCACGCGTCCACGATCTGCGTGGCAATGCGTTCAACCTCAGCTGAAGTCGCTTCACCGTATTTCACTCTTCCGCCTTCTTCGCCCTCTTCGCGACTCCTTCGCGTCTTCGCGTTAAGAAGCCAGAAGACTCATCGATCCAGCTCCGCCGCGATCACGTTGATGCTTCCCAAAATCGCCACCGTTTCGCTGATCGTGTGGCCCTCGATCATCTTGGCGTACGTGCTGTAGTTGATGAAGCTCGGCGGGCGCGTCCGCACGCGGAAAGGCTTGTTCTCGCCCGCGCTGACGATCGTGTAGCCGAGCTCGCCGTTGGCGGTTTCGATGGCGTGGTAGACCTCGCCCTTCGGCGCCTCGAAGCCGCGGTTGGTCATGATCAGTTCGAAGTGCTGGATGAGCCCTTCGATGCTGCTGTACACCTGGTCCTTCGGCGGGAGGACTTCCTTCCCTTCCGGGCTCACGTTGACCGGGCCCTTCGGCAGTTGGTCGATCAGCTGGCGAATGATGTGACAGCTCTGCTTCATCTCCTCCAGACGGACGAGGTAGCGGGCGAGCACGTCGCCGGTCTCCATCACCGGAACCTTGAAGTCGACCGCCTTCGCGCCCGCGCCGTCCCAGTTGTCGGCGAAGCAGAGGTACGGCTCGTCCTTGCGGAGATCGCGACGCACGCCGCTCGCGCGGGCCATCGGGCCGGACAGGCTCCAGGCGATCGCCTCTTCGCGGCTCATCGTGCCGACGCCTCGCGTGCGGTCGAGGAAGATGCGGTTCTTGTTCAGGAGCTTCTCGACGTCTTCCAGCGCGCGGGGCAGCTTGTCGTCGATGAGCTGGTGGACGAGCGTGCGGAAGAGGGCCTCGTCGGGCAGGTCCTGATTCAGGCCGCCCACGCGGGTCCAGCTGGTGTGGTACCGGCCGCCGGACATCAGTTCGACGATGTCGTAGATCGCCTCGCGCTCGTTGAAGCCGTAGAGGAACGCGGTGAACGCGCCGAGGTCCAAGCCCGACGCGCCGACGGTCAGCAGGTGTGACTGGATGCGGCCGAGTTCACCCGCGATGGTGCGCAGCGCCTTGCAGCGTGGCGTGAGTTCGATGCCCATCAGCTTCTCGGCCGCGCCGTGCCACGCGAGCTCGTTGTAGATCGGGCCCGAGTAGTCCATGCGGTCGACGATGGTGACGTACTGGTTGTACGTCAGGTGCTCGCCGAGCTTCTCGAAGCCGGAGTGGAGGTACCCGATGTGCGGCGTGCAGCGGACGACGCGTTCGCCGTCCAGTTCCAGCACGAGCCGCAGGGTGGTGTGCGTGGCCGGGTGCTGCGGGCCGAAGTTGAGCGTCCAACGGTTGCCGGCATCAAGCCCGGCGTCGCCGGTGAGGAGATCGGGCGAGACTTCTTCGAGCGTGTAAGGCATAGGAGGTGAGCGATGGTAGGGAAACGATGGGCGGAGGCAAAGGCGACTAAGGTTGCTCCCTCCCCCGCTTGCGGGGGAGGACTGGGGTGGGGGACGTGAAGCGCGAACTGTCAGTTCGCTCTCAGGGCCAATGTGCGACGACGAAGACCCCCACCTACCCTCCCCCGCGAGCGGGGGAGGGACCAGATTTGCAGTACACTCCCTCCGTGACTCCACCTTTCGACTTCACCACGTTCAACCCAAAGCAGCGCGCGACGCTATGCTTCGTCCGCCGCAACGACGAGTTGCTGCTCATCTTGAAGAAGCGCGGCTTGGGTGCGGGCAAGATCAACGGGCCTGGCGGTCGGATCGACCCGGGCGAGACGCCCCAGCAATGCGCCGTCCGAGAAGTGCAGGAAGAACTCGGCGTCACGCCGATCGAGCCGCAGCTGGTGGGCGAGCTCCAATTCCAGTTCACCTCGGGCGACTCGATCCACGGCTACGTCTTCCTCACCGACCGCTTCACGGGCGACCCAATCGAGACCGACGAGGCCGTCCCGCGATGGACGCACATCGACGCAATTCCGTACGAGCAGATGTGGCAAGACGACAAACTGTGGCTCCCGCTGATGCTGTCGGGCAGGTTCTTCGTGGGCCGGTTTGTGTTTGATGACGACAGGATGATCTGGCACGACGTGCGCAGCGTGTGAAGAGTGCGCTATTCCGGGCATTTGGCTTGACACCGGGGTGGTCAGGCTTCACAGTGCGTTGATCCTCACGGTCTGTGAGGCACTCCGCGCTTGAAGCGTTGCGTCTGAGTCTGCTTGGTTCGTCCCTGCAGGGACGCTCGCGAGGGCGCTTGAGGACTGTGGAAGAAGCGTCTGGATGGTCCAGGCGCTTCTTCTTTTTTGGGGGTTTTTCTCGGACGACAACCTTCAGAATGTTTAGCCGCGAGCTTGCTCGCGCCTGCGCACCCAGCGCGAGCAAGCTCGCGGCTACTCAGCTTCTTTGCGCCTTGTCGCGCGTAACGACCGTTCGTCCAGTCCGTCTCCACTATCGGACGGCGCCCCGCTATACTGACTCGCGCCGCGTTCTCCTCGTCGTCGTTCGTTCGCGCTTCACAACCTGCTTTTCGGAACTCCTCCGCGATGCCTGATCGCCGATCCCTCTTCGTGTCTCGTCGCCGTCACGCCTTCGAACGTGCTTTGGAGACGCTCGAACCCCGTCTGGTCATGGACGGCTTGTACCCGGCCGACCCGCCGGTGTCGCAGCGCGAACTGGTCTGGCTCGAAGCCGAAAACCCCGTCTCGACGACCTTCAACAAGAGCGGCTACTACACCGGCTCGTCGATCGACCGCAGCCTGCTGTCGCCCAACCCGACCGCCGCCACCAACAGCACGGCCGGCACGTGGCTGACGCACTTCGTCAATGCCCCGACCGCCAACACGGACGTCCGCGCGAACTACTCGTTCAACATCTCCCGCGCGGGCAGCTACTACTTCTGGATTCGCCTGAATCCGTTCGTGAACAACTACAGCTATCGATTGGACGGCGCGCCGAGCTTCACGCCGCTCGATACGGGCGACGTCGGCAGCAGCCGAAGCCTGCTCGGCAACACGCAGGAGATCCGCTACATCGGCTGGGACTTCGTCGGGCTGACGAACCTCACCGCGGGTCCGCACACGCTCGAGCTGCGCCTCACCGGCAACGCAGGCGCATCCAGCACGCACGGCGGCATCGACGTGATCGCCTTCACCAACTGGAACTGGGGCCCGACCGGCCCGCTCAAGCCGTCCCTCACGCCCGCGACCGCCGGGCCGGACGACTGGATCAACTACTCGCCCGGCGTCGACCCCTACCGCTCCGACAGCGTCCTCGACCGCAGCAGCCTGATCGAAGCCCCGGCCGGCCTGCGCGGTCGCGTGCAAACCGTCGGCGACGCACTGCAATTCGCCGACGGCACGCCCGCGAAGTTCTGGGGCGCCAACGTCTACCCCGAGACCACGCCCGCCCGCGCCGACGCGCAGGCCCGCATGCTCCGCAAGTGGGGCATCAACGCGGTCCGCGTCCACACCGTCGAAGACTTCATCGGCAACATCGAGGGCACGCCCGGCAACCGCTCGCTGAACGCCGCCAAGCTCGACCAGTTCGATCGCTGGTTCAAGGCGATGAAGGACCAGGGCATCTACGTCTCGCTCTCGATGTTCTTCCGCTACGTCATGCCGCTCGATCAGCCCGGCGTCGACCCCGCCCTGCTGAACGAACTCAACAGCCGCGAGACGGGCAAAGACGTCTACGGCATGGCGACGTTCATCCCCGAGTACCAGGACGCGCAGTGGGAGTACACGCAGCTCTTCATGAACCACGTGAACCCGTATACGGGCGTCGCGTACAAGGCCGACCCGGCCATCCTGCACGTGGAGCAGCGGAACGAAGACAGCGTCTTCTGGAACTTCCCGCTGAATGAGATCGCCGTCACCACGTTCGACTCCACCACAGGCGTGGAGAGCGGGCGCTGGCTCAACCACCTGAATCGGCTCCGCCGAGCGTTCGGCACGTGGGTGAAGGCGAAGTACGCCAGCGATGCCGCCCTCACCGCCGCGTGGGGAAGCTATCGCCAGCGCGTCGACAACTGGGCCGCGGGCATCTACGCGGTCAACGGCGCGTGGCAGCTCGGCGCGAACGGCCCGACCGCTGGCAGCACGCTCGCGCTCAACAACATTCAGCGCGCCCGCGACGTCACCGAGTTCCTCGCCACCCAGCAGAAGCAGGCCTACGAGACCTACCGCACCCGCATGCGCGACCTGGGCTACCAGGGCATGATCATCACCACGAACTGGCAATCCGGCGCCGTGAGCGCGACGGCCGCCAACCTCTGGACCGACACCACGGGCGACCTCATCGCCCGCAACGACTACGTCGGCAGCGGCGCGGGCGGGCCGCTCATCAAGACCGGCGCGGTGAACAGCGACACGTCGCTTGACACCGTCGGCGGCTCGCTCGCGCTGCTCGACTCGGGTCGATTCCAAGTCGAGAACAAGCCGTTCGGCTTCACCGAGTGGAACAGCAATCGCCCGAGCCAGTACGGTGCCGAGAGCACGCCGCTCGTCGCCTACTACGGCAACGGCCTGCAGGGGTGGGACACCAACTTCCACTTCATCGGCTCCGGCACGCAGCTCACCAGCAGCTGGGCCGACATGAGCGCCTACGACATGCGCAGCCCGCTCTGGCTTGGCCAGTTCCCCGCGCTGTCCACGAGCGTGATGCGCGGCGACATCGCTCAGGCCGGTAGCGCTGCGGCGCGCCGGCTCAGCCGATCCGACGTCTTCGCCGGGCTCGACGCGCTCAACAGCAACTACGCCGGCGGCAACTGGGGCGGCGGCCCGGAGACCGGCAACACCAACGTCCCCGCCGAGGTCCTCGCGATCGGCCGCGTCACCAACTCCCTCGCCGACGAGACCGGCGTCTCCACCAAGGTCGACTGGAACACCTACTGGGACACCGCGAACAGCACCGTCACCAGCATGACCGGCCAGCTCAAGTGGGACTACGCGAACAAGTTCTTCACCGTCAACGCGCCGAACCAGCAGTCCGTCGTCGGCTTCGCCGGTGGTCGCACGCACAACTTCGCCAACACCACGATCACGCTGAACACGCCTTACGCGTCGCTCCTGCTCACCAGCATGGACGGCCTGCCGATCGGCTCGTCGCAGAAGGTGCTCGTGACGGCCGTCGCTCGCGATCGACAGGTCGGCACGGTCTACAGCAGCGACGGCACGCAGCTCATCACCGCGGGCCTCGACGCGCTCCAGCTCGAGCCCGTAAAGGCGGCCATCCAGATGCTCGGCTCGAACCGCGTCACCGAGGTCCGCACGCTCGACGCGTTCGGCAGCCCGACGAGCACGTTCGTCCCGGTCACCGCCGGCAACAACTTCACCATCGATGGTCGCTACCAGGCGATTCACTACGTCGTCTCCCGCGCCGCGGTGCCGGTGGCGTTCACGCCGCTCATGTTCTCGAATGAGACGAGCCAGACGCTCACGCTCACCTTCGCCCGAGACGTCAGCGCGAGCCTCGCCGCGGGTGACATCAGCATCGTGAACACCACGACGGGTCAGCCCGTCGCGACCAACCGCATCACAACGAGCTGGAACGCCGCGACGAACACCGCCACCTTCACCATCACCGGCCTGCTCGCCGACGGGAACTACACCGCCACGATCGCCAGCGCCAACGTCGTCGACGCGGGCGGCCTTGCCCTCGCCAGCAACGCCACCGCCAGCTTCCAGGTCCTCGGAGGCGACGCCAACCGCGACGGCACCGTCAACTTCGACGACCTGCTCATCCTCGCCGCCAACTACAACACCAACCCCCGCGGCTGGTCGCAGGGCGACTTCACGCAGGACAGCACCGTCAACTTCGACGACCTGCTGAAGCTCGCCAGCAACTACAACCGCACCCTGACGGCCGGCCCCGACCTGCTCACCACCCCCGGCGGCACGGGCAGCACCTCAGGCGACGACGAAGGCTCGGGCAGCTCCATCGCGGGCGACGTCCTGGCGTGAGCGCCGCGCGCCTCCGACTGTCTCCGGCTGCCCCATCTCAGCTGGGGCAGCCACAGCAGAAACAATCCGCCCAACCGGAATCGGATCGACTACCGCGCTCAGCGATGGCTCGAATCGAAAGTGGAACATTTTGGAACATTCCTCCGCTTCTCAACTGATTTTCAAGAGATCGCTGACGCATCCATGGAACATTCGGGAACATTTGGGAACATATCCGCGCCTCGCCCGGTGCATTCGGGAACGTCCGGGTGCGCCCGTATGTGACGGCCGAGCAACCTGACGCCCGGCATCGCCGTTCCCCTCCTCGCGACGCGAGCCGATGCGCTGGATTGTCAAAGAACACGGGGAGGCCCCCGACGCGGGGCATTGTCGTCGATCGATCGGTTTCATTGGAAGCCCATTTGCGCCTTGACGCATGGCCGAACTGGCGACCGCGCCACGACTTGGGCCAACCAACAGAAAAATCCGCGAGAACGCCTCGGCGTCTTTTGTCACGCAACGGCGGACCGAGCCGGTTAAACTGTCCCGCAGAAGCGCTCGCCGCTCGGCGACCGCCCCGGACGCATCGGCCACATGCGGCGGAGGGCACAAGTGAAACCAACAACTAGCTACGTCCCCGTTTTATTCCCCCATTTCCCTCCCAGAAACCGGCGGCCAATATGAATGATCATTGTTATGGCAGTCGTTTGGTATACACCTTGACTCATCCTCAGGCGCAGTTGCTATGTAATGCTTATTCCTACGGGCTTCCGGGTACGGGGCGCGGCGACGACTGGTTCAAGGCGCGTACTGGAGTATCGCATGATGTCGCAATGGATATTCGTCGTTCACTCAGGCGGCAGCTTCGAGAGGGGGCGGGTGGTGGAAGCGTTGCACTAGCTCTGCCATGCGACCAGTGGAACGTGGTCTTCAGTGCAATAGGACGCTTGCTGGCTGCTGATGGATACCCAGATTGGGAGCTGCGTGTGCTCATAGGAGGCGATCGGGAAGATGTAATGATGCTTCTGCAGTCCATGAAAGAACGGCACGCTGACACCGCGAGCGAACGCAACGGAGACGTAGCTAGTTGATGCTGGCATAGAACTAGCTACGCCCCCGTTTAATTCGCCCGAACACTAGCTGCTTCCCCGTTAACCTCCCCCTCCTAAGTGGCAACCGCCGGCGGTAGTGCAGAATCGGCAGAATTCGGTAAGGCCGAACAGTAGGAATTGGGTTTAAGTACGATGAAGACGAAAAGCGATAAGCTCGCCGGCCCTATTATTGCCATCTTGATAGGCGGAATCTTTTGTTACTGGATGATAACGGTTTCGTCGATCAATCTGCCGATCCGTAATGAACAGCTTTCGAATCTCACTGCGCTGAACCCAAGCACCATTTCGTCTGTGAGCGCCTATCCTTTTGGACATGCATCGGCAGGAACACTGTTTCCTTTAGTGGCCACACTTTCGGATGACGAGATTAAACAGCTATGTGGCATGCTCTCTAAGGCGACGACTTACCATCCACAACACCCGCAAGGGGGGTCATCTATGCTATTGGAGGTAGACGATAAGCACGGCATTCGTTCAATGATCATCATGTCCACTTCTAATAATGGCGTTCTCATCAAGGCAACATCAATGACGCATGACAGTACCGGTGATACTTGGTCACAGGGGTGGCTACGAAATGATGACTTGGCGACACTATTTGATAATATCCAATCAAGGGCGGTACCCTTAAAGTAATGGTTCATCCGGACTCAGTCTCTAGGGGAGGGGGAATGAAACGGGGACGTAGCTAGGTGAGAGTGGCATAGAACTAGCTACGTTCCCGTTTAATTCGTCGTCCTCGTTCAGTTCGTTTCGACATTCACCACAATGAACCCACCAACGAATAACCGGAGCAAGTAATGACCAATGAGTTCCGCCAGCAGTTCGAGAATCTGTCCCTGTCGCTTGTGCAAGACGTAAGTGCAGCGTGTCCCGCTGAGTCAGGCGATATCGTCGTATGCGTTGCGAATACGGAGCCGTGCCGTTCTATTAGTTCAGCGATGTCGGTACGTGTCAATGTTACCGAAGTATCGACGGGAAGGGTTCTGCAGGTGTTCCGCGGTGCGTGGTACGGCTACGGAGCTGATCTCTTGAGGCTGTTTCAAGTTCATCAAGGTGACGTGCGCCAGATCGATTTATATGTTGTTCGAGTCAATGGTGTGGCCCAAAGCTTCAAGACCGACATAGTGTATGGGAATGAAACGGAGACGTAGCTAGTTACTCAGTCCTCAGGGAGCAGCAAGAGGGCCAGGAGTCTTTTCTTCCGGTCGAAGCGGAGACATCTACCGCCCACCTTTCTGCGACTCGGGTAGCCCTCGACGTCGATGCGGACCACCGCGCCGACTCGCGCGAAGCTGAACGCCGTTACATCAATGCTCTGCGGTTGGAAGCTCGATCGCGAAAGCCAACGGTGTCGGGGGCAGCTCGGCGGAGTCGGGTCGGACGGAATCCGGCCGCGCGGCGACCGGCGTGGGGGTGGGGTCTACGAGCAGACTTGTTTCAAGTTCGCACCCAATCGTGGCGGCGCGGAGGACTTGCGCGTAGGCCGCGCAGCGTTGCGGTTGCGGACCGTCGCTGGGAAGAACTCGGGCGCTACGACGGACGGTGCCGTCGCGGGTGTCGACTGGGCCCCGCCACAACCAAAAAATGGAGACGGACCCCTCATCGGCAACGTGCCCTGCCGGCTGCCCTACCTCGGCTGGTGCAGTCACGGCGGGCGGCATCCGCGAAGTGCGGCATTTCCCTTCCGAACACCCCGAACCGAGGCTATGATCCCGACGTAATAGACGTGGCCCGCATCGCTTGCGTATGCGTGCCCGTCGCTCTTTCGTCGACCCGAAGTAGCTTCACCCAGGCGGCACACCCATGGCCCGGCAACAGAAGAAGCTCGGCGAGATCCTCGTCGAGTGGTCCATCATCAGCCCGAAGGAAGTCGATCAGGCGCTCGCCCACGCGAAGGCCAAAAACCTCCGCATCGGCGAAGCCCTCGTCGACCTCAAGCTCTGCACCGAGGCGAACGTCTACAAGGCGCTCGCCGCCCAGACGGGCATGGAGTACGTCGACCTCAGTCGCGACTCCGTCCCCCCGACGGCCGTCAACCTCATCCCCGACGACCTGATGCGCAAGTACATCATCCTGCCGCTCGGCATGGAGGGATCGAAGCTGCGCGTGGCCGTCCACGATCCGTTCGACATGGAGATGCAGCAGATCGTCGGCTTCCGCGTCTCGAAGACGCTGTTGCCGGTGCTCGCGCCGCGCTCGCGCATCAAGTCGATCCTGGACGAGCTGTTCAACGTCAATGCCAAGAACACCATCGACCAGACGATGGACAAGACCATCGACCGCCTGAAGGGCTCGATGGACAAGAGCGTCGACCGCAATGCGAAGTCGGTCGACAAGTCGATCGACAAGAGCATCGACAAGTCGATCGACATCGCCGGCATCGGCGAGGGCGACGACGACGCCACGGCCGCCCCGATCATCAAGCTGGTGCACGCGATGATCGCCGAAGCCGTCCGCAACCGCGCGAGCGATATCCACATCGAGCCGATGAAGGACCGCGTGCGCGTGCGTTACCGCATCGACGGCGAGTGCGTCGAGCGCGACAAGATCCCGCTCCGCATGAAGGGCCCGCTCATCAGCCGCATCAAGATCATGGCGGGCATCGACATCGCCGAGAAGCGTCTGCCGCAGGACGGCCGCATCAAGATGAAGGTCGACAACGCGCAGATCGACTTCCGCGTGTCGTCGCTCCCCGCCTACCACGGCGAATCGGTCGTGCTGCGTATTCTGCGTCCCGACTCGGTCCGCATCGGTCTGGAGAACTTGGGCTTCGCCGAAGACGACAACAAGATCTTCCAGAAGATCATCCGCCGCCCGAACGGCATCTTCCTCGTCACGGGCCCGACCGGCTCGGGCAAGACGACGACGCTCTACGGCGCGCTCAACGTGCTGAACCGCCCCGACCGCAAGATCATCACCGCCGAAGACCCGGTGGAATACAACTTCACCGGCATCAACCAGTGCCAGGTGAAGGACGGCATCGGGCTCACCTTCTCGAAGATCCTCCGCGCCATGCTTCGTCAGGCGCCGAACATCATCCTTGTCGGTGAAATTCGTGACCTTGAGGTGGCAGAAGTTGCGATCCAGGCGGCCCTCACGGGTCACCTGGTGTTCAGCACGCTGCACACGAACGACGCCCCGAGCGCCATCACGCGTCTAATCGACATGGGCGTGAAGCCGTTCCTCGTGGCGTCGGCCATCCAGGCGGTCATGGCGCAGCGTCTGGTGCGCGTGCTGTGTCCGAAGTGCAAGGTGCCGGACAAGGAGCCCGACGAGTACTGGCTCCGCATCTGCGGCATCAAGAAGGAAGACATCGGCGACCACACGATCTACAAGCCGCGCGGCTGCGACTTCTGCTTCGGCACCGGCTTCCGCGGCCGCAAAGGCGTGTTCGAGATGATGCTGATGAACAGCGAGCTGCGCAACCTCGCGTTCGAGCGTGCCCCCAGCAACAAGCTCCGCAAGGCCGCCCTCGCGAGCGGCATGAAGAGCCTGCTCATGGACGGCAAGATGAAGGTCCTGAACGGCATGACCACCGCCGAGGAAATCGTGAAGGTTGCGCAGGTGGAAGGCGTTGTTTCGTAGTCCGTAGTCAGTGGTGCTCGGTCACTTGTCACTGGTCATTGGTCACTGGTCATTGGTCATTGGTCATTGGTCATTTGACATGGCTAGTCAGCCGTTCGAAAAGCTCGAAGTGTTTCGGCTTGCCGAGCGGATCGCGGATGCAATCTGGCCACTTGTGCTGAAGTGGAATGGCGTGGCACGTGACACGATTGGCAAGCAGCTGGTCCGGGCCGCCGACTCGATCGGAGCAAACATCGCCGAAGGTGCCGGACGAGGCAGCTTTCAGGACAATCGACGGTTTGTGCGAATCGCCCGAGGTTCGCTGTTCGAAACAAGGTTTTGGCTTCGCCGGGCACACGCTCGACAACTGCTTGCGTCTGAGGATGTTGAACAACTGAAACCGTTGATCGATGAGCTCGGTCCTCGGCTGAACGCATATCTTCGGTCGATTGGTCCGCGTGCAAAGGACCAATGACCAAGGACAAATGACACATGGCAACTATCCAGATTGACCGCCTCCTCGAAACCGTCGTCCGCAAGGGCGCTTCGGACTTGCACCTCGCTGTCGGCAAGCCGCCGACGCTTCGCCTGCACGGCGGGTTGCGTGAACTCGCCACGAAGGTGCTCGAGCCTGAAGACACCACTTCGCTGATGAAGTCCATCACGCCCGAGCGCGTGCAGCAGGAGTTCGAAGAGACCGGCTCCGGCGACTTCGGCTTCGCGTTCGGCGACGCCGCCCGCTTCCGCGTCTCCATCTTCAAGCAGAAGGGCTGCTGCTCGCTCGTTCTGCGGCAGATCCCGAACAAGATCCTCACGTTCCAGCAGATCGGTCTGCCCGCGATGGCGGAGCAGGTCTGTCGCCGCCCGCGCGGGTTGTTCCTCGTCACCGGGCCGACGGGTTCGGGCAAGTCGACCACGCTCGCCGCGATGATCAACTGGATCAACGAGCAGTTCGACCGGCACATCATCACGATGGAAGACCCGATCGAGTTCTACCACCCGCACAAGAAGAGCATCGTGGTGCAGCGCGAGGTGGGCGTGGACGTGCCGAACTTCGCCGAAGCCATTCGCCGCGCGTTGCGTCAGGACCCGGACATCATGCTGGTCGGCGAAATGCGCGACCTCGCGACGATCGGCGCCGCCATCACCGCCGCTGAAACGGGCCACTTGGTGTTCGGCACGCTGCACACGAACGGTGCGGCGTCCACCATCAACCGCATCATCGACGCGTTCCCGTCCGACATGCAGGAACAGATCCGCGTGCAGCTGGCGAACAACCTGATCGCCGTGCTCTCGCAGACGCTCTGCCCGCGCATCGACACGGAAGGCCGCTGCGCCGCGTACGAGTTCATGTACGTGACGCCTTCGATTCAGAACCTCATCCGCGACAACAAGGTGTTCCGTATCGACTCGGACATCCAGACCGGCAAGAAGTACGGCATGATGCTTCTGGACGACAACCTGTACGGCCACTTCCTGGCCGGTCGCATCAGCGCGGAAGAGGCGATCGACAAGAGCAAGAACCCGGGCGCGATGGTCGACCGCATGCGTCGCGATGGCCATATGCTTGACGAGGCGGTCGACGAGGCGTTGCTCGCCGAGGCGGACGACGTCGCCGCGTCGGGTGCGGGCCAGGCCACCGCGGGTGGCGGCGCCGCCAACGAAGCCGACCGCGCCGCCCAGATCGCCAAGAACCGCGAACGGATGATGAAGGCGAAGTGATGAAAGGCAGGTGAGTAGGCGAGCAGGCGAGTGGGTGAGAAGTCGGTAACAGCGACCCGTCTTCCCTACTCACCCACTCACCGACTCACCTACTGACCTCTTCCACGACCGACGACTCCAGCAGAACAGAGCCACCATGTCCCGAGTCTCCACCCCCACGCCGCCCCCGCCGCCCGCTTCTCCGAACCCCGGAGGCTCGGGAGGCGGCGGCATGCCGCCGATCGATCAGCTCAAGGACCGTCCGATCGGCCGCGTGCTGACGAAAATGGGCAAGGTCACGCGCGAGCAGGTCGTCGAAGCCCTCACCTTCCAGCAGAACCGCCAGAAGGAGCGCGGCCAGAAGATCCCGCTCGGGCGCATCCTGATCGACCTCGGCTACATCAAGGAAGGCGACCTCTCCGTCGCGCTCGCCGCGCAGCGCGGCTACGAGCTGATCGACCTCGGCAAACTCGATCTGCCGAAGGAAGTCATCGAATCCGTCCCGCCGCAGATCGCGACGACGCAGAAGGTCATCCCGATCGCATTCGACAAGGCGAAGAAGCACCTCACGGTCGCGATGGCGAACCACGAGAACTTCCGCGCCCTCGACGACCTCCGCACGCTGATGGGCTACACCGTCACCGCGAAGATCGGCGACCCGGAACAGATCGATCGCCTCATCAACAAGCACTACAACGCCGCCGCCGACAGCTTCGCCGACGTGATCGGCGACCTGCAGACCGACGAGACGCTCAAGGACATGAAGGGTCGCGGCCAGTCGCTCGACCTCGAAGTCCTCAAGGACGCCGCCGATTCCAACCCCGTCCGCAAGCTCATCAACCTCGTGCTCCTGCAGGCGATCAAGGACAAGGCATCGGACATCCACTTCGAGCCCTTCGAAGAGGAGTTCAAGATGCGCTACCGCATCGACGGCATCCTGTACGAGATGATGCCCCCGCCTGCCCACATCGCGGCGGCCATCAGCTCGCGCATCAAGGTCATGGCGAACCTCGACATCGCCGAACGCCGCATGCCGCAGGACGGCCGCATCGAGCTGAACGTCAACAACCAGCCGATCGACCTCCGCGTCGCTGTCCTCCCCACCATGTTCGGCGAGTCGGTCGTCATGCGCGTGCTCGACCGCAGCAACGTGTCGCTCGACCTCGACAAGATCGGCCTGCGCGACGACGACCTCGCCACCGTCCGCCAGCTCATCCGCAAGCCCAACGGCATCGTCATCGTCACGGGCCCGACCGGCTCGGGCAAAACCACCACGCTCTACTCTGCGCTTCGCGAACTGAACGACATCAGCAGCAAGCTCATCACTGCCGAGGACCCGGTCGAATACGACATCGACGGCATCATCCAGTGTCAGATCAACGCGAGCTACGAACTGACGTTCGGCAAGATCCTCCGCTCGATGCTGCGTCAGGACCCCGACGTGGTGCTGGTCGGCGAAATCCGCGATAAGGAAACCGCGCAGATCAGCGTGCAGGCCGCGCTTACGGGCCACTTGGTGTTCAGCACGCTGCACACCAACGACGCGCCGAGCAGCATCGCCCGTATGCTCGACCTGGGCTTGGAGCCGTTCCTCGTGACGGCGACGCTTGAAGGCGTGGTCGCCCAGCGCCTCGTCCGCCGCATCTGCAACAACTGCAAGACCCAGTACGAGCCCACCGAAGAGCAGGTCATGGAACTGGGCCTGAAGCTCGACGACGTGGCCGGCCAGAAGTTCTACTACGGCAAGGGCTGCGACAACTGCAACAACACCGGCTACCGCGGCCGAATGGGCCTGTACGAGATCATGCTGCTCGACGACGACATGCGCGACATGATCATCAAGCACGCTAGCACGCAGGTGCTGCGCATCGAAGCGAAGAAGCGCGGCATGCGCACCCTCCGCGAGTGCGGCCTGATGGCGATCTACGACGGCATCACCACGATCGAAGAAGTGGTGCGCGAGACGATCGTGGAAGAATGATCGTGCGGCCAGCGGCGGCTTCGCGATCATCGCACATGGATCATCATGCGTTCCTAAGTCACTGTTTTGGAGAGGCCGATCGATGAGCACAGCCGTGATTGAAAGACTCGCGGAGTCGCGAAGCGCGATCTCGCGCTTCGACACGGCCGCCGAGTGGATTGTGGCACTGGGTGGGGTTGAGTTGCGACGCATTCTGGTCAATCCGCCGCCCGGCACTGCGACGGAACTCGACCTGCTGAATCGGCTCGAAAACGAGCCCAAGCAGCTTGTTGAATTGATCGACGGCACGCTCGTGGAGAAGCCAATGGGGCAACTCGAATCGCTGTTGGCCCGCCTGATCGCCACCCGACTCGGCATCTTCGTCGATGCCAACGAACTAGGCGACGTCTACGGGGCTGACTGTCCCATCAGGATGAGCACGCGCAACGTCCGCCTGCCCGACGTGTCGTTCGTCGAACGGAAGTTGAGCGGGCGACCGTTGACGACCGAAAGGGTTCTCGACACTTGGCCTGACCTCGCGGTAGAGGTCATCAGCGAGTCCAACACACGTGCCGAACTGGATCGGAAGCGCCTTGAACTTTTCCAGCTTGGCACTCGGCTCATCTGGCAAGTCGATTGGCGGACCCAGAGCGTCGAGGTTTACACGTCGCCTGATAAGCCCGCGCGGGTCGTCACGGGCCCTGCCAAACTCAGTGCCGAACCCGTCATTCCCCTCTTTGAGTTGGACCTCGCGGAACTGTGGCGAAAGGCCAGTTCAGCTCGCTAGCACCGGCCCTTCGCACCTTCACACCTTCGCATTTCTCATCGCCCGCGTCCCTCCGCCGCACGCCACGTCGATTTCCCGTTGACTCCGCGCGCCTTCGTCGTAGTCTCTGCGCGCCGGGCGATTGATCCGCCTGCCCGCGAGTCTTTCGCTCGCGCGACGAGCTCTCTCGCCCACATGGAGGTGCGGCACATGTCCCGGAACTCAGGCGCTGCCTCTCGTATCGCGTTCGTCGCCCTCGCGGCGATCGGCGTCGTCTCCGTCGGGGCATGGTACTGGCGCGGCTCCACCGCTCCGACAGTCGAAGCGAAGCCCAACGCGATGCTCCCCACCGACGCCGGCCCGCAGCAGAAGCCGGCCCCGCCCGCACAGAAGCCCGCCGACAGCGCCCGCGTCGCCGAGCAGCCGACCGACGTCACCGTCAGCAAGCAGTCCGAACCGGCCGACAGGTCGGGCTCGCCTGCAACGAAGCCAGCCGCCAAGCCGATGTCGGCCGACGCGCTCTTCGCCAAGGCGCAGCAGCTCAAGGAGCGCGGCGACCTCGTCAGCGCCCGCGACCTCGTCAACGACGCCTTCGTCAACGGCCAACTCCCCGAGTCGGACGTCGACAGCGCCAAGCAATTCCTCCAAGAGATGAACGGCCAGATCATCCTCGGCAAACAGATCTTCGCGGCCGACAAGTACAACAAGAGCATCAAGGTCGACGTCGGTTACGCCGCGTCGAAGTTCGCCCCGAAGTGTGACATCACCGCCGAGCTGTTCGGCCGGATCAACGGCATCGAACCGCACAAGATCCGCGCGGGCAAGACCTACAAGCTCATCCAGGGGCCGTTCCACATCGTCGTCAGCAAGAGCCGCTTCACCGCCGACGTCTACCTCGGCGCACCCGGCGGACCAGGCAGCTTGTACGTGAAGACCTACCGCGTGGGCCTCGGCTCCGACGACAGCACGCCGCTCGGCACCTGGCTCGTCGGCCCGGACAAGCTGAAGAACCCCGTCTACTACAGCCCCCGCGGCGAGGGCGTCATCGCCGGCGACGACCCGAAGAACCCGCTCGGCGAACGCTGGGTCCCCCTCGAAGGCGTCGAGGGCGACGCCGTCGGCAAGCAAAGCTACGGCCTGCACGGCACCATCGAACCCGAGTCCATCGGCAAGAACATGAGCCTCGGCTGCATCCGCATGCTCAACGCCGACGTCGAGGTCGTCTACGACCTGCTCGTCTCGGGCAAGAGCAAGGTGAAAGTCGTGCCGTGACCACGGCAGCCTCGCTGCCACGTAGCCCCGAAGGGGCGGCCAGACTGTAGCCACGGGTGAAGCGACGAGAAGGGCAATCGCCCTTCTCACAGCGCAACCCGTGGAAACGTGTCCGACTGCGCCCGCCCCGGCAGGGGCGGAGGAAGGCTGCTGTTGCGGGCTAGATTCCGTCGCCCCCTCACGGGGCGATTTCGTTCAGCCGAACATCCACGGGTTGCGCTGCGCTTCACCCGTGGCTACAACCCTCCGCGCCTTCGGGGCGTGAAGAGATGTCGTCGCTCAAGAATGGTGACGATCGTCACGCAATCCCAGCGCGCGTCGCCATCCAGCGAGATCTCAGCGCGCCCGCGTACCCATTTCTTCAGAATCTCACGCCCACGCCGATTGTGCCGATGAACCCGCCCTCGTCGCCGCCGTTGGCGAAGACGGCGCTGTCGGCGATCGCGTTGATGTACGTCGCGCTCACGTTCAGGAACCACTTGTTGCGCGCGCCGGGCTCGGAAAGCTCGAACGACCCGCGGATGCCGCCGCTGACGTAACCGATCGCTTCGTCCTTCTGGCTCGTATCGCGGTAGTAGCCGTTCGGGCTCAGGCCGAGCGTGAACGGCAGGCTCACGCTGGCGTGCTTCGAGCCGAGCTTGAAGCGCCAGAGCGGCTCGAGCGTCGTCTCGATCACGGTCTCCTCGTTGCCGTTCTGGTCCATCAGTTCGTGCGCGACGAGGTTCGACCAGCGGAGCGAGAACGCGCGGTCCGGCCGTTCGTCCCAGAGGTGCCCGAAGTCGTACGTGATCTTCGCGACACCTTCGATGACGGTGTCGTGGAAGTCCGTCGGGTAGAACCGCGCCTTCACGTAGAGGTCCACGAACCACGGGTCGCGCGTGAAGATGATGCCGGGCCGCACGTCCGACTCGAACCAGCCGCCGCCCGCGTCGGAGAACTTGATCACGTCGACAAGCCGCGTGTGGTAGTGCGGGTAAGGCGTCCCCTCGTGCGGGCCGGCCAAGTAGTTCTGGTATTGCTGCTCGACGCGCGTGTGCCCGCCATGCCCGCCGCCGTAACCGGGCGACGTCTGCGTGTGGAGCGAGTTGAACCAGTTGAGATAAGGCTCGATCTTCCACCCATCGCGCACGAAAGCCTGCGGCGACACCGTGATCGACGGCTGCACCATCAGCCCGCGGTCCTGCAACATGTAGCCGTAGTGGTAGTAGCTGCTGGCGAGATCGACCGAGAGCGCGAAGTTGAGCGGCCGGGCGGCGAGCGAATCGAGCTCGCGCTGCGAGGGCAGCGTTGCTGGTGCCGTGGTCGAGCCGCGGCCGCCGTCCTTCAGCGCGTCGGGCAACACCGTGTCCGCCAGATTCCCGCCCGAGACGTTGCAAAACGGACACGCAAGCGCCGTCGGGGCAAGGCCGAGCGCGGCGACGATCGCGACAAGTGCTGTTGATGGAAGTCGGTGCGACATAAGAACGCATAGACATCATCGGCAAATCATCCTTCTTAGGAAATCTTCTCTTGTCGCCCTTTTTGGCCCGTGTGACATGATTTCCTGCTTTACTTGGTGCCCCGCGTTGCCATCATCACAAGTTCGCTGTGTACGCGCTACGGGCCATCTTCGCGCTCTATCTGACGCTGGTGCTGGTCTGGTACGTCCCAGGCCACCAGCGCGGGCAGATCACCATCGGCCGGAAGTCGGCCGATGTCGCGACGAGCGCCGCGCTGGCTGAACCCGTGTCCTTCGAGTCGCACTCGTGCTGCGCGGAGAAGCCCGCACCGAAGAAGCCCGGCGAGCCGACCGACGCAGATCGCCGCGCGTGCTTCATCTGCTTCTGGGTGGCCGGCCTGATTGTCGTCGAGCCGTTCACGCTGCAGATGGAGTTCCACGAACTCCTCTACGCGTCGGCACAGCAGTACGACGCACAGGTGCGGGCGGTCGCGGATCGGCTCAATCATTACGGGCGGGATCCACCTTTCGCGTGCTGATCTCACGCGTTCGCCCGTCTTCAACCTGAACTACTGCGTTTTCGCACGCAAAGGCTCTCTCACGGAGGAGCCCGATGTCTCGCGCTTTCACCCGCGCGCGATGCGTCGTCGATCGCTCGTGCGGCTTCACGCTCGTGGAGCTGCTCGTGGTGATCGGCATCATCGCGGTGCTGTTCGGCATCCTGATGCCCACGCTCGGCCGCGCGCGCGCGGCGGGCGATCGGGCGAAGTGCCTCAGCAATCTTCGCCAGTTCGGCATCGCGCAGGCCGCGTACGCCGCGACGAACCGCAACCTGTTGTTCTACGCCGGCGACGGCACGGAACAGGGGTCGTGGATCGGCGTGTTGCAGCAGTACGCGGGCGGGAAGCTCGTGCGGCGTTGCCCGCTCGACGCGAGCCCGCACTTCGCTGATTCGCCATTGCCGGGCAGCACGGTTGCCAATCCGAAGTTCAGGACGACGAGCTACGTCATCAACAACTACGTTTCGCCGACGCACGCGCCGTTCAACCCGCTCGGCCCGTTGCCGCCGAAACGAATCACGCAGATCCGCAAGACGTCGGCCGTCATCCAGTTCGGCGAACTGGCTGAGACCGGCAGCTACGCGGGGTCGGACCACCTGCACGTGCAGGACTTCTACCTCGCCAGCGCGCCGCAACTGACGATCGCGCGGATCGCCCAGCAGATGCCCGTCGGCCGACACGGCGAGACGCGCACGTCGTGGAAGGCGACGCTTAACTTCGCCTTCCTCGACGGCCACGCCGAGTCGATGCCCATCAAGTCCGTCTACACCAACGACAAGCTCAACAAGTTCGATCCCGCCGTGGCGAACTGATCGTTGAGCGTCTTCCGGAAAGAGAAAACTACATGCAGTCCCAGAACATCCGCGCCCTCGCTGCGCTCTCCTTCGTCGCCGCTTCCGCATCTCTCGCCCTCGGGCACGGCGTGCAGATTCAGCTCACCTACAACGCCTCCGCCAACAAGATCGAAACCCGCAACGTCATGACCGGCTCCGCTGATGTTGTGCCGTTCGGATACTCGCGTGAGACGTTCGTCAGCCCGCTCACGCGGGCGTACGTCGTCCCGCTCACGCACATCACGAACTTCTCACAGTCCGGCTCGCCCGGCTTCGGCTCGCTCCCTGCCAACGACGGGTGGTATGCCAACTACGTCCCGCTGCTGAAGACGGGCGCGCCGACGATCAAGTATCCGTCCGGCGCAGGCGTGAGCTGGCAGTACGACGTCGGCGCAACCGTGCCCGGCAGCTTCGTCGGCACGCCGACGTTCGTCTCGGGCACCGGCTGGGCGCTGAACGGATCGACCGGATCGACGCTGGTGAACCTGTCGGGCAAGACGTTCGGCGTCCGCTTCACGTCGGGCCTGAGCGTGTGGAACGGCGCATCGTTCGTCGATGCCGGCACCGAGCAACTGCAAGCCTTCAGCGGCGACGCCACCAGCGCGGTTGCCGCTGCAACGCCCAAGGCGACGACCGTCGACGGCACCACCGACAACGGCGCCGGTCCCTCGTTCGCCAACTCCGTCATCGGCACGACGTGGTCGAACGCGCCGCACTTCTCGTGGAGCTTCCGCATCCTCGGCAACGGCGCCGACGACACCGTAACGCCCGACGACGGCGTCTACCTCGCACAGTATCGCATCTTCACGTCTGCCGTTGCACCCGATGGCACCACGCCGATCGGCGACTCCGACGTCGTCTCGCTTCTGCTGTTCAAGAACGCGCCGCTCGCCGAGCAGCAGGCGGCCGTCGCGGCGCTCGGCATCAGCCCGTCGCAGGTGCAGTACGCGTTCACGCCCGAGCCGGCCTCGATGCTCGTGCTCGCGTCGGCCGGCGCGATCGCACTGCGTCGCCGGCGCGCCTCGCGCTGAGTGATCGCTCGCGTTTCGCCCTCCCGAAGAGTGCTTCTTCGGGAGGGCGAGGCTCCCGCCGAGCCTCTTGCGGATGCGCGATTGAAGTCGTTCGACTCGCGCATCCGCAAGTGGAGCGTTCCGCTCCACAGGCTCGGCAGGAGCCTCGCCCTCCCATGACCGTTCACCCCCTCGCCATGCTCAACCGCACCACTCTCATCATCGCCTCGCTAGCCATCGCCTCGCCCGCCCTCGCACACGAAGGCCCGCGCTTCTGGCTCTCGCAGAGCGGCGGCAAGCTCGCGCTGCTCACCAGCGACGACGACTACGAGCCGCAGACGTACTTCCCGTCGAGCGTCTTCTTTACCGCGTTCGACGAGTTCGACAACACCGGTTTCGGCCCGACGCCATTGAAGACGACGCTCTTCCCCGGCTTCGAGACGCGCCGCGACGGCGTGAGCGGCATCGCGAACGGGACCGTGATCGGCTTCTCGCTCGCCGGTCCGTTGCTGAAGCTGAACGCGGCCGGCACGGCGCTCGCACCCAGCACCACAGAACAACTCGAGATCACGCTCGGCGGCGTGGCAGCATTGACGAGCACCGGCGTCGCGCCGGGGTACAACTTCATGATCGCCGGCCCGGGAGAGCACGGGCATCTCACCTTCACGCTGCGCGGCGACGGCGTGACGCCCGGCGGCGGATCGGACGGCGTCTACGTCCTGCCGCTCCGCGCGACGAGCCCGACGCTTGCGACATCCGATTGGGTCTATTTGATTCTGCAGAGCAACAACACTGCCGCCCAGCGCGTGCAGGCCGCGACGATCGCGAACCGCATGGCTACGGCGCGCCCCGGCGACGCGAACTTCGACGGCACCGTCAACTTCGATGACCTGCTGATCCTCGCCGCGAACTACAACCGGCCCACCGGCCGTTGGTGGGGAACCGGCGACTTCGACTTCGACGGCGCGACGAGCTTCGACGACCTGCTGAAGCTCGCCGCCAGCTACAACACCTCGGCGGGCGCGTGGTCGCTTGCACAGACGCCGATCCCGGAGCCTGCCGTGTTGATTGCATCGGTGAGTTGCACCGCTCTCGCGTTGCGCCGAGTACGCATCAAGCATCATGCGTAGCCGCGAGCTTGCTCGCGGGTGGGAATCGTCTCGCGCAGCATCCCCTCCGTGAGCAAGCTCGCGGCTACACATGATCGGATCGCGCGAACCCCATGGCGCTCACGCCCGCGCGGGTTGCGGCGGCTTCTCGCGGAGCCACAGGAATAGCAGCCCTGCCGCGCCGAGCGCGATCACGCCAGCGGCGCTCACTTCAACAAAGTTCCGCAGCCGGGTGTCGGCAGGCGTGCCGGCGAAGCCGAAGTGCAGCGCGAGTCCGACGGCCGCGAAGTAGATCGTCGCGACGAGGTCGGTCTTCACCAGGGGCAGGCCGAGCCGGACGTTCATCGCGCTGCTGTACAGGTACTTGCACAGGTCGGCGATCGCCATGCCGACGAGGGCGCCGACGATGCCGCCCAGCTCGAAGCCGAAGTACAACCCCGCCGACAACGTGGCGAGCTTGATCGTGTTGCTGATCGCGGATGCCTTGGTGTTGCCCGTCGCGACGAGCGCCGCCTGATTGGCCGCGTCGAGCGTCTGGAGCCAGATGATCGCGCCGAGAATCGAAAGGTAGAACCCCGCGTCGTGGTAATCCTTCGGGTACAGGAACGTGATGATGGCCGGCCCCGCGCCGAGCATCATCGCCGCGCTGAAGCCGCCGCCGGTGACGACGAATCGGCGGGCCTTTGCGAACGCGCGGCGCAGGTCGCCGCCGGCGTTGACGGTGTTGCTGAAGACGGGGAAGACGACGCGGATGCCCACGCGCAGGATCGTCTGCAGCGGGATCATGGCGATCGCCATCGCGATGCCGTAAACGCCGAACAGCTCGAACGCCAGCTTCGCCGCGGCGGCGGGTTGCTCTGCGACGGGCTGCGTGGCGACGACGGCGCGGACGCCTTCGCTGCGCTGCAGCATCGGTTGCAGCACCAGGCGATCGACGTTGCTCGCGAGGAACATGAGCGCCGAGCTCGCCATGATCCAGCGGCCGAAGTTGACGATCTGCTTGAACGCTTCGCGGTCGAATTGGAACCAGTCCGGCGTATCGCGGTTGAGCCAGTGGCTGCCGATCGTGCGGACGATCGACATCACGATGCCGCCCAGCAGTAGTGCGACGACCGACGCATCGACGAAGTACGCATACCCGACGATAGTGGCCGACCCGATCACCTGCGAGACGAGGTCGAGCACGCTCACGCCCACGACGCGCATGCGGCGCGGGTGCGTGTACATCGCAGTGGAAGCGAAGCCGTCGATGAGCGCAGTCGCGGCCGCGAGCGGCGTGATCCAGTAAAGGCGCGGGTCGCCGTAGATGTAGACGATGAGCGGCGCGAGCAGCGACACCACGCCCGCGATGGCGAACCCGCGCACGACCTGCATGGTCCACGCAGTGCGGATGAACGCGGGGTCGGTGCGCTTCGATTGGATGAGCGACTGGCCGAGCCCGATGTCGGAGAACATCTGCAGCGCGTCGCGGACGGTGAAGACGAACATCACCAGACCGAACGCGTCGCGGGCGAGGAGGCGGGTCAGGACGAGCTGCGCGGCGAAGCGGACGATCTGCTGGACGCCGTACCCGCCGAACGTCCACGCGGCCCCGCCGAGCGCCTTGCGACGGAGCGAGTTGTCGTTGGGAGCGCCAGGCGCGGCCGGTCGACCGTCGGCCGTCGCTGCGGCACCTGCGGCGAGTTCCGCTTCCGCGGCCACCTCGGCCGATTCGTCGACGATGTCTGGCGTGGGCTTCATTCCGGCGGCGATCGCAATCCATCACGCACACCGCTCGCACGGCACACGTCGTGCGCGACACGCGCACTTCACTGTTATCGACCCTTCAACGTATCAACTTTGCCGACGACTTACGGATTCGGCCTTCGTCCGTCTCGGCGCGGGCGCGACGGGCGGGTGGTCGGCTCGCCGGCGTGGTCTGTACCGGGATTCGCATCGCCGGGCGTCTGCGTCGACGGATCGCCGTCGGCACTATCCGGCCTGTTCGCCGGAGCCGTTCCGCCGTGCTCGGCGATCACGAGCAGCACGGCCGGTTCGGGATCGCCGGCGAGCGGACGTGCGTCCTTCGGCAGATCGTCGCCGAGGAACGTCCGCAGCGCGTCGGCGGTGATGAGCCGCACGGGCGGCGAGACGTCGTACCGGTCGGTCATCACCACGCCGGCCACTTTGCCGCCAGCGATCGCGGGTCCGCCGCTCAGACCAGGGCTCTTCTCCATCACCACGCTCAACTCGCCGTCGAGTTGCGTCACGGTCGCGGAAAGCGAACTCGCGTGCGGCTCGAACAAGCTCAACGCAGGGTACGACACGACCGCCACTTTGCCTTCGACGGATTTATCGGCGATCGCGATCGGCGCGAGGTGCGTGCCGGGAATCTCGACGATCGCAAGGCCGAGTTCCTTGTCGACGCGCACCAGCTTCGCCCGGCGGTCGGAGCCGTCGGGCAGGTGCACCTTGAGAGATGAAGCACCATCGACCGCGAGGGCCGACGTGACGATGCGGTTTGCGCTGACCGCGAACGCGGCGGCGTGGCGAACAATGAGCTTCGGCGCGGCCTCGGCGGGGTCGGCCGGCGTGGCCGTCGAAGGCGGGAAGAGCACGCCCGGCGGCGGGTCGGTCGGTTCCACGGGATCGGCCGGCGAACGGTTCGGTCGACGTGGGCCGCGCTGGCCACGCTGCGGATCGTGCGGCGCGGCCGATGTCGGCGGCTCCTTTGCGAACGGCGGCGGCGTGGCGGCGTCGATCGCGAGAATCGACAGTCCGCCCGGCCAGGCCGGCCTGCGGATGCGCTTGTCGGCCGCCTCGGCTTCGTCGCGCATTTTCTTGATGCGGTCCTGCAGCATCTCGATCTGCTGGTCGACCGCGTCCAGTTCCCACTGGTTCGAGAAGCCGGTCCGCATCTTCTTCACGATGTCGGCGCGGCGCTGCTCCTGCAGTTCGATCTGCTTCTGCGTATCGGCGGCGCGGCGGCCGAGACGCTCGATCTCGTCTCGCTCGGCCTTGTTCTGCGCGTCGATCGCGGTCCACTCTTCCGCCGCGACCCACTGCGTACCGAGCTTGCGATACCCCGGCCGGGCGCGCTCAAGCCGCGTGACGGCCTGCTGCAGCACGTCGTCGCTCAGCGACCATTGCCGTGCCTTCTTCGTCTTATCGTCACACACGGCCAGGGCGGAGCCGAGCGCGTCGACAAGCTGTTCGTCGAACACGTTCGCTTTCGGAAGGGAGGCGACGTAGTCACTCAACGCCTTGATGCCGCGCATCGGCTCGCCCGTCGAAATGCGGACAGCCGCGAGGTTGTTCACGATCGTGCGATCGGTCGGCGCGGCGCGGATGGCGCGCTCGAGGTAGATGATCGCCTTGTCCTTCTGGTCGAGCGCGTAGTGAGCGAGCGCGAGCCCGTGCATGGCGCGGGCGTTGTTCGGCTCGACCTTCAAGGCCGATTCGAACACGTCCTTCGCGTTGGCGAAGTCGCCGTCGCGAAGCAGCGCGAGCCCGAGCGCGAGATCCTCGGCGGCGCTGAACCCGGGAATGCCCACTGGCTGCGACGCCGGCCCCGTCGTCGGCGCGCCGTTCGCCACACACGCGCACGCCGACAAGATGGCCGTCGCCATCGCGGACGAGACGAACATGTCTGGCGATCGCAGTTTCATCTGGAGAAGCCACGTTAATCGATGCCATTCGCACAAACCACCCAGTTGCAAAGTCTTCAATCGCGACACCTTGCCGGGCATTTTCAGCACCGCTCGGCTTAGGGCTCGCGCAGCCCCACGAGTCATCGCAAAGATCATGGATACTCCAATGCCTCGCGAGGTAACATGCAGCCATGCGAAGCCAGGGGCAGATCCAACAACAGAGGACACATCGGGGTCTGTGCAAGCAGACGCGATGCGGCGACGCGTCTTGGCGCATGCCGATGAGGTGGGTCATACAGGAACTCGAGGCACGGCGCCTCCTCGCCGATGCGGCACGGCTGGTCGACTTTCCGATCGGCGAAGTGCCGGTCATCCCGCTCGGCAGCGATAGAGCCGTGCAGGTGAACGAGTCATCTGTCTACGTCACCGATGGAACGCAGACGGGCACGAAGTCGGCGATCGAGCCCAGCGATTTGCGGGTTGAATACCAAGCGGCCGCGCGAAGTCCGTCGCTGACGTCGTCGCGCGTGTTCTTCCTCCAGAGCCGCTATGAAGACAGCTACTCCGGATACCGACCACTTGCGATCTGGAGCAGCGATGGCACCGTCGCCGGAACGCGGATCACGCACAACTTCAAGCGGAAGGATGGGTCGCTGATCTATCACGACTCGAACGCGCGGATCGACTTTACTGCAGACGGCAGGATGGTGCTGACGCTGCCGCAGAACCGCTCAATGCTGTTCGACGCGGACGGCCGGAACGGCGTTCGCATCGTCACCGCGGTGGACGGCGCAGGAGCCGAGTCGGCGCTCCCCATCGCCGGGCCGGGCGGGCAGAACTGGTTCGCGTTCGTGAGTGGCGGCGTATCGCGGATCGCCGAACTGACGAGCGTCGACTCCACCGCCGCTCGCGTCACGCCGCTCTTTCGCGCGAAGGTCGCCGCATCGTGGCGGTTTGGCGATACGACCATCCTGGCCAGCCCCTCGGGCGACTACACCTCCGTCCGCACAATGCAGGACGGCAGCGTCGTGCTGCAGCTTCTCCCCCTGAAGTGGAGAAAGACATATGCCGAGCCGGTCGCGCCGGCCAGGATCGGCACGACGATTTTCCTCGCCGGCACAGACGGGCTGTGGTCGTCCGACGGAACGGCTGCCAACACGCGGCTGGTTTACGCGACCGCGAATCGCGTGGAGCGGATCGCCGTCGACTCGACGACCCTGACATTCGCCGCGAACACCGCGGCGTTCGATTGGAAGAGGGCTCTCTTTGCTTACAACCCGACCACCAACGTCGCGACGCCACTCGCGCGGGATTTGGGGTACGTCGACGGCGGCGTCCGCTGGCGCGGGATGCTCTGGTGGCGCGCCGACGACGCGCTCGTCACGACCAGCGGATCGCGCATCGCCACGGTGCTCAACGCGACGGACTTCCATCCAGTCGAAGCGATGGGCGACGGCCTGTTCGGCTACCGCGGGTGGCTGGACGACGATCACGTCATCAGCATGCTTCGCTTCGGCAACGCCGCGCCGACGGTAAAGCTCTCCGCGCCGACGACGCTGCGCGAGGGCGACTCGCTCTCGGTCAGCGCGGGCAAGTCGTTCGACGCCGACGGGGACAAGATCGCGCGGTACTGGTGGGACGTGACCGGCGACGGCGTCGCCGATCGATCGACCCCACGAGCGACGACAAGCTTCACGCCAGACGAGCTCCGAGCGTTCGGCGCATCGATCGACGGCAAAGCATCGGCCACGCTGCGCGTGGGCGTGCGCGCCTCGGACGGCGCGGCGACCAGCAGGTTCTCCTACAGCACGATCGCACTCGTCGATGCAGCCCCCACCGTCGACTTCACGGCGCCGGCGACGCTCGCGCGGCGCATTTTCGTGCCGGTAAGCGCCTGGGCCAGCGATCCCGTCGATTCCCTGGCAACGCTCACCGTCGACTGGGGCGACGGCTCCGCGACGAACGTGTCGCCGAGCAGTTCGGCGGCGTCGCCGGCGAAGGTCGAGCATCGCTACGCGGCGACGGGCACCTACAGCATCCGCGTGACCGCGATCGACGACGACGGAGTCAGCCTTACGAACCGCAAGCGCGTGACGATCGTCGATCCGCCCGCGACGGTCGCGCCGGGCTTCGTCGACCTGAAACTCGACGTGCGGGGGAGCGAGCCGATCGGGTCCATCACGACGAAGGTGAACGGCCTGATCGTGTCGCGCGCCGACGTCGATGAAGACGGGTTCCACGAGCTGATCGCCACCGACGGCACGCCAGCCGGGATCGACGTACTGGCGCGGCTGAAGAACATCGCGGCCGTGAAGCGGTATGGCGCATCTCGGGCGATCCTGGTTGCGCAACGTGACTCAGACCCCGGCGACGCCCATGCCCTGGACAGCGCCTTGCTCGTCACGAATGGGCTCCGCGAAAACACCCGAGAGTTCTTCAGCAGCAACACCGCCACGATCGGACCGAACTTGCTCGGCTGGAACCGCGGCGCGCTCTTTCAGCTGTTCACCGGCGTGGTGCCAGGCAGCAGCTTGAAGAACGCGAAGGCGTCGCTCTGGTTCACAGACGCCACGGGCAAGGGCACGAAGCCGGTCACGATCGCCGCCACCGGTCAGCAACCGGTGAGCGTGACGATGCCCGTGCTGTTCAACGACGTCGCATATTTCATCGCGGAAAGCTCGACGACCAACGCCACACGATCGCTGTATCGACTCGACGACTCGCTTCGCGCAGTGGAAGTCGCCACGCTGGCCGACGGAAAGTTCACGCTTCACATCAGCGGCGGTCGCCTGTTCGTCCTTCAGGATGGCGGCGAGAGCGCCGTGTGGATGAGCGACGGCACCGGCGCGGGCACGAAGCAAGTCCGATCCAGCGACGGCCGGACGATCTTCTACTCGCAGGCGTTCCCGGGGCCTGGCGGCGCGATGCTCTTCGAGGCGGAATACGCCTTGAACAGCACCGGCAAGGTAGGTCTTGAGCTGTTCATGGTCGGCGAGTCAGGCCTGCCGACGCTGCTGAAGGACATTCGGCCGGGCAAGCAGTCGAGCGGGATCACGTTCCTTCGCACGGTCGGCCCGGTCACGTACTTCATCGCAACGCAGGGCGGGGGCACACAGCTATGGCGCACCGATGGCACGTCCGACGGCACGATTCAGCTGACGAGCCTTCGCGAAGGCTTAGGCGGTACGTCGCGCTACGTCGGCAATGTCGAAAACATGAGTGCGGTCGCGGGTGGGCTCACGTATTTCGTGTTCAGCAACGAAGAGGCGTACTATCCGTCGGCCCCCGGCGACCTCCTCTTTCGATCGGACGGCACCGTTGCAGGGACGACCATGCTGGCCAAGGGATCGGGGATGTCGGCGCTGCACGCGTACGGCTCGCGCCTCTTGTTCTTCAGCTACGACGGGTGGCAGACCTCGCGGGGCACGCGCAAGACAACTGTACCGCTGCCCGATTCAATCGCTGCGCGGCCGAATGGGTTCGTCAGTGACATCGTCGCGATCGACTCGACTTTTTTGATGCGGGTCCTCGATAACTACTACGTGCCGCGACTCTGGCAACTCACGCTGTAGCGATCACCGCTTCGCGGCCACCCACTTCCGCACCGCGGCGAGCGGCTGCGCGTTCAGCACGTGCTTCACCGTCGCGCCGGCACGGCGTGCGACCGCGATGCCCAGCTCGTTCGACCCCAAGTCGCGCGCGGAGTGGGCGTCGGTGTCGATCGTGAGCATCACGCCCGCGGAGATCGCGCTGCGCGCGCGGACGTCGTCGAGGTCGAGGCGCGGCCAGCTGGCGTTGATCTCCAGCGCCGTCCCCGACTGCGCCGCGGCCTTGAAGATCGCGTCCCAATCGAACTCCAAGCCCGGCCGCTGGTTGATGAGGCGACCCGTTGGGTGGCCGATCACGTTGACGTACTTGTTGTCGATCGCGCGAAGCATGCGCTCGGTCGCCTTGTCACGCTCCTGCCTGAGGGCGGTGTGAGGCGAAGCGACGACGAAGTCGAGCTCGGCCAGCACGGCGTCCTCGTAGTCGAGGTGCCCGTCGGCGAGGATGTCGCACTCGGTGCCGATGAGCACCTCGATGCCCTTCAGTTTGTCGTTCACCTTGCGGACCTCTTTCGCGTGCGCGAGGAGCCGCTTCGCGTCGAGGCCGCGGGCCTGCACCTGGCTCTTGCTGTGATCGGTGATGACGATGTACGCGTAGCCGAGCTCCTTCGCGCGCTGCGCCATCTCTTCGATGCTGGCGGTGCCGTCGGATGCGGTGGTGTGGCAGTGCAGTTCGCCCACAAGGTCCGCCTGCACGATCAGCTTCGGCAGCTTGTTTTGCTGTGCGAGCTCGACCTCGCCGCGGTCTTCGCGCAGCTCGGGCTCGACGTACGCAAGATCGAGCGCGGCGTAGATTTCCGCCTCGCTCTTCGAAGCGATCGCCTTCGCGTGCGTGGCGGCGTGGCTGGCATCCTTGCCCTTCGCTTTCGCTTTTGCCTTCTCCCACTCTTCGTCTTTGTAGAGGCCCCAGTCATTCAGCGTCAGGCCTCGCTCCTGTGCGATCTGGCGGAGGTGGACGTTGTGCTCCTTCGAACCCGTGAAGTACTGAAGGGCCGCCCCGAAGTGATCGGGCGGGACGATCCGCAAGTCGACCTGAATGCCGGCGTCGGTCATCACGCTCGACTTGGTATCGCCCTGTCCGAGGACGTGCGTGACCTGTTGGAACTTCGTAAAGGCTTCGGTGATCTCCGCGGGCTTCGCGTCGGCGCTGATCGTCGCGAGGATGTCGAGGTCGCCGACGGTTTCCTTGCATCGGCGCAGGCTTCCGGCGGGCTCGGCGCGCGAGACGCCGGGCAGCGCCTTCACCTGTGCGACGATCGTCTGCGCCAGTTCCATTGCGAAGGGCAATCCCATCCGCTTGCCGGCCGTCGCGAGCATCTCGATGCCCTGCTTGATCTGCTCGATCTTCTTCGCCCCGATGCCGGCGAGGCCCTCCAGCTTGCCGGAGTCGATCGCGGCGCTCAGCTCGGCGATGCTCTTGATGTCGCGCTCGCGCCACAGCTTCGCGATCGTCTTCGGCCCGAGGCCGGAGATGCCGAGCAACTCGATCAGGCCCGCGGGGATCGTCGCGATGAGTTCGTCGTAGTCGCTCGATCGGCCGTTGCGGACGACGTCTTCGATCACCTTCCGGCTGCTCGCGCCGACGCCCTTGATCTGGTCGAGCGTGCCGTCCTGGACGGCCTTCGCGATGTCGATCGTGGAGTCGTCGAGCGCGCGGGCGACGCGGGTGAACGCAATCGCCTTAAACACCGGCTCGCCGCGGATTTCGAGCACGGCGGCCATCGTCTGGAACATCTCGGCGAGCTTGGAGTTGAGCGACATCGCCCCCAAGCGTAGCCAGAAGAAGGCTTGACGTCGCATCGGCCCGCGCCCATACTCCGCGTCGATCGCTGGCCCCTCAGGAGGATCTGTACCCATGCTCATCACCACGCCGCACATGTTCGTCCGTGCCATTCTTGTTGGCTGAGCAGGTCAGACGGGGTTCATTCCCCACGCGGCCCGCTCACCACGCTGAGCGGGCAGGTCGCGCTTCCTTTCCCCTTCTCATCGAAGCCCCCTGTTAGCTCGAGCCCGTTTGTGGCGTCTGTGCCTTTGCGCTTGCGCATGGGTTGCGGGTGCTGCTTCTTCGTCCACTCGGGGCGGGCTGAAGCCCGCCCCCCGAAACTCGGTCATTTTCATGAGTGCTGAACAACCCAAACCGAAGTTCAACGCCCAGAGCGTCAAGTCGCTCTGGCGCTTCACCGAAGGGTATCGCTGGCGATACCTCGTCGCACTGCTGTGCCTCGGCGCATCGACGTTCTGCGCCTTCGGGACGCCACTGATCGTCGGTGCGACGATCGACGGCGCGCTGCGCGTAGACGGCGCCAGTTCGCAGAACGTCAGCCTCCTCAACTGGCTGGGCGGGCCTGCCTTCGTGCGCGATCACCTGTGGGTGGCCGCGCTCGGCGTGGTCATCGTCACGACGCTTGCCGGCGCATTCACGTTCCTGCGCGGTTATTTCGCCAACACCGCGTGCGAACGCATCATCCGCTCGCTTCGCGATCGCCTCTACGATCAGCTCCAACACCTCCCGCCGTCGTGGCACGACACGCAGGCGACGGGCGACCTCGTCCAGCGGTGCAGCTCCGACGTCGACACGACGCGCAGCTTCTACCAGTCGCAGTTCGTCGAAATCGTCGAGGCGTTCGTGCTGCTCGTCACCGTCGTGCCGATCCTGGTGTGGCTCGACTGGCGCATGGCGATCGCGGCCACCATCGTGCTGCCCGTCATCGTTTTCTTCAGCTTGTTCTTCTTCAAACTCGTCCAAGGCTCGTTCAAGGCGATGGACGAAGCCGAAGGCGCGATGAGCGCCCGCATGCAGGAGAACCTGACCGGCATCCGCGTCGTGCGAGCCTTCGCACGACGCGACTTCGAGATCGAACGCTTCGCCGAGAAGAACAACGACCACCTGAAGAAGAACTTCCACCTCTACAAGGTGATGGCGCTCTTCTGGGCGTGCAGCGACCTGCTCTGTTTCACGCAGATCAGCATCGTGACGGCGTACGGCGCGTACCGCGTCCACAACGGCGCGATCACCGTGGGCGAACTCGTCACGTTCCTCGGCATGACCGGGATGTACCTGTGGCCTGTCCGGCACATGGGGCGCATCCTGACGGAGACGGGCAAGACGCTCGTCGCGCTCGGCCGCATCAACGAAGTGCTAGACGCGACACGCGAGGAAGACCCGCCCGGCGCAGGATTCGACGTCGTCATGCCCGGACAGCAATTGCCTAGCCGCGTGCAGGGCCGGATCGAGTTCGACGGCGTCACGTTCAAACACAAGGACAAGGCCGTCGTCGACAACGTCAGCTTCGCGATCGAGCCGGGCCAGACCGTCGCTCTGCTCGGTCCCTCCGGCTCGGGCAAGAGCACGCTGATGCACCTGCTGCTCCGCTTCTACGATCCCGCTGCGGGATCGATCCGCATCGATGGCGTCGACATCGCCACGCTGCGCCGCAAGGACGTCCGCGGGCAGATTGGCGTCGTCATGCAGGAGCCGTTCCTCTACGGCAAGAGCGTGAAGGACAACATCCGCCTCTCCCGCTTCGAGGCCGAGCACGATGAGATCGTGCAGAGCGCCGTCACCGCGAGCGTGCACGAGTCGATCGAGAAGTTCGAGAAGCAGTACGACACCATCGTCGGCGAGCGCGGCGTGACGCTGTCTGGCGGACAACGCCAACGCGTGGCGATCGCGCGAGCGCTGCTGAAGGATGCGCCGATCCTCATCCTTGACGACGCGCTGAGCGCAGTCGACACCCACACCGAGGCCGACATCATCCGCGCGTTGAAGCAGCGTGCCGGCAAGCACACGACCATCCTGATCGCGCACCGCCTGAGCACGCTCATGCACGCGGACAAGATCTTCGTGATCGAAGCCGGCCGGATCACGCAGCACGGCACGCACGCGGAACTCGTGCAGCAGGAAGGCCTCTACCGCGGGCTCTGGAAGATCCAGAGCGAGCTGGAGGAAGACCTGCAGGCCGAGCTGGCGAACGACAACGTAGCGAGCATCTCCGATGCACCGCTTGCGACCTCACACTGACCTTCGAATCGGTGCATCAGAGATGCACCCTACCCCACATGGCAGACCATCTAGAAGAAGAAACATTCACCGGCAAGTTCGACTTCAAGCTCTGGCGTCGACTCGTCCACTTCGCGACGCCTTACAAGCGGTTCATCGCGGGCCTGATGACGTTCGGCGTGCTCGTCGGCGCGATCGACGTGTCGATGGCGTTCTACAACAAGATGATCATCAATCATCTCCAGCAGAACGGCGACGGCCGAACGCTCGCGCTCATCATCTCGGCGTTCGTCGGCACGATGGCGTTGTTCGCCGTCATCATCTGGGCATTCATCGTGATGGCCGGCAAGATCAGCTGTGGCGTGTCGCACGACATCCGCTCTGCATGCTTCTCGAAGCTGCAGGACCTGTCGTTCAGCTACTTCGATCGCCGCGCGGTGGGTTGGCTGATGAGCCGGCTCACGGGTGACTGCAACAACCTCTCCCGCGTGGCGAGTTGGGCGCTGCTCGACATCGCGTGGGGATCATTCGCAGTCACGCTCACCGCGATCGTGATGATGGCGCACGACTTCGTTCTCGGCGCGATCATCACGAGCCTGCTCGTTCCGCTGTGGATCGTCACGCGCTATTTCCAGGTGCGCATGCTGAAGGAGAACCGCGCGCTGCGCAAGGCGGGCAGCATCACCACCGGTGCGTACAACGAGGGCATCACCGGGCAGCGCACGACGAAATCGCTCGTCCGCGAGACGCAGAACCTCGTCGAGTTCCGCGAGCTGTCCGGCAACATGCATCGCCACGCGCTCGCGAGCACGCTCTACAACGCGGCGTTCATCCCGATCGTGCTGTCCATCTGCACGCTTGGCGTCGGCATCGCCCTCTGGAAGGGGGGCTACGACGTCACGCGAGGCCGACTCGACCTCGGCACGCTCGTGCTCTTCACCAACCTGTCGCTGTTCCTGATGCACCCGATCCGCGAACTGGCGAACACGTTCACGATGATCCAGAGCGCGCAGACGAGCGCGGAGCGCATCCTGAGCGTGCTGGACGAGCCGCTCGAGATCACGGATTCGGAGGAAGTGAAGGCTCGGCTCGTCCGTAGTCCGTCGTCAGTGGCCAGTAGCGACAGAACAACCAAGTCTTCAGCCACTGACCACGGACCACGGACTACGGACTCGGCATTGGCGGAGGATGGTTTCCCCGCGCGGATCCGTCGCATCGACTTCCGCAACGTGAAGTTTCAGTACAAGACCGGCCCGGTCGTGCTGCACGATTTCAACTTCACCGTGCGGGCCGGGCAGAGCGTCGCACTCGTCGGAGCGACGGGCGGCGGCAAAAGCACGATCGTGTCGCTCCTCTGCCGCTTCTACGAGCCGACGGGTGGTGGCGTGTTCATCGACGACGTCGAGTATCGCAACCGCTCGTTGCGGTGGCTGCAATCCCAACTCGGCATGGTGCCGCAGCAGCCGCACCTGTTCAGCGGGACGGTGCGCGAGAACATCCGGTACGGCCGACTCGACGCGACCGATGCCGAGATCGAAGCCGCAGCCACGCTCACCCGCGCGCATGACTTCATCGTCACGCTGAAGGACGGCTACGACGCCAAGGTCGGCGAGGGCGGCAACCAGCTCTCGACCGGCCAGAAGCAGCTCATCGCGCTCGCCCGCGCGATCCTGGCCGACCCGCAGATCTTCGTCTTGGACGAGGCGACCAGCAGCGTCGACACGCACACCGAGCGCGCGATCCAGCAGGCCGTCGACACCGCGATGAAGGGTCGCATCAGCTTCGTGATCGCGCACCGGCTCAGCACGATCAAGCGTTGCGACACGATCGTCGTCATCGATGCGGGCCGGATCGTGGAGCAGGGATCGCATCATGATCTGCTTGCGCTGAAGGGCCGGTACTACGAGCTGTACACGCAGCAATTCACGGCAGAGCACGAGGAGCAGTTGTTGCACGCGTGATGGGAGTGAAGGCGTCACGAGTGAACGGGAGGGCGAGGCTCCCGCCGAGCCATGCGGATGCGCGACGTGAAGCCGTTCGTATCGCGCATCCGCATGAGGCTCGGCGGGAGCCTCGCCCTCCCGTTTGCGCGTCGCACCGCCGCCCTCCAGCGCGCCCTTACCGCCGCGCCTTCGCCGCCTCGACGCGCTCGCTCATCTTCGGCAGGTTCATCAGCGGCTTGAGCGCCCTCTCCGCCTCCGCGCCCGTCTCGCGATCCGCCTCCGCAATCAAGCCGAGCAGATACTCGATCGCCCGCTCCTGCCGGGTGAGTGCGATCGACGCGAGGTAGGCGCCGACGCTTGGCGAGCGGAGGAACTCGCGGTCGTACTCGCGCAGGACGTCGAACGCCGACTGCAGACGCGACCCGCCGATCGCCGTCAGCGCGGCCTCAGCCTTCGCTTCGGCGTGCGGGTCTCGCGCGCCGAGCGAAGCGTTCAGGACGCGCCGGGCCAGCTCCAGGCCGTTCTCGCGTTCGATCGCCAGCACGCCCGCGAGGCACTCGGCCGTCACGTTCGGATCGGGGTCGCCGGCGAGCGTCTTGTATCGCAGCAGCAGCGCGGCCGCGTCGCTGTTCGTCATCGTCAGCGCGCGGGCCGCGTCGACGCGCGCTGGCACGCTGTTCCGTTCGCGCGGTGAGGACATGTCTTGCTCTGCGAGCAGCTCTGCCGCGCTGCGGAGCGCGTGCTTCGAGCCCATCGCTGCGAGGAGGATCGCGCTTTTCCCGCGCACGCCGATCGCGAGGTCGACCGATCCGCCCCACGTGCTCTCCCAATGTGCGTGTCGGACGCCTTCGAGCGCGACGGGCTCTGCCTCCGTTCCCGCTTCCAGTTGCACGAGCGCCCGCACGAGCGCGAGCTTCGCCTCGCAGCCAGGGTCTTTCGCGACGCCGCTGCCGCGCATGAATTTCGCGAGAGCGTCGATCAAGTTCGGCACGAGCGTGCGAGCGCCGCGTTCGCCCGCAAGCGTCGCCGCGCGGGCGACGACGTAGTTGCTCTTGTCGGCCAGCAGCGGCGCGAGTTCCTTCGCGAGTTTGTCGACATCATCGATCGACTTCAGCGCGGCAACCTTCGAGATCGCGTCGGCGGTGGGATCACGCTTGGCCATGCGCGTCGAACTTTATCCGAAATCGTCGACTGCGTTTCAAAGCCCGGGGTGCGCACCCCGGGCCCGAGGGGCTTCGGTCTCCGACGAGTAATGCTACGATCGCCCGCTCTGGGCCCGGCGTATGCACCCCGGGCATTGAAGAACAACGTCGTTGCGAGGTGAGGTGACGCCTCACGCCAACACGTCGCCTGCAATCGACGAGGCTCCGTCGCCGTCATCGACGAGCATGCCGCCCACGGGGCCGCCGCGAAGTGATAGGCCACCGAGCGTGCCGGGCAGCGACGCGTTGTAGTTCGCGGCGAGCAGCAGCAGGTCGTCGAAGTTCACCGCGCCGGCAGCGTCGAAGTTGAACTCGCCACTCGAGCCGATCGCTCCCGTCGGCGTGTTGTAGTTGGCGGCGAGTCGCAACAGGTCGTCGAAGTTGACGGTGCGATCGAGGTTGGCATCGCCGGCCAGCGCGTAGCGGACGACGCGGTCGGTCGGCTGCAGCGCGAAGCCGCCGAGCGATGTCGGGGCGATCTGCGACGCGACACCGAGCGAGAGAGAATCCAGCGAAGCCGACGCGGCGGCGACGCTCGATCGCACTGACGACGCGGAGCCATTCCATGCGCCGCCTGCGTATCCTGCGACAAGCCGGTCGCGGAGCTGCGCGACCGTGTTCGTCGATCGGTCGATCAGTGCGCCGTCGGCGAGGTCGAGCGTGCCCGCGCCGGAGATGCCGCCCGTGGTGAGCAGCGTCGCACCAACGCCTGGCTGGAGCTTAAGCGTCGATGCGGCATCGATCGTGATCGCGCCGAGGTCTTGGTTGCCGACGAGCATCACGTTCGATGAGCCGACGAGTGAAAGCGAATCGGCGCCGGGTCCAGAGTTGAGCGTAACGGGCAGCGCGCCGAGGTTCGACAACGTAATCGTGTCGGCCCCGTCGCCTGTCTCGATGCGGACGGATGTGACGGTGGCGGCGTCGAACTCGGTGGTCCACGCGGGCAGGTCACCGGGTCCTGGCAGCGGGCCGACGCCCGGCGCGTCGATTCCCAGGTCGTAGCTCACCACCATTTTGCCGCTGGAGTTGACGTCGATCGACAGCGTGTCGGCACTGTTGGCCGTCGGGAGGCGAACGACGACTTCGCCGGTGCTGGTGCGGGTGGCGTTAAACGAATTGTAGATCGCCGGGTTGGTGCTGGCGTAGCCGTACGCGTCCTTCAGCATCAGGCCGAACGCGTAGTTCGGCAGGTAGCGACGCGAACGCTCATAGACGGCGTTGCCGATGTCATTGCTGGTCGACCACTGCTTGCCTTCGAAGCTGATGGTGACGGGATTCGCATTGTTGGAGTGACCGGCACTGTGGATGGCCTCGTTGAAGTCGGATCCGGTGCGGCCGCCGTTGTTGCTCGTGAGCAGGTGCTGAATGCTCGGGCCGTCGAAGACGAAGTACGTCCCGACGCTCGTTCCGCCTCCGGGGTCGAAGCCTTCGCCCTGCTCGGGGACGCCGGTTGGCCTGGTCAGCGCGGCCCAGCCGGGGAAGTAATTGCCGAACAGGCCCACACCGTGCGTGAGCTCGAGGGCGACCAGCGTGTAGAAGTCGGCAAGCCCGTTCGCGGGCGAACCGGCGGGAGCGTCGCCGCAGAACGGGTTCTGAATGTTCCCGAGGAACTCGCTGTGCTCCGCGGGCGTGGGATCGAGGAAGAAACCGGAGCCAAGACCGTTCAGGCCGCGCTGGATCGTGATGTTCGTGCCGTACGGCTTTCCACCGAGCGTGGAGACGATGCTCGCCGCAGCACCAAGGCCGTTACTGCCGGGGCCCATCATCGAGATGTACGCCTGCAGTTGGCCGCCCGGAAGGTAGTAGTTGAAGCTACCGATCATCCGTTCGAAGTCGCGGAGCACCTGATCGACGACCGCGCGCGCCGTCGATGCGGACGCACCGAAGACGGCGTCGAACCCATCGCCGAGCCGGTTCGCCCAAACGATCTTGGCTGGCTCGGGGTCGCCTTCGAGTCCGTTGGAAGGCGGGTTCAGGTACGGTCGCTCAGGGGTGGCCACGAATCCGGGCACGACCTCCGTGGGCGGATCGAACGCGAGGTTCTCGAGGTGCGCAAGACAGAAGAGCCTTCGATCCTCCAGCGCTTCGAAGGCGGCCGCGCGGCGCGACGGCAGTTCACGTGAGTGGCAAGCCATGAGACGAGATCCGGATTGCGCGGGGTGGCAGAACTGACGAGTTGTTCAACTGTACACCGCGAGCAGCGTGCCGGCGCGGCAATTTCTGGGGCGCTAGCCAGTCGTGGCGGGACGGGGCCGAACGCGATCCGGCTCGAAATCAGCGGCCCGTAACTCGTCATTCTTGGGGCAGTTGCGGCTCACAGGGCACAAAGACGGGAAATTCCCCGCAGAATCCCGGCCCCGCGGGTGGCGGCCTTGCGCCTGAACCTGTGTCCCTGAGTTTCACACGTCTCCGGTACCCATTCGCCCGTCACAAGGAGTCTGCCATGCGTGCCTCTACTTCAGTCTTCAGCCTGCTGCGAATCGTCGTGGTGGCGATCGCCCTGCTCGCCTCGACCGCTTCGTCGGCCCTCGCTCAACTGCCCGCACTGCCGCAGGCGACGCTGACCATGAAGGCCGGTCAGCGCTACAGCTACTTCCAAGCGTCTGCCCGCGTCGGCGCGGCGGGCATGGTGCTCGTGCCCGATGCCAACGGCGCCTGGCGCGACATCCGCAACGGCGTCGCCTATGCGGAGACGAACGGCGTCTCCGTCGGCACGAGCGGCGCGGGCATCAGCCTGTTCGACATCTACGCCTTCGACACCAGCGCGATCGTCCACCGCTCCGACTTCCTCTTCAACACCATCAGCAACACCTTCGAGCCCGTGAACCGCGGCGTCCTCGTCACCAATCCGTCGCAGAACGTCGACACGATCTGGGTGAAGCCCAGCGTGCTGGCCGCTCAGCCGAACGTCGAGGTGAAGGACCTTCGCGTCCGTCGCATCACCTACAAGATGGACGGCCGGACGTTCAACGCGATCCGCTATCAGAAGAACGCCGGCACGGACCTCAACCCGGCGTGGATTCAGTCCACGTACGACCTCACCTCGGGCATGCTGCTCATCCAGAGCTATGCCGTGCAGGTGCCGAACGTCGGGACGTCGCTGGCCATCATGCGGCTCACGTCGGGCCGAACGTGGACGGGCCCCGGCGTGAATACCCGCTGGCCGACGGCGATCACGAAGCTGACGAACTTCACCTGGACCGCGAGCGGCTCGATGGGAATCGCCGGCGCGGGCGGCGTGAGCCAGACGGCCACCCTCCGCTGGACGAACTTCCGCTGGACCGATCGCATCGTCACCCTGACCGCGCTGCTCAACAACCAGTCTCAGGGCACCGTTCAGTACATCGCCGGCCAGGTCGGCGCACCGTGGATGAGCCCGACCGTCCTCGCCGCCCTACGCACCAACCAGCAGATCGACGGCGAGACCGCCCTGCAGTATCGCGTCACCGTCGGCAGCATCACGGGCGGCATCGTGAACATCTACTCCATCTACGCGACCGGCTACACCGTGTACCAGTACCGCATCAGCACCGGCGACCTGCTCGCGGTCTACACAGCCAAGCAGAACGGCATCTCCACGAGTGCAGGCTCGATCATCCTGAAGTCCAAGAGCTGAAGACCGGACGTAGCGCGACGCGAAAGCACAAGCGGTGCATCGACTCACTGGTCGATGCACCGCTTTTCGTTTCAATGAGCCCGACAAATCGATGCCGCGAGGCAACGCGTGCGGATCAGCCGCGCGGCATGTTCATGTAGAAGGCGATCGCCCCGAGGACCGCGATCGCGAGGGCGGCCATAATCATCTTCTTCTTCTTCGCGTCCATGCCTCCACCGCCGCCCTTGCCTTTGGAGGCGCAGTCTTCACACATGTACTGGCCGGACTTCTTGTCGCGGACCATGTTCATCGCATGGATCGGCTTTTTGCAGCCGGGGCAGGGTTGGACGAGGGTGCCGGAACCCTTGTTGACCTCATCCTGCGAGCCACATTCATAGCACCAGTAATTCCCCTTCGGATCCTTCATGCGGCGCTGGCCGTTGACGTCCTTGCCACACTTCGTGCAGCGCTTGACGGAGGTCGACAGGCCAGAAGAGGTGACGGAGGTAGCCATAGGTAACTCGCAAGGCGAGGACGACGTGGCTCGGACGACACGGCGCGGAATCCGCACCGAGCGGCGACGCTGCGCCAGCTTGGCTGTCCCTCCACAATAGGGAGGAACCCGACGGCCGACCACTCTGTGCGATCGCGTCTCCCATCGATATCGGCAAAACAGTGCCGATCTCACGATGGAAGATCACGATAGATGAACCGGTTGAATCACAGACAAAGCGACACCACGCTCGGCCCCTCCTTGGCCCGCTCGTCGTGTCACATCTGAGGCGACGCCTTATCCTATAACGGTTCACCCCGGCGGCAAGAGTGTTTTGGCGCACCGTGAATCCGGGCAAGCTCCGTCAAATGGCCCGCATATCCCACGAAATGAGGCGATCTTACGCCCTCGCTGCACCACTACGCGGTTTCTCGTATCGCCAATTCTGCGTCTTTCCCTGTCGCACCCAGCTCACCGTCGTGGCGATGCGGCGCTCGCGCGTTTCGGGTTTCTTCGCTCCGACAATCCAGTCGACGTACTCCCGCCGATGGCTCGGCAACATCGCTTCGAACCGCTCCGCAGCTCGAGAGTCCTTCGCCAGCGCCGCCTTCAGGTCGGCCGGCACGCGGAGGGGCTGCTTCTCCCGCTTGGGCTTCGGCACGCCGTCGCTGGCCTCGTTGAGCGCGATCGCCTGCTTCACCAAGTCCCGCAGCAGCTTCGCCGACGGGAGTGCCGACGCATCCACGATCGAATCGCCGCTCATGAATGACGTCGTCGTCCGTTCCATCCCCAGCCGCTCGGGCACCTTCAGGAGTTTGCCCTTCCAGAACCCCCACGACACGTGGCGCTTGAACGTCGCGATGCCGCAGAGAATGCCCTTGTACTCAAAGCTGAGGTGTCCCCACTTGATGGCCGACGTGATCCGATCGTCGGCGCCGAGCACGACATCACTGAACCGCCGCACGATCGGCTGCGCGAACGGCGCGACCTTGGCGAGGTACGCCTCGACGATGGGATCGGGGAGGGGCATGGGGAGGGTAGTAGGCAAGCAGGCGAGCGGGCAAGCAGGCGAGTGGGCGAGCGGGGAACGCCTGCGTTCCATTGGCCCACTCGCCGACTCGCCCTCTCGCCTGTGACTCACTTCTTCCGCTTGTACGTCATCGCCATCACCTTCTTTTCCCCGCCGCCGGGCAGGAGGGTGTACATGGCGAAGCTGTGCGTGTCGTCGTCGATCTTCTTGGCGACCTGCTTCATGGTGATCTCGCCCGCGCCGGGCATGGTCATCTTGCCGGTGTAGACGATCTCGCCCTGATCGTTCTCTTCACCTTCCGAGACGTAGATGCCGGTGCCCATGTTGTCGAGCCAGATGTCGACGTACTTCTTCTTCAGGTTGTCGTAGGCGCTCAAGCCATACCCTTCGAACTGCATGCCCATCATGGAGCCCTTGTAGTTGTGGGCGAGATACCGGCCGCCGAGGATCATCTCGAAGGTGCTCTCGCCCTGGAACTTCATGGGCTGATCACCGGCGCTGTAGTCCTCCATCTCGACGGTCCACTTGCCGACCATCTTGGCGAACTCTTCGTGCTGCGGGCCGGGCTTGGCGAAGGACTCCCACTCCTGCATCTGGGCCTGCTGCTCAGGCGTCAAGTTGCCCATTGCTGGCGAGGTCGTCGGCGCCTTGTCTTCTGCGAACGAAGCCGACCCGAACGCCGCCACCGCCACCACACATGCCGACAGAATTGCCTTGCGAACCATGACCGCACCTCGCTGGTTGGAGACTGAAAGAAGACGTGATCCCGAGGGCCGACACTCTAACGCGAGTCGATGCGTTGGCCACGCGATTTTGGGGTTGCGCGACAGCGGATTTGTTGAACGCCGGGCAAACGTGGCTTCGTTAACTGCGTGTCAGATCAAGAAGACCAGAACACGAATCGACACCAAGGGACGCGAATTCACACGAAGAAGGCGACGGAGAGCGTGTGTCATGCTCTGGGAAGCGAAGCATGACAGATACGCTTTCTTCCACTTCGTGACGATTCGTGTGATTCGTGCCGATTCGTGTTCCCGCCTTCTTGAAGTCGCGACCCAGCGTCTCAAAGATCACACTCGCCCCAGCGTCTCCTCAAAGCTACGCACGCCCGCCGACGCGCCGATCGCCGTGCAGCAGTCGGCCGCGGCGCGGTTCGCGAGCTTCGTCGCCTGTTCGATCGGCATCCCGCGCACCAGCCCCGCGAGCAACCCGCCAAACCACGTGTCGCCGGCACCCGTCGTGTCGACGACGTCGATCTTGTACGCGGGCGTGGTGGACCGCTTCCCGCCGGCGTCGATCAGGCACCCCTCGGCGTCCAGCTTCACGCCGACGATGGCATCGCCCTTCATGTGCGCGCGGAAGTCGTCGAGCATCGCGTGCGGATCGGTCTTCCCAGTCAGCGATGCCGCCTCGGTGCGGCTCGGGCAGAACACGTCCACGTGCGGCAGGATCGGCAACAGCGCCGCCCGCGGTCCCGGTGGGTTCACCGTGTCGAACGCGATCTTCACGTGCGGCGCCGTCCGCTTCAGCCTCGCAAAAAGGTCAGGCAGGTCAGGCGTCAGTTTCGGCAGCAGCCCGAGGTAACCTACCTGCACGTAGGCAGACTTCGCGAACGCATCGAAGCACGCGAGGAACGCGTCGGCGTCGAGCAGCTCGTTCACGCCGGGCGTGTGGAAGAAGACGCGCTCGCCGCCCGGCTCGATGGCGACGACGGTGGCGCTCGTCTGCTTCTCGCTGCTCGTCCGCACGCTCGCGACGTCGACGCCGGACGACTTCATCTGCGCCACGACGGCCTGCCCGAGCACGTCGTCCCCCACGATGCCGGCCGCGCCGACGGGCACGCCCAGCTTCGCCATCGCCGTCGCGACGTTGCAGACGTTTCCGCCCGGCGCGAGCTTCACCGACCGCGTGATCACCAGCCCGCCCGGCGGCGGCGGGTTGCGCAGGTCCATCGGCTCCGCGATGAGGTCCGCGACGATCAGGCCGAAGATGGTCGAACGTGCGGAAGGCAAGGGGCACGAGGCAAGGGGCAAGAGAGGACGCGAAGACGCGTCAATTCTCGGCCGAAGCGACGACGGTGTACTCGTCCAGGTTCAGCGTGCTGATTTCGCCGTCCTTCTTGCGAAGCACGACGCGGTCGAGCCAGAGCTTGTCCTTCGCACCGTGAGCGAACCACGACCCGGTCGGCCTCTGCTCGTAACGGACGACGGTCCCCTCGACGGGCGTCGACAGCGAGTAATCCCGCGCGGCAATCTGCTGCGTGATCCGCACCCGCGCGCCGGGCTTCAACAACGACGAACGATCCACTGCGTTGACGGTCGGACGATCGGACATGCGCGGGAGTGTAAACGGAACGGGGCGCGAAGGCATAGCCTCTCGTCCCTCCCCGCGGAGCGTGATTCATCGCAGCTGCGCCGAAGTTCGCGGAAGCGGATCCGCATAGCGTTGATGAGCAGCTTCGCCAACGCTCGGCGGCGGACCCGAACACGGCGTCCTACCCGCGCCGGCAGCGTGCCGCTCCATCCGCAGCTGGAACTCTTCAGGTTGCCGATGTCGCGTTCGATCAGATTGACGATCGCCGAGCGTTCGCGTCCCATGTCATGCTCCTCTCAGCACACTAGGACCGCATGGGCGTGAAGCTCTGCGAGCGTAAGGAGTTGGAGCGGCGGCGTGTAGTGTTCAGCAAGCGGGGGAGGGATACGAAAATGAGCGACCTTCCGGCCCGGGAAAACTCACGAAAGCCACCAAGATCGTCCGATAAAGGTCGATGATGCTCGTCGTCGACTTTCCCGTTCGTCGTGCCCTGCTGCTCCTCGCGGTCGTTCCGGTCGCCATGGGGGCGTTGCTCGTCCGCGTGGCGTGGCTCCAGACGGAGGGCCGACCACCCGTGCTGGAGAAGGCCGAGCGGCAGCAGTCGACCACCGTCACGCTCCCGGCACGTCGCGGCTGCATCTACGACTCCACGGGCCAGCTCCTCGCGGGCACGATGCAAGTCGACGGGCTCTTCATCGACTCGCAGCTCATGGTCGACACCTACGGCGACGCCGGCGCTTCTAGGATGGAAGCAGACCTTAATCGTCTCGGCGAAGTCATCGGCATGGACGGCTTCACGCTTCTACAGCGCATCGGTGAGAGCTACCCCGATCGCTTCGTCGAGATCACCCGCGACGAGCTGAACCCCAACACCGTGAAGGCGGTGAACGAGCTGAAGCTGCCCGGCGTCGGGTTCACGCCGCACAACGTGCGCGTCTACCCGATGGGCTCGCTCGCCTCGCACATCCTCGGCGCGGTCGGCGCGGACGGGAAGGGAATCGAAGGCGTCGAACTGGTCGCGAACAACGCCCTTACCGGAAAGGACGGCTCGCAGAAGAGCACGCGCGACGCACGCCACCGCAACATCGGCACCGCGAGCGAAGACTATTCGCCGCCTCAGCACGGCAAGCACGTCGTGCTGTCGATCGACGCGAACATCCAGACCATCGTCGAGGGCGAACTCGTCCGCGCGGTGAACGAGTTCAAGGCGTCCGGCGGCGAGTGCGTCGTCATCAACCCGAAGAACGGCGAGATCGTCGCGCTCGCCAACTACCCCACGTTCAGTCCGCAGTTCGTGAAGGAGGCGCCGGACGCGAACCGAACCAATCGAGCGCTCGTGATCCCGTACGAGCCGGGCTCGACGATCAAGCCGTTCATAGTGGCCGGCGCGCTGGATCGCGGGCTGGTGAAGCTGGACGAAATCTTCACGCTGAACGGCCCGAAGTGGCAGACGCCTTACGGGCGAACGATCACCGACGTGCACGGCTACGACAAGCTTGCCGGGTGGGACGTGCTGGTGAAGTCGAGCAACATCGGCATGTCGCAGATCGCGGAGCGGATCGGCAACGAGACGCTGCGGTCGAGCATCGCGGCATTTGGGTTCGGCTCGCGCGCGGGCAGCGACATGCCGGGCGATGCCGCATCGGGCGGTGTGCTGAACGACCTGAAGAAGTGGACCCGCGCCAGCCCCGAGTCGGTCGCGCAGGGCTACGAAATGATGGTGACGCCGATCCAAATGGCCCGCGCGATGGCGGCGATCGCCAACGACGGCAAGCTCTACGAGCCGCACGTCATCCGCGGCACGCTGGCGGACGACGGGCGGACGGTGATCCCGCTCAGCGGCAAGCAGGAGGTGCCCGTGATGCAGCAGGCGGTCAGCCCGTCGGCCGCCCGGCAGATCAGGCGCGTTCTGGCCGACGTGCCCGTGCGCGGCACGGCGAAGAAGGCGCGGAGCAGCATCTACAACCTCTTCGGCAAGACCGGCACCGCCCACCGCGCGGTGAACGGGCAGTACGACACCACGCACTACACCGCCAGCTTCGTCGGCGGCGCGCCGTTCGAAGACCCGAAGCTCGTGATCGCGTTCGTCATCCACGACCCGAATAAGGAGATCGCCCACTACGGAGGACTCGTGAGCGCGCCGTCCGCTTCACGCGTGCTGGAGCAATCGCTCACGTACATGGGCGTCGCCCCGAGCCCCGATCTGCCGCTGCCGCCGGACGCGATCGCGGGGAAGCTCTACGAGTTCGATGCGAAGGAGTACAAGCGGGACAGCGACGTGACGTCGGCTAGGTGAGGTTGGAGGTCGGAGGTTGGAGGTTGGAATGATGGTCTCGCTGAGCCTCCAACCTCGAACCTCGTTCACCGAAACACAATCACGTAGATCAGGATCGCGACCGAGTTGAACAGCGTCATCAGCGCGATCGCCGCGATGACTTCACGGGCGCGGTCGGAGACGTGTTGGAAGGGGTAGTTCAATGCCTGCAACATCAACAGGGGGACGGACGCGAGGAACGCGAGCGCCTTGCCCGCGTAGATGCGGAACTTGCTCGGGCCCGGCCCGGCCTCGGCTTGACGCTTCGCGGCGAGCGTCTCCTCTTCTTCAAGTTCCTTCGCGACCGCGGCGGCAGAGTCTTCGAGCGGCTCGTCGTGCAGGTCTTCCTTCGCAGGCTCGGCCGGCGTTTCCGTTTCAGGAGCAGGCTTCGCTTCACCCGCGACCTTGCCGGTCATGTCGATCAATGCCGGCGCGTGGACGACCGGCGTCTCTTCGACCGGCGTCTCTTGCAAAGGAGCGTCTTGGGCGGGCGAGGCTCCCGCCGAGCCTTGATCTTGAACAGGCTCGACCGATGGCGCAGGCGCTTCGGCGACGACGGCGGCCACGGGCGATTCAAGCGTTGGCTCGGCAGGAGCCTCGCCCTCCCGTGGCGCTTCAATCGGCTGCGTCGACTCGACGACGGGCTCGGCGACCGCTTCCTTCACCGCATCGAGCGCCGCCTGCGGCTCGAGCGCTGGCTTATCTACGACTTCGTCCGGAGCGACCGGCACGACGTCCGTCACTGCCGGTGCCGGCTCTTCGCTTGGCGCTTTCTCGAGTCCCCTCTCAACTCGCTCCTCCGCCGCCTCCGCTTCCGCCAGCATCGCTTCGATCTGCTGGTCGGCCATCGAGGCGATCAGGTCGTCGGCGTGTTGGCGCGGCTCCGGCGGCTCCGACGGGATCTCCGTCGGGTCGGCGGGCAAATCGAGGGTGGCGGACTTGGGGTCGCTCACTGAAAACACGTCGGTGTCTTCCTCCATGTCGACGTGGAATGCCGGCAGGATCATACGATTCCGGCTGAACGTCCGATAGTTCACTCGACTCCGCGACTATCTTTGCGGGATACTCCGCCCGTGCCGACGCGCAGGCTGTTCGTCCCCTCCCTCACGCCCGGCCGGGTCGTCGTCGACGCGGACGAGGCGCACCACGCGCGAAACGTCCTGCGACTCGAAGTCGGCGCGACCGTCGAACTCTTCGATGCGACCGGCCAGGCCGCGTCGGCCCGCGTGACGTCCGTCGAGCCACAGTTCGCGTGCGAGGTGACGGAGGTCCGCCGGGCATCGCCGCGCGTGCAGGTGCACGTGGCCAGCGCCGTCCCGAAGGGGGACCGGGCCGACTGGATGGTGGAGAAGCTGAGCGAACTCGGCGTGACGAGTTGGACGCCGTTGCGGACGGCGCGGTCGGTCGTGCACCCGTCCGGCACAGGCAAGCTGGACCGGTGGAAGCGCATCGCGGTCGAATCAGCCAAGCAGTCGCGCCGCGCGGGCGTGATGGAGGTGCGAGAACTGGCCGACTCGGGGAACCTTGTTTTCGGGCAGGCGTTCGTGTTGTCGACGCGGGAGGGATCGAAGGCGCTCGGAGCGATGATCGAAGCCGAGGATCGGGAGGGCGAGGCTCCTGCCGAGCCAATGCGGATGCGCGAATCCGAGGCATCCGTCGTCGCGCATCCGCATGGCTCGGCAGGAGCCTCGCCCTCCCACCAAATCACCCTCCTCATCGGCCCCGAGGGCGGTTGGACCGACGAGGAGTTGTCGAGCTTCGCCTCGCGTGGCGTGGTCGAGGCGAGCCTCACCGATACCATCCTCCGCATCGAAACCGCCGCCGTGGTGGCAGCCGCAATCGTCGTGACCCGTCTTTCTGAGGACCCGTCGTGAAGCACACGAAGCGCGCAGGCTGGCTGATGGTCGTCTCGGGCGCACTTGTCGCCGGGCTGAGCATGGCGTACTTCTTCTACGCCCTGCTGAACCGCGCGGGCATGACGGCGCAGATCGAAAAGTCGCTCGCTCAGGCGGGCAAGGAAGTTGTCGAGTTGTACGACCCAGCGTGGCTCTACAACGGCGCGTTGATCTTCTGCGTGCTGGGCGTGATCGAAGGGATGCTGTGTTCGCTGCTCGGCGCGCTCATCCTGCGCGGGAAGCGCGGCGCGATCGTCACGTCGATGATCATCACCGGGTTGCGCTTCGTCATCATTGCCCTGCTGCTGTTGCTGGTCTTCGTCGCGTCGCTGTTACCCGGCGCGGGCGTGAAGTGGGACGGGCAGATGATCGGCAGCATCGCGATGAGCGCGGTCAGCAGCGTCTACCTCGTGTGGCAGATGCTGGAACTGATCCTGAGCCTGCGCGAGACGCGACGCGCCGCGTAACGCGCGACGGCTCGCCTGATGACCCGCTTCGAAAATCCGCTTATCCTCTTCGCACCACCATGAGCATCCCGCCTGGGCAATATCCGCAGCCTTACCCGCAGCAGCAGTACCCGCAGCCGCCTAACCCGTACGGGTACAACCCGATGGGGTACTACCCGCAACAACAGCAGGCGGACCCTTCCGCACTGCTCGGGCCGGCGAAGTGGGCGGGGTTGATGCTGATCATCCTCGGTTCGCTGGGCCTGCTGGGCGGCGGTTGCTGCGGCGTGATGTCGGCGCTGATGAGCAACCCCGAGTTCCAGCGCATGATGGCCGAGGCGCAGGCGAAGCAAGGCGGCCCCGAGCTCGGCGAGAACATGGGCCTTCAGTTAGTCATCGTCACGGTCATCCTGGTCGTGTGGGGCATCGCGGCGATCGTGCTCGGCGCGTGGTCCCGCACCGGCCGGCGCGGGCCGATCATCGCGGCGATGGTCCTCACGATCCTCAGCGTGCTCTACATGACGCTGAATCTCGTCGGGACGATCCTGCTGTCAGCTGCCGCTGGTCCCGCGGCGATCTTCGGCGCAGTGTTCGCGCTCGTCCCGCTTGTGCTGTTCGTGATCGTGCTCGCCCTGCAAATCAAGGCACTGCGAAACGCAGGTCAGATCGATCGGTACAACCTTCAACTGCAGATGTGGCAGCAGCAGCAGGCTTACGCGTATCACCAGCAGCAACAGCAGGGCCAGGGGCAATAGGAGAAACGAGAAAGGAGCAAGCGAATCGTCTTCGCTTGCTCCTTCAACCTTGTTCCTTGGATTTCGTCCTATGCAGACTTTCGCACCGGGGGCAGCTCGATGGTGTCCTTCAGCTTCTTTAGCGTCTCGTGCTCGATCTGGCGGACGCGTTCGCGGGTGAGCCCGATCTTCTCGCCGATCTGCTTCAGGGTGAGCGGGTCGTCACCCTCGAGGCCGTACCTCAGCTTGAGGATGGTGCTGGCCCGCATGTCGATGTCGTCGAGGACGGCTTCGAGCTTGCGCAGGTCGTCCTCGTGGCCGACGATGTCGTCGGGGGTCAGGCCGTTCGGGTCGGCGACGACGCCCTCGATGGTCATCTCGTCGCCATCACCGCCACGGCTCGCGCCGCCGAACTGCGTGGGCGAGTTAAACGCCTTGACTGCCTTCTTGATGATCTTCACCTTCTTCGGCGCGACCTCCATCATCTGTGCGAGTTCGTCGACGCTGGGCTGGCGACCGAGCTCGTCTTCGAGCTTTCGCGTCGCGGTGCGGAAGCGGCTCATCAGTTCCATCATGTACGCCGGCACGTGGATCGGCTGCACCGCGTTGATGAGGGCGCGCTTGATGGCCTGCTTGATCCACCAGCTGGCGTACGTGCTGAAGCGGGCGCCGTTCTCGGGGTCGAACCCTTCGACGGCCTTCAGCAGACCGATGTTGCCCTCTTCGATGAGGTCCATCAGCGACATGCCGCGGTTGACGTAATGCTTGGCGATCGACACCACGAGCCGCAGGTTGGCCCGGACCATCCGCTCGCGGGCGGCGCCGTCGGACTTGTGAATGATCCGGCGGGCGAGTTCCTTTTCCTCGTCGGCGGTCAGCAGCCCGACCTCGTTGATCTGGCGGAGGTAAATCTGCAGCGGACTCTGGACGGCGGTGGACGGCATTCTCGAACTCCCTCTGTCGCGTGATGCGTCGCTCGCCCGCAAGCGCCCTCCGCACGGAAGGCGTTCGCAGTCGCAAGCATCACACGAGAGGAATCGACGCCGGCGCGGGGGTCGTTTCGTCCGTGGGAACCGAAACCGCGTCTCATAAATCCCGCGATCCCGGATTTGGGACCGCGCGTCGGGCGCAGACGGCATAAGCGTCGTGGGCGATCTCAGAAATGGGACACAGAGGCACAGAGGACACAGAGGACACAGCGGAGGGAAGGGATTAGAAGAAGCCTGCGACCAGTTTTCAGTCTCAGTCGAATCAAGCGATGGCGTCGGCCGAACGAGCCCGCTCTCCGTCTTGGCTTCTCTGTGTCCTCTGTGTCTCTGTGGCCAACCCTCCCCTTGACGCCGCGCGCGCGGCATGTCCTCATATGTCGCCATGGCTCCACAAACCAACCGCCTGGCGGCCACGGACTCCAAACATGCGGCGTTTTGGCAGAACGCGAACACCTACTTCAACAAGGTCTACGCCGAGCTGAACCTCGACCCCAACGTCCGCTCCATGCTCGCGACGCCGAAGCGAGTGTTGACGGTCAGTTGTCCCATCAAGATGGACGACGGGAGGTATCAGACCTTCACCGGCTACCGCGTTCAGCACAACAACACGCTCGGGCCATTCAAGGGCGGGCTGCGTTACGACCTCGCCGTCGATCGCGATGAGGTGATGGCGCTCGCGATGCTGCAGACGTGGAAGAACGCTCTCGTCGGCCTGCCCTACGGCGGCGCGAAGGGCGGCATCGTGTGCGACCCGCGCGCGCTGTCGCCACGCGAGAAGGAACGACTGACTCGCCGGTACACCAGCGAGATCCTCCCCATCATCGGCCCCGAGGTCGACATCCCCGCCCCCGACGCCGGCACCGATTCGCAGGTGATGGCGTGGCTCCTCGACACCTACAGCATGATGGTCGGTCATCAGGAGCTCGGCGTCGTCACCGGCAAACCGGTGAGCCTAGGCGGAAGCGTCGGGCGCGAAGAGGCGACCGGGCGCGGCGTGATGTACGTCCTCCGGAAGTTCTTCCAGACCAGCGGCAAGTCACTTCAAGGCGCACGCATCGCCATCCAGGGCTTCGGCAACGTCGGCTACCACGCGGCACGCCTGCTCGACGAGCTCGGCGCGAACATCATCGCCGTCAGCGATCGCTTTACCGGCATCTACAACGACAAGGGCATCGACGTCGAAGCGGCCGGCCGATTCGTGAAGGAGACCGGCAAGCTTACCGACTGCCCCGAGGGCGACGCGATGACCAACGAGGAACTCCTCACCTGCAACTGCGACGTGCTCATCCCCGCCGCGATGGAGAACACCATCACGGCCGAGGTCGCCCCGGAAATCCGCGCCCAGACGATGGTCGAAGCCGCGAACGGCCCCACCACGCCCGAGGCCGACGACATCCTGAAGGACCGCGGCATCACCATCCTGCCCGACATCCTCGCCAACGCGGGCGGCGTAACGGTCAGCTACTTCGAATGGGTGCAGGGCCTCGACAACTACTTCTGGGACAAGCCGCGCGTCGACGAGGAACTGCAGAAGGTGATGGACAAGGCCTTCGAGCGCGTCGACACGCTCGCGAACGAAAAGGACTGCGACTACCGCACCGCGGCATATGGCTTGGGCATCGGCCGCGTGGCGGAGGCGCACAAGTTGAAGGGGTTGTTCCCGTGATGTGAGCGCTGCCGCTCGCTATGTGGCCGCATCACGAGCGGCTTGGTCGGCGAGCAGTTGGTCCAGCTCAGACGAGTAGAAGTCGTCGAGCGCTGTGCCACACCAAGGGCAGTACCGCATGCCGAGGCTCATCTGCGTGCTGATGGGGAATGTATGCGGTAGCAACTTCTGCTCTGGGTCGAAAGCGAAGAACTCTATCGAGAACAAACCGCTCCCGTCCGATCTCGCCCGTAAGCTGACTCGCACTCCACGCTGTCGAGGCTGCCAGAAGTTCTCACCAAAGGCCGCACAGCAGAACGCTGATTCCGCAATCACAGTTCTTCTCCGTTCAAGCGTCGGTGATCGTGACGCATCACCGCGTCCCCGCGCGAAGCTGTGCCGCCCGCGTGCGCAGCACATCCACCTGCTCCGTCGAGAGCCGTTTCGGCTCGTTCGGGTCGAGGCGGTCGTTGATGCCGAGGACGGCTTCGATCTGCTCCGCAGCCTCCGCGCGTCGGCCGACGCCGGCGAAGGCTTCGGCCAGCTCCTGGCGCAGGTCCATCTCGGACGGGGCGAGTTCGACCGCGCGCTTCAGGTCGTCGATCGCGCCGGGGACGAGCGACGCATCACCGCTGCGGAGCCGGAACCGCGCCCGCTGTGCCCACAGCCGCGGCGAGGTCGGGTTCGCCTCGACGGCTCGGCCGATCGCTTCGAGCGCCTCGGCGAAGCCGTTCGGGCGATACGCGAGGTACGTCGCGTGCATCTCTTCGTAGTCGGCGTTCGCAATCGGCAGCGACCGCGCGGCTCGGCCCATCAGGTCGGACGCGGTGTTCACGTTCCGCGACGCGAACTCACGCATCGCCTTGTCAGCGAGGTTGCCCGCGTTCGTCACCGGTACCACCGTGAGGATGAGCCCGACGATCCACACCAGCAGCAAGAGCGTCAGCGCCACGATCGACACGACCTGCCCGCGTGCGCCGATCGGCCGAAGGTGCAGTCGCACGCCGAGCGCGGCGCCGCTCACCATCGCGACGATCATCAGCGGCCCGGTCATGAAGAGCGTCATGTCGATGAGGGACGTGAGCAGCAGCATGCCGATCGCGACGACCATCGCGCCGTGAATGAAACCGGCCGGGCGATCGTCGGTGACGGGCTGCGACTTGCTGAGGATCGGCACCGTGCCGAGCGCGAGCGCCATCACGCCCGCGTACAGCACGCGGCGGATCAGCTCCATCTCGTTGATGGTCGGCCCGCTCAGATGGACAACGAGGAAGATCGCCGTCGCGCCGAGCGGCAGCGGCAGCAGGTGCATGACCTGAATGCTCGGCTTCGGCACGTACGTCGGCGCGTCGGCAGGCGTCGGGCGCGTGAGCGCCCAGGCGAGGGACACGACCCACGCAAGCCCGAGCAGGCCGCCAAGTAGACCCAGTTCGACGAAGAGGCGCACGACGAAGTTGTGCGGGTCTTTGATTCCTTCGACCGCGTCGACAAGGCGATGCGCGAGGTACGGATCGCCGAAATTCGCCCAGCCGACGCCGAGCAGAGGGTGATCGAGGAATACGCCCACTGAGCCGACCCAGTAGCGCCAGCGGAAGTTGAGCGAGTCCTCCGGCAGCCCGCCACGCTGCAGGCCGAGCGCGATCAACGCCACCACGCCCATCGCGACGAGCGCACACGCGATGCCGAACGCCAGCCCGTGGTGCTTCTTCAGCCGCTCCCGGAGCGGCCACCATGCGAAGAGCGCCCCGACGCCGAGCGGCAGCGCCACCCACGACGCCTTCGAACCGGTGAACGCGAGAAGGTAGATCGAGAGCAGCGCGATCACGCCCGGAACGGCCGCCCAGCCGAGTTCGGCCTGATCGGGCGAGCGTTCGCCGCGCGTGTCGACGTAGCGCTGTGCGACGCACCCGACGCTCACGATCGCCAGCAGCGTGACGATGGACGCGAAGCCATTCGAGCTCGTGGTGTAGCCCATCAGCGCGCCGCTGTAGAGGCGCGCCTCGAACTGCTGCTGGTCGTAAGGCTTCTCCTCGCGCGGGCGGGCGGGATCAACGGGCTCGCGCACGCCGACAGCCTGGAGGATCGTCGCGTAGTCCTTCTCATACGCGGCGATCGTGTCGCGAAGCTCGACCTCGCGGTAGATGAACCCGTTGACGGCATACGCCGCCAGCAGCCCGACGCACACCGCCGCCACGATGCGGAGGTGTTGCCAGTTGCGGACGATCTGGCTGAACGCCCAACACAGCGCCGCAGCCGCGATGAGCTGACCGGCGCTGACGAGCGCGAGGTACTTGTCGCCCGCCCACAGCGTGCTCGCGCCGGCCAGGATCGCGATGAGCGCGAGCATGCCGTGCGCGAGCGTGAAGCGGAGCGTGTACGACCGATCGATCACCCGCCGCAGCAGAACGAGTAGCGCCGGCACGAACGCGAGCCAGTCGAGGATGACGACAGCGCCCGGCCCGAACTCCGCCGGCGCGTCGGCCGACGCGGGTGGCGTGGCTCGGACCGTCTCCAACGCCAGACCGCGCGCCATCACGACGATCAGCGCGATCGACAGCGCGGCCCGGCTGAGCCAGCGCATCGGAGTGACGGGGTCGGTGGATCGCATGCGAGGAACGAGGGTCGAGGGACTAGGGACGAGCGAACCGAGGCTTGCAGGCTGTCACGCTATGTGTGCAAATTCGAGTTCTGAGTGACTTGAGACGCAGGGGGCGCACTTGTCCCTCGTTCCTCGTCCCTCGTCCCTTCCGACACCGGATGTTGTTCCAGCAGCAGCACCACGCCCAGCACGAGTAGCGTCTGCAGGAAGATGAGCATCGCCGCGAAGGGCGTGTTCACGTGCGGCAGCACGATCGCGGCGATCGCGGTGGCGGCGCTGACGAGGTAGATCGTTAGCACGGCCGTCCGGCGCGACATGCCGCGGGCAACCAATCGGTGGCTGAAGTGGTTCCGGTCGCCCTGGAACGGGCTCTTCCCTTTGCTGATGCGGATCACGCTCACCACGATCAGATCGTAGAGCGGCACCGCGAGCACGATCGCCGGCGCGAAGACGGCGTACCAGCCGGCACCGAAGTCGGCACCTTCGGGCAGGAACGTCGTGCGGACGGTGAGCACGCCAAGCACGAAGCCGACGACGAGCGAGCCGGCGTCGCCCATGAAGATCTTCGCGGGCGGGAAGTTGAAGATCAGAAACCCAAGCACCGCCCCGAGCAGACACGCCAGCGTAGCCGCCACGAACCACTGGCCGATCAGGATGGTGGTGACGAGGAACGCGGTGGTACACACGGCCGCGACGCCCGCGCTCAGGCCGTCCATGTTGTCGAGGAAGTTGAACGCGTTGGTGATGGCGGCGATCCAGAGGATCGTGAGCACGATGCTCGGCACCGTGCCGAGCGCGGTGAGCGCGCGCACCTCAGGGAACGGGATCGCGAGGGCTGCGGCACAGAGGAGTTGGACGATCAGCTTCGAGTACGGACCGAGCGCCTTGCGGTCGTCGATGATGCCCATGACGTGCAGGGCGAAGGCGCAGGCGAGGAATGTGGCGAGCATCGGAATGCGGCTCGCAGCGCCGGAGACCAAGTTCGGGTCGATCGTTCGCTCGAAACTGGCACTTCCAAGCGTGACGCCCGGAACGACGCCGATCTCGATCATCGTTCCGTCTGCACTCTGGGTGACGAGCACGGCGCTGACCCCGATCACTAGCGGCAGCATTAGCCCAACCACGATCCCCACCCCACCGCCCAGCGGTTTCGGGTTGGCGTGGATCTTTCGGCCGCCGGGTTTGTCGACGAAGCCGATCTTCGGCGCGATGCGGATCATCGCGAACGTGACGACTGCGGAGATCGCCAGCGACAGCGGGATGAGCAGGAGAATGCCGACGGCGACAGCGCTCATGCGGAAGCCCGACAGGCTATCCGATTCGAACGCGATCGCCTATTTCGTGCGGTCTTCTCTGGATATTCCGATAACGGTTGCTTGGATCCGGTCGCACAGCGACCGGCGTGAATCACGGGCATCGAGCCGCTACTTCTTCGTCATCTGCCGCGCCAGCGCCGTGATCGCGTGCTTCTGGTGCTCGGTGCGGGCGTCCTGCGACATCTTCTTCAGCACGCTGGGGCAGATGATCGCGACGAGCGGGCTACTCAGGCCCTCCGCCTTCGCGAGCGACTCGAGCTGCTTCATGTGCGACTTGCTCACGCCCGCCAGCTTGGCGGCCTCGGCCATCAGCTTCTTCTGGCTCTTCGGCGGCGCCTTCACGCCGGGCTTGGGCGCGGGACGGACGCTCCAGTGACGGACCGCCAACGCCGCCAATCCGATCGCGGCCGCCCCGAGCACCACGGCATACAGCGGCCGATGGTCCTCCGACGTCGACTGCCCGCTGAACTCGCCCTTCATGCTGTTGTAGAAGTCGTTGACGGACGTGTTCTGCGCGAGCGATGCGCTGCACACGAGCATGGACGCGAGAATGAAGGAAAGAAAACGCATCGATCAAACCTGACTCACCAGACCAGCGACTTCATCGCAGCGTCGCACGCTTTGACTGACAACCGACAACTGACAACTCTGTCCCTCACGCACTCTTCAACTGCACCGTCGCCGTTTGAAGCACGCTCATCGCGTAGCGCCGCACGCGGAGGTTTCCATCGTCACGTGCGACGCGGGCCACCTCGGCGAGCAGTTTCCACCAGCCGATCCGCCGCAGGAGCCACAGCGCGCTGACGCGGTGCTCCGGGCGGTCGTCGCGGAGCATCTCTTCGAGGTGCGGACCGGCGACGCCGAGCTTCATGTTGTGCAGGGCCTTGATGGCGTTCGCGCGTTCGCGGTTCGCGCCGATGCGCGCCCGCTCGCTGAGCACGTTGACGAACTTCGTGCCGTTGCCGCGCTGTTCCATCGCTTCGATCGCGTTCGCGCGGACTCGGGCGTCGGCGTCGTTGACGGCCTTCTCGATCAGCACGTCGGCCGCGGGGATGCCGATCTCGCCGAGCAGCGTGACCGCCTTGCTCCGCACGCGCACGTGCGGGTGCTGGCACAGCGGCAACAACTGCGATCGCAATTGCGGTATGAGGTCGAGTTCGAGCGCGATCTGCATCGCCTTCACACGGTGTTCGACGTCGCCGCTGGAGAGCCGGCGCTGCAGTCGCGTCACGGCATCGGGCAGCATCTTCAGCAGCGCCCGGCCGGCGTTCTTGCGCACGGGGACGTCCATCAGGTCGAACCGCGTCCAGAACGTCTCGAAGCTGCTGTGCCCGATCGCCCGGCTCACGATCCGCCTCACGCTGGCGGGCGCGTCGCTCATGAGCGGCAGCAACGCACTCTCGGACTCTCGCGACCGCCGACGAATCAGGTCGCGGGCGGCGATGCGGACGATTCGCTCATCACTATCCGTGAGCAGCTTGCGGACGAAGTTCCCGGCACGCGGGCCGGCACTCGTGGCGACGCGGGCGACGCGCAGGCGTGCTTCGAAGTCGTCGCCGCACGCCGCATACGCGCGGTCGAGTCGCGACTCGACCTGTTGCTCGTTCAACCCGCTCGCGACGATCCACTCGGCGATCAGGCCGATCTGTTTCGGCGTACGGCGTGCGAGCTCGAGCGGCAAGTCCATCTCGCCACACCAGGCTCCGCCGGTGATCTGGCGGGTGCAGAGCTGCAGCGCGTTGTCCTTGAGCCAGTGCGTGCGACGGAGGAACTGATCGAGCGCCGGAGCAGAGTCGACCTTGGCAAACGTCACGCCGAACGTCGCCCGCAGGCCGCCATGCGTGGCGCCGAGGAGGAACGCGGCCACGTGTTCGGGTTCCGGGACCTGCTGGATGCGCCGCAGCATGGGCGTCTGCCCCCCGTGCTTGGCGGTGGTGAGGATGCGCATCGCGCCGCTCTGGGCGCTATCGCACAGCATCAGCGCCGCGCCGAGCAATTCTTGCTGACGCTGCCCGCGGTGCAGTTGCAGCGCGCGGACGAGCGTCTGTTCGATCTCGGCCCGGTGGGCAGTGAGTTCCTTGTGAAGCGCCACCCGCGCGGGTGAGAGCGCGAGGTCGGCATCGGCGGAGACGAGCGGCGTGCTGCCAGCAGCGGCATCGGACGGGGCTTCGTCGAGTTGGCCCCACTGCAGTTGCCGCATGCCGCGCCAGACCCACAGCGACAGCGACGTCAGCGCCCCGGCGGCCGTGTCGGCGTAGCGGTCGTCGCCGCTGTGCAGGTTCTCGCTGAGCACGTAGCACAGCTTTCCCTGCCGGCCGATCGCGATGAGCTTGATCGCGCCGAGCCGCTGCGCCGCGTTCTCGCTGCGGCCCGCCTCGCGGAGAGCACTGTGGAACTCGCCGATTGATTGCAGCACTTCCAGTTGAAGCGATTCCGGGAGCTTTTCGTACTGCTCGATCACGCCGCACATCGACGGGACGGCCTTGCGGGCGAGGATCGCGCCGAGGATGACCCGCTGCTCGACGACCGTGCCAAGCCGCAACGCGTCGACGAGCACATCGTCGGCGGCGGGGTTCGTCGAGTGGACGAGGGTGCGAAGCAGTTCGTCGATCACGCTTCGGGTTTTATCGGACGGAAGGCAATGTGGACTTGAGGCGCTGTCGGCAGGACCTACGAAATGCCCAATGCCCAAGCCTCAATGTCCAACGATGCGGTATTCCCACTGCACGCGCAGGCACTTCGCCTCTTTTGGGCATTAGGGCTTGGGAATTGGGCATTTGTTGAACGCCTCAACGTGCATCCTCAACGACTACGCCCAACGCATCCGCCACCGGTCGCTCGATGCTGAGCGGTACCGGCAGGTCGTGGCCGTCCGACGGCTTGTTCAGGACGGTGTGCAGTTCCTCCGCGCGGTCGTACGCGACCAGCGTGGTGCTGCCGCCGCCGTCGAGGTTGAGGGCGTCGGTCGCGCCCTGGTCCTTCATCAGCTTGCTTAGCTCTGCCAGCGTGACGCCGACGGAGTAGTCCGGGCGCCGGCCGTCGACAGCGACGAAGTACGCGGTCGTGCGCGCCGCGTCGAAGCCAATGCAGCTGCGCGGCGCACGTTCGGCGTCGTTTTGCTGAGGCACGACGCGCCCGCCGCGGAGGACGAGTGCGCTGCCGCTGATCGCCTGCTCGGTGCCCGCGGGCAGGTCGCGAGCGATCGTCGCAGCGAGCCACGGCTTTCCATTCGCATCAATGGTGAGCGTACCCCACGAGCCCGGCTCGGCGCGGTGGAGGAGCTTGCCGTCCACATTGAGCCAGCCCATCGGCTTCGCGGGGTTGTCGACGAAGTACACCACCTTTCGGCCGAGGATGGAATGCGAGTCCTTCGCGGCGAAGAAGTTCCCGTTGATCGCTAGCTCAAGCTTCTCACGCTTGGCGATCGTGCGAACGGTCTGCAGCCCGACGACGAACGGCCCGTCGCCGTCCGGATCGACCCGCGTGGCCGGCCGGGCGACGAGCTTCACGCCGGGCTTGGTCAGGTCGACCTTGGCGACGGTGACAACGAGCGGGCCGGGCAGTTCGAGGCGCTTGATCTCGATCGCCTCGTGCGTGCGGATGGCAGGCTGCGACGCGGGCGCGGTCGATGGCGACGCGTCGCGCAAGGTGGGAGGGCGAGGCTCCTGCCGAGCTTCTGCGGATGCACGGCTGAACAGCGCGACCAGCGCGAGCGAGACGATGACGACGGCGAGACGCTTCATGAGTTCATCCAGATCCGTGCAAGGCAACATCAAGTCTCGTCCGTGGCACGGGTTTCCAACCCGTGTCATTCTCCGCGGCCTCGGTCACGGGTTGGAAACCCGTGCCACAAGTGCTTGTTTCAACCGCCTCGCCGCATCTGCAACGTCGTCGGCCCCGACCACGCATGCCGTCACGGCGATGCCGCTGACGCCGGTCGAGACGACGTCGCCGGCGTTCTCATGCGTGATGCCTGCGATGGCGATCGTCGGGATGCGGACGGCCCGCGCCGCCTCGCGAGCGTAGTCGAGTCCCGCGACGAACTCCCGCGGCTTCGTCCCGCTGCGGAACACCGGGCCGACACCGATGTAGTCCGCCCCGTCCAGCTCGGCCCGCTTCGCGTGCGCCAACTCGTGGGTGCTGACGCCGACAATCGCGTCTGCGCCGACGACCTTGCGAGCATCCGCACAAGGCAGATCGCCCTGCCCGACGTGCACGCCATCAGCCCGGCTCAGGATCGCCACGTCGGCGCGATCGTTGATGATGCAGAGCTTGCGATGCGCCCGGCACAGCTCGACCAGCTTCCTCGCTCGGGCGAGCAGCTCGCCGCCCTCGAGCGACTTCTCGCGCAGCTGTAAACAGTCCGCCCCGCCGACGAGCGCCTGCTCGGCCGCTTCGAGCCACGGCCGCTTGCACACGGCTTCCGTGATGAGCACGTACAGCTTCACGGCGGCGAGCCGATCGACGGGCCGAAGCGTCGACAGGACGCGTTGCTCGATCGCGTAGTAGTCGTAGCGCACTCGCTCCACCGCTCGGCCGATCGCGGGATCGATTGTCTTGCTCGCCTCTTCGATCGCCCGCAGCGCCTCCGGAATTCGCCGCGAGTTCGCCGCGACGACCGCGTGTAGATCGGCCCGGCTCGACTCGGTCGCCGTCGTGATCTGCGTGCCGACGTCGTTCGCGATGTCGCGATGAAGCACGGCCTCGCCTATGACGCTCGCGAGCGCCGTCTGCAGCGCGTGACGAATACCCTTGATCGCCTCAACAGTCGCCTCGTCGTCGCGGACGAAGCGTGAGAAGTCCTCCACCACGCGCAAACCCTCGCGGGCGCGGTTGTAGTTGGCGTCGATGAGTCGCAGGACGTCGGGGTGCACTGGGGATGGCAGAATAGCCGTTCGCACACGGCAGCGGGACACCCATCAGACACGCCAGCCGCCGAAAAGTAGCACCGGCACCAGTTCACGTCCGACAATCCAGCGGTTCTCAGTCGTCTGTCCACAGGTGCCCAGCCGCGGGCTTGGGTGGCTCGGTGGAGACGAGGTCGAGCGGGCGGACGGGCGACGGAATCACGCCGCACTCGGCCGCGAGCTGATGGAACGTGCGAATCGCTTCGAGCTGGCGCTCGCCGATCTCGTACTTCAGGAACACTGTCAGATACTGCAGCGCCACGCCGGCCGGCCAGCCGCGGGGGACGCCGTGCTTGTCGACGATCTGACGGGCGTTCGCCAGGCCCTTCTCACGCGCGGCGACAAGCTTCTGCGGCAGGTCGCCGAGCGGCACGCCGGGTTTGGCGCACCATACCGCGAAAACGAACGGCAGCCCGGTCAGCTTCTTCCACGCTGCGCCAAGGTCGACCTGATGCGTGAAGCCGACCGGCTCCTCGCAGATGACCTTGTCGCCGATGAGGAGTTGAGCCTCGCCGCCGCGGGCTTTGGCGAGGTCGATGAATTCCGGATCGGTGCCGTACTGCTTGCGGAACAGGATGCGGGCGAGCGCAACCGACGTGTGCGAATCAGGATCGGTGGCGACCACGCGGACCTTGTCGAGCGGCTCGTGCGAGAAGACGCGGACGGTCAGCGTCGGCCCGTCGCAACCGATGCCGCCGGACGGGATGACCCGGAGGTGCTCGCTCGCCCGCTGGTAGTCGATGACGGGCAGCAGCGCGACGTCGGCCCGGCCCGATTCAAGCTCGCCGAGCAGCTTCGACGGGACGAAGAACGACAGCTTCAGCGACGGATCGGCCTCCAGCCCGGCGATCAGCGGGCGCGTGTTGAGGAACCCGACACAGGCAAGACGAAGGGGTGCGGTGGCCACTCCGCGATTGTGACGAGCGAGGAGGGAAATGCCCAATTTCACGAGAATCGAAGTTCGAAGCCGCAATCGCGAGAGGGGCGCGTTCCGTTCGGACTCGTGTTTGCCTTGCATTCCTCGGCCTGTTGGCTACATTGCATGGCTCGCGTTTCCCAAGGGTGGGCGACGCGCGAACTGACGGCGAGCCGTCAGGAACCAGAAGGAAACCCCCGAATCATGTCCGAAGCAGCCGCCCCCGCCGCCGTCGATCCCAAGGCCGCCGCAGCAGCTCCCTCGATGGAGAAGCCGCAGAAGCGTCAGCCGGTCACGAAGATCAGCGCCTCCGGCAAGCCCTACATCGACTACAAGGAAAACGAGTCGCTCCGCCGAATGACGGCCCAGAACGGCAAGATCCTCGGCCGCCGCCGCACCCAGGCCAGCGCCCTCGAGCAGCGCATGCTGGCCGACGCGATCAAGCGCGCCCGCTACATGGCCCTCCTGCCGTACGTGAACGCGGCTCCGTGAGCGGACGCTTATGAGCATCCTGAACAACAAGCGAGGCTGCGGAACCACACGTTCCGCAGCCTCGCTCATTTCTGCGCTGGTTTCAGTCGAAGGCGAGAGCACGAATCAACACGAATCACACGAATTCTCACGAAGGAAGAAGATGCGACAACCTCAGCCGAATTTCAGCAAGAGACCAAGCTGAACCCGACTGCAGACGTCATGAAGCGATTGTTTCGTGCTGATTCGTGTCGATTCGTGTTCGAGCCTTCTTGTAGACACCCAGAGAACCGCGCAGCGAAAAGCCCTGCACGCCGCGGGCGCGCAGGGCTTCGTGTTTCAGTTCAATGGCTCGCTTAGACGCCAACGATCGCTCAGGCGGCCGTCGCGGCGGGCTTGTAGTTCCGCTTGATCGGCTTCACGATCAGGCCCGACTTGATCGCCTTCGTCGAGACCTTGATGCGGACGATCTGGCCGTCGATGACCGCGCGGACCTTCTGGATGTTCGGCTTGAACGTGCGGGCCGTGATGCCCGTGACCTTCGTGCCGACGCCGCCCAGGTACTTGGCCTTGCCGCGGGTGGTGATCTGGTTGCCGATCGTGGTCTTCTTGCCGGTGAAATGACAGACGCGTGGCATGGCGAAATCTCTTTCCGTAAAAAGCGAGCCGAGCAGTGTAGCAGAACTCCGTCTGCCCTGCAACGCCCAAGTGAATCGCGTCACGCCGAGTCCAAATCACCCCGTCCGCCCTTGACTTCAAGCGGCCGAGCCTCAGAATATTCCGTCCCGACTGACGCACCCTTAGCTCAATTGGATAGAGCATCGGTCTACGGAACCGAAGGTTGGTGGTTCGAGCCCACCAGGGTGTATTGCAGAAAACCAGCTGAAAAACCTTACTTTTGGGCTAGTCGTACACGGGGACCTGTACCACGATCTGTACACGGATACACGAGATAAACCGCATGTCGGCGCTCGTGTGTCTCGAATACTCAGATCATGAAGCCCATGACCCTGAAGCTGAGCCGGCATAAGTCTGGGCGGTTCGTCAAGACGATCAACAACACGTCGGTCTATTGTGGATCGAACGATTGCTCAATTGAATAGGCTCAGGCTGAGCTGGTCGAGTACATCGCCAGTCGTAATCGGAGCCCCGCCCGGGCCGATCCAGCCACGACCGTTGCCGAGATCTGCGACGAGTACCACTTCTACTGCCAACAGCGGATCAAGAAGGGGCAGCTCCACCACAAGACGTTCCGACGCCGCCGTGTCGACACTCGTCAAGACGGTCGGGATGGAGACCAAGGCGGGCGATCTGACCCCTAGATTGTTCGGGGAGGTCAGGGCGGCGATGGGGTACTTGGGTCCGTACGCCCTCAACCGCCGCCTCGTCGCCATCCGATCCGTCTTCAACTGGGCCAAGGGAGAGAAGTGGATCGCGGAGATCCCGGAGTACGGGGGACAGTTCGAACTCGCCACGAAGGCGGATATCCGATAGGCGATCATCGAGAAGACCGCCCGTACCGGGCACCGCATCACGGACGAGGAGCTCATCCAATTCTCACTGGACGAACTCGGCCGGAACCCGGCGGAGTTCGAAGTGTTCCGTATACACGTCGAACATCCGGTGTTGCACTCGCTGATCCGCCTCGCATTTCAGAGTCATTGATCCGACGAAGCGACCACACGTCACCATGGCGATCCCAAACACGGCTTTGACTGCTATCACCGCATAAACGCAGTTGTCCGTGTCAGCATTTCAGTGTCGAGCCCGTCAGCGAGACGGCGGGAAGCGCATGGGATCTTCTTCCCAAGCGAGCGAAGGCAGCTACCAAGCGAACTCATCGTCGCTTCGAAGACTTGTAGACCGTCGCCTTGGAGGCCATGAAAGTTGTCAGGGAGGCTGGCGGGAAGGAACGGACGGCATGGGAGATCAACGCGGACCTGCCCGGTCTCGATGGCGTCTAGTCAGTCCTCAAGTTGTGGAGGATTATCCGTCGGAGATCGGGCTCATCAACGAGTGTGCTTGAATGAAGCCCAAGCTACGGACTCCGAGAAATCCGAGATTGCACGCCTTATCGAGTGGGATACGCGTTCAACAGGCGACTCATCGCCATTCGCATGGCATTCAACCGGGCAGATAGCGACCGTTGCGCCGCCGTCCTTCACTCGGTCGTTCGTATCGGCACGCTGGTGTGAGCAGTTCCACCAGCAGCGCGATGACGTCCACAATGAAGCCGCAGATCTGCTGCAGGCGCGACTAACCCGCGTCGCGATCAACTGCAGGGCGAACCGAAACAACGAAGCTCCTTGACGACATTTCCAGTCTGGCCGTGGCAACGCGGCGAAGGCTCCGGCGGCGCGTGTCGACACTGCGCGATGAGCCCCCGATCAATGCTCCGATCGGCTGGCTCGCCCTGAACGCGACCTGTTGCAGGCTCGTCACTCGCCCACGATGTTCGGTGTTGGCGTTCTGCTAGATGATGGTTCCGAGTCGGATCATGCTGCCGACAAATCCGATGACGAACGTCGCCGACCACACAGTGGGAAGTCCCGCTGCAACAGTGCCGTCCACAGTGGCGGGCGGGCTTCGGGCAGCGACCCGGCGTTCGATCTGATGAAGCTCGATTCTATGCATGGTGCCGCACTGTGCTCCCCGTTTCACGGACCCGGCCACGTGTATCGATAGTACACTGCTACATTGAAGTGCAATCGGATCGAGTCGATTCCAACTCGCTGGGTCAGTTGAAAGCTCGAGCATGAATCCTATCATCCCTACATCGGCAATATGCGCTCCGCGACCGTCCTGTTCATCCTGCTTGGCCATCTGCTGACAATCGCCGCCGGGCGTTGCCAGACGATCTGGCATGAGGAGTTGGACGGAAATTCGTTCGACACCGCGATCGCCCAAGCAAGCCACGACCGCGATCACCCTCGACATGAGGCGGTCTTCTTCGGCTTTGGGGCTGATCACGATCATCCGGAAGAGACGCCCGATCACTCCCACATGCCCGTCCCACCCGCCGCTCTAAAGGCGACGCGGGTCCAGATCGTCCTGCCAGAGTTGATCTCGCCGTTCGCTTACGTCGAGCTCTGTCGAATCCTGCAGCCGCTCCACGCACCAACGCGCCATCAGTTCGCATATGCTCCGTCGGTCCATCCTCCTTGCGTGATCCCACTTTCTGGATCGACCACGCACCTGCTGTTCTAGGCTCCCACGCCCTCCGTCCGGATGACTCGATCCGGCACCCGAGTCGCACACCTGTGCGCCGACGGTCTGTCTCGTACACCCTTCGTTAAACACATGACCGCTCGATGGGCCTTCGCTCATCAAGGAGTCCGTCGTGGGCACACGTTTTCTGGTCGGCGCACTTGCGTGCGTCGCTGCAGTCGGCGCATCCGGCTGTCAAAGCTACAAGGCAGCTCCATTCGATTCGGCGGAGTTCGCCCGGGCATGGCGCGCTCGTGCCGATACGTCGCCCGCAAGAACGCAACCGGTCGGTGCCGTGCGGTCGATCAGCAGCGCTGATGGCGAGGCCCATGCGCTAGTCTTCAACCCGTCGCTACGACTGGCACGACAGCGGGCTGGCATATTCCACGCCCGCCTTCAGCACGCCGGCCGATGGGAGGACCCGTCGCTCGGCATCAGCATCGAGCGCGTGGTCAGCGGCGCTGCTGACCCCTGGGTAGTCGGCGGCTCGGTCAATCTCACGCTTCCCATCTCCGGCAGGCTGGAGACAGAGAAATCACGCGCCGCTGCTGCCCACCACGCGGAGTTGATCCGCATCGCCGGCGAAGAGTCCGCGGTCCGACATCGCGTACGCGCGACGTGGGTCGAGTGGGCAATCCAATCCGACAAGCTCTCGCTGCTGAACGACCTGATCGATCGACTCGATGCGATCAACCGGATCACCGCTCGGCTCGCGGAGACGGGCGCATTGACTCGCATCGAAGCTCGCGTCTTTCAGGTGGAGCACGCGACCCGGCGGGCAGAACGGATCGCGGTTAAGTTTCGGCTCGCTGAAATTCGACTGGAACTCCTTGCGCTGCTCGGCTTCACGCCCGACGCCCCCGTCCAGTTCCTGGCGACGGACTATCCCCGCCGATCGCCTCATCAGATCGCGGCGTTTTCGGCCGATGCGACCTACCCGGTTCGCGTCGCAAGCGCCGAGTACGAGACGGCGGAACGGGCGTTGAAGCGGGAGATTCAAGCTCAGTATCCCGACCTCCAAATCGGGCCGGGCTTCGGCACCGACCAAGGTGACGAGCGTGCATTGCTCGGCCTGTCGCTTCCTTTGCCACTCTGGAACCGAAACCAAGCGGCAATCGCAACAGCCCAGGCGGAACGTGAGTTGGCGCGGACTCAGCTAGAAGTCGCCATCGAGCATACGACCGCAGCGCACGCGGCCGCAACGCTCCAGCACGAGGCCGCCGCCGAACGACGGCTGCTCCACGAATCGACAATCGTTCCGGCCGCGGAAGAACAGGCCAACGACGCACAGCGGCTCGCCGAACTAGGGGAGGTCAACACGGTCCTGCTGCTGGACGCGTTCGTCCGGCGGTACGAAGCCCGTCTTGCTCTCCTGGACGCACAGCTCGCCGAGGCGACTGCTGCGATTCGTCTTTCCGAACTATCCGGTGAACCCTCCACGACCCAGCCGGCCCAATCGGCCAAGGGTGTCCAATGAAAAAAACACGCCTTCTGCTCTGCGCATGCACGTCGCTTGCCTTCACATTCGGCTGTGACCGCTCATCTACATCACCTGCGCCATCCGGGCATGCTCCATCCGCCGCCGCCGCCGCGCCAACCAACCGTGTCGACGTTCCGGCAAACGTCCGGCAGAACCTCGGCATCACCTTCGCCAAGGTCGAGAGCCGTGCCGTGACGCGGACGCTGCGCCTACCGGGCGCGTTCGAGCTGCTGCCGACGGCGAGTCGCGAGTACCGCGCCGTTGCTGCTGGTAACGTCGAACTTCTCGCGCGCCAGTACGACCGAGTCGAGCCGGGCCAAATCGTCGCCCGGATCGAATCCCCACGCCTGCGCGAGCTTCAGCAGCAACTCGCCGATGCGGCGGCCAGCGTGACCCTCGCCCAAGCAGCCGTCGACAGCATCCCGCCGTTCTTCGACGCACACGAGAAGCATCACGTCGAGATCGAGAAGACCGTCGAACTCTGGAGCCAGCGCGTTCGGCAGCTCGAAGGGGTGCGCAGCGCCGGCGGCGGTCAGGCCGGCGAACTTGCCGCAGCGAACGCCGCGCTCGCCAGCGCCCGAGCCGACTTCGCGGAGACGCTGGAGAAGGAAGCGGAGCTCAACGCGCGCAAGATCGAAAACGAGGCACAACTCGTCGCCGCACGTCAGAAGTTCGAACTCCTGCTCGCAACCATGGCGTCGCTGACCGGCCATTCCGTCGAGACCCTTTCCGCGCAGCCAGACAAGGGCCGCCCGCTTTGGCAGACGCTTTCCGCCATAGAGGTTCGCGCTGCAGCCGGCGGGGTCATCAGCGAGTTCGGCGTTAAGAACGGAAGCTATGCCGAGTCGTCCGCCCACCTGATGACGGTGATCGCTCCAAACCAGGTTCGCTTCCGAGCACGGGGCTTCCAGAGTGATCTCGGCCGACTCAAGGCGGGCCTTCCCGCCCGAATCGTCCCACCTGCCGGGACCGACATCAGTGACCCCACGGTCATGACGGGCTTGCTGGCGTTGGCTCCTCAGGCTGCTGCAGACGCGCGGACGATCGACCTTATCGTCACGCCCGACAAGCGCTCGGACTGGGCGATCGATGGCGTTGCGGGTTTCGTCGAGATCACGTTGGCCGGGGGCGGCACGAATGAACTTGCGATCCCGATGGCCTGCGTGGTGCGTGACGGACTCACGCCGATCCTGTTCCGACGCGACCCGCGCGACCCTGACAAAGTGATCCGCCTCGAAGCCGACGTCGGCGCAAACGACGGACGTTGGGTCGTCATCAACAGCGGCGTCACCGAGGGCAACGAGATCGTTCAGGACGGTGCCTACCAACTTCTCGTCGCCACCAGCGGCTCCATCCAAAAGGGCGGGCACTTTCACCCGGACGGCACCTTCCATGAAGGGGAGGACTGATCCGTCATGCTAAAGCATCTCATCGCGTTTTCGCTCCGGCAGTCTGGATTCGTGATCCTGATTGCGGTCGCGCTCCTCGTCTACACGCTCGCCCGGCTCACCAAGATGCCGGTCGACGTCTTTCCCGAACTCAACGCGCCAACTGTTACGATTCTCAGTGAGTCCGGCGGTCTCGCTGCCGACGAGGTTGAGCAGTACGTCAGCTTTCCGATCGAGTCGGCTGTGAACGGTCTGCCGGGCATTCGACGCGTGCGCAGCGCCAGTGCTATCTCGCTCTCGCTCGTGTGGGTCGAGTTCGACTGGGGAACGGACATCTACCGTGCCCGGCAACTCGTCAATGAGCGTCTCGCCGCCGTCCGAGATTCGCTGCCCGCCAACGCGCACGCGGATATCACGCCCGTCAGCAGCATCACCGGCGAGATCATGCTTCTGGCGCTCTCCTCACCCGATCGCTCGGTGAGCGACCTCGACCTCCGCGCCTACGCGGAGTTCGACCTTCGCAACAAGCTGCTCGCCGTCCCTGGCATCTCGCAGGTCTCCGCGATCGGCGGCGAGCTGCCCGAGTACCAGATCAACGTGAAGCAGGACCGACTCGCGCTGTACGGACTGACAATCCAAGACGTCGTCGAAGCGGCGCGCAAGTCGCACAGTACCGCTAGTGCAGGCTATCTGCCCGAGGTCGACCGACAGGAGCTGCCGATCCGTCAGGCCGCTCGCGTGCAGTCGGTGCAGGACATCCGGGGCACGATCGTCACCTATCGCCACGGCACCCCCATCACGCTTGGCGAGGTTGCGGACGTCCAGCTCGGCGCGGCTCCCAAGCGCGGAACGGCGGCGGCGCAAGGCGTACCGTCCGTCGTCCTCACCATCCAGAAGTCGCCTGGCACGAACACGCTTACGCTTACGCGGTCAATCGACGACACGCTCGATACCGTCGAGAAAGGCCTTCCCAAAGGCATCGTCATCAACCGCGATGTCTTCCGACAATCGAACTTCATCGACCGTTCGATCAACAACGTCATCGTCGTGCTGCGCGACGCGACGATCATCGTCGGTTTCGTGCTGATCCTCTTCCTGCTGAACGTCCGCACGACTCTCATCACACTTACCGCACTTCCGCTTTCGCTCTCCGTCGCTTTGCTGACGCTCGACTTCTTCGGCTTGACGCTCAATGTCATGACGCTGGGCGGGCTTGCCGTGGCGATCGGCGAACTGGTCGACGATGCGATCATCGATGTCGAGAACGTCTTCCGGCGACTCCAGGAAAACAACGCGCTGCCATCCGATCAGCAGAAGGGATTCGTCCAAGTCATCTTCGATGCCAGCAACGAGATCCGCTCGTCGGTCGTATTCGCGACAATCCTGATTTGCGTCGTCTTCCTTCCGCTGATGTTCCTCGAAGGCCTGGAGGGCAGATTCTTCAAGCCGCTCGCGCTCACCTACATCATTTCGATCATGGCGTCGCTCGTGGTCGCGCTGACCGTCACACCGGCGATGTGCAAGCTCATCCTGCGTCGTAAGCCGAGTACCAAAGCCAGCGCCCATTCGCATGCCGACGGGTTCCTCGTTCGCTTGCTCAAGCGCTGGTATGAGCCGGCGCTGAGGTGGTCTGTCTCCCACCGTGCCCTCGTGCTCGGTTCGGCCGCCGTCGTCACGGGTGCCAGCCTGCTGCTCGCGCGCATGTATGGCACCTCGTTCCTGCCCGAGTTCAACGAAGGCTCGCTGACGGTGTTCCTGTCGACGCCACCCGGCACGTCGCTGGCAGAGAGCAACCGCGTTACGGCCGCGGCCGAGCAGAACCTGATCAAGGTGGAAGGCGTGCTGAGCGTGACCCGCCGCACGGGTCGCGCCGAGCGCGACGAACACGCCGAGCCGGTCAGCAACAGCGAGCTCGATATCACGCTCAAGCCGGGTGCGGATATGCGTGCAGTCCGAGCCGGTGTCGCCACCGTCACCAAGGCGGTGCCGGGATTGACCGTGCAGATCGGTCAGCCCATCGAACACCGCCTGTCGCACATCCTCTCGGGCACGCCCGCAGCGATCGCGATCAACGTGTTCGGCGAGGATCTGTCAGTCCTGCGCCGAATCGCCAAGGAGATCGAGTCGGAACTGACGGCTCTCCCTGGTGCGCGCGACGTGACCGCAAACCGCGAGATCATGATCAACTCGCTGCCGATCCGGTATCGGCAGCAGGACCTCGCCGCCGCCGGCCTGACGCCGGCCGACGCGGCCGAGCAGGTGCAGGTGGCGCTCTACGGCGAAACAGTCGCCGAGGTGAACCAAGGCGTTCGCCGCTTCGACATCGTGGTGCGGCTCGACGCCTCGGAGCGCGAGCGGATCGAGCAGCTCCGCGATCTGCTCCTGCGAGGACAAGGAGGCGCGATCGTGCGGCTCGCTCAGGTCGCCGACATCGGCCCTGAGCAGACGAGCAACATCATCGCCCGCGAGAACGCCCAGCGAAAAGCGACCATCAGCTGCAACGTCGCCGACGGGTACAACCTCGGTGACCTGGTCGCACAGGTGAAGGCACGCGTCGAGCCAATCGTCGCCCGCTCCGGATACACCGTCGACTTCGGCGGCCAGTTCGAAGCGCAGCAGTCGGCGTCGCGAACCATCGTTTGGGCGGGTGCCGGCGTACTGGTGGTCATGGTTATGCTACTGCAGCTCTCGACCGGCTCGCTCCGCGTCGCGTTGCTTGTCATGCTCAACTTGCCGCTGGCGCTCATCGGCGGCGTCGTGGCGATCTTCATCACCGAGTCAGCGTCGTTGTGGGGCAACGCCCTGGCGCTATTCGGCATCGGCGCGCGGCCTTACGTGCCGCCGGTGATCTCGATCGCCAGCTTGGTCGGCTTCATCACGCTCTTCGGTATCGCCGTACGCAACGGCATCCTGCTCGTGAACCACTATCGGCACCTTCAGGAGAAGGAGAACGTGCCGTTTGCGGAATCGATCATCCAAGGATCGGTCGAGCGACTCGTGCCAATCCTGATGACCGCGATCAGCGCGATGCTCGGCCTGCTCCCGCTGGCGTTGGCCTTGGGTAAGCCGGGCAGCGAGCTCCTCGCTCCGCTCGCCGTCGTCGTGCTCGGCGGATTGATCAGCTCGACGTTGCTCAACCTGTTCATCGTTCCTGCAGGATACTCACTCCTGTCCGGCCGCGCCTATCGCCGCGCGAGCGAGCCGTCCGCGGAGGAGATCGTCGTTTCGCCAGTGATCTAGTTCATTTTTCAAGGCGGAGGCTTTATGCGAATCGGAACTCGCGTCGCGTTGTTCGCGGCTTCCATGACGGTCGACGTCTCCAACATGACCACGTACCCCGTCGACGAACTCTGGGAGCAGTCCAAAGCGTACGGTTTCGTTCCGCACGGTCTCTACCTCATGCCGACGCAGCCGCTGGTCAGCGAGGAGCGGTACGTCTAAAAAGCGCTACTCAAACCCAACTCGTGAACCTCAAGAAAGGATGCATATGCACGTTCGAATGCTTTCACTCTTGTCAGTCATCTCTCTACTGTCGGCCGGCGTCATCGGATGCGATGACCATGGCCACGACCACCCAACCGCCGCGGCTGCTAAGAGTGAAGATCATCCCCACGGACCCAACGGCGAGCATGCGCCGGCGACGGCACCGACCGCGGGCCATGGTGGTCCGGTGATCCCCTTGGGGACCGGAAATGCCGGCCCCTTCACCCTTGTTGCCACGCGCGACCAAGGTGCGATCGTCGCAGGCAAGGACGCGCCGATCGACGTCACGGTGACGTCCACCACCGGCAAGGCGGCCGCGGTTCGATTCTGGATCGGTACCGAGGACGCAAAGGGCTCGGTCAAGGCCAAGGCTGCCATCGAGAACCTGGCGGAGCCGAACCGCTGGCATGCCCACGCCGAGATTCCTGATCCGCTCCCCGTGGACTCGAAGCTCTGGGTCGAAGTGGAGGCTGATGGCGGCGTGAAAACCGTCGAAAGCTTCGACTTGAAGAAGTGAGTTGTCCCCGTGCCGGGGGTGCGGTGAGCACCTCCGGTGCCAACCTGCTCTGCGCTGCCAGTTCAGGAGACACCATGTTGAGCCGACAGCGGTCATACGTGTTAGGTGTGAACGCGTTCCTCGCTTCGGGCTGCATCGTCCATCGCGACGATCTCGTCCAAAACGGATTGGCCGAGTCGAGACGGTCGACTCCGCGGGAGGAACGACCTGTCGACTTCAGCAACCACGAAGGAGAACGACGGACAGCTCGTCGCCGGAAAGGTTCACGATTCTCTACCACTTGGCTCGATTCAGTCCTGAGAGGCTGCGTGACTGAACTTGATTCCTTTACTCGATTCGTGCGTCGGCGATTGCCACCGATGGATCGGTGAACATCGCCTAAACCTGCGACGCACATCTTGCCATCACGACCGCGACGCGAAGACGTTTCTCCGGTGAGGCCAGAGGCGCAACTCGAAGCTGAACACCAGCTCATTCGGCATGGATGACATTCGACTTTGCGCCGGCCCCTTCGAACTTCAGCTCAACTACCTCGTCAAACGCCTGTGTGGTGTCTTCCCGCGCGTCGATCTCGTCTACCAACCTCGCGGGTACGCTTTCCGACTTCACCCTTTAAGGGAGTACCGCCGAGAAGAGTGGAGCACTGAGCTGTGTGCGTCTTTCGAGATTGCAGACGGCTGTCGCGCCCACCCGAATCGCACGGCCGCGCCCACCCCCGATCACGGGAGCCCCTCGGCGGTGAGTCAGTGGCTCTCGACGGAGGGTACACAGGGCAGCTCGTGTCGCGACACAGGTTGCCGTCGTTTTGCTTGGACTGTGCATCCAAAGGTTGGTGGTTCGAGCCCACCAGGATGTATTGACGATTTACGTGCCGATGGATAGCCACTTGAAGCGACGTAGGAACTACAGGGGAAAGCATCAAACAGTTTGAACGCTGGGCGACATCATTGTCGCGCCACGCTTGGTTGCTCGGGCGAGATCGGTTCAACCATCAATTCCGAATCGCCGCGCTGGCCGTCGCACCGAAGTTTGGCGAGGCGGGCAATTGCAAGGCGACGGCGCGGCCGTCGATCGTGACGACGAGCTCGCCGTCCGTCTCGAAGGGATCGGCCGCGTAGATCTTGGTCGTGTTGTCGTGCTTCTCGACGATGAGCGCGCACGGACGCGAGACCACGATCGTCGAATCACCCGCCTTCAACTCGCCCGCGGTGTGGAACACGGCGCCGATCCATGCTCGCGCGGGCACCGCGATCGCCTGCAACTCAGTCGTGTTCACGAGAACCCGCCACGGCCGGTTCTGCGCGAGTTCGGCCGTTCGCTCGGCGGTTATGCCGGGGATGGCGGCCCAATCGAACGACACGCTTTGGTCGGTTCTGCCGTGATCGGTGTAGACGCTGAAGATCTGTCGCGCCGGCGTGCCGCGCTGTTGGACGTCCTGCACGGTTGTTGTACCGGTCTGCGGCGGGAGGTAGCCGACGTCGTCGTACCACGCCCAGTCGATGCCCGATCGAGTGGCCGTCTCGCCCCGCTTTATCGACTTCACTTCACCGCCGACGCCGTACTTCGCCGTCGCTCCGTCGGCTGAGAGCCGCTGCTCCACGCTCGTGAACGTCGGGATGCTGTCGTGCCTCACGTCGAAGCCCGCGCCGAGATGCACGATCGCGTCCTCAAGCAAGAACGTCGCGCGGCGGCCGTCGACGGAGATATCTGTCCGCTTGTGCTCGGCCGGCGTGCGATCGGGATCGACGCTTACGAACCGAGACTGCCACCACCCCATCACGCCCGTGTGCGGCGCGGCGACGCCCGCGCTGAACGGCGTGTCGCCGAACACCGCGCGCACCGCGTAGCCCGACGCATCGCGATTCCAGCACGACGCGAGCGCTGCGCCGTCCACGTGCCGCGTCGTCTGGCCGGGCAGGCGGGCGTAGTCCATCGCGGAGAAGACGTCGTTGCCCACCTGCTGGAACTCGCGTGTGTCGCGCCGCAGCAGACACGTGCCGAGCGGGAGCAGCACGCTCTCCAGCGCCCGGCGGTCTTCCTTCTGCGCGAACGTCTCCGAGCCCTTCGTCCGCTGCGAGATGGCGCGCACGCTCGCCATCCAGCGCGGGTAGTGCTTGGTCATGAAGTCGATCGTGTAGTAGTGCTTCACCGATCGATCCGCGAACGGCCAATCCGTCACGCCCGGCTCCCACGCGAGCACAGCGGCGATCTCCGCCTCGCGGTGGCCGCGCCCCTTGAACGCTTCGAGCCACTCACGCAGCTTCGCGTTCCCATTGCGCCGGCCGTTGAGCCAGCGGAGCGGATTCGACAGCACCGGGTCGATCGCGCCCTGGTAGCAGTACGTCACGCTGTCGAGCAGCACGTCGATCCAAAATGCGTTCAGTTCGTCCGGCATCTGCCAGCGCGGGATGCCGTTCAGCATGTCGCGATAGGCGACGACGTCGTTCAGGTACCATTCGCCGTACGAGCCCATGCACGGCACGTCGTGCTCGCCGAGCATGCCGTCGACGGTGAGCCGCTCGCACTGCCCTTTCGGCCCCTTCGGCGAAACGATCTTTTGCGATCGCCACAGGTGCCCGAGGTAGCCATCGATGCCGCGGATGCGCCGATCCTGATCGGAGTTGACGATGTACGGCACGAGTTCGCCGCGCGTGCACCAAAGAACGTTTGCGCCGCCCTCCCAATACTGATTCACGTGCTTGAACTGCTCGGCCGGGTCGTCGTTCGGCGCGAAGATGAGCGACGCGGAGCGTTCGAGGATGGCGTTCGCCCAGCGTTCGACGTCGGCCTGCTTGAACAGGTCCGGCGCCGACCGCGCGAAGAGGCAGCACCGGCCGATGCGGTTGTTCTCGAGCAGGTCGGCGTACGGATGGCCGAAGCCCCAGCGGTCGGCCTTGTCGTATGGGGCGGCGAGGTAGACCTCGAGTGCCTTGGCGGCGCGCTGGACGAGGTCGCGGTCGCCCGTCGCGGTCGTGCCGGCGAGACGCCACGCGGTGAACAGGTCGGCCACGCGGAGGAGGTGCTCGCCCCACCCCTGCCCGCCGTCGCGGCCGGTGATGATCGGGCCGTACGTGAGGTCGTCGAAACGCCCGTCGGCGTTGAGCGACGTGCGCGCGTTCGCGACGACCGCGTCGAGCCGGGCGATCTCCTTCGCGTCGCCCTCCTCCAAGTAGTAGTGCGCCCAGCGGCGCTCGAGTTCGTCGGCCTGCGCGATCACGTCGGCAGCCGGTGCGGCAAACGCGGACGAATTGATCGCTGCAGAGATCGCAACCGCAGTCATCAGGAGCCACCTTAGCATCACCTCTGTACTCCTCTTTGCCGGCGTGACTTTGAGTTCTCGATTTTCAGGGCAACGGATCGATTCGCGTAACGACAGACGATTTCGTGGCACGGCCGTCTCGGCCGTGTCTTCACGGGCGGGACGCCCGTGCCACGCAGACTTCACGCGCCCTGGTGTCTGTCCGTTGAGCCAATCGCTCCGCATCAGTGTCACGCGAAGCATCCCACGACACGAGCAGCGGCGTCCGGCGACGTCTGTGAATCACACGTCGTTTCCTACGCATCTGCTAGACACTGAAACTCGCTGCGTTGCCGTGCCCTTACGATCCTCGACATGACCGCACCCGACCTCAGCTCCGACGCCCTCGCGCGATCCATCGTCAGCCTCGGCGACGCGTCGCGACTTCATCGCGTGCTCGACAAGGCCCGGCGCGGCGAGCCGATCGTCGTCGGCTTCATCGGCGGGTCGATCACGCAGGGCGCGTGTGCGTCGACGCCTGCCGATCAGTACTGCAACCGCGTCGTCGAGATGCTGCGTGAACGGCTCACGCCGGCGTCGATCACGCTCGTCAACGCGGGTCGTGGCGCAACGGGAAGCAACTACGGCTCGCTCCGCGCGCAGCGCGACCTGCTGATCCAGTCGCCCGACCTCGTGGTGCTGGAGTTCGCTGTCAACGACGGTGTAGACGCCATCTTCGGCGAAACCTTCGAAGGGCTGCTGCGGCAAGTGCTCGCGTCGCCCGCGCAGCCCGCGGCATTGATGCTCTTCATGATGCACCGCGGCGGGCGCAACGCGCAGGATCGGCTCGGCGCGGTGGGCCGACACTACGGCGTGCCGATGACGAGCTACCGCGACGCACTGTGGCCCGAGATCGAGGCGGGCCGACTCACGTGGGAAGACATCAGCCCAGATGAAGTGCACCCCAACGATCTCGGCCACGCGATCGCGGCGCGGTGCGTTGTCGAGCTGTTCGATCGCGTCGCCGCGCAGTCACGGGCAACGTCGATCGCTCCGCTTCCTACGCCGCTGCACAGCGACGCGTTCGAGCACACGCATCTTCACGAGGCGACGTCGCTCGTGCCCGTGTCGGCGATCGACTGGACGCTCGAATCGCATGGCGACCCCTGGCCGTACTGGTCGGCGACGACGCCGGGCAGCGTGATCGAGTTCGAGGTCGAAGGGACGACGATCCTGTTGATGTACTACCGCCGCAACGCCCCACTCGGCCGAGCGATGGCATCCGTCGACGGCGGGCCTGCGGTGACGCTCGACGCGTGGTTCGAGCAGACCTGGGGCGGCTACCGCGAGACGACGATCCTCGCCCGCAACCTCGCGCCGGGCAGGCATCGCGTGACGGTGCGCGTCACCAGCGACCGCAACGCCGGCAGCACCGGCGACGAGTTCCGCATCCTCGGGCTGGGTACGGCCGGCGTGTCGCGTTGAGTGACTCTCAACTCACGTCCTGCAGGTCGTGATACGCCGCGGGGCGGGCCGTCGGGGCGATGGCGTCGGGGCGGGTCGCTTCAACGGGTGGCAGCGTTGCATCAGGACCGGCAAGGTGCTTCGCGCGGACGTCGCTCGGCGTGAGGTTGAGCCGTCGCTTGAACACCCGGCCCATTCGGTCTGCGCTGCCGAAGCCGGACTTCCGCGCGATCTCCGAGAGCTTGTCGTCCGAACTGGCAAGCAGCATTTGCGCGTGTTCGACGCGACGCCGTTCGATCTCCTCCGCCATGCTGTGGCCGACATGCTTCACGAAGAGCTCGTGCAGCTGCGTGTAGCTGAGCGGGATCTCCGACGCGACGCGCTTCGAGTCGATCCCCTCGGTGTAGTTCTCCCAGATCATGCGGAGCGCGCTGGCGACCTGATCGTGCGCGATCGCGAGGATGTTCGTGCTCTGCCTGACGACGACGCGCTTCGGCTTCACCAGCACCGCTTTCTCGGGCGGCGGATTGCCTTCCATGAGCAGTTGCAACTGCCGGGCGGCCTCGAAGCCGATCAGTTCTTCGTCGTTGTCGATGCTGCTGAGCGGGACGGGCGCGAACGGGCAACGCAGTTCGTCGTTGTCGACGCCGAGCACGGCGACCTGCTCTGGTACACGCAATCCCGCGGCGAGGGCGGCATCGATGACGTTGATCGCACGGTCGTCGTACTCGGCCGTCACGGCGACGGGCTTGGGCAGCGCGGCGAGCTGCTTGCCGAGGATCTGATCGAGGTCCTGCCGGCCGGTCCAGTTCTTCGCGGCGCGGGCGGCGGGTTCGCCGATGCGGTGCGACTTGAAGCCGCGCGCGGCGAGGAACTGTTCGAAGCCGTCGCGCCGCTGCACCTCGCCGGGGCGTTGGTCGGCTTCGTAGAAGGCGAAGTTGCGGAAGCCGCGGGTGAGGAAGTGATCGGCGGCGAGGGCGCCGACGGCGGCGCTGTCGGCGGCGACGCGGGCGACGCCGGGCGGCGTGGCGTAGCCGATGTTCACGATCGGCAGGCCGTACGACATCACGTGGCGGTCCACCTCGTCGTTCACGCCCATGACGGCGATCACGCCCGAGCCGGTCCAGTGCTCGCTGGGCATCGCGCCCTCGCGGACGTAGCCGCCGTCGATGACCCAGCCAGCGTCGTGGGCGAACCGCGTGATGCCGCGGTGGATGGCGATCGAGTACCACGTCAGCGCGAGGAGGATGCGTCGCCGACGGTTGGCGCTCTGGCGTAACGGGACGCGCGAGTGGGCCATGCCGTGAAACCTAGCGAACCCAAGGGGGAATGTCACCGCATGCACGGCGACACGATAAAAGAGAAGTCCGAAGTCCGAATGAGGTGGAAGACCACGTCACTACGGCATTCGGACTTCACACTTCGGCAATCGAATGCCCGCATCAGCGGATCACTTGTAGACCATGAGCGGCCAGTTGTAGCCGGCCTGGCCGAACAGCGACGTCTGATATGGGATCTGCTTCTTGTTGACGGACTCGACGTGGCCGTCGACGAAGGTGACGTTCACGCTGCCGGTGCGCCACGGGTCTTCGGGCTTGAAGTCTTTCCCGCCGTGGCGAGCGCCTGCGATGCGGTAGGCATTGTTGACGAGGTTGTAGCCGGAGCCGTCGACGAGGAAGAGCACTTCCGACGAGCGGCGAATCTGCGAAAGCTTCAGCAGCGGACGCCGAGCCTCGGCGGGCGTGGTGGCGAGCACGTCCGGGGCGACGGCACCGCGGCCCGGGTAGAACGTCTCGGCCTCAGACGTGCGGGCATCGGTTGCGTTCATCGCGTACGAACAGTCGACCCACTGGCGAACCGCGCCGAATGGCGGCTGAAGCCACTGATAGCGCTGCATGCCGTCGTTGCCGACGATGTTGGGGAAGCCGAGCTGCCCCGAGGGCGGCCAGACGTTCTGGGCGACCTGTGGCGTGTTCGGGCAGACGAACGCGCCGCTCATGTTCCAGCCATCCGACGACGAGCGGATCGGGTAGCCATCCTTGATGATGTTCGACCGCACGAGCAGCAGCGGCCAATAGACGGCCTGGCTGCTCGGGTTCTCGAGCGCGTACACCGGGATGAGCGTGTCCTTGTTGGCGTTGGCATACATGCGGATCGCCAGGCCGAGTTGCCGCATGTTCGACTTGCACTTGAGCGAAACGGATTGCTCGCGAGCCCTGCCGAGCGTCGGGAGCAGGATCGAGATCAGCAGCGCGATGATGCCGATGACGACGAGCAGTTCGACGAGTGTGAAGCCGACGACGCGGCGCGCGAGGTCCTTGCGCGACATTCCGTTGTTGCAAGTCGGCTGAAGATCGGATTGAGCGAGTTGCCGCATGTGCGTCCTCCGCGTGGTACATCTGGGCTGGTTGCCGGTGGCGAGCGTGTCGTGCTCCGCGTTCACGACGTGACGATCGAACTGCCGCTCTGCTCAAACCGGGCAAACCAGATTGCTGACAAGACCTATCCTGACCGACATGCCGTAGATTGAAACGTAAGTTTGAACAATGAACACGCGTTTTCTTACGGTTATGCCACTGGCCAGACCTTTCGAACCGCGTTGATTCATTGCGGGGAGGGTCGGCCGTAAGAATCGACGGGCGGATTCACATAAAATCCGTGGATTTAAACTGGCGTCGGGGGAGACTTCGATTGTCGACCGTATCGCTGCGCCCGGCATGGCGGTGCCGGGCCGAGGTCGACGGAAGAGATGCCCAGTCCACGCAGTTTGACTGAGCGCAGGCGTAACTCAGCACGATTGCGCTGAGTTAGCCGCGAACCGTTGCACTCCGTTCGGCATACTTCCTGTTCTCTCTCGCCAGTCTGTTCTCTAAGCGGAGAAAGTGCCCCATGTCGAGCCGTGGTCTTGCTCATCGTCGCGCGTATGTGCGCGGTTGTCGGTCCCTGTCGTTCGTCCTGAGCGCTTGTGCGGGCGTCTCGCTGCTTGCCGGTTCGGCAACAGCACAGTCGATTTACAGCGGCCCTCCGACGGCGACCACGGCAGGCTTCCCCGCTGACTCCAACAAGTGGGGCAACGCCTCCAACTGGTCGACCGCGAGCGTCCCCAACGCCACCGACGCCACCGTCGAGTTCCTGTACGGCCAGCTCACGCAGGTCGAGATCGACGGCAACTACACCGTCGGCACGATCAACTTCACCAGCGACGTGACCGCGGGCGTGGCGCTCGAACTGCTCACGAAGCCGACGTCGTTCGATCCCACCAAGGGGCTCACGCTGTCCACCTCGTCGGGTCAGCCCGTCATCAACGTCCAGTACGGGCCGTCCAGTTTCTTCTGGTACAACACGCTTTCCGGCACGCAGGGCTTCGAGAAGAAGGGGCTCGGGCGGTTCACCTTCCGCTTCAACACCACCGCGCAGCCCTTCACGGGCGACGTCCGCATCAGCAACGGCACCGTCGGCATCAACCAGGACAGCAGCCTCGGTAACGCCGCGAACCAGGTCTACCTCGGCGCCGTTGAAGCCGGCGCGACGATCTCCAAGCTCTTCGTCGAACCCGGTTCCAACACCGGCACGATCAACTCCGCCCGCACGATCAACCTGATCGGCCCGGGTGCGCAGATCGGCGTCAACCCGGCCGCGGTCACGTTCAACCACACGGGCACCATCACCGAGTCGGGCGGAAGCTTCGGCTTCACCAAGACGGACGGCGGCGTCCTCATCCTCGCCGGCACGTCGAACTACACCGGCACGACCACCATCGCCGGCGGCACGCTGATCCCGATCGGCGCGGCAAACCTGCCGGGCTTCGCGACGCCTGGCAAGGTCAACATCACCGGCGGCACGCTCCTCTTCCGCACGGGCGGCGCCACCGAGTGGTCGCTCGCCAACGTCAGCTCGGCCATCGCGAGCACGACTGGCACCGGCGGCACGATCGGCATCGACACCACCAACGCGACCGGCGACACCACCATCGTCGGTGCGACCGCCGGCCAGGGGTTCGGCCTGAACAAGATCGGCGCGAACAAGCTCATCATCACCGGCGCGAACAACTACACCGGCACGACCACCCTCACCGGCGGCACGCTGCAGTTCGCCTCCGGCGCATCGGTCGCCCCGGCATCGCAACTCACCATCGCCGCGACGTCGGGCACCCCGCTGCTCGACCTCGGCGGGAACAGCATGACGTTCGCCACGCTGAACGAGTCCGCCTCGGTGGTCAACAAGATCACCAACGGCAGCCTGTCGCTCAACGGTAACTTCCAGCTAGACCTCATCGTCAACGGCGGCCAAGGCGTCGACCTCTCCGGGCTGACCAACTTCACGTTCACCCGAGCCGACCGCGGCGTGCGGTTCTTCCCCAACACGATCAACAACACCGGGACGACCCCGGGCGCGCTGGGCATCTGGACGCTCGCGTCCGGAACGAACACCATTACCGCGAACAACGTGCAGATTGGCGGCGCGGCCGGCACGAGCCAAGGCAACGGCCACGAGGGCCGCGCACTGCTCGGCGCGTCGAACACGTTCAACATCGCCACGCCGACCGCAGCAGGCTCGCAGGCCGTCTTCCAGATCGGCGGCTTCAATGGCACCGGCATCGTCTCCTTCCAGACGGGCCTGACCAACCCCACCTTCAAGCTTCGCGGCGGCGACGGCGTCGCCTCGCTGCAGTTGCTGAAGATCGGCGAGACCAGTTCTGGTGTCCGCAGCGGTGGCGGCGCGCTCGACCTCTCGGCGGGCGTCGCCGACATCGTGGCGGACGACATCGTCCTGAGCCGGCACATCGCCGTCTCCGCCAACAACGAGTCGTCGTCGCTGCTCATCGGCGGCGGCACCGTCACCGCGAATCGCCTCATCCTCGGCCAGAAGGTGAACGGCGGCGCGAACCCGCCCTCGCCGACCTTCAACGACCCGACGCTCAACTCCACCGTCACCCTCAGCGGCGGCACTGTCACCGCGAACACCGTGCTGCTCGGCGACGCCATCGTCGGCACCGGCGCGATCCCGACGCCGGGCGCAACCAAGTACGTCATCAACGTCAACCTGAATGGCGGCACGCTCCGCGCCGGCGCGATCTCGAACCTCACAGGCACGCTCGTGAACGCATTCAGCGAGGCTGCCTCCGCACGCAACTTCAACTTCAACGGCGGCACGCTGACGCACCTCGCCGGGCAGGACCTCACCGTCGCCGGCACCGCGTCCACCGATGCCGACCCGGCCACGACGGGCAACTTCATCTTCCTGCGCGTGCCCGCCACCAACACGGGCGGCATCCTCGTCGATGCCGGCCGGAAGGTGACGCTCGCTGACACTGTCCGCATCGCCAACAGCGGCGGCGCGACGCCGACCGCGGGCCTGCTCCGCAAGTCTGGCGCGGGCGGCCTGCAGATCAACGGCGCGATCGACCCGACAGTGGGTCTGAAGGTCGACGCCGGGGTGGCGCAGGTCAGCAACGGCACCGTCCTCGCACGGGCCGACGTGAACAGCACGCTCGTCGTCGACTACACCGGCACGTCGGTCCTCGCCGACGTGAAAGCGAACATCGTCGCCGGCTACAACGGCGGCGCGTGGAACGGCACAACGGGCTACATCTCGTCGCAAGCCGCGGTTGCTGGCTCGCCCAAGCAAGCGCTCGGCTACGCGGAAGCGTCTGAGTTGTATGGCCCCAGCGGCACGACGCTCGCCGGCCTCGCAATCGACAACTCGGCCGTCGTCGTCATGAAGACCCTCGCGGGCGACTTCAACCTCGACAAGACCGTCAACTTCGACGACCTGCTCAAGCTCGCCGCCAATTACAACGCGTCGTCGACCATCTGGACGACTGGCGACGCCACCTACGACGGCATCACCAACTTCGACGACCTCCTCCAACTGGCCGCGAACTACAACCAGACGCTGACCGGCTCGTTCGGCGGCGACTGGGCACTCGCCCAGTCGGCCGTGCCGGAGCCGACGTCGCTCGTCGCGATCGGGGCTGCCGGTGCCGCCCTGCTGCGTCGTCGCCGTCGCTGATCGTTCCGCCAAGCGCCGGGCGCGGACCTCCGCACGCGCCCGGCGCGATCGGCGACCTCGATGTGGTTCAACCCAAGTTGTGTCGGGCGGCGCGCGTCACAGCGGCCGCCCGATTTCGTTCTCGCTCTTCTTTCCTCGCTCACTTCGGGAATCACCGCCATGCGACTGCTCGCCACCTTGTGTTGTGCCGCCAGCGTCGTCGTCTTTGTCGCACCTGCTCACGCCGCTTGGCCTGCCGTGCCGCCGATGGATTGGTCGAAGGTGTCGATCGACGACTTCGACGACGCCGAGCTGGACGTGCCCGTGTTGCTGCATCACTTTGCGCAGGTCGCAAACGCTGTCGTCGAAGAGGGGCCGAACCGAGGCTTCTTCGCGATCAAGGTGAACCGCGAGCCGAAGGACAACGAGCCGTACAACGCACGCATCCAGGAGAATGCCCTCTCGCTCGCGTACTTCTACACCACGAAACGGCCGTGGAACCCGTACCACGGCAGCGACGCCGTCCGCGTGCGCCTCGAAGCGATGATGGACTTCTGGTGCCGCATCCAGCACCCGGAGTCCGGCCTCTTCAGCGAGTACGGCCCGACCAACTTCAGCCTGGCGCCGACCGGCTTCGGCATCATGCACATGGCACGCACGCTCGAGTTGCTCAACGCGAAAGGTGGCCCCAAGGTCGACCAGGCGATCTTCGACCGCACGCTCGCCGCGCAACGCAAGGCGATCATGGCCATGCTCACCCGCGACGACGTCTTCGGCTGGGGCAGCGGCTGGAGCAATCAGTGGTCCGGGACGCTGCTCGCCGCGTCGACGTATCTGACGATGCGCCCCGACGACGCCGAGATGCGCGCCGCATTCCTGCCCGCCGTCGAGCGCGCCGCGAAGACGTTCCAGAGCCCGGCCGGCTACCTCTACGAATCGAACGGGCCCGACATCGGCTACTCCGGCGTGCACGAGAACAACGTGCGTGTGGCGTGGCAGAAACTCGCAGCGTTCCAAGAGGTGCGGGCTGCGATCGTCGCGGAAGATGATCGATACGTCCGCTTCGTCGCACATCAATCCGTGCCGCAGCCGGGCACGAACCTCCTCTTCACCAACGCGGGCGTCGACACGCGCACGCAGCACTCGCAACAAGGCCCGAAGATCCGCCCCATCGCCGAGCTGTCGCAGCTCTCGCGCGGGCTGACGACGACCACCGACGAACTCGCCTCGGAGAACAAGCGGAAGCGCGAAGCGCTCCGCGCGAACTGGCCGAACTTCCAGCCGCTGACGATTCCGTCCGCCTACGCCTACCAACCCGGCCCGCTCTTCACGGCGGTGAAGGGATACGTGCCGTGGACGCCGTCGATCGCCGAGCGCAACGCCGCCCGCGCGAACTGGCCGTGCAATGATGCCTCGCCCTTCACGCGCGTCGCGCATGACGGCAAGCACAACGCGGGATTCGTCTACGTCAACCGTCCCGCCGCGTACTACGCCGTCTTCAACTACGGCAAGCCCGCCAAGCCGCAGACGTTCGGCGTCGGGCTCGTTTGGAACAACGACTTCGGCGTCGCCCTGCAAACCGTCGCAATGAGCGAGTGGAAGTTAGGCACCGTGGTCGGCGAGCAACTCGTCCGCGAGCAACAGCCGCTGTACCCGAAGTGGACGATTGCTGGCGCAGCCGTCGGCGAACCCGCGGCCGGCTATGCCGATCTGCCCGCTGGCGACGCCGTCGCAACCTACGACCTGCCCGGCGGCGGATCGAAGTCGATCGCTTTCTCGGCCGACCGCATCACGGTGACGGTCACGGCAAAGGGCGCCATCGTCGAGCGTCTGCCGCTCCTGCTCGCCAAAGGCGATGACGCGAAGTCGGCCGGCAATGAACTCGTCGTCGTTCGCCGTGGGCACAAGTTCGTCGTGCGTGCCGATGGCGCCACGCTGACGCTCGGCAAGCCGTCGCCCGTCAGCAAGACGAGCGACGACTTCAGCCGTGCCGAGCTGCGGCTCGACGCGAAGGATCGGCTCACCTATACGCTGTTATTCGAACCAACAAAGTGACGCCCGCATGCGAACGACGCTCGACCTCTCCGCCCTGCCGTGGTCGCTGAGCGGCTGGCACCCGCACCACTGGCGCCTCCGCGCGACGGCCGAACTGGGCACGTTTCTCCCGCCGATCGTCGGCCCGGTCCCGGCGCGCGTGCCGGGCTCCGTGCAGGCCGCGCTGCGCGAGGCAGGCGTCATCCCCGATTGGACGATCGGCACGAACTCGCTCGCGTGCGAGTGGACGGAGAACCGCGACTGGCTCTTCGAGACACGCGTGCTGCTCGATTCGCTGCCCGCCGAAGCCACGCATACGCTTGTCTGCGAAGGACTGGACTTCGCCGGCGAGATCTGGCTCGGCGATGAAACCGTCGGCACCTTCGCCGACGCGTTCGTGCCCCACCGCTTTGACCTCACTGCGGCGATCGCTCGCTGTTGCGCTACGCATCCGAGCATATCGACGCTACCACTCCGCATCGCCTTCGCGCCGCCACCCCGCGCGCTGGGGCAGATCAACTACACGTCGAGAATTCGCGACCGCAAGCCGCGGTTCAACTACGTGTGGGACTGGGTGCCGCGCCTCGTACAGACGGGCATCTGGGACGCGATCCGCATCGAGAGCGTGACCAACGGGTCGATCGACTCCCTTCGGCTGTGGACCGAGTTCGATCCCGCAAGTCGATCAGGCTATGTGCGCGGCGAGGTGCTCACGACGGGCGGCGCGAGCGTGCGCGTGGATTTGCTCGCAGACGATCGCGTGCTCGCATCGACGCTGCTGGCCGGTTCGTCGATCGTGTTGCCGTGCTCGTCACTCACGCCATGGACGATCGAAGCGCCGACGCTCTACCACGTTCGCGTTTCGCTCATCGATGCAACAGGGCTGACGCTGGACGAGCAGTCTCACCGCATCGGCTTCCGCTATCTGGAGTGGAAGCCGTGCCTGAACGCACCGCCGACCGCAGAGCCGTGGCTGCTGCACGTGAATGGCGAGCCGACGTTTCTCTTCGGCGCGAACTGGGTGCCGATCAAGCCTCACTTCGCCGACGTCACCATCGACGAATACCGCGATCGGCTCACGCGCTATCGCGACTTCGGCTTCAACCTTCTTCGCGTGTGGGGCGGCGCGGTGCTTGAACGCGAGGTCCTCTACGACCTGTGCGACGAACTCGGCATCCTGGTGTGGCAGGAGATGCCGCTGAGCTCGTCCGGCCTCGACAACTGGCCGCCGGAAGACGACCCGTTCGTTGAGCAGATGTCACGCACGGCCGAGAGCTACATCGCGCGGCGACAACACCACCCGTCGCTCCTCTGCTGGTGCGGCGGAAACGAACTGCAGTGGGGACTCGACGACCCGCGCAAGGGAGGCGGCGTGCCGATCGGGCTCGAACATCCTGCCCTCGCCGCGGTGGCGAAGCAGGTCGCATCGCTCGACCCGACGCGCCGGTTCATCCCGACGAGCCCGCAGGGCCCGCGCTTCAGCGCAAGCGAAGCCGACTTCGGCAAGGGCCTCCACCACGCCGTCCACGGCCCGTGGAATCTCCCCGGCACGATGGACGACTGGCGATGCTACTGGAGCCGCGACGACGCGCTCTTCCGCACCGAGACCGGCGTTCCCGGCGCGAGCCCGGCTCACATCATCACGCGTTTCTGCGCGGGCAACCCGCTGCCCGGCGACTTCACGAACCCCGCCTGGCGACACGTGATGTCGTGGTGGGTGCAGTGGGACGAATACCTCGCCTCGGGCGGCGCGCCGGACGACCTTGACGCGTACGTCGTGTGGAGTCAGGTGCGTCAGGCAACGTCGCTCAGGATCGCGCTGGACGCGTGTCGATCGCGTTTCCCACGCTGCGGCGGGTTCGTCGTGTGGATGGGGCACGACTGCTTCCCCTGCCCGGTCAATACGTCGGTCTTCGACGTCGATGGCAAGCCGAAGCCAGCGGCGTTCGCGCTGCGCGACGTGATGCGGCGTCACGCCAGCACGTGGTTCGGCGCGTCGGCGGGCTGATCGTCTGTGTCGCTTGGCGCGCCGGGCGGAACCATGAGCGCACCGGTGCCGCCGCCGTTGAAGCTCATGCGGTAGGTAAGCGAGCCGCTCGCGTTGATCGTCAGCCGCGACAGCAGCAGCCCATTGCCGATGTTGGTGGTGGTGTTGCTCACGCTCGCGGTCGCGCCGCTGGTGAGGATCTGAATCGTGAACGTGACGCCATTGCGCGTGAGCGTGATGGTGTTGCCGCTCACATTGATCGTCTCGCCACTCTTGCGGAGCAGCGGCAGGTCTTCGCTGAATGCGCCGGTGTGCGAGACGCTGACCGTCACGCCCGTGTCGTCAAATGCAATCGACTTCGTGCCCGCACTGCCGAGCGCGTACGAGCCGGCGATGTTGCCATCGGCGAGTCGTCGGTTGCCCGTCTGCGGCGTGAGCGTTGATCCATTCAGCGTGAAGCTGGTCGTACGGTTCGTCGCCTCGTATACGTTCGTCGCGCCGCTGGCGCGCGTGCCCCAAGCGAGCGTGGTGCTGTTCACCTGTGATTGCATCACCGAGCCGAACGTCGGGTTCCACATCACGCCGAGCCCGTACCGCTGCTGCGCGGTGACGACGTTGCCCGTGTTGAGCGTGGCGTAATACGTGGGCCGACGGACGTACGTGAACTGGAGCGGCCTTCGCGAGTCGACCGCTTGCTGGTTGAATCGGCTGCTCGCGAGGTACGGCAGCTGGTTGACCGAATCGGTCCGCTGCTGTGCGGTCGGACGCCAGCCGACGCGGTCGATATCGGTGAACGGCGTCGGGGCGTAGCTGTTTGAGCTGGGCACGGCGAGTGCGCCCCAGTTGCCCCAGCTGCTGTTCAGGCTGCTGCGGAGGCTCGTCAGCGCGCTCGCCTCTTCTGCCGCGGTGCGGTTGAGATAACGGGCCTGCGGGATGAACTCCGACATCGGCACAGTGAACGTCGTGACGAAGCGTGATCCGGTGCGCGAACTCGCGCCGAAGTTCGTCACATAGCCGCTGCCGTTCGGCTCGCGGATGAGGTTGTAGTTGACGAAGTCGTAGTACTCGGTGAGTTCGTCGATCACCGGCTGCTGGAACTCGGTGCCGCGGATGTCGTGCCAGCCGACCATGTACTGCGCCTGGTGCGTGCCGAGCGTGTAGCCCCAGTCGGCCCCGCCCGCTTCGTACATGAAGCCGGCAGGGCTCTGGTGCTGCGACGCGATGAACGGCACGCGCGCCCGAAGGTTGCCGAGCAGTTCGTTCGAGTACTCCGGGAACAGATCAAGGAACCCAAGCGTCTCGGCATACACGGCCGTGTACTGGTTGGTGTAGTCGTTGCCGAGGTTCAGGAGCGTGTTGTCCTGCGTCATCGCGCGGATGCCCTTGAGCGTCGCATCGACGGTGCGGCGCATCACGCCCGAGTCGATGCCGGGGCCCTGCTTCAACAGTTCCAGTGCGCGGACCATCGTGCGAAGTCCGAACGACGTCGGCGCAAGGCTATAGTTGGTCGCCGAGTATTCGGGGAACCAGCCGCTGCTGTTCTGCAGACTGATCCAGTATTCCAGTGTCGCCTCGAGCCGGGCGCGAACCTGCGGGCTGCCGTAGTACGGATTCCACGGGCGGTTCGTGCTGTAGAAGAACGCGAACGCGACGACGTTCTCCAGCACGCGCGCGTTGTACGGCTGATTGTCGACCGGGTCGCGCCACACCGAGACGTTGATGAACCCGCGCGTCGGCCCCGTTTCGACAACGGCGTTCGCGACCGTGCTGAACCAGTAGAGCGGCTGCGCGAAGGACAACTCGTCATCCGTGAAGAGCGACGATGGGATGGTCGCGAAGTTCGCCTGCGGCACCGTCCGCCATGCGGCCGCGGTGGGCGTGTTCTGGTTGTACGACGACGCGAGCACGAGCAGATCGTCGAAGTTCACCGCGCCGTCGTGCGTGAAGTCGCCACGCTTCCACGTCCCGCCCGTTCCTGTGTTGTAGTTCGCGGCGAGCAGCAGCAGGTCGTCGAAGTCGACGTCGTAGTCGAGATCGGCGTCGCCGCCCAGCGAGGCCTGGATGACCACGCTCGTCGCGTCGATCGATTGCCCGGCGAACGTCGTCGGCAGTGATGCGCCCCAGCGGTCGCTCGCCTCGTAGACGGCAACGCGGAAGCCTGCCGTGGAGCTGAAGATCGCGCCGGCGTTCGCGAGCGCGCGGATCGATGCGAGTGGGCTCGACGTGGCATAGTCGATGACGATGACATTGTTCGTCATGTCGAGCTTGCCCGTCGACGCCGTCGGAGCGACGCCCACGAGCGAACTGCCGCCGGGATCGAACGGCAGCGCGCCGGATTCGATTTGCAGCGTCCCGCCTGCGAGCGTCACGCCAGCGGCCGTCGTCGCATTCGCGAGCTTGTCGACGATCAGCGTTCCCGCATCGACGCGCGTGTTGCCGAGCGAGCGGTTCTGCGCGATCTGCCACGTGCCGGCGTCGAGCTTCTGAATCGCGTACCCCCAAGTAGTGCCCGACTCGTCGAGCACGCCTTCGATGCGCCCGACGCCCGCGCCGCTGAGCACGAACGGGCGGTGGTACGTCGAGGTATCGGTGCGGGTGAACGTGTTGGCGAAAGTGAGCGTGCCGGCATCGCTGCGGAGGTGATAGCCGGTGCCGCCAAAGCTGCCGGTCACGGGGCCGGTGATGACGTTGCCGCCGCTCACGTTGACGACGCTCGGCAACAGCAGCGTGCCACCCGCAGGGACGTTCTTCGCGTAGATGAGGATCGGATCGGCGACGCCGACGTTACCCGCGAGTTCGAGCACGCCCGTCAGCGAGCCGGCGCTGATGACGACGCCTTGCGCCGTCGAGCCGAGCGCTGCAGAGTTGCTGACGCGGAGCGCGCCGCTCTCGATCGTCGTCAGGCCGGAGTAGTTGCCCGCTCCGGCGAGTTCGATCCGGCCTTCGCCGCGTTTGATGAGCGATAGCGCGCCGGTGCCGTCATTGATCGAGCCCGCGAACGAGCTGCTGCCACCCGCTTGGCCGATGCCGAGCGTGGAGGCTGCGCCGTCGTTCTTGACGGTGCCGCTGCCGGTGATCGCGTCGACGTTCACGCTCACGCCTGCGAGGTCGAACGTCGCGCCGGATTGCACATTGAGCGCGGTAAACGTGGGCAGCGACGTGCCGCTCGCGACGCGCAGCGTGCCCGCTGTCGCGTTGATCGCAAACGCCGTTGTGCTGATCGACGCATTGCCCGCGGCCGAGATCGTGTCCGTGCCCGCGCCGAGGTTCAGCGCAAGCGATTCGAGATCGAGGTAGTTGAGCGGATCGCCCGCGAACGTGACGCGCCCCGCGGTGAGCGTCGACGTCTCGCTGCTGACGGAACCGGTGATGGTCATCGCGTCGGCGCCGATGCCGCCCTCGAAGCGAAGGCCTGACCCGGAGAGCGAATCCCCCGCGGAATAGTCGATGGTGAGCGAATCGTTCCCGATGAGCCCGCGCACGACGACGACGCCGACAGTGGCGGGGTCCCACGTGGCGACGGGCGTCGGCGCTCCGTTCAGGAACGCCTGGCCCTGCGTGCCGCTGCGGGAGATGGCGATGACGTCGTCGCCGTTCGTCGCGTCGATGACCACGTCCACCGCGAGAAGCCGGCGCGATTCGAGCGTTTCGGCGATCGCGAGGCGAAGGGGTACAAATCGTTTCCGCATCTCGCGCGTCCGTTCGTGATCTAAACGGTGGCGACGGCTACGCCGCCGCCGCCACCGGGTCCTCAAGGCTTCAAATCGTAGCGATCCGGCGGTCAGGCGACGGGGCATTTCAGCATGTAGTCGAGCAGTTCGCTCAGGCTGCACGTCGCGACGCCCACGTACTTGTCGGCACCGCCGTAATAAACGAACAGCGTGTCGTTGATGACGACCTTGCCGCAAGGGAAGCAGACGCCGGGGTAGTAGCCCTCGATCTCGTAGTCCATCTCGGGCTGCAGGATCCAGCCGCGCGTGCGGTGGGTGACGCGGCTCGGGTCGTTCAGGTCGAGCAGCATGGCGCCGAGGCGATAGTGCTTGTCGGTGCCCACCGCGTGATAGAGCGTGAGCCAGCCGTGCGGCGTGCGGATGGGAGGCGTGTTGCCGCCGATCTTGCGGTTCTCCCACTCGTACTCGGCCTTCGCGAGCAGCTTGCTGTTCGTGCAGGCGAGCATGTCGTCGCCAGAGCTGATCCACATCGCGGGGTACTCGGTTCCGTACTTCGGGCCGACCCAGCCCATCGGGCGGTGGATCATCCAGTACTTCCCGTTCACCTTCTCGGGGACGTAGTACACGTCGCGGTCATCGACGCCCGCATCGGTGCAACGGCCGGCGCGGTACCAGGTCTTGAAATCTTTCGTCAGGCCGAGATACGTGACGGTGGCGTTGTTGCGAAGGTGCCACGGGAAGTCCTCCGGGCACTCCGGCCGCATGTACGGCTGCTGACCGTTCAGCCAGTACTGGCCCGGCGGGAACGGGCGGCTCGCGTAGGTGACGTAGTACCACTCGCCGATCTTGATGATGCGCGGGTCCTCGACGCAGCCGCCGTCGAAGCCGAGTTCGCTCGGGCTCAGCACGGGGCCGTCGCCGACACGCTCGAAGTTGTAGCCGTCCTTGCTGGTCGCGAGCGCGAGGTGGATCTTGTGCTCGGCGTCGTCGCCGGCGGTGCGGTAGAGCAGGTAGACGGTGCCGCTCGCCTCGTCGTACCACGCGCCGGGATTGGTGGCGACGCGCGTCTCGGTCGGGCGCGACGGATCGGGCGATAGGACCGGGTTGCCCGCGTAGCGAACGAGCTGCACGGGGGCGGCGCCGGCGCGGGACAGTTCGCGCAGGACGGGCTTCACACGGGAGGTCGCTTCAAGGGTGGCTGACATGAGGATTACAAACCTTTCACAGATGCGGGCGATGCGCGGCGCGAGTGCGCGGAGCGGAGCGTCGAACGGACGTCGGTTCGACGTCGCGCGGCGCGAAGAGATCAGCGTCGACGCCGCAGCGAGACGAGCAGCATGCCGCCGATGCTGACCACGGCGGTCGCGGGTTCGGGGATCGGCGCGAGCGTGATCTGGCCGGGGCCGCCCGCCTGCGCGCCGTAGAAGATGCCGTGCGTGGCAGCAAACGGGTTGGTGATGCTGGCGAACGCAGCACCAGTGCTCATCGAGCCGTAGGTTGCGAGGACGTACGTCTCGCCCGGCGCGACCGTGCCGCTGAGCACGAGGCTCGACGACGCGCCGAGGCTGAGCGTGCCGCTGACGACGATCAGGTCCGCCGAAGGACCGGCCGCGACTTCTGCGGTATACGCGCCGTTGATCGCCATGTTGCCGGTGACGGTGAGCGAGCCGATCGAGTTGCCGGGGGCGACCGCGCCGGTGACGTCGACGGTCAGGCCGGACGTCGTCGCGACCGAGCCGCTGCCGCCGAGCGTGCCGCCGCTGACGAGCAGCGTGCCGACGGTGGTCGAATTGTTCAAGTAGAGCGTGCCCGTGCCGGACTTGGTGAGCGTGTTGCCCGCGCCCGAGATGGGTGCGAACGCGCCGAAGGTAACGCTCTGGCCCGCGTCGGCTTGAATCGTCGCGCCGCTCGTGCCGATGCTGGTCGTGATCGCGCCGCCGGTCGCGTCGACGCCGTTGATCGAGAGGCTGTTGCTCGCGTCGTAATTCCGAAGCGTCGCGCCGTTGAGGACGATCGAGCGGACGGTGTCGCCCGCGACGGTGCTGTAGGCGCCCGCGCCAGCGACGATGCTCTTCGCGTAGAGCGTGCTGCCGCCCGACATCGAAACGGTCGGCTTGAGCTTGGGCGTCCCGCCTACGACGTCGTTCTTCCCGAGCGTGAGCGTGTCGACCTTCACGGTTCCGCCGCCGACGTTCAAGCTCGACGTGACGGTTGCGCTATCCGGCCCGCCCGCGGACTTGAACGAGAGGAGCAGCGTGGTCGCATCGAGCGTTCCGCCCGGCATGGTGAGGGTGCTCACGTCGTTGATGGCACTGGTGCCCGCGCCGTGGCGACCGATCGTCATGTCGGTGACCAGCGCGTCGAGCGTGCCGCCAGTGAGATCGACATTCGCCTGCCCCGTTCGGCTACCCGAGCTCGTGAAGCCCAGGATGACGGTAGCCGCTCTACTTGTCTTGTCGAAGGCCCGGATCTTGAGACTCGGGTTGGTAAGCCCGGTCTGGAAGTTGACAACACCTGCCGCGTTGAATCCACCAACAGTGATCGCGTTGGAATTGATGGTCGCGTTCGTGCCGAGCCGAACGGTGGAGAACTGACCGTTGTTTCCATTGCTCGCGCCGCCACCCAGCGAAAACGTCCCCGCGGTGATGGCGGAGTTGTTCGCAAGCGTCAGAGTCACATTGTTCGCCACCGACGCGACGTTGTTGGCCTGGAAGGTGAAGGAGTTGGCCGACCCGAGGTTGATTTCGAGGTTGCTCAGGCCCGCCATGGCGTGCGTCTGACCAACGTTTGCCTGCAAAGCGAGGTTGCTCGCCTGGTTAACGATGAGCGTGCCGCCCGAGCCGGTAATCGTATTGCCAGCCGTACCGGTGGCGATGAGCGCCATGCTCAGGCCTGCGACGGTCTGCGAAGTAGAACCCACGTTGAGCGTTGACGCTCCCGTGGTGTCGACGAACTGAAGCGACGTCGACGTCGGCAGACGATTGTTGCCTCCGGAGAGCGCGAGCGTGCCGAGTTGGATCTTGGTGACGCCGGTGTAGGTGTTGGCATTGGTCAGCGTGACCGTGCCAGCATCATTCTTGCGGAAGCTGCCCGCGCCGGTGATCACGCCGGCGAACGTCATGTTCGCGCCGCTTTTTACCTTCAGCCAGAAATCGGAGCCCGTGCCGCCGGACAGAGTGATCGTACGCGAAGCACCCCAAGTGAAGACCTGGCTCGTGTCGGCGTAGAAACCGGTGCCGCTGCTGCTGACGGTGACGTTGACGTTGTTGGTGGATGCGCCGAGGTTGGCATCGCCGTTGATGACGTTGAATCCCGAACCGCTCGCCAGATCGATCGACCCGGCGAACGTGTTCGTCTGCCCGGTGAAGTCGATGTACCCAGCGCCGGTGCGAGAGAACCCGTTGCTACCGGCCAGCGTGGAGAAGACTCGAAAGCGGGCGCTCTCACCGAAGGTTGTCGAATCAAGGACGGGCTTGGATCCGCCGTTGTCGAGCGTGATCGTGCCGCCCGACAGCGTCAACGTGCCTCCGGCCGTCGCGTCGTTTGCGGTAATGCGGCCGAGCGTGGGATTGACGTCCAGGGTGACCGTTTGACCCGACCAGTCGAGCGTCCCGGTGCCTGTTCCAAACGTCGCGACGTCGCTCGCCCCGTTGGGGAAGGCGGCCGGGGTCCACTTGGTGGTGTCGGACCAGTTCCCGCTCACCGCGGTCGACCAGCTGGCCGAAGCTGCATGTGCCTGCGAGCAGGCCAGACCCACCGCGACGCTCAGCGCCGCCACTCCACGACCGATTCGACGTGCGTTCAACTGCATTGTGTCTCCTCCGCAACCTACAGACTTGCCAGCGTCGGCCGTCGGCACCCGAGGGCACCTCGCGCCGCCCGACGAAAACTCGGCCGTCCGCCCGGCCGACCTACACTCCGCGCCGCTGCCAGAAATACAGCGACCCAACACCCGCAGATTGTGACGCGGAAACCCGTCCTATCCACGTTAAAAGGTACGTTGAATCCGTCGTTTGTTACGGAATACAGCCAATATGCAGCCTCGGCGACTTCGCCTTACCTATGCCGAGTCCGACGGAACGACCCGGGCAATGCTTGCCATTACTGCATGTTGACGCGATCCAGCCCACCCCTGCCCGGAACCTCGACTGGCCCTACTCGACCGCGACGGCGTTCCCCTCGAGCAGGTTCTTCAGCGAGTTCGTCAGGAGCCACTTCACGTGCTCCATCTGCGGGCACTGCATCGCGGCGAGCCGGCGAATGCTGGTGACGGGTCTGCCGTCCAGGCCGCAGGGGACGATCAGGTCGAAGTAGCGGAGATCGGTCGTGACGTTCAGCGCAAGTCCGTGCAGCGTGACGCCGCGCCGGACGCGGACGCCGATCGCGCAGATCTTCGCGAGCTGGCCCTGATCTTTCGCCCAGACGCCGACGGCCGTCGGGTCGACCTCGGACCGCACGAGGCATCGCCCGAGGCAATCGATCACCGCCTGCTGCAGCAGTTTGACATAGCCGCCGACTGTTAGCCGATGGTCGGCCAGCTTCACGATCGGATACGCCACGAGTTGGCCCGGCCCGTGAAACGTGACGTTTCCGCCGCGGTCGGTCTCGACGACGTCGACGCCCTTCTCTTTCAGCTGTTCGGGCGTGAAGCGGAGGTTGCGAAGCGACAAATCGACCTGCCGGCCGAGCGTGATGACCGGAGGGTGCTCCACCAAAATCAGCCGCGACTCCCCGCCGCGCAGCACGTCAGTGTGGGCCTGCTCCTGCATGGCCCACGCGTCCTGCCAACTCATCGTGCCGAGGTCGACGATCCGCATCGGTGCGACATGATACGAGCCGTCCACAGCAGAATCACACGGCTACCCCCGCGCTGGCAAACCGACGCAATCTCAGTCGGAATTGGCAGATTTTCGTTGACCTTACCGGACGTCCACGACAACACTTCGGGGAGATCGGCCACCCACATCAAGCTTTCCGTCCGGCGGTAACAGCGGTTTTCAGCCTCATTTCTTCGCGTGGCAGCGTGCCACGCGAGCGGGCTTCGAACCACCTCGGACGGCCCATCAGGTAGGCGGAGGAACATCATGCGCAGCCCCCGAAACGCGGCGTCGAAGTCGGCCAGCCCTCACATTCAGGCCCGCGTCGCCCGTTGTGAATCGATGGAACTCCGTCGGCTCTTCGCCACGCTCCCCGTCTCCTCCGGCCTCGTGCTGCACCTCGACGGAAGCAACGTGCTCGGCACGGGCGTGAACCCCGCCAACAACGCGCTCGTCACCACGTGGAAAGACCTCAGCGGCAAGAACAACAACGCCGTCGCCGCCGGACCTGCGCCGAAGTTCGTCCTGAGCGGCGTGAACAACAAGCCCGCGATCGATTTCAGCAACCCGAACGACCTCGGCTACGTCGTTCCCGTGTCGGCCGACTTCTCGTCGCCCAACAGCACGGCGTTCATCGTGATGAACCCCGTCACCGGTACGTTCTTCTCGGCCGCGATGGGCATCTCCGAGCCCAACAGCTACAACAACGAGATGCTCCTCGGCTTCGGCTGGGGCGGCACCTACCCGAAGGCACCGACGATCTTCCACCACACCTCCGCGGGCAACTTCAGGTACCGCAGCTCGGCTGCGCTGTCCGGCACGACGCCGTTCATCCAGGCGGGCGTCTTCGGACAAGCCGTCGACGACACCACTCAGGTCATCAACGGGACCACCAGCGTCACACCGCTCGTCACGTCGGGCGGGCCCGCGCCGTACACGACCGTCAACCGCGCCGTCTACATCGGCCGACGCGGCTTCCTTAGCTCGACCGAGTACCTCAACGGCAAGATCGCCGAGATCATCGTCTTCAACCGAAAGCTCTCGGCTGCCGAGCAGAACCAGATCGGCGGGTATCTCGAGAGCAAGTACGGCATCGCTGCGGCGTACACGCCTACTTCTGAAGTCGACGTCCTCGGCAAGGGCGTCTCCATCGTCGACGGCGACGCAACCGCTGGCGCGACCGACGACACTCTCTTCGGCACCACCGCCGCCGGCGTGCCGGTCAGCCGCACGTTCACCGTCCGCAACTACGGCTCGCTCGCGCTGACGACGAGCGGCCTGACCGTGCCGGCCGGCTACACCGTCACCGAGCCGCTCTCGGCCAGCATCGCGCCGGGCGCTCAGGACACGTTCACCGTACGCCTCGACGCCGCGTCAGCCGGTACGTACGCCGGGCAGGTCAGCTTCACCAACAACGACGGCAACGAATCGCCGTACAACTTCGCGATCAGCGGCACGGTGACAACGCCCACCTTCTCACTCGTGTCGGGCGTCCTCACCGTGACGGGCACGAGCGGCAGCGATTCCATCCGCGGATCGATCACCAGCAACGTGCTCACGATGCGCGTGAACGGGCTCAGCCAGACGTTCGCCAACGCGAGCAGCATCAGCCGGATCGTCGTGAATGCGCTGGCCGGAAACGACTCGATCATCCTCGGCCCGTCGGTGAACCGCCCGACCAGCCTGAACGGCGGCGACGGCGACGACACGATCGTCGGCGGGAGCGGAGCCGACGTCATCAACGGCGGCGCCGGCACCGACCTCGCCGTAAAGGGCACGGGCGACACGACGTCGCTCGTTGAGGAAATCCTCGGGTAAAGCTCGTGCCCGGCATGGGCCGGACGAATCAGCGATGGCCCGCACCAGCGATTCTACATTTCGAGGAACGCATCAGATTCTTGAGCAACGCGGTGAAGCGCGCTTCATGGCGTCTACCCGCTTGAGCGTGTCAGCGAAATAAATCCGACCGGCTGTCCCACGACCGGGCCACACGGCGCCTAAGTGGTCATCGCGTGAGCGTTCCCCGTGTCCGGGATCGGCCTCCAGGCCGCCACGCACGATGCACAGGGCTGCGTACTGTCCCCGAGCCCGGATCAAGCGTCGTCGATCGCATCGACGCCAGATCGATCTGCGTGGACACTGCGAAAATTATCGGGCATTGCATCTCTCAGGTGTCAGCTGATCAGGAGCGGTGGATATGAGCAAGATTCGCAAGGCGTCGCTGGTTTCAGTCCGCAAAGTGGTGGAGACGATCGAGCGGAGGCTGCTGCTGTGCCTCGATCACGAGATCCCGATCGCCGAGAACCCGAAGTATTGGCCGCAGACCATCATCGATACGCCTGAGGAACTCGCGGCGTTCCAGAAGACCGAGAAGCGGATCGACGTGAAGAGCGGCCCCGAAAGCACCGGCCCGGAAGCGGCGCCGATCGTCTGGGTGAATCGCGGCGTCACCAGTGGGACGAGCAACGACCGGTTTAACGACGTCTTCGGCGCCAACGCCAACACCGCCCGCGCGGTGATGGACGCCGCGATCAACATGTGGTCGCGCGTGATCGGATCGTTCAACTACACGGGCTCGTTCGCGGGCAGCACGTATCAGCTGACGGTGAGCATGGCGTCGAGCGGGACGAGCAACGGCGCGTCGGCCGGCGTGTCGACCTGGGGAGCGGGCAAGCCCCTCGCCGGGGCCATCACGATGGGTCGCGGCAGCGACGGCGCGGGCGGGAGTTGGTACATCGACCCGACGCCTTACGACAACTCCGAATTCATGGGCACGATCGACAACGCCTTCGCCGGCCAGGCTCAGTCGGGCAGCCCGGCTGCCGGCAGGGGCGATTTCCTGACGGTCGCCCTCGCGGAGATCGCCCACTGCATGGGCCTTTACTCGGCTCCGTCCCTCTTCCAGAGCGGCGGACTCACAAACACCGGCATCAACGATGCCGTGGGCGGATCGACCGGCTCGAAGCTGTTCACGTTCAGCAACGTCAACGTCCAGCACCTGATGACCGAGTTCGACAGCGGCGCGGGCAAGTGGGGATCGGCCATTCACACCGCAGACCCACAGACCGTCAACGTCTCCGGGAACAGCTGGGCCGGCACGGACGATGCCGGCAACGCCTACTACAGCTTCAGCCAGCGCGTGATGGTGCCGGAAAACCTTCGGCTCGTCTTCAACGACTCGCTGGGCTACTCCACCGTCCCGGCGGCCACCTTCGGAACGTTCTACGCGACCATGGACGGCAGCACGCTGCGCGTCCGCGGATCGGAGGACACCGACGTCATCTACGTCTCCACGAGCGGCAGCAACATCGTCGTGAGCGTCGATCCGACCGTCGATGTCCCCGGCTCGGGCAACCTGCGCGGCGCGGGCAACCTCGCGGCGTGGACCAGCACCTTCGCGGCGTCGACCGTCGGGTCGATCCAGATCGACGGCAACGGCGGTCAGGACTTCATCCGCATCGAGGGCAACGGCGGGAAGTTCGTCACAGTCAACGCCGGCGCGGGCGACGACTTCATCGACTTCTCGTTCAACGCCCGCAACCTCGGAAACATCATCGGCGGCGCCGCCTTGAATGGAGGCACCGGCGCCGATTCCGTCTTCGTCTACGACGACAGCAACGCGTCGGCGTCTACCTACACGATCACCAGCGGAAGATTCGACCGCGCCGGCTGGGGCGGATTCAGCTACGCCGCCGACATCGAGGGCCTCACCCTCCGGACGGGAACGGCCGCCGATGTGGTCAACATTTCCAGCACGTTCACCGGCCAACCCATCTACCTCAATTCCAACGGCGGCAACGACACGGTCAACATCGGGAACGCCACGAACGGCCTGCAGAGCATCGCCGCCGATGTGCAGATCCAGAACACGCCGAGCTTCACCACGCTCAACGTCAACAACGGCCCCGACACCGCGAACCGCACGTGGGACATCGATAACACCGGCGACGGCGTCTTCGGCTTCGTGCGCGGGCTGGCACCGGCGAACATCTTCTGGAAGAACGCCGACATCTCCAGCAACGTCGGCAGCGGCGTGAACGTCACCTACGGCAGCGGCGTGAACAACTACCGCGTGTCGCGCATCAACAAGCCGGTGTCCATCAACAAGGCCGCCAGCAACGTCACCGACGACACCGCCATCGTCGGTCTTGCCGCCGCGGGCGGCGTGCAGGGCATCTTGGCCAGGCTCACCATCGACAACAACCCGTCCTACACCAACCTCACCATCGACGACACGGGCGACTTCACCGCGCGCACCGCGACGCTCGACCTTACGTCCACGACGCGCAACCTGCTGACCGGGCTCGCTCCGGCACCGATCGATTTCGACGGGACCGACACCCACAACATCACGATTCGCACCGGCAGCGGCGCAGATACGCTCAGCGTCCTTCGCGCCAAGAGCAGCGGAGGCATCGGACCGAACGCGTTCCTCATCACCAGCGCCGGCGGGCAGGACATCGTCAACGTCGGCAACGCCACGACGGGCCTCGGCGAGATCAACACGTACAAGCTCGAGGTCACGAACCCGCCGAGCTTCACGACGCTCAGCCTCGACAACGCCGCGGACGCCACCGTCCGGTCGGCCTCGATGAGCTATGACTCCGGCACCGATCGGCAGTCCATCGTTGGCGTGAATAACCTCGGAACCACCTTCCTCTGGCGGCCGGGCGACATCGAGTCCTCGGGCGGCGTGACCTACAAGGACGGCGCCGCCGCGTCGACGTTCGCCATCGCGGACAACCGACGGCTGTTCAACTTCGTCGGCAGAGGTGCCGACGCCGTGAAGTTCGGCGCTGCGGGTTCGCCGCCGAAGCTCGGCGCAGACGTCTATCTCACCAACCCGCCGAACTTCAACAACATCACCGTCGACGCCAGCACCGACACGCAGGCCCACACCTTCGGATTCGATACAACCGTGATCGGCGGATTCGCCTACGCGTCCATCTCCGGCGTCGATCCGACCACCAACGCTCGCATCTTCTACAAGCAGGGCGACGCTGGTAATCCCACCGTGCTGGGCGGGACCGGCGATGACACGTTCAATTTCAACTCGACCGCGGTTCGTACCCTGAACGTCAATGGAGGCGACGGCAACGACGTCTTCAACCTCGGTTCGCCGGTCGTCACCGCGCGTACCGTTGCCCCGCTTTTCGGACCGGTCAACATCGACGGCGGCGCGACGGGCGTCGACCTCATCGCGATCAACGATCAGGACGGCGCAGTAGTCAACCGCACGTTCACGCTCGGCTCCGGGTCAGCCGCCTTTGCCAGTGCGACCCACTCGTTCGCGAACATCGCCGAGGTGGACCTGAACCCATCCGCCTTCGGTAGCACCGCCACCGTGAATGGCACGGGGACGAACTACAGCGTCTTCGTGAACAGCAACGCCGGAGCGGACAACGTCAAGATCGCGCAGACCGCGCCGGGCTCGGCGGTGTACGTCAACGCCGCGTCGGACGGCTCGACCGGCTACGACAGCATCGACGCCGACTACCTCAACGCGGGCACGCCTGCGTGGGCGATCATCCCCGGCGGCTATAACGGATCGATCTCGGCGCGCAGCGCCGGCCTGGTCTCGATCCAGAGCACCGCGGCGATCCGCACCCAGTCGCTCAGCTACACCGGCGGCGGCGAGATCGACATCGGATTCGGGTCGATCGTGTACGACTACAGCGGAACGTCTCCCCTGTCCGATGTCGCGTCGGCGATCGCCAGCGGATACGCGGCCGGGGCGTGGAACGGGCCCGGCATTCAGTCCAGCACGGCCGCCAGCACCAGCGGTCGGGCGATCGGCTTTGGCGAGGCGAGCGATCTCCTCGCGCCGCTGCCCGGCACGTGGCGCGGCGCGAGCATCTCCGGCGACGCCGTGCTGATCGGCTTTACCCTCTCGGGCGACGCCAACCTGGACGGAACGGTGAACTTCGACGATTTGCTCAGGCTCGCCGCAAGCTACAACCAGTCCGGCCGGGTCTGGTCGCAAGGCGACTTCACCTACGACGGCGCCACCAATTTCGACGACCTTCTGCAGCTTGCCAGCAATTACAACCAGACGCTGCCCGGCTCGCTCGGATCACTCTTCAGCTCGACCCCGGTCCCGCCACCGAGCGCGTCGCCTCGCGTCAACCCGGACGAAGACGCCGGCCCCGACGTGCTGGCGTGATGCCACCGGTCCGCCGCCCGCTCCGAGCGCGCGATGACCCGGCTCTCCCATCTCCACCAAAAACAGAAGAGAAGGCGCGGTCGATTTGACCGCACCTTCTCTTTTCTATTGGGCAGTTTGGAAGGATCCGCCGGTTCAGTCGCCGACTTCGACGCGGACGGCTTCGCGGTCGACCGCGCCGTTCGAGCGCTTGAAGTCGTCGGCGATCTCGGCGAGCAGCCGCGTCGGGCCGGCCGTCGTGCCGTTGCCGGCCTTCAGGAGCTTGTCGAACTCGTCGTTGATCTGCGCCTGGATGCCGCGCAGCTCGTCCTGGATGCCGCGACGCTGGTTGAGCAGCGTCTGGATCTGGTCGTCGACGCGCTGGAGCATCACCATCTTCTGGTGCGCCCGCTGGAAGAGCTGCACCGACTGAGGCGACTGACCATTGGCAACGGCGGCGGACGAGGTGTTCTCGGCTGACATGATGGCTTGGGGAAAAAGACGGGGGCGACGGGCATTCCCCGATGGCGTTCCGCACCCACTGCGGTCCGTCCACCGGTCGACGCGCGACATCCTCGCGATCCGATAACGCCACGTCAACGAAAGACCCCCGCTTGCGCCAACCCGTCAACCGGGCGATCGAGCATTTGCGCAAGGAACTGCAGGCAAAGGTGCTGCGCCGCCCCGAGGCACCATACGTGGCCACGCGTATCCAACCCCGCGTGGCCCCACCCGCGACAGGCTGACGCATGATCCCCCGTGGTCGACGTGGGCGTCGGCCCGCGCGTAAGCCTCGTTTTCGCTGGAGCCTTGCATGTCGGTTCGCATTGACAGCCGTGTCGGTCGTCGTCGGAGCCCATCTCGGGTCGCCATGCAGGCATGCGAGCCCCGGGCGCTCCTCGCCGCGACGCTGATCAAGGACATCGCCACTGGCTCTACGCCGATCGGCGAGACCGGCATTCAGGTGACCGTCCCGAACGGCAGGCTCTTCTCTAGCGCCGCCAATTCCGTCACGGGCAGCGCCAAGCTCTTCTCCACCGACGGCACCGCGGCCGGCACCTTTCAGCTGAGCGCGATCAATAACCCGAGTTCGCTCAGTGTCGTCGGCGACAAGGTCCTCTTCAACACCCTCGGCGGCGACAGCATCGATCGCCTGTGCATCACCGACGGCACCGCGGCCGGCACGGTGCTGGTGAAGAACATCAACACGACCGCGAACCCGAGCAGCATCTCCAAGATGACCGCCGTCGGATCGAAGGTCTTCTTCTCGGCGAGCGACGCGTCGATCAGCGGCTCCGAGCTGTTCGTCAGCGACGGCACGAGCGCCGGCACGAAGAAGGTGCAGGCGGGCCTGGGCTTCGACAGCTTCTACGGCACCAACGCGGGCGGGAAGTTTTTGTTCGGCGGATTCAACCGGATCATTCAGGGAAGTCAGTCCCGCGTGTACGTGACCGATGGCAACTCGCTCACCGCGCTCGCCGCGCCGACGATCGGTAACGACACGTTCTACGCGGGCAGTCTGAACGGCGTCGCCTACTTCGACGGCCGACTGACGAACGGCGGCGTCGAACTCTTCACGAGCAACGGCACCACGAGTTCGCTCTACGCCGACATCAACGTCGGCGCGGGGACGAATGGGCCGGTCAATTTCGTCCCGTCGTCGGCCGGCATGTACTTCCTCGCCGACGACGGCACGCACGGCCGCGAGTGGTTCTTCGTCACGGGCCCGCGCGTCAGCGCCGTCGGCGTGAGCCAGGGCACCGCCCGGCCCTACCGCACCGTGCCGCTCACCTTCAACGAGAGCCTCGGCGCCTCGATCACCAAGGACGACGTCGTCCTGCGCCGCCGAAAGGACAAGCGCGTGGTGGCGGGTTCGTACTGGAGGTTCAGCACGTTCCTCGACAACCAGAACCGCACCGTCGTGCAGGCCCGCGTCACCAAGGACGACCTGCAGGGCAAGTACGAGATCGTGATCCTCAAGGAGTCCGTCTACGGCCAGCTCGGGCTGAGCAACGCGGACGACATCCGCGTGAAGTTCTTCCTCGAGCCCGTCGTCAGCGGCGCGACGTTCAGCGGGACGCCCGTGGGCGGATCGCTCCTCGGTTCTGACGACGACGCTTCGCCGACTCCCGGCGTAGCAGGCCCGGTCCTCGTTTGATCGTCCTTCGTCCATCGTTCCTCGCCTCGCTTCGCACGTCACACGTCTTTCATCCCGCGCAACTTCTTCGCCCGGAGTTCCCATGTCTCGTCGCATCGCATCGCAATCGTCTCGTTCCGCTTCATCGCGTCGCACTCGTCGGCCCGCTTGCGTGCTCGAAGCGTGCGAGCCGCGCACGCTGCTCGCGGTCGCACTCGTGAAGGACCTCAACCCTGGTTCAGGCGCGCTCGGCCTGCAGAGCGCGCTGACGCCGCTCGACAACGGACGGATCATCTTCGCGGCGTCGAACGCCTCCACGGGCGGCACCTCCACGCTGTACGGCTCCGACGGCACGAGCGGCGGCACCGTGAAGCTCAGCGACAAGGTCTTCAACGCCGGCGAGTTCGGCGTCACCGCCAACGGCGCGATCGTGACCCTTGAAAACGTCACGCCCGGCGCCGGCAGGCAGCTCTACATCACCGACGGCACCGTCGCGGGCACGAAGTTCCTCCTCAACGGCGACGCCAGCCAGTTCATCCGCGTCGGCTCGAAGGTGATCTTCAACCTCGCCTCGTCGCGCGACAACACCTGGATCAGCGACGGCACCGCCGCCGGCACGAAGCTGCTCGCGACCGGCATCAACATCGCCACGGGCAGCACCAGCGCCACCGCGGGCGGTTTCACCTTCTTCCGCGGCGGCGCCACCGCCACCGGGCGCGAGCTGTACAAGACCGACGGCGTCACCGTTTCGCTCGTGAAGGACATCATCCCCGGCGGAGGCGAGAGCTCCCCGGAGCAGATCGTCGCCCTCGGGAACAAGGTCGTCTTCGCAGCCACCGACCCCACCACGGGCCGCGAGATGTACGTCTCCGACGGCACTGCCGCGGGCACGTTCCTGCTGAAGGACATCGCCCCGAACGGCGTGAACGGCGCACAGAGCAGCGTCGACCAGTTCGTCGCCGTCGGGAACAAGGTCGTCTTCCGCGCCTACGACGGCAACGCCGTCAGCAGCTACACGCGCGAACTCTGGTCCACCGACGGCACGACCGCTGGCACGAAGAAGATCCCGAAAATCACCATCGACAGCTTCCAGCAAGCGGTCGCGTCGAACGGCAAGCTGCTCTTCCGCGGGTCGAACTACAACACCTCGCCCGTCGACAGCAAGCTGTTCATCACCGACGGCGACGCCGTCACGCCGATCTACAGCCTCTCGGGCGGCATGGACGCGCAGTACTTCCTCTCGACGAACGGCGTCGTGTACTTCGACGAGAGCGACGCGACGAGCGGCAGGGAGCTGTGGCGCAGCAACGGCACGACCAACGGCACCGCGAAGGTGTTCGACATCAACCCCGGCGTGGGCAGCAGCAGCCCGACGAACTTCGTCGCGACCGGCAAGGGCGTCTTCTTCATCGCCGAGGACGGCACGCACGGCCGCGAGCTGTGGGCCGTCACCGGACCCGCCGCCAGCGCCGTCGCCGTGAGCCAGGGCACCGCTCGCCCGTACCGCACCGTGCAGCTCACCTTCAACGACAACCTCGGTGCCTCAATCACGAAGGACGACGTCGTGTTGCGCCGTCGCAAGGACAAGCGCGTCGTGGCCGGCTCCTACTGGAAGTTCAGCACGTTCCTCGACAACCAGAACCGCACCGTCGTGCAAGCCCGCGTCACCAAGGCCGATCTGCAGGGTAAGTACGAGATCGTCGTGCTCAAGGGCGCGGTCGCCACGTCGCAGGGCCTCGCGAACGCGGACGACATCCGCGTGAAGTTCTTCCTCGAACCCGTCGTCAGCGGCGCGACGTTCGGCGGCACCCCGATCGGCGGCTCCCTGCTCGGCAACGACGGAGACGGCAACGACGTCCTCGCGTGAACGCACCGCGCGCGGGTTGCGCGGGCATCGGTCATGCTGCGCCGTCCGGTGCATCGCCCCGCGCCGCCGAACGGACCGCTCCGCCCTCTCGCGACCGAGCCTGACAAAACCTGACATGTTGCTGCGCTAAACCCCTCGCCGCCGCGCCGGAATCGCGATTGCAGCGTGTCAGTGCCTCCACCCCGACGGCGCCTCGCTCCATGCCCGAATGAAAAGATGTCGCATTTTGTCGCATTCGCTCGAATCTCAACTGATTTTCGATCGATCGATGGTGCATCGATGTCGCATTTTGGAACATTTCCGGTGCGCCCGGGAGCATTTCACGCGCGTTCCGTCGCATGCGGTGCGTCACGCGGAACCCGCCGGACGTCAGTCGTCGACCCGTCCCGGCGTTGAGTTTTCAATGAGCCGTTCACGTGCGATGCACGATCGCGCGTGAACGCCCCATCATGCGCACGAGGTCGAGTGAATTGGAAGCGCATCTCGCGCCGACGCCCCGGCCCAACCCTCGGCCGCAAAAGACGTTCGGCCGTGAGATGGACAATTCCGAAAATCGCACGCCTTGGGTGCCACGACTTGTACCCAAGTCGTGTAGCAGCGACCGTCGCCAGGGGCCGCGACTCGTACGCAAGTCGGCGATGGCGCGCGGTTCGCCAATTCATGATTACCCCCCGGTCGACCTCCGAAACAGGAATCGCCCCAGCTGTCGATACCACTCGCCATTGACCATTGATAGCAGCCAGAGTTGACACGTTAGAGCCGCGAAAGCGGCCAATAGCGTCGTCGCCAAGACAATGACTGCCCATAAGCTGTAGATGTTGCCGCTCAACGATGTCCCATTAGAAAGTAGTACGTCGCGTCGAGACACAAGCCTGACGCGAACTCCTCTCGCCCACGCTCCCGCACCCTCACCAAGACAGACAGCAACAACATCGCCAACATACGCCGACACAGTGCGACCAAGAACAAACGCGACAAACAGCGCTACTGCACCGCAGATAGCTGCCTGCCATTGCACATCCCCGCTTCGAGTTGCGAAAACTGCTCCGACAGCCAGTACGAGAATCACCAGACACGTCAGCATCGAGAAACACTCTCCGCAGCCGATCTGACTTCACAAGAACCGATTAGCCGGGTGCCATGATTTGTTCGCGAGTCGTGGAGCAGCACGCGAACCCCGCGACTCCGCCCCTCGCACCGCCGCGTCCGCCCCTCGCTCGGCAAGACTCGTTACGGTAAGGCGTGGCAAGCGTCTACTTGTCCCTCGTCACTGGAACTGGCTCTCCTGATTGCAGCTGCGCAAGCTTGATCGTGAATCGATACACGTTGCCGTGAAACTCTACCGAAACTAGAGGATCTCCATCTTCGCCAATTGTTATCTCGCGCACGCGACCGGATACCGCGCTCGGCACGGCCGTGTGCGACAGTGCAAAGCGGGAGTCGTCACCATCGCCTAGAAGAGACGTATCCACGTTCGAGACTTCGTAGGCGCGTCCGTACAGGCATGCGAGATCTCTGTCCCGGACGACGAACAGTACGAGGACGACCCCAGCGCTTCTCCCGTCCCAATGGTGCAGTCGACAGTACTTGATTTCTTCTCGGGCGCTAGGGCGGGGGAGCTTCGCAACCCATGACTGGTCGATGAGCGGATCAGCCGAGACATCGCTCGGGGCTGACGACTGCGTCGTCGCGGGCGGCGAAGATCGGCTGCGTGGGTTCTCTCCGCACGACGTAGCCGAGAGCAAGAGAAGCAACCCAATCAACTTTCGCACGGGACCCTCATTGACGGATGAGACGAGTAGGCAACCCCGATCTGTGCGAGGCGGCGTGAATCTACGCTGTCGGGCCACGCCCACCGCAGAGGACGTCTGCCGCGCGTGCGAAGTGTAGCCGCTCGTCATAGCAACGAGTACGTCGATGTGCCATCCCATCCCACCCCGCCGCGGCGAGTCGTCGAGTATGACGAGCGAAGCGCGAGGTCGCCTTGAGCGAAGTGCGCGGCGCAACGATAGCCGAGGCGACGCCTCTCAAAGCTCGATGTCGAGCGCGACGTCTTTGCCGTCGTTGTCGTTGGCGGTGTCGGTGCCGGGGCCGCCGTAGAGGTAATCGATGGTTTTCGGGCCGCCGGCGAGGGTGTCGTCGCCGGCCTCGCCGTAGAGGCGGTCGATGGAGCCGCCGCCGACGAGGAGGTCGTTGCCGTCGCCGCCCCAGATGCGGTCGACGCCGGACTGGCCGTCGAGGGTGTCGTCGCCGCCGTTGCCGTAGAGGCGGTCCTGGCCGTCGCCGCCGTAGATGAGGTCGCGTCCGCCGGAGCCGTTGAGCCGGTCGTCGCCCGCGCCGCCCCAGAGGGTGTTCTTGCCTCCGCCGGCGCTGAGCGTGTCCTTGCCCTCTTCGCCGAAGAGGAGGTCGTTCCCCGCACCGGCCGCGACGTAGTCGTTGCCCGCGCCGCAGTAGACGGTGTCGTCGTACTGCGAGGCGGCGAGTTCGTCGTCGCCGTCGCCGAGTTCGAAGTAGCCGACCGGGACGCCCAGGCCAATCGTGATCTTGTCCTTGCCGTCGTAGGTGCGGACGTCGAGGCTCTTCACGCGGGTGGCGTCGTACTTGCCGAGGACGCCGTTCACGAGCGAGCGAACCTCGCCGCCGACGACATAGACCTGCACCTGGTCGTCGGCATCCGACCCGTTGATCGAGAGCACACCGTTGTCGAACGAACTCGGGGCGTTGATGGTGACGGTGGTGTTGACGATGCTGCGGACGCCCTTGGTGGAGACGATGTAAATCGTCACCGGCATCGCGCCGAGCGTGGTGGACTTGTACGAGTGCTGGCCGACGACGGAGAAGACATCGTTGCTTTCGTCGACCTGCGCGTTGGCGGTGACGGTGCCGTCGCCCCAGTCGATGGCGACGCTGAAGTCGCCGTCGTCGGCTTCGGGGTCCTCGTCGGTGAAGGTGGCGAGCGTGAACTCGCGATCGTCGGCCTGGAGGACAGCGTTGAAGTACGCGCCGCGCGGCGTCGCGGTGATGGGCCGATCGCCGACGGCGACGCTGATCACCTGCGTGTCGTAGATGCGCAGGCTGCTCGGGCTGTCGCCCGGCTGAAGCGTGATCGAGCCGCGGGCGGTCGAGTCCTTCTGCTTCACGCCGACCTGCAATTGGATCGCGCCGGTGAAGCCTGGCTTGAGATCGATGTCGATCGTCTTGGCGTCCTGATTGACGGTCGACTGCTGGATGCCTTCTCCGCCGGAGAGGACGTTGCCGGCGATGGTGAAATCGTCGCCCTCGAGGTCGACGGCACTGAGCGGGATGGTGACGCGCGAACCCTCCTGCGCCCGGACATCGGCCACGGGGGAGAGGATGGGCGGCGAATCGACCACGTTCGGGACGACCTTCACGGTGACCGTGCGCGAGTGCGTCGAGCCGTCCGGCGCGGTGGCGGTGATGGTGAGCGTGCGATCGCCGACAGCGTCGTTGGCTTGAAGCTGGATGACCGCGTCGGTGGTATTCGAAATGACCTTCAGCGCGCTCACGGTGGGCGGGATCTGCGGGCGCTCCGTGCCTTCGACGACGGGCAGCGCGGTGAGCGCCTTCAGCTGGTTCGTGCCGCGGACGAGCTGGCCGAACAGCGTGAAGTTGAAGTCGAGGTCGCGCTGCGGAACCTGCGTGACGAAGAACTGGCTGCTGTTCTGATCTTTCGGCAGGCCGTCGGACGACGCGGGCACGTTGGCCATCGCGAGTTGGCCGTAGCCGGTGAACTGGAGCGACGGGTTGTACTCGTCGTCGAACCGCGACTGGGCCCCGCCCGAGCCTGAGCCCGACGGATCGCCGCCCTGCGCGAGGAGGCCGCTGATGACGCGGTGGAACGACAGGCCGACGTAGTATTCGCTGTTGATGAGCCCGCGGATGCGACGGACGGTGTTCGGGACGGCGTCGTCGAAGAGCGCGAACCGCATCGTGCCGATGCTTGGGACGACCTTCATGTCGACCCACGTGTTGCTGGCCGGGCGAACGGAGGCGGAGAGTCCGGTCGAAGTGCTGGCGGTGTAGGTGAGCGATCCCGCGGACCCCGCCCAGACGGCCGTCACGGGCAACTGGTAGGTCCGCCCTGCCGGCACGGTGATGACCGAGATGGGATCGATCACCGGCGCGACGGCCGCAGCCAGCAATCGGCGAGACTCGAGGGTTTCAATCGATCGTCGAGACATGGCAAAACTACAGCGACGGGGGACGAACACGCGCGACCCGGACACCAACGGAGACGACGCCCCCGGCGAGAAGATTACGCCGATCCGCACGGACACACTATCGGACCCCGGTGGCGGAGAACTTCAGAAGTAAGGCGCGATGCCCTCGAACGACCGCAGGACGCGAGCCGGCGATATTGACAACGCGCCAGCCGATCGCCACAATCGACGACCCGCGCCCAAGTGGCGAGGCGACAACTGAATAGACCCCCGGGCGTGTTCCAGAGTGGCCAAATGGGGCAGACTGTAAATCTGCTGGCTTATGCCTTCGCTGGTTCGAATCCAGCCGCGCCCAGTTCGATGCAGGACATTGCAGGGCATCGCATCGCGATGCATAAAGGGCCATTTAAAAACAACTTACGTGCAGAATCCGTGTAGGCCGTACGCCGTCTGTGGTCGATGTACACTGCCGCAACATTGCACTGCGTTGCACCCTGACGCACGGCGACTGCTACCTGTATTGCTTCAATTCGCCGAGCGACTAACACAAGTGCTGAACTGCCCCGGTCCGGTTTCTCGCCAAGCTGGTGATGCCCGTCACTGTCCGAATCCGAATCGCCTGACGACCGTAGACTCGTTGTTGGTCTTCACCCGGAACAACGAGCTCGTCGTGGCTGCGAACTCGGGGTAGCCCAGTACTCGGATGGTGTAGGTACCGACACCGAGGTCGAAGAACTCGAATCGGCCGGTCGAGCTGGTGCGGACGACGTACTCGTTCTTGTCGAGGACGCCGTCGTTGTCCTTGTCGATGAAGACGCGCCATCCGCGCAGGCCGCCATCGCTGGCATCCTGCGTGCCGTTGCGATTCGAGTCGAGGAAGACGGTTCCGACGATGGACAGCGACGGCGTGTAGCACCACGCGCGGAAGGGCGAGGAGATGGGGGTGCCATCGAAAGCCCCGGCTGTGCTTATCGCGGGTAGGCCGGAGATGACCAGCCGGCCGGCGTCATCGCTGGCGAGGGCGAGGTATTGCCCGGACCAGTTGCTTTGAAATCGATCCATGGCAGGGAGGATCGACTCGACTCTGCCGCCCGTCACGCGTTGTACGCCCACGGATTCCCGCTCGACATAGACGTGCTTCGACGACACCGCGATGGAGCCGACGCCGCCGTAGCCGGGGAGGTAGGTCCGGATAGAGTCGATGGGGGACTGCTGATGGAGCTTGTAGAGCGAGACCGAGCTGTCGTAGCTCTTAAAAACGACGCGTCCTGCGGTGGAGCCGTAGAGCCTGGTCCACGCGGCGAGGTCGAGCGTTTCGGCGAGGCCGCTGCTGGCGGTGATGCGGACGAGCCGGATGATGCCGTCTCCGCCTTCGCTCACGCTCTCGCCGCGCGCCAAGTACGCCCGCTGGCCGAGCCAGATGAAGCCTGCTGAATCGTGGAACTGGATCGCATCGGCAGCATCTTCCGCCGCGCTCAACGAACCCGCCCGCGCGCCGAAGTTGGTGACCGCGACGGCGTTACCCCGCGCTGCGGTCCGCGCTGCATTCAGCGGAACGCGCACGAGTCGCGCCGTCGCGCCAGGTCCACTCACGCCATCGTCGCCTTCGAAGACGATTTGAAACACGTCATTCGCAGCGAGCGCGACGGCCGAGCCGAGCGAGTCGGGCGCGATCGCGCGGACCGCCTGCCGCAGGCTCGTCGTGTTGGCGATCGTGCCATCGGTCAGGATGAGCAGGTCGTCGAACGACACGGCAGCGCGTCCCAGAGCGGAGTTCACGGACATGCTGCCGAAGTGATCGCGGGCGTCGAGCCGGGCGACCGGCGCGTTGCTCGCAGATGTGGCGAGACGGGTGACGGTGCCGTTTGCATCAATTGCAACGATCGCGGCCCGGTATCTTCGACGGCCTGAGGCGAGGAACGTGTCCCAGATCGACGCTACGACGTGGCCGTTCAACAGCCCGAGTTGACGATTGACGTACGTTCCCGGCGCGAGCACCTTCGCGGTGCGCGTCTTGATGTCTATCCGTACCAGCTGCGCGGCGCGTCCCGTGCCGAACTGGGCGTACAGCGCATCCTGCGCAGCGTCGTAATGCGAGGTCTGCAGCAGAGGCGTCGGCGAAGGCATGCCGGCCACGCGGCCGCCAGCGCCGTCGGGGCCGAGGACCCATGTCTGGGCTACGCGGTCGTTATAGTCGTAGGACTCGGGCGTATCGCGCTCGAAGAAGGCGACGGACGATGCGCCCGCCACGACAAGGCGCTGGGCCGCAGGCAGGGGCGGCCCTTCGCTAGGGGTCACACCGAGGAGCGTCTGCGTCCTTCCAGTATCGGCCTTACGGGCAAGGTAAGTCACGTCGGCGAGTTCGTCATACGGGTTGAAATAGGCGTACTTGCCCATGACTGCCGGCGCGGATGCGGCCTCAAGAGTGCCATCTGTCGCTTGGCCGATTGCGATGGCCGTACTCGAGCCCACGGTGTAGCGCAAGGCAACGCCGTCGCCGCGCACGATGGCGTGGACACCGCTGGCCGGGTCGACCGCGTGGTAGACGCTGTAGTCTTCCGGCATCACTTCCTGAGAGAAGAGCAGTCTCTCCCGGGCGTCGTTCGGTCCGACCGCGTAGAGCGTCAGGTTTAGATCAAAGAAGACCGCCTCATCGCCGGGGATGGGTCCACTGTCCCAAAGCCTCAACGCGTCGCCGGATATCAGTTGGTCGAGCAGCGGATAGCTGACGTTGGGAACCTTCTTGAACGACGTGCCGTCCCACCGAATTAGTTCCCGGCCTGTGCCCGGCGATGGTTGGCCGACGAACTGCATCGAACGTGCCCACTGGCCTGTGAGTTGGTAAACGTTCCCGCCGTAGATGTTGTTCAGCCTTCCGGCGGCGTTGATCTCGAAGAGACCCTGCATCAGTGTGCCCGACGCTGCCGACGCTTTGTTGACCGACACAACGACTCGATCGCCCAATGCGGCAAGGCCCTTGACGCCGACGCTGCTGCTCAGGATCAGCTTCGTGCCAGCAACCGTGCCATCCGTCCGCCACAGTTGGCCGTTCGAGTAAGCACTCCTGAAGTACGTGAATCCGGATGCGGAGACCGCCGTCAACGCTTCTTCCCACGATGGGGTGGAGTCGGCGAGTTTCGCAGTACCAGTGACCGTGCCGTCGGTTATCCAGAGTTCGTGACGTGCCGCCGATCGGCGATACTGCTGGAAGAGGATGCGCCCGCCATCCGCGAGGGGGACGCAGGCATCGACAATCGACACATCCTTTGCCGCCGGCACGATTACACGGGTGTTCTTCGACAGGCCACCCGTTGCGACGAGCGATCCGTCCTTCGTCTTGAGTAGCGCGATCGTCGAACTAGCGTGCAGGAACTGAGGATTCGAGTCGGCGGGGCCGGGCGCGAGATCCTTGAACTGAACGGTGCCCTCCGGCGTGCCGTCGGTGCGCCAGAGTTCCTGCCCGTGCTCGGCATCTCGCGCGGAGAACAGCACCCAGTTCTTGAGCCGCATCATCCCCCGCACGTTCGGCCCCGGCGCGACGTGTGCCGGCCCGAGCGGGACGATGCTGAGCAGCGATCGCGGTTCCAGCGATTCGCACCATCCTCGTGCGTCGCATGTCTGCCGATGACCTTTGCGATGTTCACGATACCCGTGGCCTTCCCGATGTCGCATGTGTCCACATCACACTGGTTGGCGATCGCTCGTGCAACTGCAATCGGCGACATGAACGGCGACGGCGCACCCGATCTCATCGTCGGGAACCAGGTCACGGTCTTCACCTACCGCCTTCAAGTGCCGCCCGAGAGCCTCGTCGTCACGACGGCCGTCGACGAGGACAACGGCAACGCCCGCCCCAGCAACGGCACCGGCACGAGCCTGCGCGAGGCGTTCAACTACGCGCGGAGCCTCTCGGGCAACCAGACGATCACCTTCGCCTCCAGCCTCGGCAAAGCGAGCGCCGTCCTGAACATCACCGGTGCCCCGTTCGTCGTCGACGGCCTCGTCAACCCGCAAGTCCTCACCCTCCGCAACGACGCCGGCCAGGTAACGCTGCGCGGCGACGGCACGAAGTCGCTCTTCGACGTGAGATTCCTCGGAAATCTCACGCTGGAGAACCTCAACATAACCAACTTCCGCGCCAGTCACTCCTCGGGCAACGGCGGCGCGGTTTACGTTGCGGGGCTCGGCACGCTCAACGTCTTCAATAGCACTTTTTACGGGAACTCCGCCGCCGGTGCGGGCGGCGCCATCTACAGCGCTGCTGACGCGGTCACGCTCATCCGCAATTCGACCTTCAACGCCAACACCGGCCAAGGCGCCATAGCCATCGATTCCACCAGCAGTCTCGGCCTGCAGAACAATACGATCGTCGGCAACACGGGTGGCGGCGTGCGCGCCGTGGCCGGAACGCTCAGGCTCAGCAACAACATCATCGTTGGAAATGTGACGGATCTTTCGGTCGGTACCGGAACCTTCACCGGCGACCGCAACATCGTCCAGGTCGGCCCGCTCGGGAACCTGACCAACACCATCAACGCCGACCCAAGCCTCGGCGCGCTCGCCGACAACGGCGGCCGCACGCTGACGATGCTGCCGTCGCAGTTCAGCCCGGCGATCGACGCGGGCGCGACGCTCTCAACGGTAACCACCGACCAGCGCGGGATCGTCCGGCCGCAGATCCTTGCGCCGGACATCGGCGCCGTCGAACTTTCCCCGGAGAACTTCTCCGGCGTCACGACGCCGGACGGCGCGCGGTGGTTCCTCTTCGGCCAGGTTAGCGGCAACCAACGCATATTCCGCCAGGCGCCGGGGGAAAGCGCGGTTGAGGTCGGCGGGCTCGCCACGTCCATCGCGCTGCAGGGCGACGGCAACGTCGTCGTCCGCGACGCGAGCGGCGCCGTCTACGTGAGGACCGGATCGGCCAGCGGGATCGGTGCAACGTGGAGCCTTCGCAGTTCGATCGTCTCCGGCGACGGCGCCACCTGGTTCCTCGGCACCGACGGTGGAGCAGGCAACTTCAACATCTATCGTTGGACCGCGACGGGATCGCCTCAGTTCGCGAACGGCAACGGCGTACGACTCGTTGCGGTCAACGGCTTCGCGATCGCGCAAAACTCCACGGGAAGCGTGTTCCTGAGAGTCTTCTCTAACGTCGGATTCGGGACCGCGTGGATCACCTAGGCCGCTACAACCGCAGGCGACGGCGCGACGTGGTTCGTCGGCGTGACCACCGTCGCCGCCGAGGGGCCGATCTTCCGCTGGGCGATCGACGGTTCGGCGATCGGTGTGGCGGGCACGGCGCGCGAACTCTCACGCGAGTCGGGCGGGACGATCCTTGCCCGGGCTGCGAACGGCAGCGTCTCGGCGCGACCGGGCTCGGCGAGCGGGACGGGCAGCGGCTGGAGCGCTCTCGCCCGCGTCGAAGCCGCCGACGGCGCGGCGTGGTTCCTCGGCACCGAGAGCGCGAACGCCGACCAGCGCATCTACCGCTGGGCGAGCAACGCCAGCGCCACCGAGGTCGGCGGGCAAGGCGTCGCCATCGCGCGGCAGACCGACGGCTCGGTCATCGTCCGCGACTCCTCCCGCGTGCCTTACCACCGCGTCGGCTCCGCGAGCAGCGTCGGCACGACCTGGAACGCACTGCCGTACGCCGTCACGGCGGACAACGCGACGTGGTTCGTCAGCACGGAAGCCGTCGGCCAAAACCGCGCGATCTACCGCTGGGCCGGTACCAACGCGCCGGTCAACACCACAGGTGTCGGCCTGAGCGTGCTCGTCAGTCCGAACGGCGAGGTCCGCTCGACGACGAGCAACGGACAGGTCTACCAGGCGATCGGCTCTGGCTCGGCGTTCTCGTCGAACTGGGTGGCGCTCACCGAATCTCTCACGGTGACTACCACCGTCGATGAGGACGACTTCTCCAGCAGCTCCAACCTCGGCGCGGGCACGAGCCTGCGCGAGGCGCTTGCCTACGCTCACTCGTTCGGCACGCCCACGACGGTCTTCTTCGCCCCCGCGCTGGCGGGCCAGACGATCGCGCTCACGCGTGACGGCGGCGACGACTCGGCCCTGCGCATCACGGGCAACATCGGCATCGAGGGCCCGGCCGGCGGCGTGCGGCTCACGATCCCGAGCGGCGTCCAGCGGCGGCACCTGTTCATCACGGCTGGCGGGTCGCTTCTGGCGAGCAACCTCACCTTCGCCGACGGACAGGTGACCAGCTCCGGCGGATCGATCCAGAACTTCGGCTCGCTCACGCTCGGCAACGTCTCCTTCACGAGCAACCGCGCTGAGTCCGGAAGCGGCGGCGCGATCGACAACATCGGAACGGCTCTCATCAACAACGCGACGTTCACCTCGAACATCGGCGGCGAGGGCGGCGCGATCCAGAACACCGGGACGCTGAACATCTCGGCCTCGACGTTCAGCGGCAATCACTCGCACTTCAACGGCGGCGCGCTGCGCCTCTTCGGCACGACGACGATCGACCGCTCCACCTTCGAGGGCAACACCGCCTTCAATGAAGGTGCAGCGCTGATCACGTTCGGCAATCTCACCGTGACCAACAGCACGTTCGCGAGCAACGGCAAGAACGCCGTGCTGCTCTGGGACGGCTCGGCCAACCTCGACCACGTGACGATCGCCTACAACACCAACGGCGGCCTGCTCCGCGTGAACGCGAACGCCACGCTCCGGAACAGCATCGTCGCGGGCAACTCGAGCTTCGATCAGGGGGGAACGCTTGCGGCTGGCTCGTCGAACAACCTGCTGAACGTCTCGGCAGCTGACGCACGGCTTGGATCTCTCGCGAACAACGGCGGCCCGACGAAGACGATCGAACTGCTGCCGGGCTCGCCTGCGATCAACGCGGGGCTCGCCCGGAGCGCGAACGACCAGCGCGGCGTATCTCGGCCGCAAGGCTCGGCGTCCGACCTCGGGGCATTTGAACGCGTTGCCACCTCGGCCACGGTGCAGACCGCGACGTTCGAATCCGTCACGCGGCAGGCCCTCACCTACACGTTCAACGGCGAAGCGAGCGTGACGTTCGATCGCGGCAGCATCACGCTGACCAATCTCACGACAAACCAGGTCGTGAACGCCGGCATGCTGAACTGGAACACCGACGGCACGCGGGCCACGCTCGTGCTGACGAACCAGCTCGCCGACGGCAGCTACAGCGCGACGACGAGCGGCGCGACGGGCACCACACAGGTCGACTTCCACGTCCTCGGAGGCGACTTCAACCGCAACCGCACGGCGAACTTCGACGACCTGTTGATCCTCGCGGCGAACTACAACAACCAGACTGGCCGGGACAATACCCAGGGCGACGCGAACTACGACGGTGCGGTGAACTTCGACGACCTGCTGATCCTCGCGGCGAACTACAACCGCACGCTGGCGACCGTTGGCGCAAGCCTGCTCGTCGCGCCGCCCGGGCCAGGCGCATCCGCATCCGGCAGCGACGACGAAGGTCGCGATGGTCGCGGCGACTCCGTCCTCGCGTGATCCCCCATGCACTCATCGCAGCGATCGGCGTTCACTGCAGAGCCCATGGCTGCGTCCGAAGTTCCTTGGTAGAGCGATGTCGAGCCTCGTGGCCGGGCACAAATGCGACTGGAATACTGGCAAGATGGAATCGGTCCGCCGCGGATGCGTCGCGCGGTCGTTGCAGTTCTTGGCCAGCGTTGCCGCGCGCGCAGACGGTGTCGAACAGGAATGCGTCAGGCTCCGGGCGATGCGACCTCGGCCAACGTGCGCGCCAGCCACGCCCGGGCGAACGCTCAGTGGCGGCGAACGGTGTGCTCGTTCACCTGCATCACGTCGGTGATCGCCTGATCGGTCAGGCCGGCGAAGTGCACGGCGCTTTCATCCTGAAGCACAACTTCGACGAGATTCGCGCCACGATGAACGATACGACGGCTCGGACACTCCTCTACACGCTGCCGGTCGCGTGTCTGATCGGCATCGGCTTCTACGTCTTCAACCGCAAGCTGATCGTCGCGCCGCTGACGCGCATCATCAGCGTGCTGGCGAACAGCAGTTCGCAGACTGCGGCCGCCAGCGGGCAGGTCTCGCAGGCGAGCCAGACGTTGAGCCAGGGTGCCACCGAACAAGCCGCCGGGCTTCAGGAGACAAGCGCGACGCTCGAACAGATGAGCGCCACCACGAAGCGCAACGCCGACACAGCGCAGCAGGCGCAGCAGCTTGCAGCCCAGGCGCAGCAGAGCGCCGACCAGGGCAACGCCGCGATGCAGAAGATGCAGGGCGCGATCCAGGAGATCAGCCACCGCGCCGGCGAAACCGCGAGGATCATCAAGACGATCGATGAGATCGCATTCCAGACGAACTTGCTCGCGCTCAACGCTGCAGTGGAGGCCGCCCGCGCGGGCGAGGCAGGGAAGGGGTTCGCCGTCGTCGCAGAAGAGGTGCGCAGCCTCGCGATGCGCAGCGCCGACGCCGCCAAGAACACCAGCGCGATGATCCAAGCGAGCGTCGAGTCGAGCCGGAATGGCACGACCATCGCCGGCGAGGTCGGTGCCGCCCTCGCGCAGATCACGGGTGGCACGACGAAGGTCGGTACGCTCATCTCCGAGATCGCCAGCGCTAGCCAGGAACAGGCGACCGGCGTCGAACAGGTGAACCAGACCGTGAGCCAGATGGATCCGGTCACCCAGCAAAACGCCGCCACCGCCGAGGAGAGCGCCGCTGCCAGCGAGGAACTGAGCGCGCAGGCGACCGAACTTCGTACCGCAGTAATCGAACTGAGCCGGATCGTTGGCGTGAAGACCGGCAACACGACCGCGCACCGCAAGGCCGCGTGAGGCTCTGGCTACCTCCCCCGCTTGCGGGGAGGGCTGGGGTGAGGGTTTAATCACGCGTGGACCGGCATCATCCGCCTGGGCGCGCGGCTCGTTGCTCGATCCCTCTTCTCTTACTCACGTCGCAGCGACGACGCCCTCTTCGCTTCGCGCAGCCCGTCGGCCCCTCACCCAATCTGCCGCGTCATCGAAGATCGAGTAAGCGACCGGCGTGAGCAGCAGCGTAATGAGCAGCGCGAGCGACTGCCCGCCGATCACGACCACCGCCACCGCGCGGCGTTCCTCCGCGCCGGGACCCGTGCCGATCCACAGCGGCAGCATGCCGGCGACGAGCGTGAGCGTCGTCATCAGGATCGGGCGCAGCCTGTCGCGGTTGCCTTGGATGATCGCCTCGGCGCGCGGCATGCCCGTCGACCGCAGGTGATTCATGTGGTCGATCTGCAGGATCGCGTTCTTCTTCACCACACCGAACAGCACGAGTAACCCGAGCGCGGAATAGAGATTCAGCGACGTGCCAGTCAGGTACAACGACACCAGCGCGAACGGCACGCTCAGAGGGAGCGACAACAGGATGACAATCGGGTGGACAAGGTTCTCGTACTGGCTCGCGAGGATCATGTACATGAACACGATCGACAGCATGAACGCGATCGCGAACTCCACGCGTGTCCGCTCGAACTCGCGCCCGGTACCGCGCACGCTGACGTTGTACGCGGGCGGCATCTGCATCGACTCCGCCTCGGCGAGAAGCTTGTTCGTCATCTCGCCGAGCGCTGCGCCGGGCGCGAGCGTTCCGCGGACGCGAGCGTCACGGGCGCGGTCGAGCCGGTCGACGCGTGCCGGCGCGACGGCCGGCCTGACACTGGCGAGGTTCTGCAGTTCGATCAACTGCCCGGCCGAACCCGCAAGGAACAGGTTGGGCACCGTGGCATTGGAACTGCGGAACGGGGCGTCGAGGCGCAGGCGGACGTCGTAGTCTTCGTTGGTCTGCGGGTCGCGGTATCGGGTGACCTCTTCGTCGCCGCCCACCATGAGGCGCAGCGCGGTGCCGATGTCTTCGGCGCTGACGCCAAGATCGCTCGCGCGGTCGCGATCGATGTCGACGCGCAGTTCGGGCTTGTCGAGCCGGAGCGTGCGGTCGACGTTGATGATGCCGCCAAGCTTCTCGGCACGGCGGCCGAGTTCGTCGGTGTACTTCGCGAGTTGTTCGAGGTCGGGCCCGGTCACGGAGAAGTCGATGTCGAAGTTTCCGCCGCCGATGTTGAAGCTCGGGAAGCCGCGCACGCTGACCGTCACGTCGCGCAGCATCGGATTGGCCCGCATGGATCGGCGGATCTTCTGCATGACGTCGGTCTGCGAGTGGTTGCCGCGGAACGACGCCTTCGGATCGCCTGCGAAGAGCGAGCCGATGAACCGCTCAACGCTCCACACGCGTTCCTCGTGCGGCGCGAGGCCGACGTAGATCGTTCCCTGGTTCACGCCGCCGATGAACCCGCCGCCAGCCGACGCTAGCACGGTCTTCACCTCCGGAAACTTCGACAACTCGCGTTCGACCTCACGCGTGACCTGATCCATCGCGAGGAAGCTCGTGCCCTGCGGCGCTTCGAGGCGCATCTCGAACTCGCCCTCGTCGGCGCCGTCGGGCATGAAGCTGACCGGTGTGAGCCAGAAGAGCGGCACGCTGCTCGCAATAATGAGCACGCCCGCGATCGCCGCGATCCATCGGCCGCGCATCACGATCTTCAGTAGGAGTTTGTAGAACCGATCAATGACGCCGTAGAAGCCGCCCTTGGTGTCGCTCGCATCGTGCGCCTGAACCCGCAGCATGCGGGCCGACAGCGTCGGCGTGAGCACGAAGCTCACCACCAGCGACACTATCACAGCCACCGCCGCAGTGATGCCGAACTGATAGAGGAACCGCCCGGTGATGCTGCTCATGAAGCTTACCGGGATGAAGATGACGGCAAGGCTCAGCGTCGTCGCCAGCACGGCCGTCGCGATCTCGAGCGTGCCCTGCCGCGCCGCTTCCATGGGCGTCAGCTTCTTCTCTTCGACGAAGCGGAAGATGTTCTCGAGCACTACGATCGCGTCGTCGATGACGATGCCCACCATCAGCACGAGCGCGAGCATCGTGACGCTGTTCAGCGTGAATCCGAGCACGTACATCATGGCGAATGTGCTCACCACGCTCGCCGGGATCGCCACGCCAGCGATGATCACGCTGCGCCAGCTTCGCGTGAACAGCAGCACCACGAGGCACGCCAGGATCGACCCGAGGATGAGGTGGACGTTGATCTCGTGCAGGGCTGCGTTGATGTAACGCGACTGATCGCGAATGATCGACATCTCCACGCCCGCGGGGAGCTGCGCCTTCACGCGCTGGAAATTCTCCTTCACGCTGTCGATGACGGCGACCGTGTTCGCGCCGGACTGACGACGGATCTCAAGGCTGACGGATGGCTTGCCGTTGAGCCGGGCGACGCTTCGCTCCTCGGCCACGCCGTCCTCGACGCGGGCCACGTCGCGAAGCCGCAGCGGTGCACCGCCGGGCCGGGCGATGACGATCTCGCCGAACTGTGCCGCCGTCTTCAGCTTGCCGATCGTGCGTAGACTGCTCTCGCGCTCGCTGCCAGTGATGTTTCCGCCGGGCACCTCGGCGTTCTCTCGAGCGATCGCCTGGCGGAGCTGCGTGATCGGGATCTTCAGCGCGGCCAGCTTGTTCGCATCCACCCACACGTTCACGGTCCGCTCCGCCTGTCCGACGAGCGCGACCTCGCCGACGCCCTTGCTGCGCTCAAGCAGCGGCTTCACCGTCTTATCCGCGATCTCGCTCAGTTCCCGCTTGGACAGTTCGCCCGAGAGCGCGAACGTGAGCACCGGCGCAGAGTCGTTGTCAAACTTGCTCACGACGGGCGGATCGGCCTGTGTGGGCAGCTTGCGGATGACCGTCGCGATGCGGTCGCGGACGTCCTGTGCAGCACTCTCGATGTCACGATCGAGCCTGAACGTCGCGATCACGAACGAGTTGCCCGGCCCGGAGATGCTGCGGAGCTCCTCGATGCCATCGACGGTGTTGACGGCCTCCTCGATGACCTCGCTGACCTCGGTTTCCACTTCTTCAGGCGAAGCGCCAGGAAGGCTAGTGCGTACATTGATCGTCGGCAGGTCGACGGACGGAAGCCGATCCACGCCCAGCCCTGTGTATGCAGCCGCACCGACGACGACCATCGCGAGGATGATCATGCTCGCAAAGACCGGCCGGCGGATGAAGGTGTCGATGAACGTGCCCATTCGGTTGCCTCGTACGTCTCGTGCAACGGGTTGCTAGCGCTCCAGCAACGCCTCCCGCAACACTCCGGCCGCACGGAGCAATCGCAGCCGCAGCAGCTTCTGATCGATCTGCTCCGTCGCGAACGCCAACTCCGCACGCAGTAGCACTTCCTGTGCGGTGACTCGCTCCAAGTTCGTGCCTAGCCCCGCCTGATATGCCGCCTCAGCCTGCCGCGATGCCTCGTCCGCAGCGCGGAGCGAGATGCCCAGTTCGCGAAGCCGGTCGCGGCTAGCACGGATGTCGCGGAGCGACTGATCGACCTCTTGCGTGACGCGCCGTCGCGAATAGCTGTCGACGAGGATCGCCTCGCGGAGAAAGCTCCACGCGGCCCGCACATCCGCCTCGATTCTGCCGCCATCGAAGAGCGGAAGTCGCAGGTCGAGGATCGCCTGCCAGTCGCGTGCGGAAGGGGCCGACTCGCGGTAGAGCCACGCCGAGGCATCGAGCGCGATCGTGGGGTAGTACTGCCCCGTCGCCACCTTCAGATCGCGTCGGGCTGCTTCGATGGCACGCGATGTAGCGCGGAGTTCGCTGCGCCGCGCCGATGCGAGGCCCCGGTAGAGCAGCGGCACGTCGAACGTGGTGTTCGTGGGGAGATCAAATCCGTCGGGTAGCCGCGTCTGCGCGTCGACGCGCACGTTCGCGACGAGGCCGAGCAGGGACCGCGCTTCGGCGATCTGCCGTCGCGACTCAATCAATTGCACGCGTGTCTCGGCGGCCTGCGCTTCCACCTGCGCGACGTCGAGCGGCCGAGCGAGTTCGGCGGCCTGCTTGCCGCGGGCCTCGCGGAGCCGTTCTTCCTGCACAGAGAGCGACTTCACCAGCACCCGCTCCTGCGCCTCGGCCCGCAGCACCGTGTAGTACACGTTCGCCACGTCGTAGAGCAACGACTCTTGCGCTTCGAGCAGCGACTCGCGCTGCGCTTCGACGCGGTAGACGTCGCGCCAGAAAGCGTTCACGTTCTGCCCGCCGTCGAAGAGCGTCCAGCGGAGTTCGAGCGGGAAATCGACGTCCACATCGGTGCTCGCCGACGTCCGTCCGGTCGCCTCGCGGACGGACAGCGACGGCGCGAGATCAACGGCAGGCAGGAGTGCTGCGACGCTTCGGCGCTTGTCAGCGATCGCGCGCACGAGTTGCTCGCCCTGCTGCGCGAGCTGTTCGTTAGAGAAGTTTGCGCGGCGCATCGCGTCGCGCAGGGAGAGAGACTTCCCCACCGGTTGAGTCGTCGGCGGCGCAATGCCCGTGTCGAGCGGCGCGCGGTACATCGCGACGTCGCGCTGCCCGTCGCATGCGGCCTCTCCGACGCATCCCGCACTGGCGATGCCGATCAATGCACAGACGAGCCGCTTCACGCCTTCCTCCCCTTCATGCCTGACCGAAGCAGGTTCATGACGTGCTTCGAGACCTCGCCCGGCTTGCCGCCGCGCGGACCCCACACGACGGCGGCGCGGATCATCGCGGGGACGTACTGGCCCGTCAGCTTCGGGCTGTCGTCGCGCATCGTGCCGGCCTTCACGCCGCGCTCGATCACCTCGGCGATGATCTCGCCCAACTCGCGCCGACGCCTGCGAAACGACGTCGTCCCCGACGGGTGCACGCCCGACCGCATCAACTCGAACAGTTCCGGATTCTTCAGCGACCACTTCGCCAGGTGCTGCACGATCGCTTCCAGCGCAGCCCAGGCGTCCTTCGTCTTTGCCACTTCCACCGCGCGATCGACGAGGTCATTGAACCCGCGCTGCAGCAACTCGACGTAAAGGTGATCCTTGCTCTGGAAATAGATGTAGAGCGTCCCCTTGCCGACCTTTGCCGCGGCGGCGATGTCGTCGAGCCGGACCTCGTGGAACGGCCGCTTGGCGAAGTGCACCTCGGCCGCGTCGAGGATCGCGAGACGTTTTGCTTCGTCGGGACGCTGCATACCGATTGACCGAGCTCGAAGTGCGACGAACTGCATCTGACCCGATTGTCAGATTGCAATTGCCAACCGGCGATCGGATCGCCTACGCTTGGCAGCCGCGCCAAAACCGACCCGTCAGTATTGGCGCTGCCGCTCGCACTCTAGGCACACACCATGTCGCACGCCAAGTCCAATCTTCGTAAAGCGCTGGCCCTGATCGTCGCAGCCGGTGCCGTCTATGCGGCTGGTTGCGGTGAGACGGCCACGGGTCAGAGCGGCGCCCCGACGAGCCGGCCGGTCGAAGCGGTGAAGGTGGGCTCGGCAAAGGTCCAGTTCGGTTCGATCCCCGAGACGATCGAGTTGATCGGCTCTCTCTACGGCGATGAAGATTCGAGCATCAGCGCGAAGGTGCCGGGGCGCATCCTCGAACTCTCCGCCGACCTCGGCGACCGCGTAGAGCCCGGGACGCTGCTCGCGCGGATCGATCCGACCGACTACAAGCTCGCAATCGCGCAGAAGGAACTCGCCGTGCGGGAGGCGCTGTCGCGGCTCGGCTTGACCGAGATGCCCGACGCGGCGTTCGACCCGACAAATGTGCCGACTGTTCTCCGCGCCACGCTGCAGGCCGACAATGCGAAGGCGCGGCTCGACCGGTCGCGCAAGCTTTTCGAGCAAAGCCCGCCGCTGCTGAGCGCACAGGATTTCGCCGACATTCAGACGCAGTACGAGGTTGCCCGGAAGGACGCCGACGTGGCGAAGCTAGAAGCGGAAGCTGCCCTCGCGCTGGCGAGGTCGCGCGAGGCGGAACTGACGACGTCGCGTCAACAACTCTCCGACACGGAGATCCGAACGCCCGCGACGAAGACGTGGTCCGTCTCGCGACGCGACGTCGCGATCGGCGAGTACGTCCAGACCGGCGCGCCCTTGTTCCAGCTCGTCGTCGTCGACCCGATCCGCATGCGCGCGACGATCCCCGAAAAGTTCAGCCCGCGCGTAAAGCTCGATCAACGCGTCGAAGTCCGCATCGAAGGCCTTGACGCTCCGCGGCCCGGCAAGGTGAGGCGCATAAGCCCTGCCGTCGACCCGCAGAGCCGGACGTTTGCGGTCGAAGTCGAGCTGGCGAACGCAGATCAGGCGCTGCGCCCGGGAGCGTTCGCACGCGGCACGCTCGTCGTCGGTACGCAGGAGAAGGTGGCGATGGTGCCGGACGATGCCGTGCGCAGCTTCGCCGGCATCGACCGCGTCTTCACGGTCGAGAACGGTAAGGCGAAGGCGCTGACCGTGACGGTGCTCCGGCGCGAGGAGGGTATGGTGGCGATCGCACCGACCCCGCCGGGCGACGTCGTGCTTCGCGGCAACCTGGGTCCGGTGGCGGAGGGCGTGAGCGTGCGGATCGACGAGTCGGCGACGAAACCAACGACCAGGGCATCGCGTTAGCGGTCGCGCCTGCACCCTGTTTAGCCGGCGAGCATGCTCGCCGGCTAACCGAAGAAGCTTACGTCAATCCCGGCCAGTCTACTCCGGCGCGAGCCGCATCGAACCGATCGCGAAGCACAGCCAGTTGCTGCGGCGCGAGTTCGCCCTTCCCGCTCGCGGCGATGTTTCGCTTCGCGTTCTCTAAGTTCGTCGTGCCAACGATCGCGCAGCTCACCTCTGGGTGGCTCAGCGTGAAGCGTAGCGCCAACTCGCCCCACTCGTTTTCCGCGATGCCGAGGTCGGCGGGCGAGAGCTTCATCGCCTCGAATCGCTTGATGTACTCGGCCACGTAGTTGACGTAGATGCCCTGCATGGCCGCCTTGCCGCGCCAGCAGGCATTGGCGATCGGACGCTTGGCGATGATGCCGACGTTGTGCTTTGCGGCCGCGGGAAGGACGGCGTCCACGTTCGCCTGATCGACGATGTTGATGCTCGTCTCCACGACCGCGATGTCCGGCTGCGCACACGCCCACGCCGCCGCGGCGTTGTCGCCCGAGTAGCCGACGTGGCGGATCTTGCCGGCATCGCGCGCCTTGATCAGCGTGGCGAGCGCGTCGCCCTTCTGCAGCGTGGCGAGGTCGCAGCTGTGAAGGAGCATCACGTCGAGGTGGTCCGTCTTCATCAGCTGCAACGCGCGGTCGACGGTGCTTTCGATCAGTTGCGGCGTCCACGGATCGCCCGTAGTGCCGGGTGCCTTGATGTTGCCGCACTTGCTGACGAGGACGTAGTCGCTGCGACGATCGGAGAGGAATTCGCCGATGAACGCCTCGCTGCCGGGATAGGCGGCGGCGGTGTCGATGAGGTTCACGCCCGCGTCGAGCAGCGCACGGATCATCGCGGCGGCGGACTCACGCTCGGCCTTCAGGAACGCCGCGGGGGCTGCGCCGAAGCCGATCTCACTGACCTTCAGATTCGTCTTGCCGAGGGTTCGCTGGTTCATCGTGGGGAAGTGTAGGTGGCCGGAGTGTAAAGTGCGGGGCGTGACGAATGAAATGAAAGTGGACGGCGTCCCGATTGCACTTTCGCGCGGCGCATTGGCCAGCACGATCGCCGCGCTGGCGTTCGTTCTGGTGCCGTCGTTCACAAAGGTGCTGCCGCTCGCCGACCTGTTGACGACGCTGCTGTGGGCGCTCGGCTGCGCGGGTTGGGGAACGGCGGTTTCCGGGCGTGCAATGCCTCGCGATGACGAACGCACGCTGCGCATCGTCAGCTCCTTCGCGATCGGCATTGGCATCGTCGGCATCGCAGCGATGTGCCTCGGCTTTGCCGGCTGGCTTAACCGAGCGACAGCGGCAGCTCTGCTGGGTTGCGGCGTCGCACTTTCGATACGACGCATCGCCAAGGGTTGGCCCGACACGGCTGCGTGGCTTCGCGGGAACGCGACGTGGAGCTGGCTGCTGGTGCTGATGGTGCCGTCGATCGCACTGTGTCTGAGTGGCGCGACGATCCTGCCCGGCGTGCTTTTCGGCGCGGATGAGCCGGCGGGTTACGACGCAGTGGGTTATCACCTGCAGGTGCCACGGGAATGGTTTGAGAGCGGACGCGTCATGCCGCTCTGGCACAACACGTTCAGCGTCCACCCGATGCTGGTAGAGATGCACTACCTCGTCGCGATGCACCTGCGCGGCGGGCCGTGGGCGGGGATGTACGTTGCGCAGCTCATGCACGCTGCGATGACGCTCGCGGTTCCGCTCGCCGTGTACGGCTTTGTGCGGCCGCAGGGGAACGTACGGGCGAGCCTCGCGGCGATCGTCTGCGCGACGGTGCCGTGGGTGCCGATGCTTGGCGCCGTGGCGTACAACGAAGGCGCGTTGATGCTCTTCACCGTGCTCGCGATCGCATGGCTGCTGCGTGGCCAATGGATTCTCGCCGGTGCGATGCTCGGGCTGGCATGCGGTGTCAAGTACACGGGATTCGTGACTGTACTGCTGCTCGTGCCGATCGCATGTGCGGCGAGCGGGCTCGTTGTCCCGCGCGAACGCATCGCTCAGCTGCGTGGTGCGGCGATCGCGCTTGCGGTCGGCGTGCTGGTCGCGTCGCCTTGGCTCATCCGCAATGCGGCCTGGACGGGCGGCAACCCGGTGTTCCCCCTGCTCGCCGGCACGCTCGGTAAGGCGCAGTGGGACGACGGGCAGGTGGAGCGATTCGAAGCCGCGCACTCGCCGCGCGAGGATCAGCGATCGCTGGGCGGGCGGTGGCAGGCGTTCGTCGCACAGGTGATTCGCGATGAGAAATACGGAGCCATTCAACTGTCGATAGGCGATGCATCGGCAGAGGCGAGCGTCGCCTCACCACAGTCTCGGCAGGAGCCCCGCCCTCCCGTTCCGGTGTTCCTGGCTCTCGGTGCAGTGTGTGCGCTGCTCTGCGTGCACACGCGAAACGGCCTAACTCTCGTGCTCTACCTCCTCGGCCTGACGGCGTACTGGCTCTTCGCGACGCATCTACAAGGTCGATTCTTCGTGCAGGCGATCCCGCTCTTTGCGATCGCCATCGCGAGCGTGCCGTGGCGCGGCGTGGCGATCGCGGCTTCGGCGATCGCAGTGATTGCGAACTCGCTCGCGGCGAAGCCGATCGTGGAACGGAATGCGAAACTGCTCGATGCCGCGGGACTGCAGTCGCCCGAACTACTGCTTCAGGCGATCCTGCCGCGTGACGCATACGAGGCGGTGATGGGCTCAGAACGGCCCGTTGTGCTCATCGGCGATGCGAAGGCGTTCTGGTATCCGATCCCAACGTCGCGGCTCCGCTATCGATACGTCTTCGACGTGCCGAGCAGCGGCGACGACCTCGTGCGGGCGTGGGTGAGCGATGTGCCGCGCGATGCGCTGCTCGTGGTCGATCCGAACGAGTTGCGGCGGTTCACGCAGACGTATCGCGCGCTGCCCAAGCTGGATGATGGAACAGCGCGGGCGCCTGGCGTTTTCGTCACGGTTCCGACGAGTCGATGAGCGACGCGCTGAATGAGAAAGCCCCGGGCTTTGCCCGGGGGCTAAACGTGTGGCGAGTTCGCGCTTGATCGGTGAGTTCAGAACAGCTTCAGGTAGGGCAGATCGCTCTTGCCCATGAGGTAGGCATCGATGCCGTGCGCGGCGCAGCGGCCTTCGCTGATCGCCCACACCACCAGGCTCTGCCCACGGCGCGCGTCGCCCGCGGCGAAGACGCCGGGCAGGCTGCTCATGTAGTTCGCGTCGACCTGCACGTTGCCGCGCGGGTCGAGCTTCACGCCGAGCTGTTCGATGAGGCCCTTCTTCTCCGGGCCGACGAAACCCATCGCGAGGAGGCACAGGTCGCAGTCGATCTCGAACTCGGAACCGGCGATCTTCTCCATCGCCATCCGGCCATCCGGGCCCTTCTTCCATTCGAGCTTCACGGCGTGGAGCTTCTTCACCTTGCCATCAGCACCAGTGAACTTGTCGGTGTTGATCGACCACTTGCGGATCTCTTGCCCGCCGGCCAGCGCGCCGCTGGCCTCTTCGTGGCTGGTGCTGGTCCGCATGATGAGCGGCCAGAGCGGCCAGGGGGTGTCGGGGTTGTCGCTCTCGGGGGGCTTGGGCATCAGCTCGAGCTGCGTGACGCTCTTCGCGCCCTGACGCACGCTCGTGCCGACGCAGTCCGAACCGGTATCGCCGCCGCCGATGACGACGACGTGCTTGTCTTTCGCGGTGATCTGCCTGGCGAGTTTGTCGCCGAGCACAGTGGCGGTGGCCTGCGGGAGGAACTCCATTGCGGCGTGAATGCCGTCCAGTTCGCGGCCGGGCACGTTCAGGTCGCGCGAGTGCGTCGCGCCGAGGCACAGCGCGATCGCGTCGAAGTCCTTGCGGAGCTGATCGATCGTGATGCTGCCGTCCGTGCCGATATGCGCCTTGGTCACGAACTCGATGCCTTCGTCCTTCATCAGCTGAACGCGGCGTTCGACGATCCACTTCTCGAGCTTGAAGTTCGGGATGCCGTACGTGAGCAGGCCGCCGATGCGGTCGGCGCGTTCGAAGACGGTGACGCTGTGCCCCGCCTTGTTCAGCTGCGCCGCGCACGCCAGGCCGGCCGGACCGGAGCCGATGACGGCGACCTTCTTCCCCGTGCGCTTCGTCGGCGGCTGCGGCTTGATCCACCCTTCCTTCCAGCCGCGCTCGACGATGTTGTATTCGATCAGCTTGATCGTGACCGGGTTCTTCCAGAGGTTGAGCGTACAGCTCTCTTCACACGGCGCAGGGCAGATCTGGCCGGTGAACTCGGGGAAGTTGTTCGTCTTGTGGAGGGCTTCGAGCGCCTCCCTGAACTTGCCGTGATAGACGTGGTCGTTCCACGTGGGGATGAGGTTGCCGAGCGGGCAGCCGTTGTTGCAGTACGGCACGCCGCAGTCCATGCACCGCGCCCCCTGCGTGCGGAGCTTGTCCTCGGGCATGGGCGTGTAGCAGTCCTTGTAGTCGGCGATCCGCAACTCGACGGGCCGACGCTTGGGCATCTCACGGACGAATTCCTTGAAGCCGGTAGGCTTTCCCATTCTCGATCGTCTCCTGCAGCTAGGGGGAGGGGATGCTACAAGGGAAAGGCTGAAAAATCAGCGCGGAAAGCGGGCCGTCTGGTTTTCGGATTTTTCACCGCGAAGGCGCGAAGGAGTCGCCAAGAACGCCAAGAAGGGATCGAATGCTGGAGAAGTCGCTCCACTCTCGATTTATATGTCTTTCCGTGCATTCTTCGCTGCTTCGCGACTCCTTCGCCCCTTCGCGGTAAAGAACTCAAGTCGGCAGATCCGCCCGCTCCACCGCGAATTCGTAATCCCATTCATCGAAGTACAGGTTCCGACCGTCGATCTCTACCTCACCGCGCTGGAAGTCGAGCGGCTCGCTCCGGAGCGACGTCTTCGCGGGAACCAGCGGCTGGCCGTAGTCCGTATTGACGATCAGGCGGTAGCGGTCGAGCGCGCCGAAGTAGAAGTGCCGCACGCGCGGGTCGGCGTGGGCCTTCTTGCCGTAGCTGACGTCGATCGGCACCCACCCCCACGGCTCGATCCACGCCTCGGCCCAGTCGTGCATGTTGCCGACGCCGAACGGGTCGGTCACCCACCCGCTCTGCCATCGGGCCGGAACTCCGCACGCGCGGGCCAGCGTGATGAACGTGATCGCCTGCACGCCGCAATCGCCGCGACGGGTTTGCAGCGCCTTTTCCACGATCGACGGGATCAGGCAATACTCGTGTTCGGCACACCACGGGATGTTGTCGTCGACCCAGTCGAAGATGCGCTTCGCAATCGTAAGCGGATCGGTGTCGTCGCGCTTCAGGTCGCGCGCGACGGACATCACTTCGTCCGTGAAGACGACGTGCGGCGCACGAGCGCCCAAGTATGACGAAGCGTCAGACTTGCGAGCGCTCGCCGGGGTCGCTTGCGCCTTCGCGTCGCCCCCCTCCCACACCCGAGGCACATACGCGCTCGTGCGAAACTCGAACTTCACCTCGAACCGCACGGGCTTCGCGGGGTCGCGGATCTTCTGTTCGAAATACACCGTCCGCTGCGCCGAATTCCGTGGGGAGACGCGTTCCGAGCGCGGGAAGCTGTCGATGAGCCGCACGTCGCGCTGCTGGCGATACACCTGTGGGAACGGGAGCCAGCACCGCACAAGCGAACCCTTGGCTGCGCCAGGCCGATCGGGCTTCACGAGGAGCGTGTAGCTGACGACCGTCTTCAACGGCATCAGCTCCGCCGAGCGGTTCGTCTCGCTCAGCTTCACCAGCTCTTCCAGGTGCGGCGTGATGTTCTTCGTGCTGTCGCGACGCTTGTTGATCGTGTGCAGGATCAGATTCCGCGGCTCGCGACGGAAATACCGGAGTTGCCCGTCGACGATGAGCGATTCCAACTCGCCGCCACGCGTCCAGGCGTCGACTTGTGCCTCCGTTGCGCTCGGCACCTCACGGCGAAGCTTTTCGACGAGCGACTCACGCGTCAGCGACCACTCGTAGCGGAGGCGCTTCAGCAGGTCGATCGCCTCGCCTGTGAGCGGATGGCCGGACTGCTCGGCGTGGTGCTGCGCTGCGTTGAAGTCGCCGCGCGCCGCGAGCACGCGCCACGCGATCGCGAACGGATCGGGGCTCGTCCAGAGGATGGAGGCGCCGCCGGTATCACTCATCCACATGCCTCCCCGGCTGCAGGATGAACTTCGGCTCGCCGCTCTCGTCGACGTCGTTCGTCCGCACGCTGCACACGAACCCGTGCATGAGCGAGCCGCTGCTCCACGCGCCGTCGGCCCGCAATGCGATGATGCCGACCTGATCGTCGTCGCCCAATCCGTGCGTTGTCGCGATGCGGTCAATCGCACGGCGGATCGCCTCTTCGGGCGTGCTGCTCGTCCGCATGAACTCCACCGTCAGAAAACTCGCGAGCGTGCCCTGCACGAGTTCGCCTCGTCCGGTGCAGACGGCCGCGCCGATCTGCGGGTCGCAGTAGATGCCCGCGCCGACGATCGGCGAATCGCCCACCCGCCCTGCCATCTTGAACGCTAAGCCGCTCGTCGTGCTGCCGGCACACAACTGCCCCGCGGCGTTCATCGCGATGAGTGAGATCGTGTCGTGGTTCGCCTCGTTCACGCGCTCGCTGATCTGGTCTTCGAGGTTCGCGAGGCGGACGGGCTCGCCCGTCTGCTTCCAGTGCTCCCACGCCTTCTTCGCGTCTTTCGTGAGCAATTCGAAGGGCGGCATGCCGAGCGTGCGGGCAAACTGTTCCGCATCGGGGCCGACGAGCAATCGGTGAGGCGTCTTCTCCATCACCGCTCGGGCGAGCGAGATGGGGTGCTCGACGTCGCGCACGCACGCAACAGCGCCGTGCTTCGCCGGCGAAAGCATCACGGCCGCATCGCACGAGACGCGTCCCGACGCGTCGGGAAATCCGCCGAAGCCGACGGTGTGATTGGTGGGATCGGATTCCGCATTGCGACCACCGGCTTCGACCGCGCCGAGCACGTCGCCCGCGACGAGCTTGTCCCACGCGGCCGCGTTCGCGCGCCTGCCGAACGACCACGTACTCAAGATGATCGGCCCGCGAGACGACATCCTGCGGATTGTGACGCTTCTCCATCGCTCGGGCAATTCAGGCTACAGCCCCGTGCCAGTCACGTTGATGATGAACACCGGCAGGTTCGGGTCATTCGTCGCGATCTTCAGCTGTGCGGACCGCGCGCCTTTCGCAGTCGGCTTGAAAACGACGCTCAGCACAAAGCCGTTCGTGCTGCTGGGCTGCGTGATGATGAAGTCATTCGGGTTCGCACCGGCGATCTGAACGAAGGGATTCGTGGTGAGTTGGAGCGGGAAGCTCTGGTCCGCGGCACCCAGACCGATGCTGATCGCCGCACTGCTCGTGCCGACCGTGCGCGAGGCGAACGCGGTTCCGACCGCCGTGCTCGCCGCGGCACCGCTTGCGAACTTCGTGCCGAAGTTGGTCCCGCCGAACACCTGCAATTGCGTGTCGAACGAGATCAGCTTCACGATGAAGACCAACGTCGCGTTCGGCGGAATGCTGCCCTGCCCTGTCGCGCCGTATCCGAGCGATGAGGGGATGTTCAGCACGCGGATCTCGCCGGGCTTCATGCCTTTCACGCCCTGGTCCCAACCCTGGATCACCGAGCCGATGCCAAGCGTGAACTGGAACGGCGTTCGACCCTCGTTGAGCGAGCTGTCGAACTTCGAGCCGTCCAGTAGGTAGCCGGTGTAATCGACAGTGACGTAGTGCTTGTCGTTCACGGCCGCGCCGGTGCCGGCGACGATCGTCGCGAGCTTCAAGCCCGTGCTGGTCGTCGTGTACGTTGGCGCGGTGACGGTGAGCGTCTTCGCGGCGGAAGTGCTGGCCTTGTAACTCGTGGTGGCGGCGAACGCCGCGGTGATGCTGTGCGTGCCTTGGAAGAGGTTGTACACGCTCAACGTCGCGACGCCGTTCGACAGCGTGCCAGTGCCTAGAACGATCGTGCCGTCCTTGAACGTGACGGTGCCGCTCGGCACGCCCGCGCCGGGAGATACGGGAGCGACCTTCGCGCTGATCGTCACCGACTGGCCCATCACGGCGGTGCTGCTGGAGAGCGTGACCGTGGTCGTCGTGCTCGCCGCGGAGACTGCGTGAACAACGGCGGCCGACGTGCTGGTGTTGTAGTTCGTGGTGCCGGGGAAGACGGCGGTCAGGCTCGCATTGCCGACGGGCAGGCCCGAATACACGAGCGTGGCGAAGTTGCTGCTGTTCACCGCCGCGGTGCCGATGACGGTCGGGCCGTTCTTGAAGGTGACGATGCTGCCAGCGAAGGCCCCGCCGGCCACGGTCGAGCTGATGGTCGCCTTGATGGTGACGCCCTGCCCGAGCACGCTGCTGGTGGGCGTACGCGTGACGACGGTCGTCGTCGCCGCCTTTGCGACGACGTGCGAGACGATCGCCGACGTGCTGGTCGCGTGGTTCGTCGTCCCGTTGTAGACGGCCGTCAGGTTGAGCGCGCCGACGGGGAGGTTGCCCAGCGTCAGCACGGCCTGCCTAGAGCTGTTCAGCGCGACGGTGCCGAGCGTGGTCGTGCCATTCTTGAAGGTGACCGTGCCGATGGGCGTCCCGCCGCCGGGCGACTTCACAGCGACGGTCGCGGTGAGCTTGAGCGATTGGCCCCACGTGGTGCTGGCCAGCGACTTGGTCAGCGTGGTCGTCGTGCCGGCCGCGTTCACCTTCTGCGACAGCAGTGTGCTGTTGCTGCTGTTGAAGGTCGTGTTCCCCGCGTAGAACGCCTGAAGCCCTCGCGTGCCCGCACTCAGCAGCGTGGTGCTGAAGATGGCCTTCTTCTGCGCGTTGAGCGGCGCGGTGCCGAGGACCACCGAGCCGTCCTTGAACGTGACGTTGCCCGTCGGTGTTCCGCTCGTCGCGTTCACCGTCGCCGTGAGCGTGATCGATTGCCCGAACGTCGACGGGTTCAGCGACGACGCCAGCACCGTGCTCGTCGCGATCGCAAGCAGTCGGCGGGTTTCAAGTTCTTGAACGTAGACCACCGCGACGCTTTCGCTGTCGCGTGCAAATCGATCCAGGCGCATTCGCAGTCACCTCCGGGGTGGAGGCGACGTTGTACGACGCCGATCGAGCGAAAGTCAAAGAGAATTGGATGAAAGCCCTAATTCACAAGTTCTAATGCCCAAGCCGCAATGCTCAAGGAGAAGGCCTATGGAGAATGATTATTGGGCATTCGGCGTTGGGCCTTGAGCAGTCGATTACGGGATGTTGAGGACTGTATCGGTTGCATCGCCTGAATCCTCCCAGATGTCGGTGCCCGGGCCTCCGTCGATGAGGTCGGCGCCCTTGCCGCCGTTGAGTCGGTCGTTGCCGGCCTCGCCGTAGAGCTTGTCGTTGGACGAGCCGCCGATGAGGGAATCGTCGCCATCGCCGCCCCATAGCCGGTCGACGCCGCCGCCGCCATTGAGCGTGTCGCTGCTACCGCCGCCATACAGGCGGTCATTGCCATCGCCGCCGTCGAGGCTCTCGCGTCCGCCGGAGCCGCCAAGCCGGTCGTCGCCCGCGCCGCCGACCAGCGTGTTCTTGCCCGCACCGCTGCTGAGGGTGTCGTTGCCTTCGTCGCCGTAGATGACGTCGTTGCCGTCGCCGCCGAAGACGTAGTCGTTGCCCGCGCCGGCGCTGACGGTGTCGTTGCCCGCGCCGCCGTCGATCGAGTCCGGCTGGAGGGAGCCGAAGATCTCGTCGGCCCCGTCGCCGCCGAGGACGTCGAGGCTGAGCTGCATGCTCCTGGCGTTGAACGTGTCGTCGCCTGCGCCGAGGTCGACGGCAACGCGGTTGTACACGCCGCGTTGGTACGTCGTGGCGACCCCATTAATGGTGACGGTGAACCCCGCGCCGTTGCCCTGCATGAGCACGCTGTCAGCGCCGCTGGTGGTGCCGGTGACATCGAGCGTCTGCACGTAGCCCGCGAGCGCAGCGCCGCCCACGCCCGGCTGATCGACGCCGCGCGTGGTGAAGCCGAGGAACAGCCCCGGCCCGGTGATCGTCACCGCGCCGACGCTTCGGAACTGGCTCGAACCCGAAACAGTGAGCGTATTGCCGATACCCGTGCCGCTGGCCGTGAACCAGCGATAGCCAGCGTCGCTTCCGGTATCGGCGAGAGCGGTGTGTCCGACGATGAAGTTGCCGTCGGCGTCGACGTCGATGCGCGGGGAGAGGCGATCGAGCCCGCTCGCGGTGTGGACTGTCATGTCGTTGCGGCGCGGCGTGCCATCGGCATCGAAAGGCCGCGCCTCGATCGCGCTGACGCCTCCATTTCCGTCGGCCCAGGCGATCGCGAAGCCGTTCCCCTCCACGCTCATCCCGACCACCGGGTCGTACTGGTCGCCCGCGGGCGAACTGACGACGTGACTCGCCGCATAGAGCGAGTTACCCGCGCTGTCGTAGCCGCGATACATGACGTCGTTGTCGCCGGTGTCGACGCCGACGCGCGTCCAGGTGACGACGAAATTGCCCGCGTTGTCACCGGCGATGTCGGGCTTGATCTCGAGCGGCATCACGGTGCCCGCGCTGACCTGAAACTCGTTCCCCCGCGCCGTGCCGTTCGCGTTGAACCGGCGCGCGAAGATCATCGAGTTGCCATCGATGTCCTGGCTCGCCCAGGCGACGACGAATGCGCCCGTGGCGTCGATCGTGACCGACGGCGTCACCTGTCCTTCATCGGTGGTCTGGTTGACGAGCACTTCGCCCGTCTGGGCGACGCCGTTCGCGTCGAACGCGCGGGCGTAGATGCCCCAGCTGCTGCGGTCCTGATCGCGCGATTGCCAGACGACGACGAAGCGCCCCGTCGGATCGACGGCGACGTCGGGCGACTGCTGCACGTCGGCGGTGGTCGTGTTTGCGGTGAAGGTTCCCTTGATGACGGACCGCGCGTCCATTCTCGCGACGAAGATGTCGGTGCCGAGCCCGTCAACGGAGTTGAAACCCGTCCAGACGGCCACCGTGTTACCCGGCGCATTGCGATCCGCAGCAAGCTGCTGCACCGTGCTGCCGGTGAGCGTTGTGGCGACGCCATTCGCGGCAAACGCCAGCAGTTGGCGTGGCTCGAGCCCCTGCATGACGACCGATCGATGTTGTGAGTTGCGACGAAGCATGGGAGTTCGGTTCAGCACGCACTTTATCGACGACGCGGCCCGATCACCGTTACGCGGGACGCCCGCGACAGTTTGGATTTATCGGGCGTTTTCTGCGGTGGCCCCGCTCGTGATCGCAGTTCCTACCGAGCGATGACGGAACTGATCCGGAACACCGGCAACAGCAGCGCCATCGCGACCCCGCCCACGACGAAGCCCATGAGCAGGATCATCGCCGGCTCGATGTAACGAGTGAGTTCGGTGATCTTCTCTTTCAGCTCGTGCTCGGCGAACGTGCTCACCTGTTCCATCACCTGCGCGAGCTTTCCGCCGCGCTCGCCGCTGTGGAGCATGCGGCTGACGCTGCCGGGCACGAGTGGGCTCTGCGCGAGCGGCTCGCTGAACTGCTTGCCGTTTTGAATCTGGGTGTGGACGTTCGTCCAGAGGTCGTGGAAGTAGCTGTTGGCGGAGAGGTGCTGCGCCGTTTCGACGCATTCGACGAGGCTGACGCCAGCGCCGGCCATCGTGCCGATCGTCCGCAGACCGCGCGCGAGGTGGAGCCGACGAAACATCGGGCCGACGCCCGGCACGTGTAAGGCAAGCCAGTCGAGCGATCGCCGGCCGCGCGTCGTCTGCGCCGCGAACGACGCCAGCAGCGCCGTCCCGCCGATCAGCGGCACGAGCCACGTCCACTGCGTCACAACGAAGTCGCTCATGCCCATCAGCACGCGCGTGGGCAACGGCAGCGCGGCGCCCTTGTTCGCGTAGATCGCCGTGAAGCGCGGCAGCACGAACGCGAGCAGGAAGACCGTTGTCGCCATCGCGAAGCCGAACATGATGCCGGGATACGTCAGTGCGCCGCGCACTTTTCGGCGGATATCCTGCTCGTCGCGCAGGTAACTCGTCGCGCGGCCGAGCATCACGCTCATCCGGCCCGATCGCTCGCTCGCACGCACGAGCGCAATGTAGAGCCGCGGAAAGCTCCGTGGGTGTCTTGCGAGAGCCGCGGAGAAGTCGCTGCCATTCGTGACGGCACTGCTCAGGTCGGAGAGCAGTTCCTTCATTCGGCCGCGCTCGGCGTTCGCGGCGCAGCACTCCAGCGCCTCGGCGAGCGTGACGCCGGTCTCGATCATGATGCCGATCTGGTAGCTGAACTCGATGACAGCATCGCGCGAGACCTTGATCCCGCGCGGGCCACCCGTTGCGACGACCGGCGTGTTTGCCTGGCTCGAATCATTCGCAAGCCGAATTGCCGTCGGATACTTCCCCGCTGCCCGCAGCGCACGGACGACCTCTTCGCTCGACGCAACGTCAAGCGTCCCCTCGACCGCATGGCCGGCAGAGTCTCGGGCGTTGTAGGCGTAGAGGGGCATGGGTTGCGGTTCGCGGTTCGCAGTTGGTAGTTCGCGGAGCATGGGCGCACTTCGCATTCCTGCGAACGGCGAACTGCGAACTGCGAACCCTTCTCAAGTCGTCGTCCTGAACACCTCGTCGAGCGTGGTGACGCCCGCCTTTACCTTCTCCAGTCCGTCTGCTCTTAGCGCCGTCATACCGGCGCTCTTCGCTGCCTCGCGGAGTTCGTTGAGCGATGCGCCGTTGCAGATCAAGTCGCTAATCGTGTCGTCGGGCACGAACAGTTCGTACACGCCGATCCGGCCGCTATAGCCGAGCGACCGGCAGTGCGGGCAGCCTTTGGCGCGGTAGATCTGCGCGACGGGCGTGCCGCCCGACTTGTCGAGGATGCGCCGTTCGTTCGGCGTCGGCTCGACGGCGACGCGGCAGTGCGGGCAGAGCTTGCGGACGAGTCGCTGCGCGAGCACGCCGATCACGGTCGCGCCGACGAGGTACGGCTCGACGCCGAGGTTGTAGAGCCGCGTGATCGCGCCCGGCGCGTCGTTGGTGTGCAGCGTACTGAAGACCATGTGCCCGGTGAGGGCCGCCTGCGTGGCGAGGCGCGCGGTCTCGGAGTCGCGGATCTCGCCGACCATGATGATGTCGGGGTCCTGCCGCAGCAGCGCGCGCAGCGCGCCGGGGAAGGTGAAGCCCGCCTTCTCGTTCACCTGAAACTGGTTGATGCCGGGCAGCTTGTACTCGACGGGGTCCTCGACCGTGCAGATGTTCGTGTCGACGGCGTTCAGCTCCTGCAGGCACGCATAGAGCGTGGTCGACTTGCCCGAGCCGGTCGGGCCCGTCACAAGGAGGATGCCGTTCGGCGTCTGGATGAGCTTGCGAAACTGCTTGAGCGTGTCGTAGCCGAAGCCGAGCTTTTCGAGGTTCACGCTCGCGCGTTCGTTATCGATAATGCGGACGACGACCTTCTCTCCGCTGCGGCCCGGCATGGTGCTGACGCGGAGGTCGACGGGCTTCTTGTCCATCACGACATGGATGCCGCCGTCCTGCGGCACGCGCCGCTCGGCGATGTCCATGCCGGCCATGATCTTGATGCGACTCACGACTGCCGCGTGCATCATCACCGGCGGGCGCAGGCGTTCGACGAGCGCACCGTCGATGCGGAAGCGGATGCGCAGCGATCCCTCGTCGGGCTCGATGTGCACGTCGCTCGCGCCCTCCTTCACGGCGTTGAAGATGCAGTAATTGACCAGCTTCACCACGGGCGAATCGCTGGCCGCCTTTTCGAGGTTGGCGATGTCTTCGACCTGCTTCTGGACGAGCGTAAACTCCTCCGGCCGCACCTCCTCGATGATCTCGTCGATGACGAACATCTGGTCGTCGGGCAGGTACGTCTGCAGCGTGGCGAGGATGTCGCGTCGCGTCGTGGCGACCAGCTGAACGGGGTGGCTCGTCGCGCGTTCGATCTCCTCCTGCAGGAAAACGTTTGTCACGTCGCAGACGGCGACCGTCAGCGTACCCTCAACCAGAAACAGCGGGAGCGCCAGGTTCCGCTCGATGAAGTCGCGCGGCAGCATCGGCACGATCTTCGGGTCGGCCAGCTTCGGGCCGACGCGCGCGAACGGCACGCCGTGGCTCTGCGCGAGTCCCTCTGCGATCTGCTCTTCGGTGCACACGCGCTGTTCGACGAGGATCTCGCCGAGCAGCTTTACGTGGCCGTTCCGCTTCTGCTCGGCGAGCGCGTGCTCAAGCTGCTCGGGCCGAAGGTGGCCGGCGTCGAGCAGCGTCTGGCCGAGTGGTTTTCGGGTGGCGAGCGCGACCATCTACTTCGAATAATCGGCCCGATGCGGGCGGAGGAGGAGAAAGGAACAAGTAGAAAGGGGCAAGCGAAGACAGGATGCGCAGTCACGGACTATCGCATAAGCTTGAGCGCCGTCGCGAGATCGTGATGCGTCTCAAATCGCGGCCCGAGTCGGGTGATCTCAAGGATCTTTCGCACGTTCGGGTCGACGTTGATCAGCTTCACCTGGCCGAACAGGTCGTCGGTCCTGCGCTTGACCCACAAGAGCGACTCCAAACCGGCGCTATCGATGAATGTGGCGTGTTTCAGGTCGACGATGAAGTCGATCAGCTGCCGCTCAGCGATCGACTTTGCGACGGAATCGCGCAGCTGCGCGGTCTCCGCACCGGCGAGGTCGCCCGAGGGAATGAGAACGCACACCCTCTCGTAGTCCTGCGATTGAATGGGCATGGCGAACGTCTCCCCGCTCACGCTGCGAGCGGTCGCGGTGCCGCGGCGGGCGTTGCCGGTGCGATGACCACGCCGGGTCCGACCGGCCGCGCCGACGATTGCTCCACGCTGTGGATCAGCTCGCGAAGCCGCGATTCGCCGATCTGCAGGAACGCATCGGCCAGCGCCGGATCGAACTGCGTACCGCTGCAGCGACGGATCTCCATCAGCGCCACCTCGAGCGGCAGCGCCCGGCGATACGTGCGGTTGCTCGTCATCGCATCGAAGCAGTCGGCCACGCACAGGATGCGCCCCATCAGCGGGATGGATTGGCCGGACAAGTTGTGCGGATAGCCGCGGCCGTCGTAGCGTTCGTGATGGTGTAGCACGCCCGGGATGAGGTCTTCGACCTGCTTCACGTCGCGGAGGATCTTCGCGCCGATCTCGACGTGCTTCTTCATCAGGCCGAACTCTTCGTCCGTCAGCTTGCCGGGCTTTCGGAGGACCTCTTCGGGGACGCCAATCTTGCCGACGTCGTGCAGCAGGCCAGCCATGTACACGCGCTCGGCGAACGCGTCCGGCAGACGCGCCTGACGCGTGATCTCCTTCGCGAAGAGCGCAACGCGCTGGCTGTGGCCGCACGTGTACGCGTCCTTCGCATCGACAGCGCTCGTGAGCGAGTGGAGCAGGCCCATCATGAGTCCGCGCGCATCGGCGAACAGCGTCGCGTTCTCGAGGAAGACGGCCGTCTCGTTTGCGATGCTGCCCAGCAGCTTGCTGTCCTGCGTGTTGAAGTCGTCGCCCGCCTTGTCGAAGGCGAAGAGCGCCCCGAGCACCTGGTCCTGCCGCATGAGCGGGACGGCCATCATGCGATACGCGTCGGGCGAGAGGTAGCAGAACGCGGGATCGGTCGAGAGGTCGTTGACGAGCAACGCGCGCGGCGCGGTGCGGAATCGCGAGATGAGGTCGGCGCTGAACTGGCTCACGGCGTGCGGGGCGAACTGCACCTCGCCATAGATCGGATTCGATTCGATTCGGCCCGCCGCGTCACACAGCAGCACGCCCACGCCGCGCACCTGCATCACGTCCATCACGTCCATCGACGCCTGAAGGAAGAAGTCCTCCACGCCGCGGTTGATCCGCATGCCGCTGGACAGCTGATAGATGAGCGTGAGTTCCTCGTATGTGTCGGCGAGCTGGTTGCTGAGCGAATCGAGGTCCCGCTGCATGACGCCGAACCGACGTTCCGCGCGGAAGATCGACAAGGTCAGCGTGGCAAGGCGTTCGATCTCGCTGGCGCTCGCAGTAGCCGGCGCGACAATGAGGTGAACGAACGGATCTCGGCGATCGATCGGCGGCAGGGCGAAAACGATCTCATCCTGCAAGCCCGGCAGTTCGATGCGTGACACCTCGACCGGCGACACGCCCGCGAGCGAGGCCTCTCGCGCCGCCACCGAAGTCCGCTTGACGAGGTCGACCAGAGCGCCTTCCAGAACGACGCCGTGGTCCCACGCCTGTCTCGGCCGCGAGACGCCCACGCTCAGCAGCGCAGCGCCCGCCGCGCGGAGTACCGGCGCGACCTGATCGATCGCCTGCTGCGGCACGATCAGTGCGACGCCTTGCGCGAAATTTTCGGGGCTGCTGTGCATGGTCTTCTGCTGAGGCGTTCGGGCGTCGCGCGATCAAGCCGCGACGGCGAGCACCTCATTCACTGCGGAGAGAAGTTGCTTTGGCGAGAACGGCTTGCTGATCATCTGCGAGATGCCGCTGTCCTTGAGTTCGTTGTCGTCCAGGTGATAGCCGCGGGCCGAGAGCATGATTTTCGGGATCGCGGCGCCCTTCGCGCCGCCCTCGCGGAGCTTCTGGCACAGTTCGAGTCCGGTCAGTCCGGGCATGTGGAAATCGGTGATGAGCAGGTCGGGCTGCTGCGAGCGGGCGAGTTCGAACGCTTCGGCGCCATCCTTTGCACAGATGACGTCGTAGCCAGCGTTGCGCAGCTTCAGCGAGACGACGTTGAGGATGTGCGACTCGTCGTCTGCCACGAGGATCTTCTTCGCCTGCGCGGTGGGTTGTCCGGTCTCGCTTTCCATGACTCGCTCGCCTTTCGGTTCCTGCTCCGTGCGGTCCATCTGACAGTTCAGCAGAGGTCCAACTCGAAGCCGAACGTGCTGCCTTTCCCTTGCTCGCTCTGCACGAACATCCTTCCCTTGTGGGCCGTCTCGATGATGTTCTTCACCAGTGACAGGCCGAGACCCGTTCCTTTCGCGACAGTCTTGTTCGCCTCGACTCTGAAGAACTTATCGAACAGAAACGGCAGATCCTTCGCAGGAATGCCCACGCCTGTATCGCTTACTCGGACCTTCATGCGCCGGGCGACCTCGTCGACCCCGGTCGAAACTGTCACGCTGCCGCCCTCGGGCGTGTATTTGACGGCGTTGCTAAGCAGGTTGAGCACCGCCTGGTACAGCATGTCCTTGTCGGCGAGCGTCTGATAGAAAGCGGGCTCGAGACGCTCGTCGATGCGGATGCTCTTCAGCTTCGCCTGCGGCGCGATCACTTCCAGGGCTTGCTTCACGATCAATGTCGGGCTGATCGGGACGCGCTTGATCTCGACCAGACCGCTCTCGATCCTGCTGATGTTCAGAATGTTGTCGATTAGCCTCCCGAGTCGAACCGATTCGGCCTGGATGATCTCGTAGAACTCGGCGCGAGTCTTTTCGTCCGACGCTTCACCGTCGATCAGCATCTCGACGTACGCCCGGATGCTCGCGAGCGGCGTGCGCAGCTCGTGACTGACGCTGCTGACGAAGTCGTTCTTCATCCGCGCGACTTCCGACTCGCGCGTCGTATCGTGGAACACCGCGACGACTCCCGCGCTTTCGCCATTCGGGCCAGGGATGCCGCTGAGCGTGACCTTGAACGTGTTGTCGCGGTTACCGCGCCGAACTTTGTGCTCAACGACACGGCGTTCGTGCGCCGCCCTGCTGTTCCGCACGTCTCGCAGCAGGCCGACCAGAGCTGGGTCCGATAGCGCCTGGTCGATCGGCTTGCGGTGGCTCGTCGCGACGTCGATCCCGAGCGACTTACCGGCCGCCTCATTGGCGACGATGATCTCGTTGAACGCATCGGTCACGAGCACGGCGTCGTTGATGCTGTTGATGATCGCCTGTGCCTGCTGGCGCTGCGACGTCGCCACCTTCAGCTGCACCTGCAGTTCCTTCGCCTGCGCGAGCGCCGTGGCGACATCCTTCTCCGCAGCGGCGAATCCGTCGTTGAGCGCCAGCACCAACGGGCCGAGCGCGTTCTGCGGGGCTTCGATGTATTGCGGCTTGCCCGCAGCGATGGCGGCATTGGCGCGCTCAGCAAGTAGACGAGACTGTCGCCGGATGACGACGTAGCTCATCAGGCCCGCCGTCGCGCCCAGCAGCAGCAGCGAGCCGCCGACGAGCGTCAGCGTTGACGCGTTGAGCAGCCCCGTGATGACGGCGGCCGGGTCGGCCATCACGCACGCGATGCCCGCGATGCAGCAGCCGGGAATGAGGATGTCGAGCCAGCGATCGATTCGCATGGTCGGGTCCATACAACGCGCCCCCTTCCGATGTTGACGACGACGTCCCGTCGCCTGCACGGAAGCCACGCTGGCCGTGTTCGCGCCGCGCTTCGTCCTGAGCACGATCTGCGCGAGACACGGTTGTGCGGGCTCGCCCTGCCGCGTCCGGCCCCGTGGCCGCACGCTTGGTCTTTCTCCCAGACCAGAAGACACCTCTTGCACTTTCGTCCCCGCAGCGCGGTCGGAAATCCGTTCCGCCGTGCCTGGGTTCCGTTCATTGCATCGTTCAGCGATTGTCTCCAGCCGCGGTGGCCATCAGCTTGCCGGCGAGTTCGTCGGCCGGATCGAGCGCCAGCGCCCGGCCGTAGAGCCGCAACGCTGCGTCGTGCTGACCGAGTTGCTCGCACGTGTAGCCGGACATGGTGAGCGCGACCGTGTCCTTCGGATCGAACTTCGATGCCGTCAGGAAGCTCTCCAGGGCCGCGTCGAACTGTTTCTGCTGAAGCCGCACGTAGCCGAGCATCAGGTGCGACTGCGCCTCGGTGGGCCCGAGCGCGACCGCTTTCGTTGCCGCCATCTCCGCGCGACGCAGGTCTGACATTTTGAGTGATGCTTTCGCGATGCCGAGCCACGCCTGCGGGCTGGATGCCTGCATCTGGCTTGCCTGCTCAAAGCGTTCGCGCGCCTCGAACGACCGCCCGAGCGCCAGTTCGCACTCGCCGGCCGCCACGATCAGGTCGGCTCGCTGGGCATGCGATTCGTTCTTGAGCAGTCGCTGCAGTTGCGAGAGCGCATCCGACCAGTTGCTTGTGCGATAGAGCGCCAGCGCGAGGCGTTCGCGGATCGCGTCGTCGTTCGCCTCGAGCACGCTGGCCTGGCGGTAATAGTCGACCGCGCTGGCGACGTCGCCCTGCCGTTCGTAGAGCTGGCCGACCGCGTCGCGGATGGCGCCGCTGTGTTCGAAGTAGACGGTGCGATCCAGCAGCAGCTTCATCGCATCCTGCGGCCGATTCATCGCGACGAGCATCTCGGCCTGCGCGAGCACGTAGGCCAGATCTTCAGGCTTCAGCTTCGACGCCTCGGCGTAGCTGTCGTACGCCGCGGGGAAGCGTTGCCACCGCTGATTGATGACGCCTTCGTAGTAGAACACCTCGGCGTTCTGCGGCGCAATCTGCCGCGCCGTCTCAAGCGACGCCTGGGCCGACTCGAGCTTGCCCTGCTCGACGTCGATCCGGGCGCTCATCAGATGCAGGTTCGCATTCTTTGGATCGAGGCTGAGCGCCTCGTCGATCGACTTGCGGGCAGCATCGAGGTTGCCGGTCTTGTACTGGTCGTTCGCAAGGCTGAAGAGGACGGCCGCGCGGGCACCGTTCCACTCCTGTGTGGCGACCTGCTTCTGCGTCTTCATGTCGTTCGACTTGCAGCCCGTCGAAGCAAGGCCGACCACTGCGATCGTCGCCGCCACGAGCGTCGCTCGTGCGAAGGAGCCGAACCTGTTGTTGCAATCCGTCATGGGAGAATGCTCACTGTGTTGGGTGCCAAGGGGGAACTCGGTTGCGACTCCGCTTCGCGTGCATTTCTCCCGCGTCCGTCTCGTGACTCAGCGATCGCCCGGCGTGCGGATGTCGGTGTAGGTGGGGAGCAACTGCAGCGGCTCGATCAGGGCTCGCTCTGCAGCAGCCATCGGCATGAGGGCGGCGAGGTACTGTGCAAGCCGCGTGGCGTTCCACGGCGAGACGGCGGCCACCGTTGTGCGAGATTCACGCGTCGGCGGCACGGTTGGCCGTGCGGGCAGCGCGTTTGCAGCGGGCGTCGGCGTGGCGGGCGGAACCTCGGGCTTGGGCGTCTTGTCGATGTCTCGCAGCATCGACTTGCGGACGAAGCTTCGGACCAGCGAGTTGTCCGCACTGCTTACCTGCTTGCCGGTGATCTTCTGCTTCAGGTCGATCGCCTCGATGAACTTCGGATTGAGGTTGATCGCGACGTTGAGATGCCAGAGCGCCGCGTTTGTGTCGGGCTTCGCTCGCGCCATCTCGGCAACGGCGCTGTCGTACGCACCCTCGGCAAGCCGCTCGCGGCCCCACGGCATCATGCCGCGACGGACGCCGACGCGGATCTGATTCACGCGGGCCAGTTCCTCTTCGCCGAGCTGCGCGAATGCCTCGGCGTCCTTCACGATGTGCGGCGTGAGGAGCACGATGATCTCCTCGCGCACCGTCGTGTCGGCCGTATTCTTGAAGAGGTGGCCGAGGATCGGCACGTTGCCCAGGCCGGGCACCTGACCTCGCGTCGTGTTGCTGTCCTCGCGGAAGAGGCCGCCGATCACGATCGTGTGGCCGTCGCGGACAAGGATGTTCGTCGTCACTTCCGTGGTGAACTTGAAGGGCAATCCGTTCTGCAGGTTGCCCGACGAGTCCTCGGGCTTGATCTCCATGCGGATGTAACCGTCGTTGCCGATGAACGGGCGGAAGATGAGCCGCGTACCCGTCTTCAGGAACTCCACCTGCTCGCTGGTGGTGTTGTTCTCGTTGGTGACGGTGGTGCGATAGCCGATGTCGTTGCCGACGAAGACCTCGCCCTTTTGCTTGTTGAGCGCGAGCACCTTCGGGTTCGCGATGACAGCAGTGTCGGTGACGCTTTCGAGGGCGCGGAGGAAGACCGCGATGTTGTTCTTCGCGATGCCGACCGACAGGCCGCCCGCGGGAACCTTGCTCGCGAAGTTCGTGCCGACGGCGGTGTAGCCGCTCTCCGCGACCGCGGCACCGGACGACTGGGCGAGGATCTGCCCGCTCGCCGCGCCGCCGAAGTTGCTGCCCGCACCGGTGAGCGTGCTGAAGTCGACGCCGCCCAGCACCTGGAAGTCGACGCCGAGGGCGTTGTCCTCCTTCAGCGTGGCGCGGAGGATCGTCGCCTCGACGAGGATCTGCTGCGGACGCACGTCGAGTTCCTTGACGATGCGCTTCACCTCGTCGAGTCGATCTTCGTAGTCGGTGACGACGATGACGTCCTGATCGGCGAGCCCGTTCCCACCGGTGCTGCCGCCCGACGAGATTCCCACCTCGGCCGGCTCGCTGAAGGCGAGTTCGCCCTGCTCGCTGAGCGCGGGCTTGAGCATGACCGCCGCCGACGCGGACGTGACGTAGTGCAGGCGGAAGATCTCCGTCTTCCGCACGCGATTGGCGGCGTCCATCGCCTTCACTTCGTCCACCGTGTAGACGTAGACGAAGTTGCCCTGCTCTTTGTAGGTGTAGCCGTTGCTCTTGAGGATCGCGTCGAGCGCCTCGCGGACGGTGACGCCGTAGAGATTGGCGGTGACGGTCCCCTTCACTTCTTTGGAGGCGATGATGTTCTTCTGGCTCTGCATGGAGAGCATGCGGAGCACTTCGACCAGGTTCGCTTCGTTAACGTGGATCTCGACGGTGCCGGAGTCGGCGTTCACCGCGACGTCGTCGTTGGAGACGCTCTTGCCTGGCTCGTCGACGGGCGTGACGACTGGGGCAAACGGATCGACGGCCGATGTGGGCGACTGCGGTGCGGTCGGCTCGACCGCGACGGGCACACCGGGCTGAGCCGGCCGCGATGCCTGGGCATCGGGCGACGTCGCCGCCGCCGAAGCGCTAACGGGCGTCGCCTTGCTCACGTAGCCCGCGCCGTTGCTCGGCTTCGCGGCGGCGCTAGAACCGGTCGCGCTCGGCTGGCCGGTGCTCTTCTGTTGAGTTGGCGTGCTCGGCTGCGCCAGCGTGCTCGGCTGCGCCAGCGTGCTCGGCTGCGCCAGCGTGCTCGGCTGCGCCAGCGTGCTCGGCTGCGCCGACGTGCTCGCCTGACCGGAGGCGTTTGCCTGACCGGACGAACCCGTCTGAGCCGCGGATCTGGCCTGAGCGTCAATCCATGCCGGACCGGCATAAACGGCCGCTGCGGCCAAAAAAAGAACGCCGATCAACTTGGCGTTTCGCTGTCGCATCGCTGCACCTCAAGAGAGGGATTCGTTCGCCGTCACTCTGTCGTCTCGTCGTTCACTCGTCGTCGCTCAGCAGCCGGACCTTCTCGGCACCGACCATGCTGATCTCGACCCGGACGCCGTCGCGATCGACCACCACGCTCTGCCGATCGATCCGCACGACGCGGAACGCGGGCTTCGCGGCGCCGTTCGCCGCTTCGCCCGTCACCGTGTCGCCGGCCTTCACGAGTTGGCCGTCGATCATTGCGCGGGGCACGCCGGACTGGATCACCGTCGACTGCAGCCGCAACTTGCCAGCCGCGGCAACGACCGCATCCACACGGACCTGTCGCTGCACATGAAGATCGGCTCGCGGCGCGTTCGACTTTTCCGGTTGTTCCGTCGGCCGCCCCGTTTCCGCAGCAATCGGCGCAACGTCCGCTTCGCCCGTCCCGGCACGCGTGACCGACGCGTAATTCTCGGGCCGAAACGCGAACAGATCGCGAGCCGGACCCTGCAGCGGACGCGACAACCAACTTTCGAGCTTATCGGCCCGTGCGGCGCGGGCATTCGCATCGTCGCGCGCGACTCGTCGCAAAGATTCCTCGTCATGCAGAGCGGTCGTTCCGACGCCGCTCGACTCCGCCGATGCCGTCGCGACGCCGCTGCTTCGCATGAGCGATCGCGCAGCCATCGCGCCGAACACCACCAGCAGTGCAGCGCAGGCGATCGCCTTCTTCGGCTCGCGCGCGATGCCCTCTCGCGCTCGCCCGGCGAGCTGCCGCGTCGTGGTTGTCAGGCCGAATGCACTCATGTAGCTACTCGATCTCTGTGAAGCCGCCATCAGTCGGCGAAGTACAAGTTCAGCGTTAACTCCACCATGACTTCATCCGTCGCCGGCGGTGGGTTGGCCGAGGTCGGCTCGACGCGTCTAACGCTCAAGCCGCGCATGCGCGAGAGCCAACTCGTCGATTCGAGCTGGTGCACCAACGTCGCCGCGGCGAGGAAGTCGCCGCGGAACTTCAGTTTGCACGGCTGCTCGACGAAGCCACGATCGCGCCGCTCGGCCTCCTGGGTGAACTGGTACGCACGAACGCCCGAACGCTCGCACAGCTGGCCGATCTCTTTGAAGGCCGCATCAAGCTCGCTCCGCGGTGGAAGCGAGCGGTATCGCTTCACCTGCTCGCCGAGCGCCTGAACGTCGGCCCGCAATGCGGGGAGCTGCGCTGCCTGCTGCTTTGCGTTCGCAAGCTGCGCACGGAAGGCGTCGGCCTCGCCGCTGACATGAGCGATTGCGCTCGAAGTCGGCCACCCGATCGTCAGCCACGCCGCCGCCAGCGCGATGCCGAGCGCGCCAGCGAGCATGACCTGGCGTGAGCGAACGCGCGACGATTGTTCCTGCAGTGACGACATGGCATTCACAACGAGCGATCGGTTCCGTTCACTCCCGCACTCCGGCCACACCCGACGGCGCGACGACGTAGTCCAGCGGCACCTCGAAGCTCACCGCGAACTCGCGCATGACGCACGACTCGGTTCGCCGCTCGCTCGTTCGGTCGAGCCTGACGTTGTCCAGGAACCGCCGATCCGTGAGCTGGCCGAAGAAGCCGTAGACCTGTGAATCGCTCGGCGCCACGCCGGTGATCTGCACGCGCAGCTTCCGCGATTTCGCGATCGGCTCGCGGGCCACCTCGCGCTTGCCGGGTCGGCTTCGTTGCTGTTCGACGATGCTGCGGTCGGCCTCGACCGTGCTGACGTTGACCTCGTCCAGCGTCATCTCGGCCGGCATGCATTCGCCCACTTCCGCGAGCACGCGTGACAGTTCGACGGGCACGCCGAGCTGCGCCACAAGGTTCTGCTTATCGAGCAGATCAGCCTGCAGGCGAACCTGCTGATCGAGTTCGCGCACCTTCCCACGCGTCTCAGCCAGTTCCGCCGATGCCGCGTGACGATCCACCTCGGCGGCGTAGAGCGTGCGGCGCTGCATCAGCAGAAAGAGGCCCGTGCCGATCACGATCGCAACGGTCGCCCAAGTCTGCGCGCGAAACCACGCGCGACGCCGAAGCGCGGTCGGGTACCACTGAGGCAGGAACTCGACCTCACGCATGGACGAGGTCCTCCCCGGCCGCCGATGTCGCTGGCGTCACATCGGCGGTGAGCTGGTCGAAGAACTGCTCGTCGCGCGAGGCGCCGGTCAGATCAGCAAACGTGCCGCGACACTGCCTGAGCGAAAGGCCGAACGCGACGGTCCACTCGGCGAGCGCCGTCGTGCGATCGGCCGGGCGCAGACGCGTGAGATCGGCGTTCGTGATCGGCACGCCCACGTCGATCGGCACCGGCAGCGCCGACGCGAGGATGCGCAGCACCGCCGGGTCGTTCGACGTCCCGCCGACCACGCGGACACGCGTTGGGCGGCGCCCACGAAAGTTCACGGAGAAGTACCGCAGGCACAGGCCCACCTCTCGGCCGAGCTGTTCGACGCCCGGTCTGAGCGTGTCATAGACGGCCTGGCGAACGGGGTCTTCGTCGCCTGGCGTGGCGGCTTCGTTCGCGGTGGCGGCGAGCCTCGCACGGAGCGATCGCGCCTCGTCGATGCTCAAGCCCAGCGTCTTGGCGACGGCGGCGTTCAGGTGCTGGCCGCCGATGTCGACGGCCTTGTAGAAGTTCAGCTCGCGGCCGCGCCCGATGACGACGCTCGTGCGCCGATGTCCGACGTCGATGAGCGCGTGCACTTCCGATTCGTCATCGCGACGCCGGACGAACCGCTCGACGGCGCGGTAGATCGCCGCGGGTTCGAAGTCGATGGACGCCGGCTCGAAGCCGACCGCATGCCACTGCTCGACGAGTGCATCGACGTCGTCGCGGCGCACGGCCAACAGCAGCACGTCCTGGCGGACCTCGCCGCCCTGCTTCACCTCGCCGAGCGGGACGACGCGGATCTCGTGCGTATCGAGCCGCACGCCGTCGAGCACCTGCTGCGCCTCGAACCGCGCCGCCTCGGCCGTCTCGGCTTCGGGCATGACGGGCATGCGGATGTTCTTCACCTGCACGAGCTCGCGCGGCAGCGCGATCGCGATGCGCCGACCGAGGAAGCCGCCCTGCCGATGCATGCGGTCGAGGATCGGCCGAACAGATTGCAGGTCGGGCGGGCGTTGCGAGTTGCCGACCCTTTCGCGAACCGAGTCGGCCCAGCGTTCGCGCGCCGCGGCGATCACGGACAGCTGCTCGCCGCTGGCTTCGACCTGCACTAGGCGGACGCCGTCCGCGCCGAAGTCCACGCCGATCGGCAATGCAGGCCGTCGCCAGCGGTCGAGGAGGGATCGTTGTGCGTTCGTCGTCGACATGGGCGGACCGCGATTCAGTTGGAGACGGCGATCTCGCCCGTGTAGGCCTCGACGTACACGCTCAGCGACTGCGACCCGCTCCGCAGCGTAAGCGTCGCCCGCGCGCCGAGCGGCGTACTGACCCCGGTGCTGGCGTTGTAGCTCGAGGGCGCACCCTGCGAGTCGAACACAATCGCGTTCGTGCCGTTGAAGGTCGCCGCATCGAGCGTCACGCCAACGAGTTCGGACGTCGTCGTCGTACTGTTAAAGTCGACGGTGAAGTTGGTCTTCTCGATTGGGTGCGTCGACGCGACGAGCGCGTTGCTGGCCGGCGCGCGGGTCATGAGCTCGTATCGATTCGCGCTGAACCGGACGTACTGCGGCACCTGCGTGCTGATGGCGAGCGCCTGCGCATACTGAAGGTCGGCCGTGATTCGGCGAGCCGCACCGGCGAGGCGGAGATCGGACCGGTTGCCCACCATCGGCACGACGATCGCAGCCACGATCGCGAGGATCAGCACGACGATCGTCAGCTCGATCAGCGTGAATGCACGGCGAGCGGTCGGGAGCCTTGAAGACATGGAGTACATCGCAGACCTCGCCTGCAAGGACGTTGCGTCACGCCGACGACGCGGTGCCGGGATCGCGCCTCTCTCGACTCATCGGGTGAGTCGGCGCGCCACTGGAGACGCGAGACGGAGTGCATCAACTGGCCGATAAGAACGACGCGAACGACACTGCCCGGCCGGGCCGATCGTCATCACGGCGTCATCCAACTCGTGACGCGGATGCCAGTGATCGCTGCGTCGCCCGGCGGTGCCGGCCCGCTCGGTGCAGCGCGGTCGAGCGTGGCTGTGACGACGACGGTATGCGTGACGATCGCTCCGCCCTGACGCGCAGGCACGTGCGACTCGCTGACGATGCGGAACTCGTTCGCGCGTGGGTTGGCGACGGTGACGCTGACCGTGCCCGCCGAGTCCGGGAACAACGCGATGCTCGCCTGGCCGGGGTAGTGAGCGTTGCCTGCGGCGCCGACGACGGGATCAATCGGCGAGCGGTCCGGGAAACGGAGGTAGTAGATCGCGAGGTTCGCGCCCGACTCGGCCAGGCCGTCCGCTTCGACGCCGTCGAGCGCGTTCACGTCGACCTGCGCGCGCAGCGACGAGACGGAGAGCATCGCCCACCCCATCACCGCTGCGGCGGCGACGGCGATCATCACGAGCAGATAGGCGATGCCGCGCTCGGCGCGACGTCTCGGCCGCATCGACGAGGATGGCTTGCGTCGGCTCATTGCACGCCTCCGCCGGCGTTGCTCGGCTGCTGAGGGGCGCGGAGCGCGATCGTGGCACCGATGGATCTCGGCTGATCGGCGTCGCCGTCCGGCGCGAGCGTGACGACGACGTGCAGCATCGGCTTGCCGCCCTCCGGCGTTTCGGTGGCAAAACTGGCGGCGACGACGCGTGGCGCGCGGCTGGCACGATCATCTCCGGGCCCGATCAGCGCGCGTCGCGGCTCGACGAAGTTCGCGGAGCGGAAGAAGTCGACGGCGGCGGCAGAGCGGATGTCGCCCCAGTTGGCTTCAGCGGCTACCGCGCGGTCGCCGGGCGAGAGGTCTGCTTCGCCGCGCGGCACGTACAGCCACACGGTCTGCGCGGCCGGGTCGTACTCGACGAGCAGCATCTCTCCTGCCTGAGCCGCGCCGTCGGCAGTGCCGCCGAAGTCGTCGTCGCGCCAGAGGAACGCGTAGCTCGACGCGTCGTTGGCATCGGGCGGCTTCGCCTGTGCGATCGCGTGGCACGAGCGGACGATCGCTTCGAGCTGCGCTGCGGAACGCGACGCGGTGGAGCCGAGCGCGGCCGATCGCTTTGACGCGGTCCAGCCGGTCGACGCCGCCATCGAGAACGCGGCGATGGCCATTGCGATCAGGCCGGTCACCGCGAGCGCGGCGATCAGTTCGGGGAACGTCAGACCCGAGCACCGTGCTCGGCGTAGAAGAGGAAGTTGTGCGAGCGGGCTTCGCATCAGCGGATATCGGCGACGAGGCGTTGAAGCGTGACGACGCTCCCATCGGGCAGGACGACGTCGACTGCGATGCGGGCGAGCTTTCCGTTTGCTGCAGGCGCGCCGTTCAGCGTCGCGCTGCGCGTGACTCGGACGGACCGCTCGAAGCGGATCGAAGCGCCCGACGCGGCGAGCGGACGTCGCTCGGCGAGTTCAGCGGCGACCGCATCCAGCGACGCCGACGGCGCGGGCGGGGGCGTTGCTTCTTGTGATCGGACATCGGAGACGAAGCATCGCGCAGTCGCGTCGTCGAGCGTGACGAGGTCGGCGTAGCCGTCGTAAGCGGAGAGCCCGACTGTGTGGCCGACGTTGTCCAGCGGGAGCGCGGCGAGCGATTCGAGCGTCTGTGTCGCCAGCGCGATCGCGCGGGCGCGAGCGGTGCTGCTTCGGTCCTGTTGGTGCGACGCCGCCATCACGGTGGCGATCGCAGCGACGCTCATCGCGAGGACGACGGACGCGACGAGTGCCTCCATGAGCGTGAAGCCCGGCCGCATCATGCGAGCCGTCGCGCGTCGCGCGGTTTGCCTCGCGAATATGACGCGTGTCGTGCTGTGCATGGCGATCGCCCGTCGAAGGAGGCCTCGCGTGGCCCGCGGCAAGTGCGGTCGCCCTACGCGAAACACCCCGGCGAGCCTGTCGGGCTCGCCGGGGTGGAGGGATTCAGGCGGTCACGCGATCAGGGCGTGAGCTTGGCGGTGCCGTTCGAGTCGGTGACCCAGAACCGGCCCGTGTTGGGGTTCAGGACGAAACCGACGGCGCTGCTCGGGTTGGCCGCGTCGGTCGCGGCGATGTAGACCGTGCTCAGCTGGTTGAGCGGGTTGACCGGCGTCGACTGGACGTACGGCCCGAACTGCGTGCCGACGCTGTGGTTCGCGTTGGTCTGGCCGGTCATCGAGTCCCACGCGCTCGCCGGGGCGGCCGAGCCGGCGCTCACCGTGGTGAAGGTCTGCGGCAGCTCGTCGTTGTGGTTGATGCGGTAGAGCTGCAGCTGGCTCCGCAGCGTGTTCTGCAGCGACTTGGCCGAGTTGTTGCGGGCGTCGGTCGTGGCGCTGGTGAACTGCGGGATGACGATCGCGGCAAGGATGCCGAGGATGATCACGACGATCAGGATTTCGACGAGCGTGAAGCCCTTCGAGGCTGACCTACGGACAGAGCGAAAAGCGGACATGGCGGTGTTCTCCCGACTCGATTCCTACGCGTCGAATGCCCTCTTGTTTCACTCCGGCTTCAGCCGGGCGTCGGCATCGCGCTCGATCTGTTGCTTCGGACATCGGCGTTGCCGACATCCGGCTTAATCGCGAACGGAACGCGTGCGACGCATCGGCATCAGTTCGACATCGTTCGGACGTCGCGATCACCGTCACACTCATCGCACGCACTTCCACGTACGATTCGCTTCCGCGCTTCGCCAACCGCCGACGAAGCGAGCCGACGCTGCACGCGTCGGCTCGCGATGGAATCGGGTTTCTTAGCGGACCGACGCCCGGAATGGGGCTACGGCCTCGCGCGGATCAGCGCGGATCGGAAGCGATCATGGAGGGCCGAACACGTCGATTTCGAAGCGCGGCCGCCCCGAGCTATCGGTCCCGAGCTGTGTGTCGATCGGATCGTCCCATTCGACGAGGCGGTCGTAGTCCGGCCCGCCGCGGATCTGGAAGTCCTTCACGAAGTCCCTGGTGTAGAAGACGTCGTCGCCCTCGTTGCCGATGAGGTTGTCCACGCCCGCGCCGCCGTAGAGCGTGTCGTTGCCCGCGCCGCCCTGGATGATGCCGCCGTTGTAGCCGAGCGTCATGACGTCGGCGCCGGTGGAGCCGGTGATGTCGTCGGTGCCGTACTGGCCGCGGATGGTGTCGTTGCCGTCGCCGCCGACGAGGACGTCGTCGTCGGAGAGGTAGTTGTTGGGGTCGCCGTTGAGGTCGGCGTCGGTGCCGAGGATGAGGTCGTTGTCGCCGCCGCCGAGGATGGTGTCGGCGTCCTGTCCGCCGCGGAGGTAATCAGCGCCGGAGCTGCCCTCGATGTAGTCGTTGCCGTACTGGCCGTCGGCGCTGTCGGCCCCGCCCTCGCCGTAGAGGGTATCGTTGCCGTAACCGCTCGTGATGGTGTCGTTGCCGAGTCCGCCCCAGACCTCCAGCGGCACCGTGTGCCCACCAGACAGCATGTTGTCCGCGCCGTCGCCGAGGTAGATCGTCAGTTGCGTGCAGTTGGGATACCACTGCGTGTTCGCGCCGTTGTTGCTCTGGATGACCTGGATTCCGGAGACGCCGTTCACCGTCGCGGCGACGACCTGAATCGTGTCCGCGTTCGCGTTCGTCGCCGACCCGCTCGGCCACGTGTACGCGGCCAGCAACTGACGCGGCTCTAGACGCTGCAAGCCTGCAAGCTTTGCCCTTCTCATGGAATTGCCTCCTAAGGCCCGAATGGGCAGGTGATGTGATGCCGTCCGCACACATGTGCTGAGCGACAGCTCAATTTCTTATCAGACGGCCCGATAATGTCCTTCCCGATTGCGAAGCTAGTGACAAAGGCGCAACGAATCGATGCTGCCCCTGATCCGGGTACACTTCAGCGCTTCAAGATATCTCGCCCGACTCGCCCGAACTCGGCCAAGCGCTCGCAACGTCTCAACGAGGGCCCACTTACGCCGGCTCGATCTCCAGCGACACGTCGAGCGCGGGCGCGCTGTGCGTCAACGCGCCGACGCTGATCCGGTCGACGCCCGTCAGTGCAATGTTGCGAATCGTCTCCAGCGTTACGCCGCCCGAGGCCTCGAGGAGAATTGGGCGCTTTAGGCTGTCGCGCTTCTCCACGCACCGCTGCATGGCCGGGCAATCCATGTTGTCGAGCAGGATCATGTCGACGCCGTCCATGGCGATCACGGCGTCGAACATCTCGGCGTTCGCTACCTCGATCTCCACCGGCACGCCTGGCGATGCCTTGCGGTGTTGCCTCACGAGCGCTTGCAGTTGCTCCGCCCAGTTCCGCTTCGGCAGCAGCGCGATGTGGTTGTCCTTCACCAGCACCATGTCGTAGAGCCCGACGCGGTGGTTGTGTCCGCCGCCCACGCGGACGGCGTACTTGTCGAGCGCGCGGTAGCCGGGCAGCGTCTTGCGGGTGTCGTACACCTTCGCGCGCGTACCCTCGACGCGCTTCGCGTACCGATTCGTCAGAGTCGCGACGCCGCCCATGTGCTGCAGGAAGTTCAGCACGGTGCGCTCCGCCTTCAGGAGCGACCGCATCGGCCCGCGGATGCGCAGCAGAGGCGTCTGCCGCGCATCGCTGAACTTGCCTTCGATCAACTCGAGGTGAAACCCCGGGATCATCTCCACGCGCAGCCGCTCGTCGAAGAGCCGACACACGAACTCCACCATCGGCAGCCCGCACGCCACGCCCACCGACTTCTGCACGAGCAGGCCGACGCCGATCAGGTCGGCCGGCACGACGAGGTCGCTCGTCACATCGCCACGCTCACCCAGGTCTTCGCGGATCGAGGCGAGGACGAGGTCGCGGTATTCGCTGAATGGCGGGAACGCTTCGCTGTGCATGGCTCTTCAGGCTCCTTCCCGGCAGGCGGGAACTCGATGATAGCACGCCGCGGCTATCGGACGGCTGCTTTTGCAATTCGGGACAACCCGCGCCGCTTCACTTGCTTGACGCCTCGGCGAATCGATTTCGCTCATCCGGCCGTCATTTTCGGAAGTCCGCATTCCCTGGCGCGAGGCGTGTTCTTATCCTCGCCGAGCTTATGCGCCACCTGATCGCCCCCGCCAGCAAGGCCCGTCGTTCCACATTCGTCGATGCGCTCGAGTCGCGCCAGATGCTCGCCGCCAACGGGCTCAAGGCGTACTACTTCAACGTCCAGAACCCGATCCTAGAGTCGCCCGCGCTGGAGCGGATCGACGCCAACGTGAACTTCGACTGGAAGACCGCTTCGCCCGCGCTGGGCAAGGTGAACGCGGACAAATTCAGCGTCATCTGGACCGGCCAGCTCAAGACCGGCGCAGCGGGCACGTACACCTTCCACTACACCACGAACAACCTCGGCCGGCTGTACATCGACAACCGGATGATCATCAACAACTGGAAGTCGCACGGCGACACGACCGACGTCGCCACGATCCAGCTCGCCGCCAACACGCGGTACGACCTCCGCGTCGACTTCGGCGAGGACACCTACACCGCGAAGGCGATCCTCGAGTGGACCCCGCCCGGCGGGACGCGCGCGGTCATCCCGAACGCGTCGCTCTTCCAGACCGACGACCCGCCCGCCCTGCCCATCACGCAGTTCAACCCCGGCAGCACCTGGCTCGACACGACCGGCAAGCCGATCAACGCGTTCGGCGGCTACGCGCTCTACGCGCCGGACGGCACGTACTACTGGTACGGCGAGAAGCGCAACAGCACCACGTGGGACCCGTCGTTCGGAACGGCCAACACGGAGGGCGTAAACGTCTACTCGTCGAAGGACCTGCTCAACTGGACGCCGCGCGGCCTCGCGCTCAGTTACGCGACCTCGCCGAACGCCGACCTCGCGCCGGGTCGCGTGATCGAGCGGCCGCGCGTGATCTACAACGCAGCGACGAAGAAGTACGTGATGTGGGTCCATGTTGACACCGCCGATTACAGCTACGCCCGCGCCGCCTGGGCCACCAGCGACACGCCGGCCGGGCCGTTCACGTATCAGGGCAGCACGCGTCCGCTCGGGTTCGACGCGCGCGACATGACCCTCTTCAAGGACGACAACGGGAAGGCCTACCTCTTCTTCGCCAGCGAGGGCAACAACGTCGTCCGCGTCACCGAGCTGAACAGCAGCTACACAGGCTTCACCGGCGCGTACACCACCATCCGCGCGAAGAACCAACGCGAGGGACTCGCCGTCATTAAGTACGGCGGGAAGTACCACCTCTTCACCAGCGGCGCGACGTGGTGGCGCCCGAACGAGGCGCTCTATAGCTACGCCACCAGCGTGCTCGGTACGTGGACGCATACCACCAACCCCTTTACAGGCCCGCTCGCCAGCACGTCGAACAACGCCCAGTTCACCTGCATCCTCCCGATCGCCGGGCAGACGAATCGGTACGCTGTCATCATGGACCGCTGGCGTCCGTGGGACCTGTCGGACTCGCGGAGCATCTGGCTCCCGATGACGATGACCAGCACGGGTCCGGTCATCGGCAACCTCGCGCCGTGGAAGCCGTGAGGGGGCGCGACCGCCGCGACCGCCCAGATCGCCGGAACTGCCGCGGGCGTGTAGCGCGGCGCATCGATCGCCGACCCCAATCCGAGCCGCTCGACCGAACACGGCTTTTCGACCGTTTGTTCGGAAACGTTCGATTGCGCTCGATTCGCACGCAATCTTGCGCCATCTGAGCGAACGACGCGTGTCCGCCGATCAGGCGTGCGCGCGCGGTCCCTCTACCTATACGCTCGGCGCTGCGCGTCCGTGCGCGCGCTGCGCAGCGCGCGGGCGGAAAATCGTTCGATCATCAAGCTTCGCTCGTGGAGTAGAAGGGGTCTCGCACGACATGGCGGCTCGCTGGAGGGCGGCGGTCCTCCGCCGCCGGAGAAGGCCTGCTTCGCCGCACACTACCGAACTTCCCGATCCGTTCGGATCGGCCGGAGCCGATGTCGTCGGCGTACCGACGACCGGCGGCAAAGGACTGCCGCCCTCCAGATGCCCGCTCGCCCGCTCACCCGCTCGCCCACTCGCCTACTCGCCTACTCACCCACTCACCCCACCCCGCTTATCCGGACGCCGGCGTTCGCCGTCCCTGCGTCGCCCGCAACAGGTCGTATTGCATTCGTCTGCGTGAATCCCGAAGATTGCAGCGATATCGCGGGCGTACAGCGTCATTCGGCCGCTACGTCGTCCCGCTCACTTCACCTCGTGCCTCACGTAGTCCCAGCGATGGGAGGAGTTAACCCGATGCGTCTCATTTCCATGACCGGCAAGACATTGGCTGCGCTCACGCTCGCGACCGCCCTCGTCACCGCGGGCTGCGGCGGCGGCACCACCGCCGACGCGGCGAAGGACGTCGGCAAGGGCTACATCGAAGCCGCCAAGACCGGCGACGTCCAGAAGGCCAAGAGCTATTACGCCAAGCCAATCATAGCCGCGCTCGACACGCCGGATGGATTCCGGGGCTTGGGCGCGATCATCGAAACCGTCGACGAAATCTACGGCAAGGGCAAGATCGACGGCGCTCCCGCCGAGGACGGCGACCCCGAGTATCTCGGTGGCAAGGATGGCATGAAGCAGGTCGGCGAACTGAAGATGCGCGTCAACTACAAGGACGGCGACAAGAAGAGCTTCAAGACCGTCACCTTCAAGATGATCGCCGAAGACGGCGGCTGGAAACTGCTGAACGTCAACGTCGGCGCCCCGCAGGACCGGCAGTGATCGCTCTCGCTTGATCGCGTCTGCGACTGAAAACGGACGAGCCCGTCGCTCCCCCTCCGGGAACGACGGGCTCGGTTCGTTCTCGCCGTACGACAATCTCGCCCCGCGACCCTCGCGCAACACAATCTTCGCGCAGCCCGGGGTGTATACCCCGGGCCCGGTGTGCCCTCACTCGCGCGCCGGCGCAACGCCACCCGCCCGGGCCCGGCATGTGCATGCCGGGCTTTGAAGAGTTGATGACGACGCGGTCCTGCTCATCGACGCTTCCGCGCGAGCGCCAGCGCGCCCGCGCCGAGCGCAGCCATCATCGTGCCCGGCTCCGGCGCGACGACGAACGTGAACGTGCCGCTCGCCGTCGCGGCCGCTTCTAGTGCGCCGCCAGAGACGAGGTTGCCGGTCCACTGCAGCGTCAGGCCGTACTCGCCGGGCTGATCGAACGCCCACACCGCGTGCCCGTGCGAGCCGGCGAGGATCGCGAAGCTCTTGCTCAGGTCGCTGCTGTCGAGGAGCAGTTCGCTCCCGCCGAGCGGGTTGCCGGCGTCGGTTCGGTAGAGCCAAAACCGCGAGCCCGCCGGGCCAGTCAGGCCGGTCAGCTTGAGCGTGAGCTTGTCGTCGGTGAAGACGCCGGTGGCCACCTCTTCTGCACCGATGCCGAGGAATGGCAGCGCGAGGTTCTTCACTTCAGGGAACGCGTAGAACGAGTTCGGAATGCCGAAGCCCGGCGAGCCGGTCGTGGCGATCGCGGGAAGGTTGCCGACGACGTACGCCTCATCGGGCGCGTACTCCAGGCCGAGGTCTTCCTGATGCCAGTGCGGATCGAGTGCGGTGCCGTCCCAGCCGATGCCGACGTCGACGTGATCCGACGAGATCGATACTGCGGCCGAGGCGGCGCTGGCGAGAGACAAAACCGCAAGCGAAGCGAGCGAAGTGCGAGCGAGCATTCTCAGTTCTCCTCTGAAAACAAAGTGAAATGCGTGGGTGGGTGCCACGACGTGTACTCAAGTCGTGGTAGGCGTTGATGGGCCTGGGCGCACTGTCTCAGTCGAGCGTTCCACGACTTGAGTACACGTCGTGGCACCCGAACGGCGCCTCAGCGCGACGAGCGCCATCGTGCCGAGCGACGCAATCGTCGCCGGCTCGGGCACGCTCGCGCGGGCGTCGGCCCAGGCGGCTGCAAGTGATCCGTTTGCCGGGTTCCAATTCGCGCCGAGCGCGAAGAAGTCCTGCAGATCGACGAGGCCGTCGCCGGTGAAGTCGCCGGCGAACCAGTCGTTGCGCGTGCCGAAGTTCTGCGCGAGCGCGTTCAGGTCGAGGCGATCGACGAAGCCATCGCGGTTGGCATCGCCGGCGAGCCAGTTGAGATTCGTGTTCGTGCGCAGTTGTACGTCGATCTCGTACGTGCCGGGCTGCGTGAAGACCCACCACGCGTGCAAATGCGCGCCGGACTGGACGTAGAACGCGTCGTTCGACGCGATGCCGTCACTGGTGGCCCAGTACACGCTCGGCTGGTTGTTGGCGAGGATCTGGTAGAGCGAGACGTTCGCCCCGGCGGGCCCGCGAACGCCGACGAGGGACAGCTCGAGCCACTTCGCGGCGGCGGTGCCGTTGTTCTGGCCGGGCGACCAGTCAACCATTTCCGCCGTGCCGGCCGCGGGGATGTTCTCGCCGGCGACGCCCAGCCAGAGCGCGTTGGGCAACGACGATGCCTGCGAGAGCGTCCACACGGTCTGCCCGTTCGATGCGCCCCAGAAGGCGAACTGCGCGGGAATGGTGGCGGGCGTGAAGCGTCGCGAGGCGTTCACGTAGTAGTGATTCGTCGCGAACGACCCGAGCGGCCCGGCGTTGAAGTCGATCCCTGCGCCGAACGTGCCGGCCGAGTTGTAGAGCAGTTCGAGGTCGCTGTGGATCTGGTCGACACGATTCGAACTCGCGAAGTCGGCTTCGACGCCGAAGCGGATCGTGATGGGCTTCGACGCCATCATCTGATCGGCACGGGCTGTCGACGACGAAGCGAGCAAGCCCAGCGCGAGCGATGCGGCGACGCACACATGCAACTGATTTGCGTTTTTGGCTTGGCGCATGGTGTCGCGACTTCGTAACGAGGGAGTCAGTAGGGATAGATGAAGTTCACGCCGCGCTCGACGAATCGCCGCACCTCGGCGGCGTCGATCGAGCGGACGGAGCCGTCGATGTAGAGGAAGTTCGATCGGCCCACGGTGTGATCGGCCCTCACCTTGCTGGTGAAGCGATCGGGCTGAATGTCGGCGACCACGCTCTGCCACCGCTGCGACGCGGGCAGGCCGAGATCGAACCACTCGCGCGTGTGCACGTGGTCGGCCGCGCTCCCGCTCTCGGGGTTGCGCTCGTCGGAGATGGTCATGAAGCTGACCGTGTCGCTCGCCTTGCGGAGGCGGCTCAGCTTCGTGCGATCATCGGATGCGTTGCCCGGCAGCGGGTTGCCGAATGGGTCGGTCTGCTGCTCGACGTAGAAGATGTACTCGTTGCCCACGTAGCTCGACCCGCCCACCTCGATGCGCCGCTTCCCAAACGGGTCGGCCGGGCAGATGCGGACTTTGTCGGTGTTGCCAAGGTATGGCTTCAGCGTGGCGATCCACCACTGGTCGGGCGTGGCGCCGTTGATCGAGGCGTGATGGCTCGTGAGCGGCAGGCGATCCCTGTTGGCGTTGCAGTACATCACCAGCGCTTGCCCGATCGACCGAAGATTCGCCGCACACTGCGCCTGCTGACCGGCCATGCGGGCCTTTCCGAGCACGGGCAGCAGGAACGAGATCAACAGCGCGATGATGCCGATGACGACGAGCAGTTCGACGAGGGTGAATGCCCGTGGTGCAAGCGAATTCTTTGTGCAACTGAATTGCATCGGCAGCAGGGTAGCAGGACGGACTGACGCAAGTCAAGATCAATTGCAATTGGATTGCATCTGAGGTTGTCGATGCGTGAATTGAGAAGGCCGCGGCACTGAAGTGCCGCGGCCTGGCTTGGATAGCGGTGGGATTGCTTCGGTCGACTCAGCGGCGCCAGCGGCGTCGGAGCAGCGCAGCGGCCGAGCCGAGCAGTGCCAGGAGCGACGTCGGCTCGGGGACGAGCGACTGCGCGAGCGCCCAGTCGCCGCCGGAGTTGCCGGAGTTGCCCGCGGGCGAGCCGCTGGTGTTGTAGTTGGCTGCGAGCGCAAGCAGGTCGTCGAAGTTGATCTGGTCGTCGTTGTTGAAGTCGCCGTTCATCCAGCCGTAGCCGGGCGACGAGTTGTAGTTCGCGGCGAGCTTCAGCAAGTCGTCGAAGTTGACGGTGCCGTCGAAGTTGGCGTCGCCGGGGATGGCGCGGAAGACGTCCTTGTTGTAGGCAAAGCTGAACTCGAACTCGACGGCCGGGTCGGTCGGGCCGAGGGTGAACCGCCACTGCACGGCGGCCGCGCTGCCGTAGATGCTCTGCGCCTGGAACGACGACACGTTCAGCAGATTGCTCGTGCTCGTGCCGTTCACGCCGCCGGTGATCCGCGAGAGCGGCCCGAACTGGCTCGGGCGTTCGTCGCCCACCTGCACGGCGAGCGGGTTGCCCGTCGCGAGGAACTTCATCGTGTTGCCGTTGTAACCCGTGAACGTGCCGGCCACGTCGTTCGATGCGGTACGGCTCGTCGACACCATGTCTGCATCGCTGCCGAACCGCGGGTCGAGGTAGGCGAAGAAGTTAAACGTCTGGGCCGACGAGTTGTTCGGGTCGGCCTTCACGCGGAAGACGTTGCGGACGTTGACCGTGTTCGGCGCAGAGCCCGGAATCACCTGCACGTCAACGTCGGCCGAGAACCGGGCGACGCCCGCCGAGTCGTAGCCGGCGTTGCGGTAGGTGAGGTCTAGTTCCTGCGTGTCGTTCCCGACGCGGACGGGGTTATCGACGAAGCCGAGCGCTTCGTTGTTCCGCGTGCTGCGGTAGTAGAAGTTGAACTTGTTGAGCAAGTCGTCGGCGATGTTCGTGCCGCTGGCGTAGAGGTTGGCGTCGCCGAGCGTGCGGACCTCGAACGGCTTGCTGAGCCCGACCGGGCCGGACTCGATCATCTCGAGCCGCGCGGCACCGGCCTGCGCGCTGGCGGCGCGCGACTCAGCGCTCAGCGCGAACACGGCAAACGAAGCGGCTGCGACCCGCCAAGCGGAACGGCGACCAGGCAAACGGATCATGTTGTCGATCCTCAGCACTATCGAACGTGCGCTCCACACGACGGCAGACACGTGCTGCGCCGCAGAAGCATCACGGGGTCGCGGAATCGTATCGAGATGCGTTGAGACCGCCAATGGGAAAACGCAGCGGCCCCCTTCGCGTTCCGCGACGACCTCGGGAAACTCGTCACAGAGTGCCCGTCTTCTACGAAAGCGGTCGCCGCCGGTATGATCGCCGCCCATGTTCGGCCAAAACAGCACCGCCGCCACGCCGGAAGACTACATCGCCCAGCTCGACGAGCCCCGCCGGGCCGAGATCCAGGCGATCCACGACTTCATTCGCAAGGCCGTGCCGAAGCTCGAGCCGTTCATCATCAAGGGCATGCTGGCGTACGGCCCGTACCACTATAAGTACGCGTCCGGCCGCGAGGGGGACTGGTGCAAGATCGCGCTCGCGTCGAACAAGGGCGCTATCTCGCTCTACCTGTGCGTCGCCGACGACAAGGGCTACCTCGCCGAGCAGAACAAGCACCGCGTCGGCAAGGCATCCGTCGGCAAGAGCTGCATCCGATTCAAGAAGTGGGACGACCTCGACCACAAAGTGATGAAGGAGCTGATCAAGAAGGCGGAGAAGTTGAAGTTCGGGCTGTAACAGAGTTCGTAGTTGGCAGTTCGCGGCAGGCGGTGTCTACTTCAGCGGACATCTACCGCGAACTGCGAATCACGCACTGCGAACCCTCATGCGCTCCCACCTCCCCCGCCTTCTCGCTGAACGAAACCTCGACGCGATCATCGTCCACGGCGCCGACGGGCTCGGGGCGCACAGTGCCGCGTGGAACTACATGGTGAAGGGCCAGCACCTGCACGGCGACGTCATCGTGCCGCGCGGGAAGCCCGCGATGCTGCTCTACCACCCGATGGAGATCCAGGCCGCGCAAGCGACCGGTCTCGAACTCGTCTCCTTCGGCAAGTGGGACCTGAAGTCGATCGCACAAAAGTCCGCGACACGGCTCGAAGCGGCCGTCGAAACGTGGCGCACGATCCTGACCGACCTCGGCATCCGCGGGCGCGTCGCGTGGTACGGCGGCAACGAGATGTCGAGCACCATCGCCCTCATCGACGGCCTGCGCCGCGCGATGCCGTCGATCGAGTTCGTCGGCGAGTACGACAACTCCGTCCTCGACGTCGCCCGCCGCACGAAGGACGCCGACGAGATCGCCGCCCTCATCGAGGTCGGCCGGCGCTCGGCGATCGTCGTCGCTGAAGTCGTCGCACGGCTGTCATTGCTCCGCGAGCGCGACGGGCTCGCCGTCGACGCGAAGACGAATCAGCCGGTGACCATTGGCGAGATGAAGAAGTTCATCGAGCAGCGGTGCGACGCGCACGACCTCGAACAGGTCGGCGACAACATCTTCGCCCAGGGCCGCGACGCCGGCATCCCACACGCGCGGGGCACGCTCGACGAGCCGCTCCGCACGGGCGCATCGATCATCTTCGACTTCTTCCCGCGCTGCCCTAAGACCGGCTACTTCCACGACCTCACCCGCACGTTCGCGCTCGGCCATGCGAAGCCCGACGTCCAGAAGCTCTACGACGACGTGAAGGCGTGCTTCGACGAGGTGATGCGAAGCCTGAAGGTGAATGGCAACGCGAAGAGCTACCACGACCTGACGTGCGACGTCTTCCGCAAGCAGGGCCACAAGGTGATCCTCGACACCTGGCCGCTCGAGGAAGGCTACTGCCACTCGCTCGGCCACGGCGTCGGGCTCGAAGTGCACGAGCCGCCCAGCCTCGGCGGCTTCGTCGACCGCGGCGACACGCTCGCCCCGGGCAGCGTGATCACGATCGAGCCGGGCCTGTACTACCCCAACCGCGGCATGGGTTGCCGGATCGAAGACACGGTGATCGTCGACGCCGACGGCACGTGCCGATCGATCACGCCCGTGCCTTACGACCTGGTGATTCCGCTGTCGTAGATCACATCGACAACGAACAATTTGACGGACTTGGAATTGTGCGTCGGCGCTGCACCCGAGTTGGAGCGCGCCTATCCTTCCGCACCATGCGTACGCTTCGCGTCGTCGCCTCTCTTGTCGCGCTCTCCATCGCATCGGCCGCCTTCGGGCAGCGGCATCCGCGGGCCGACGAACCGAACGGCGTCTCGTCGGGCGTCGACACCGTCGTCACGAAAGCCGAACCCGCTGGCGACGCGAACGGCGCGCCGACACTCATCAAGGCGGCCGACTATACGCTGCGCGTCGAGCAGGCATGGGATGGCCTTGCCGTGCCGTGGTCGATCTGCTTCCTCGATGCTTCGGGAAAGAACGCGCTCATCACCGAGAAGCGCGGCACGCTGCGCCGCATCGTCGACGGGAAGCTGTTGCCCGACGCCGTCGAGGGCACGCCGCTCGTCCGCGACATTGGTCAGGGCGGCATGCTCGACGTCGCGATCGATCCCGACTACGCCACGCCGGGCAGCGAGTGGGTGTACCTCTCCTTTTCGCACCCGCTCGACGCGAACAACGTGAGGGGGCCGGGCATCACCAAGCTCGTCCGCGCGAAGATCGTCAACAACAAGTGGACCGACGAACAGGTCATCTGGCAGGCGAAGTCCGAGCACTACAAGAACGGCGGCGTGCACTTCGGATGCCGCATCGTGTTCGACCGCGAGAAGCGGCTCTACTTCTCGATCGGCGAGCGCGGCTCGAAGGAGAACGCGCAGGACATCACCCGCCCGAACGGCAAGGTCCACCGCATCAACCGCGACGGCTCGATTCCCGCCGACAATCCGTTCGTCGGCAAAGAGGGCGTGTACGAATCGATCTTCAGTTACGGCAACCGCAACCCGCAGGGTCTGGCGTTCCGACCCGGAACGGACGACCTCTGGGAGACCGAGCACGGCCCGCGCGGCGGCGACGAACTGAACCTCATCCGCGCGGGCAGGAACTACGGCTGGCCCGTCATCACGTACGGCATCGACTACAACGGACAGATCATCTCCGATAAGACGCACGAACAGGGCATGGAACAGCCCGTGATCCAGTGGACGCCAAGCCTGGCTGTGTGCGGGCTCGACTTCTACAACCACGACGCGATGCCCAAATGGAAGGGCGACCTCCTCGTCGGCTCGCTGGCGTTTCAGGAGCTGCGCCGCGTGCGGCTCGACGGGAACAAAGCGACCAGCGAAGAACTGCTGCTGAAAGGCGCGGGTCGAATCCGCGATGTGGTGGCCGGTCCTGACGGGGCGATCTATGTGGTGACGAACGCGCCCGATCGCGTGTTGAAGCTCAGCGCGGAGTGACGGTGCGAAGCCTTGGATCGCGCATCCGGGCGGCAGTCGATCCCGATCGTTATCATCTGCAGGCGAGGAGCCTCGCCATGCGAATGATCGGTATTGCCACTATGGTTGTCGCATCGTGTTGCGGCACGATTGCCTTCGCGCAATCGACCGCACCTACGTCAGCCCCCGCCACCCGCCCCGCTTCGCCGCAGCCCAGCATGATGGTCGCCGCGCCCGATCGCGAGGATGGTCTTTACGCCACCGGCGATCGTGTCGGATGGACTGTGTCGCTCAACACCGACGTCCCATTCGACGACGCCGTTAAGGCGCACTGGACCATCAAGCGCGGCGGCGGCGAGACCATCGCATCAGGCGATATCGAGTTCCCGAGTGAGTTCGACACCGCGCGCATCGAGTTCCTCGCGCCGGGGCCTGGCACGTACTACGTGGCCGCGAAGCAGATCGACAGCCCGCGCCGCGCGCTCATCGTCGGTGCAGCGGTCGACGTGAAGCAGGTCAAGCTCAACAGCCAACCGCCGGCCGATTTCGACGCGTTCTGGCAGGCGCAGCTCGACGCGAGCAAGCGGGTCCCGCTCGACTGGAAGCTCGAAGAGTTCCCGAGCGACACGCCGGGCGTCCGCTACTACAAGGGCACCGCGCGCGGCATCGAAGGATCGACCATCCACTTCCAACTCGCGCGTCCCGACGACGACGCGAAGCACCCGGCCGTGCTGATCCAACAGTGGGCGGGCGTGTATCCGTTGCAGCGCGGGTGGGTGATCGACAAGGCGAAGCTCGGGCTCATCGCGATGAACGTGATGCCGCACGATCTGCCGATCGACCGCGACGAGACGTTCTACGCCGAGCAGCGTGACGGCCCGCTGAAGAATTACTTCACGTTCGGTAATCAGTCGCGCGAATCGAGTTACTACAGGCGGATGATCCTGTCTGGCGTGCGCGCAGCGGAAGTGCTCGCACAGCAGCCGCAGTGGGACGGCAAGTCGATGGTTGCCACCGGCACGAGCCAGGGCGGCTACCTGACGATCGCCACCGCGGGCCTGAGCGACCGCATCACCGCCTTGTGCGCGAACGTGCCGGCGGGGCTCGATACACTTGCAGATGAAGACGGCCGCGCGAGCGGGTTCCCCTACTGGCACCAGTGGAAGGACGGCAAGGCCGACGCGGCGTCGGTCGCGACGAGCTTGTACTACGACGGCGCGCACTTCGCGCGGCGCATCAAGGTGCCCGCGCTCGTTGCCGCCGGTGCGATCGACACCACGTGCCCGCCGTGGGGCGTGATCGGCACGGCCAACCTGATGCAGGGACCGACCGAGTTGATCTTCATGCCACTGTCAGATCACCAAGGCGACGGCGGTAAACACCAAGAGGCATACTACGAGCGTGAGCACCAATGGCTGCAGGCGATCAGTAATGGTGAGGAACCGCCGGTGAAGTGAATCGAGCCGGTGACGCATCCGGGTGAGCTCGGGAGGGCGAGGCTCCTGCCGAGCGTATGCAGATGCGCGATTGAGAGGAAAGGTGCATCGGAGATGCACCCTACGTTCATCCGACGGTCGCGTCGCGCCGTTTGAACGCCTCCACCGCGATGTCCGCGAGCCGCGTCGGCTCTGGCAAGCGATACCGCGTGCAGCACGCGAGCACGAGCTCGACCGCGCCGGCGATGTCGATCCGCGTGCCGACGCTTACGTAGAGCGGCTTCACCTTCGCGCGCGTGCGCAGGACGACGCCGATCGTTTCCGACTTGTCCGTGAGCGGCACATGGCCGCCCGCGATGTTGGCCGGCTCCGCGTGTTCGCCGATAAGTCGGGATTTCGCGACGCCCACGCACGGCACATCGAAGTCAACGCCGACGTGCGTGGCGAGCCCGCAGCGGCGCGGATGCGCGATGCCTTGACCGTCGAAGAGGATCGCACCGAACTGGTGCTTCAGCGAGCGCAGCGTCAGCTGAACGGCCGGCGCTTCGCGGAAGCTGAGGAACGTGGGCACGTACGGAATCGTCGTCGCGAGGCTCACCTCGGCGCGATCGACGACCGTTCTCAGTTCGCGATCCCACACGAGCGCGACGCAGTATGTCCTCTTCGTCGCGAGGGCATAAGCGCAGTCGACGCCTGCCACGAATCGCGGGACGGATTTCAACGGCGCGACGACCACCCGCGCCGCCCGCTCGCGCTGCTCGGCTTTCCAGGCGGCGATGTCGATGAGCTGGGACATACGAGCCACGAATCTTCACGAATCGACACGAATCAGAAGCGGGGAATGTACTGAGGAGTAGCCCATGCGATGCCTCACCAAGTCATCTCAAGTACTCAGGCCAGTCATTCAGAACGAAACGACCCATACCGATTCGTGTCGATTCGTGAAGATTCGTGGCTACGCCTGCGCGGGTCTGCGCGCGCTCACCACTCTCGGCCGGCCGGCCATGTCGCGGTAGCACCGCGCGTCGTCGTACCGCGGGTCCTTCGCGATGAGGTGCATGGCGGCCTCTTCCTGATCGAACGCGATCTCCAGGAAGAATCGTCCGCCTGGCACGAGTTTCTCCCACGCCGCGGCGACGATTCGCCGGTGCGGGTCGAGCCCGTCGGCGCCGCCATCCAGCGCGATGCGAGGCTCGTACTGCTTCACGTTGCGATCGAGGTGTTCGATCTGCCCTGTCGCGATGTAAGGCGGGTTCGACGCGATCGCGTGGAACGGACGCGGGTCGGGGTCGTCCTTCAACGCGTCGAACAGATCGCCGAGATGGCAAACGACGCGGTCGGCCAGCTTGAGATCGGCGATGTTCTTGCGGGCGACGTCGAGCGCGGGCAGCGAGACGTCGGTGGCGATGACGGTCGACTGCTTCGCGTGCGCCGCGATCGCGGCCGCGACGCAGCCGGAGCCGGTGCAGAGGTCAAGCACGCGCGGCGCGGGTTCGCCGAACGCTTTGAGGAAGCTCAGCACGCGTTCGACGAGCGTTTCCGTGTCCGGCCGCGGGATGAGCACGTCGGGCGTGACGGTGAACTCGAGGTTGTAGAAGTGCGCCCGCCCGGTGAGGTACTGGATCGGCTCGTGCTCGCCGGCGCGCTTCACCAGCGCGCGGACGGCCGCGAGTTCGGCGTCGATCATCGGGCGTTGCAGGTCGGTGTAGAGCTTGATCCGCTGGCACTTCAGCACGTGTGACAGGATCAGCTCCGCACACAGCCGAGGCGAATCGATGGACTTGCGCTCGAAGAACCCGGTGGTCCAGTCGAGCACCTTGCGAAGCGTCCATACTTCGGCGGCCTGCGTCATGCGGGGAGATTATTGCCGTTGCAGGACTAGCGATCCACTCGGATGCGACACGAAGACGCGAAGGCTCGAAGGCCACACAAAGATGAAGAGGATCGGGAGCGCGTGATGCCGTTGCGTTTTCCGTCCGCGTTCGATCGCATTCCTTCGTGCGGACTTCGAGCCTTCGAGCCTTCGTGTCGCATCTCCTACAATGCGAGACAATGGCTCCCACCCGCCTGCAGCTCAAGCGCGACGAATCGCTCACCGTCACCTGGCCCGACGGCAAGGTGAGCGTGTTTCCGGTGCGATTGCTCCGCGCCAAGTGTCCCTGCGCGGGATGCCGCGACCTGCGTGAGCAGATGAAGAAGACGCGCCTCGCGGTGATCCAGAAGCCCACCGACGGCCCGATCACGGTGACAAGCGCGGAGAAGGTCGGCAACTACGCCATCAAGCTCGTCTTCAGCGACGGCCACGACGACGGGATCTACTCGTGGGCGTTCCTGCGGGAATTGGACGCGTGAGGAAGCCGAAGCGTTGATTCACGCCAGAACCGAGCCGCCGGGCCTATCGCCGGGCTCCTCGTCGCCGTCGTTCACGAACGGAGGTGGCGGCACCGTTTGCGGAGCAAGCGAGGCGTTGTAGCGCGCAGCCAGGATCAGCAGATCGTCGAAGTTGACGTTACCGCCCGCGTCGTCGTCGAAGTTGCCCTGCGTGTACGACCGGCCGGTCTGGTTGCAGTTGGAGGCGAGGATCAGCAGGTCGTCGAAGTTGACGCGAAGGTCGCCGTTGGCGTCGCCGCGGAGGAAGCGGAAGCCGATCGTCATGCCGGGCGGATTGGTGGCGCGGTCCGGACGACGCAGCGCCGCGCCGTCGATCTGCACGGTGCCCTCGCCGTCGAAAAGGTTGAGCGGCAGAGCAATCACGAGCGATCGGCCGTCCGGCGCGAGCGTCATCGACGCGGGCGTGAGCAGGTTCGCCAGACTGTCGCGGACGACGAACTGAGACGGCTGGTAGTTGGCCGAGATGCTCTGATCGAACGCGAGCGTGAGCACGCGCGTCCCAACGTCGAACGACTGCCGGCTCGCCGCGATGCGTGGCGGCAGCAGGCCAAATCGGATCGGCGGCCACACCCCTCGCTCAACGACAAGCGATCTCGGCGTCGTGTGCGTCCATTCGCCGGGCGCGGTGTCGATCGTCACGACGTAACGCCCCGGCGCGACGGGCGTCTCAAGCGCCGCATCAGCGGTGCCGCGGCGCACGATCCAGTCGCCCGCGGTGTGACGGCCGTCGCCGTCGCGATCGATGAAGACGTTGAGGTCGGTGCCGACGCCCGGCTCGAGTCCGTCGCGGACGCCGTTGGCGTTGTAGTCGTCGAAGCTTAGGACGTCGTAGAAGAGCGACTGCTCGTTCGACGATACGTCGACCGTACCAAAGTCGCAGGCAGCAGCCTGCCCTGCCGCCACCGTCGCGCGGAACGGCTCGAAACCCGCTGGGGCGGTGAACATCGCGTACGTATCGCGCGCGAGTTGTCGCACGACGTACGCGCCCGGCGCGACGTTCGCGAACCGGAACCGCCCGAGCGAGTCGACGCCACGAATGGGCTCGTTCGGATCGCGGGCACCATCGTCGTCGAGGTCGATGAAAACCTTGGCCGGCTCGAACGTCTGTTCTGCGGAGTCCCGGATGCCGTTGCGATTCGCGTCGTAGAAGACCCGCCCTTCGATCGTGCCCGTGCCCGGCACCGTCGTCTCCTCAAGTGCACGGCCGAAGAACATCGTCGTGCGGCTGCTCGTGGCGAACGTGAGCGGCGTCGCCGCAACGTCGATCGTGTTGACGAAGCCAGCGCCGTAATCACTGCGGATTCGGTAGGTGCCGCCCGTCGGCAGCTTGAGCGCGGTCCCCGCGCCGGAGATGAGCATCGGCACGGGTTCGCCGGGATCGCGGACGCCGTCGTCGTTCAGGTCGGCCCAAATGCCGTCGGCGGTGGCGGCGGGCTCGCCGGCGTCGCGGACGCCGTTTCGATTCAGGTCGTCGAAGCTGACGGGCAGGATGTACGTGTTCGCCGCGCCCGCGATAAGTTGGAACTCAGGCGCATACGCGGTCGCACCCGCGTTACCAGAGACGTCGGCGTACTGCTGGAAGGGAAACTCGACGGAGCGTCCGGCCTGCGGAGCGATTCGAAGCACGTACGTACCGGGGTCGGTGTCGATCTGGTAGCTGCCGGGGTAGTTCGTGACGGCGCTCGGTTCGCCGGGGTCGAGCGCGCCGTCGTTGTCGAGGTCGAGGTACGCGACGTCGCCGCCGCTCGTGTAGTTGCCGTTGAGGCGGACGCTTCCGCGGATGGTGAAGACAGGCTTGTAGCCGAAGTCGGCGTCGGTGATCGAGTCTCCGTAACCGAGCGTGTACGTGCGCGACGTGCCAGCGGCCGGTTCGGTGAGCACTCTGCCCGTCGGGACGTCGGCAGAGATCGTCACTGCCGTACCCGGAGTCACCCAGAAAAAGAACGCCCCTTCAGGCTGAAAGGTCCTACCTGGCGTTGGCGAGAGCGTGACGCCGCCCTGATCGGGCTCGCCCGTGTCGTAGTCGCCGTTGCCGTTGGCGTCGACGTAAGTCCTCCCGGCGATGCGCGGCATACCTGGGGCATCCACGGGCCGTGCGTAGAGCGTGCTGGCGCTCGCGAAGACGAAGATCCCGTTGTTCAGCGCACCCAGCGCGTGGATCGCGGACGTACCGAACGGGTCGAAGAGCAAGCCGGTGCCCGCGACCGTGCCATCCGTCCGGCCCAGCGCGGCCGAGATGTCCTGGTAGCTGCCGGTGAAGTAGACCTTGCCATCGGCGGCGAGCGTGAGCCCGGTGAAGGCGGCTCCTCGCTGGGACGCGACGAGTTCGATCGCCGGCCCGGTCGAATCGATGCGATAGAGCCCCATGTCGCCAATGCTGACCGACGCCGGCCGAGCCGCGACGATCGCGCCCGTCGCCGTCGTCGCAACGTATGTGGCCGAAGCCGCGGGCAGCACAATCGGGAGCGTCGTCGTGCCGGCCACCGTCCCGTCGGTCCGCCGCACGACCTGCTGGGTGCCTGCCGTGCTAACCAAGATGCCGAACGCTGAAGCGCCACTCCCGCCTTGGTAGACGCTTGTTGCACCGTCGATCGTTGTCGCGGACGTGCCCGACGCCGTGCCGTCGGTGAGCCAGAGCTTCGAAGCGCTGCCCAAACCGAGGCTGAACGCCACGCCGGCCGGCGTGTCGACAAACTGATTCGGGATGGAGCTGTCGGCGGCGGAGTTCGTCAGAGCGACGGTCCCGCTCGCGGTGCCGTCGGAGCGATAGACGCTGACGCGCGTAGTCGTCGTCGGCGTCAGGCCAGCCATGTACAACCCGCCCCGTCGCACGGAAAGCGTCGCGACGCCGCTGGCCGGGCCCGCGGCGAGGTCGACGACGCGCGACGTACCAGCGGTCGAACTCGGCACGACGCACAGTTCCGCGCCGTAGACGGAGTTGGAGCCGATGAAGAAGAGCTTGCCGTTCAGTTCGACGGGCGACCGGATGTCGGTGTAGCCAGCGCCGTCCGCGATCGGGACTTCGGCAATGCCTCCGGTGGAGGCGTCGATCCGCCAGAACGCCTGAAACACGGGCCGATTTCGCGACGGGGCGATGAAGTAGATGGTCGACGTGCCGACCCGCGTGAACGCGCGCGGCAACGTGCTGCCGCCAGTCAGACCGACCTGCCCGATCGACTGCGTGCCCGCCGAGGTGCCGTTCGTCCGGTAGATCAGCGCCTCGCCGGTCGAGCTGCCGTAGCCCCAGTAGTAGAAGAAGCCATCGGCGGCGATCGAGTCGCCCAGTGCGCCGGCACTGTTCGGTACCATTGTGGTCGAAATCGCAGTCGCGGAGAGAAGCACGCGATGTTCGAACCGCTCGATCGTGGCGGCCGATCGGGTTTTCCCCGCATTACGCTGGCACTCGCAACGTCTCATGCAAGTAACCCCTTCCGTGGTTGGTATGTGACTGTATCAGTTTCTCATCAGTGCAGGCAACGGAAACCCGAGATGCATGCTGGGCCGCGTTTGAGGGGGAGGTTCTGATGACCCCCAAGGTTTCTGGAGCTCGTAGCCCAGAATTCCTCCGGGCGCTCACCTACGGCCTTCCCCCATGCCCTGTTTCGGTAGCCCCTTTTCCCTTGACCGTTTAACACACCTTTGACGATACTACGGCGAGTGGCGAACTACCGCCTTGAATCTCTTTCTCTGCTCGCTCGACAACTTGGATTCGCTCCGGCCGACGTTCGTGCTTCCCAGCTCGCGTCGGCGGAGAGTCTCGTCTCCGAGCTCGAGCCGCAGAAGGCGTATCCGCTGGATTACGTCGTCTTCCGTGTCACCGGCTATTCGCCGAAGGCCGCGGACGCCGCCGAACTCCTCGCGGGGGCGGCCGTCCTGCACGACCTGTGCCTCATGATCGAAGAGGTCAGCGATGGCATGGACCTCCGCACCGCGGAGCAATCCGAGCCGATCCTCTCGATCGACGACGTCACCGAGCGATTCAACGTCACCAGCAAGACCATCCAGCGCTGGCGCAAGAAGGGGCTCGTCTCGCGCCGGTTCTTCTTCCCGGACGGGAAGAAGCGGGTCGGGTTCCTCCTCTCCAGCATCGAGCGGTTCGTCTCCACGCACTCCGACGCCGTCGAGCGCGGGGCGAACTTCTCGCAGGTGACCGATAAAGAACGCGACGCCATCCTGCGCCACGCCGAGCGCCTGGCCGAGAAGTGCCGCTGCTGCGTGCGGGAGATCACGCGGCGATTGGCTCGCCGATTCGATCGCTCGCCGCTGACGATCCTGCACACCATTCGTCGGCACGACCAGCAGAACCCCGCCGAGGCGATCTTCCAGCGCAGCGCGCCCGAGGTGAAGGACACGACCCGCGTGCGGATCATCCGCGGCGCGAAGAAGCGCGTCCCGCTGACGGTGCTGGCCGAGCGGAGCCGTCGCAGCCGATCGGCCGTTTACCGCGTGCTGCTCGACGACCGCATCGAGCGCCTCGCCCGTCGCAAAGCCAAGTTCCACGACGACCCGATCTACCACCAGGCCGACGCCCTCGACGCCGTCAACGCCATCGTCGGCAGCGCCGATGCCGCGATCGTTTCGGGTGAGCCGGTGCGCATCCCGAAGGGCTTGCCGCCCTACCTACAGGACCTGTATCGCACGCCGCTGCTGACGCCTCAGCAAGAGCGGGCGCTCTTCCTGAAGTTCAACTACCACAAGATGCTGTTCGTGCAGGCCCGTCGCCGGTTCGACCCGGAGTTGGCCCGGAAGCGCGAACTCGATCAGCTCGATGCGCATTGGAAGGACGCGCTCGCGGTGAAGAACCGCATCGTCGCGTCCAACCTGCGGCTCGTCGTCAGCGTGGCGCGCAAGCACCTGCAGACGGGCATGAACCTCATGGAACTCATCAGCGAGGGAAACATCACGCTGATGCGGGCCGTCGAGAGCTTCGATATCCACAAGGGCGTCCGCTTCAGCACCTACGCCACGTTCGCGCTGATGAAGGGCTTCGCCCGAAGCGTGCCGGCCATGCGGGCCAAGAGCCGCGGCACCGGGCTCGACGCCGCGATGGACGTGGCCGATCGCCGGGTCGAGGTGGACGCCGATCGCATCGTCGCCCGCGATCAACTTGCACAGCTGCTCCGCGTGCTGAACGAGAACGAACGCCGCGTGCTGAACATGCACTACGGGCTGAATGTCACGAACGGCTCGCGTGGCGAGTCGTCGCCAGCCACGCTTGAGTCGCTCGGGGCCGAGATGGGCCTGTCGAAGCACCGCGTCCGGCAGATCGAGCAGACCGCCCTCGCGAAGCTCCGCGCCGCGGCGGGCGTGGCGGCGAACTGAAACGCCGAGTTCCCGTGTTGCCTTTGTGATGTCGCCGGGGAACACTTCTGACATGCGCAACGCGAACGACAACGCTAACGCTAGCGAGCACTGGAGGGCGGCAGTCCTCTGCCGCCGCGTCGTCGGTACGCCGGCGACATCGGCGCAGCCGATCGAGCGGATGCGCGACGTTGGCCCGTTGCGAATGACATCACCCTCCCGGCGGCAGAGGACTGCCGCCCTCCAGGGTGCCATACTCGTCATCGCGTCTCTCCTCTTCGCCTCCCCCGCCCTCGCCCAGCCCGCTGCTGATCGGCGCAAGACCAACTTCGAGCGGCCCGGCTATCGCCTCGTCGACGGCGTCTGGACGAAGACCGTCGCCACGCTCAACTGGGCCGACCTCGCGCGCGTGACGCAGGACGGCCGGCTCATCCGCGTGCTGGCGGCGCCATCGCCTCGGGCGGAGAAGCTTGTCGCGGGCAGCCGGCAGGCGCTCGTCGAACTCTCCGACAGTCCGTTCGCGTTTCGCATCGACACGCTCGGCCGCGTCTGGCTGCCCGGGCGGAAGGAGGCCGCGCAAGCGCTCCGCGTACAACTCGCCGGCAAGGAGACGCCGATCGACACGCAGATGCGGATGCAGTCGCTCGTCATCACGCAGGGCACGGTCGAAGTGGTCGGCCGGCGCGCGGTGTTCCCCGATCCGGTGAACGCGCCGAACAAGCACCTCGAACGTGTGGCATACCTCACCTTCGCGCCGACCGGGCAGGTGACGGTAATCGTGCAGGACCACGACCCGGCGAACAACAACGTGGCCGTCAACGTTCGCATCCGCACCGAAGCGGACAACCTGTACGACCTCGCCCGCGCGTACGGCGATTCACTCCGCACCGACGTCCGCCCGCTGCTCGCCGAGATGAGCATGGGCGAAGTCTCGCTCGGCGTCGGATCGGCCGACGCGTACCGCGCCTTCCCGACGATCGAGCCGACGCCGCTCCAGGCGAAGCAACTCGCCGACCTGCTGCCGGACCTCGCCAGCGACGACGCGGCCGTCTCCGCACGGGCCGAGGCGCAGCTCGCCGAGCTCGGCAGCGGCGCCGTGCTGGCCGCGTCGCGCGTGGACCGGTCCGACCTGTCGGGCGACGCTCGCGATCGGATCGATCGGTTCCTCCGCTCGCGCAGCGTGTACGCCGACGTGGGCGTCGAAGCTCTGCTCGGCGACCGCGACTTTCTGCTGGACTGCCTCGCCTTCCCCGACCCGCGCATCGCCGCCGCGGCGCGGGCGCGGATCAAGGAGCAATTCGAGGTCGACGTCCCGGCAGCCTCCACACCGGACGAGATCGAAAAGCTGCGCAGCGCGATGCCGCGGTCGATCCTGTTCAAGTGATGTCGCGCCTGACCGTCTACGGAGTGGCGTGTCTGACGCGTCGTCTTCGCATGTACAGACAACACGCGCGATCCGCATACTGAAAGTCGTGCCGCGCGTTAAGCTTTGCACATCCCCTTTCAGGAGTCGATAGAAGATGAACCGCATCGTCCGCCGCACGTCACTTGCTCTCGTCGCCGCGCTCTCGCTCTCTACGCCGGCATTTTTCCCAACGGTCGCCCGCGCTGAAGATGCGCCCGCTAGCCAGCCCGCGAAGAAGCCCGTCGTCGACTACAAGAAGCTGAAGGAGCTTCTGCCGGAATCGCTCGGCGACGTGAAGCGAGCCAAGACCGAGGGACAGAAGTCCAGCTTCGGCGACCAGTCCGTCAGCACCGCCACCGGCACCTACGGCGACTCCGACGCCGAGAATGCCCCCACCGGCACGCTCAGCTACATCGACTACGGCAGCACCGAGGTCGGCGCTGGCATCGCCGGCATGATCGACATCGATCAGGAGTCCGACGACGAGTGGACCAAGACCACCAAGATCGGCGACTACAAGGCGCTGCTGAACTACAACAAGAAGGACAAGCACGGCACCGTGCAGACGGCCGTCGGGAGCCGAATCATCGTGTCGCTCGAACTTCGCGGCGTAAGCGAAGAACAATTCAAGAAGGCGGCCGATGAACTGCCGCTGGCGAAGCTGGCGGAATTGGTGAAGTGATGGCGTGAGGGCCGCCAGACGAGCGACGCGCAGACTGGAGGGCGGCAGTCCCCTGCCGCCGTGACACGAGGCGGGCGCACGAAAAACGCCGTCGTCCGGAATCCGCAGAATCGGCTGACGCCGATGTCGCCTTCGGCGACCGGCGGCAGAGGACTGCCGCCCTCCAGCAGGCACGACGTCGACCTAACCGTACTGCTCCCGCGCCAGCACGAAGTCCGCGCTCGGCACGGCCGCGTGGAAGTTCACGCTCTTCGTGTTCACGTACTCCGTCAGCTGATCGCCGTGCACGTCGAGCGTGCCGGTGGCGATCCAGTGATCGGGAATCGTCGCGGCCCGCGGCGCATCGTCGCCCGCGTGTAGCCGGCTTGGCGAGCGAAACACCCACAATCGATCCGCCCACGGCAAAAACGACCGCGCGAGCGTCGGGCCGGACTCGACGAGCCATTCGTCGGTCCGCGCGTCGATCTTTGGCAGGTGCAGGTGATCGCCGCGGCGTTCGAACGTGGCGACCTCGACGCCGAGTTGTTTCAGCGTCGCGACGCGCGACGCGGAGTCCATCGAGTCGATCGCGCGCATCACGACGACCCGGCCGGCATTCGGGTCGTGCTTCAGCAGCTTCGCGTTCGTCGGGATGCGCAGCGTCGAGTCGAGCACGACGCGGATCGGCTGGTTCGCGCCGTCGATGCCGCGAACGGTGAGCAGCGGATCGTCGGCGATAACCGTGTTGATGCCGACCGCAATCGCCCCGTGCCGCGAGCGAAGCTGATGCACGAGCCGGTTCGACGTGTCGTTCGTGATCGCGACGCGCACGCCGTGCGCGCCGGCGACGAATCCATCGGCGGTCTCGGCCCACTTCAGCGTGACGATCGGCAGACGGCGAGCTTCGATGCGAGCGATGAACGGAGCAATGAGCTGGCGAAAGCGGGAGGCATTCAAGCTCCCTCCCCCGCTCGCGGGGGAGGGCTGGGGTGGGGGTCCTTGGTTAACTAGAGATGACTGTAGTTCCCCGAGACCCCCACCCCTACCCTCCCCCGCAAGCGGGGGAGGGGGAAGCGTGTCCACCTCGATCCCCGCCGCGCGCAGCATCGCGACGCCCTTCCCATTCACATCCGGATTCGGATCGAGGCACCCGATCACCACGCGAGCGATGCCCGCCTCGATGAGCCGCGGCGCGCACGGCGGCGTCTTCTTGTTCGTGTGACAGCACGGCTCGAGCGTCACGTACGCCGTCGCGCCCTTCGCCGAGTTCCCGCGCGACGCGCAGTCCGCCAGCGCGGTCGGCTCGGCGTGGCCCTTCCCGAACTCGACGTGCCATCCTTCGCCGATGACCGTCTCGCCGCGTACGAGCACGCAGCCGACCATCGGATTCGGCTCTACCTTCCCACGGCCGTTCATCGCGAGGCGCTCGGCGCGCAACAACATCTGCAGGTCGAAGTCGCTCAGCATGCGGCGACACTGTAATCGCCGTGACGGGCGATTCCCTAACGATCGGGAGACGGCTGCGTCGCAGGACGCGTCGTCGGGCGGGCAACGACGGACGCCGCCCGCGCTCGCCACGTGGAGGCATCGTCTGCCTTCCCGCGCTTCTCGGCCAGTTCGGCCAGAAGGTCGGCGGCGTTCGCGCGGTCGCGGGGCATGTACTCCTCGTGCGTCGCCTCCCATGCGGGGACGAGTTGCGCCTCGGCCTCGTCAAGCTTTCCGGCCCGCAGCAGGCATCGGCCCAGGTTGCGCTTCAGGCTCATCCGCGGCGGAATGCTGATTCCGTCGCTCGCCTCGCCGCGGGCAAGCGCTTCGCGTGCCTGTGCGACGCCCCGATCGACTTCGCCCGTCTCGCAGAGGAGCACGCCCAGGATCGACTGCGTGACGATGTCGATCGCGTCGCGCCGCTTCGCGTCGAGCAGCGGCAGGTCGGCTCGAAGCGATTCGATTTCGCGCCGCGCTTCGTCGTACCGCTTCAGGTAGAGCAGCGATCGCACCACCGCACCACGAGCCGTATAGATGTAGTAGTGGTTCGGCGGGAGAAAGCCCTTGGCCACCTCGACGGCGCGATGCGCCTCGATCAGGGCATTCTCGTAGTCGCCCAGTTCGACGTAGGCCGAGCACATCGATCGCGAGGCCTTCATCACGATCTCGCTGCTCGGCCCGAACGTGCGGACGGCCTGCTCGCGCGCCTCGCTCGCGAGTTGAATGCACTCTTCGAATTCGTGCGCGTAGAACAGCGAGTCCGCGAGGTTGAAGAGCGGCGTGATCCGCTGCGACGAATCCTTTCCGAGCTTTCGATCCATCCGTCGCAGCAGCTCGCGATAGCCCGCGACGGCTTCGGGGATCTTGTTCCGCTGGTACTGCAGCAGCGTGAGATTGCTCAGGGTCGAGAGCGTGTTCGAATCGTCGGGGCCGAGCCGCTTTTCGCGTCGGGCGAGGACGTCTTTCAAGATCGGCTCGGCCGCATCGACGTTCCCCTCGTCGCTGTAGGTGCCGCCTAGCGAGGCGAGCAGCGCTTCCATCGGAACGATGTCGTCGCCGCGTTCCTTGCGGGCGCGTTCAATGGCCGGCTCGAGCGCCGCCCGCGCGTCGGCCGGTCGGTCGTTCCAGCGGAGCGACTCGCCGAGCAGGACGACCGAGTACAGCGTCTTGTCGTCCGTCTCACCGGCGACCTTGCGATAGAGCGCTGTGGCCAATTCTGCCTGCTTCAGCGCGTCGACGTTCTGATCGAGTGCGAGGAACGTCGTCCCCAGCGTGTAACGCACCTCCGCTTCGGCGATCGGCGTCTCGGCGAACCGCTCGGCGATCTTGGGCTCCATGAAGCGCATCGCCTGCAGGATGCTCATGTCGCGCGTGCCCACCTCGGGGTTCGGCGTCTGCAGCATGGACTTCATGAAGTCGTTCACCGCGAGCGCTTGCTTGTTCGCGTCGAGCGCGAGCGCCTTCTGATGCTCGGCGACTCCCCTCTGATCTTCCGCGATTCGCCGTTGTCGATCGGCGTTGATGAATCCCCACGTCGAGACGATCACCGCGCCGATCAGAACGCCCACGAGCGCCGTAGCGATCGCCAGCTTGCCACGGTTTCGCCGGGCGAACTTGCCCATGACGTACCACGTGCTCGGATCGCGCGCGGCGATCGGCTCGTTGTTCAGGTAACGCCTCAGGTCTTCAGCGAACGCCTCGGCGCTGGCGTAGCGGAGCGACTTGTCTTTCTGAAGCGCCGTCGCGCAGATCATGTCCAAGTCGCCCGCGAGCGTCGGGTCGATCGACGATGCGCGGGCCGTCTCGCTCGCATCGATCCGGCGCAGCGTCTCTTGGATCGTCAGCCCGCGCAGGTCGATCGGCTGCGTGCCGGTGAGGAGTTCGAAGAGCATCACGCCCAGCGCGTAGACGTCCGATCGCACGTCGACGTCGCGCTGCGTCCCGGACGCCTGCTCGGGCGACATGTAGCCCGGTGTGCCGAGCAGAACGCCCGCCGTCGTTTGCCACGTGCTGTTGTCGTCGCTGACGAACCGCGCGATGCCGAAGTCGAGCACCTTCGGCTCGCCCGACGCACGATCCACCAGCACGTTCGGCGGTTTCAGGTCGCAGTGGATGATCGCCTGCTGGTGGGCGGCGTGCACCGCGCTCGCCACCTTGATCATCAGCTCGATGCACCCGCGCCGATTGACGTTCTTCTCCAGGACGTATTGCGTCAGCGTGCCGCCGTCGACGTACTCCATCGCGATGTACGGCATGGCGCGATGGTCGCTCGTCTGATGCGAGCCTGCTTCGAAGATGCTGGCGATGTTCGGGTGGCGCAGCTTCGCGAGCGCCTGTGCTTCGCGCTGGAAGCGCCGCTTGGCGTCGACGAGCGGGAGCGACGTGCGGAACATCTTCAGCGCGACGACGCGATCCAGGCCGCGCTGCCGCGCGCGGTAGACGGCCGCCATCGCGCCTTCGGCGATCAGGTCTTGCAGTTCGTAGCGCCCGATGCGCTGCCCGCGCATGCCGAGCACGTCCGGCCCGCCCAGGCCGAGCCAGGCGTCGGTGCGGGGGTCGATGACGCCTTCAGAGTCGTCGCTCGCCTCGACGAGCGCGATCACCTCCGTCTTCAGGCCGACATCGCCCGCGCAGAGGCGTTCGATGAGCGCCGCCCGCTCGCCGGGGACGACTTCGAGCGCGTCGGCGACGATCTCCTTGACCTTGTTCCAGTCGGTAGCGGGCATCGGGCGAGTGCGTTATCGGTTTATGCGTGGAACGCGTTCAGGCGGGGCCATCTAAAGTCGTCGATCGATGCCGACGTCGTCGGCCTTGCAGGCTGGACTGAAACCTATCTTACCGACGCTCACTCTTCCGACACGGGCTCGCCCAGCTTCCGCGCGAGCCACGCCCGGGCGACGCTCCAGTCGCGCTTCACCGTGCGAGGAGACGTCTGCATCGCAGCCGCGGTTTCCTCGACGCTCAAGCCGCTGAAGTAGCGGAGCATGACGACCTGGCACAGACGATCGTCGAATTCCTTCAATTCGGTGATCGCTTGGTCGAGGGCGAGCATAGCCGCGGGGTCGGCCGTCTCGCCGCCGACGTCGATGAAGTCGAGGTCCACGCGGTCGCGTCCGCCGCCACGCTTGAGGGCGTGATGTCGACGCGCTCGTTCGACGAGGATGCGTCGCATCGCTTCAGCCGCCGCCGCGAAGAAGTGGCCGGGGTTGTCCCACTTGCTGTCGCCGTCCTTACTCAGGCGGAGCCACACCTCGTGCACGAGCGCAGTCGTCTGCAGCGTGTGGCCGCTCGGCTCGCGGCTCATCTTCGCGTGGGCGAGGTCGCGCAGCTGCTGGTAGACCGTCGGGAAGAGGTCGGTCGTCGATGAAGTCGACGACGGCTTCGAGAGCGCGGGGGAATTGGACTCCGTGGGATCCATCAATCGAGCGACAAGACGTGCGACATGAGACCTGCGACGCAGGCAAGTTTACCGCAGGAACGCGATTTTGGAGACAAGAATCCTTGCGGCCGAAACACGGCTCGCGAGAGCACGTACACCCGATAACGATGCCTCGACAGCCTGTGCGGCTCACACCCAGCCCAGCGACCGCTCGACCGCCCGCTTCCAGTCGCGATACATCCCCGCCCGCCGGCCCTCGTCGATCGCGGGCGTCCATGTTCGGTCGATGCGGTACGTGGCGCGGAGTTCATCGACGCCCGACCAGAAGCCCGTCGCGAGACCCGCGGCGAAGGCGGCGCCTTGAGCGGTCGTCTCCGTCACACCCGGCCGGGCGACGGGGATGCCGAGCGTGTCGGCCTGCGTCTGCATCAGCAGGTCGTTCACGCTCATGCCGCCGTCCACTTTCAGGCTCTGCAGTGCGACGCCGCTGTCGGTGCGCATCGCTTCGAGCACGTCGCGCGTCTGGTACGCCGTCGCCTCGAGCGCAGCCCGGGCGATGTGGGCGCGCGTCGAGTGCCGCGTCAGCCCGACGATCGTGCCGCGGGCGTCGCTGCGCCAGTACGGCGCGAAAAGGCCATTGAAGGCGGGGACGATGTACACGCCGCCCGTGTCGGCGACGCTCCGCGCGAGCGGCTCGACCTCGTTGCTGCCCTGCACGATGCCGAGGTTGTCGCGAAGCCACTGCACGAGCGCGCCGGCCACCGCGATTGAGCCCTCCAGCGCGTAGACGGGCTTCGCGTTCGCGCCGAACTGATAGCCAACCGTTGTGAGCAAACCCGCCTTCGATTCGACGGCCCGCTCGCCCGTGTTGAGCAGCATGAAGCAGCCGGTGCCGTAGGTGTTCTTCGCCTCGCCGGGCTCGAAGCAGCACTGACCGACGAGGGCGGCCTGCTGGTCGCCGAGGATGCCGGCGATCGAGATCGCGGCGTTAAACGGGCCGTCCGTTGTCGTCATGAGTGACTCATCACGATTGCTGCTCGGCACGATCTGCGGCAGCACGTCGCGCGGGACGCCAATGTCGCGCAGCAGGTCGTCGTCCCACTGCAGCGCGTGCAGGTCCATCAGCATGGTGCGCGACGCGTTGGTGACGTCGGTGACGACGCGTCCGCCGTGCGGGCCGCCGGTGAGCCACCAGGTGATCCACGAATCGATCGTGCCCATGCGGAGGTCGCCCCGCGCGAGCAGTTGGGCCGCGCCGGGCACGTGGTCGAGCACCCACTTCATCTTTGGCCCCGAGAAGTACGTCGCGAGCGGCAGGCCCGTCTTCGCGCGGAAGCGATCGATGCCGAGCGGGCTCTCCTTCGCGAGTTGCTCGCACGCGGCCGCGGTGCGGACGTCCTGCCAGACGATCGCGTTGCAGACGGGCCGACCGGTACGGACATCCCACGCGACGACGGTTTCGCGCTGATTGGTGATGCCCACCGCGCCGACGTCGCCCACCCGTGCGCCGACGGCGTCGAGCGCCTCGCCCACGCACTCGCGCACGCGCTGCCAAATCTCCATCGCGTCGTGCTCCACCCATCCGGGCTTCGGGAAGATCTGCCGGTGTTCGCGCTGCGCCGTCACGACGGGGCCGGATCGGTCGAAGAGGATGCACCGCGTCGACGACGTGCCCTGATCGATCGAGGCGATGTAGCGCGGCATGCGACGAGTGTCGATGCGGGCGCGCGCGAATTCAATCGGCGTGGGGAATCAAGGAAGGCGGGACACGAATCGGGCGAATCAATCGAATCTTCACGAAAGGACGACTGGAGGGCGGCGGTCCTCCGCCGCCGGGGAAGGATGATGACACACGACGATGTCGCTCCCCGCGCATCTGCTGAATCGGCTCGCGCCGAGGTCACCGGCGACCGGCGACTGGCGGCGGAGGACCGCCGCCCTCCAGCGCGCTTCACCCATTCCCCTTCGTGAACATTCGATTGTTTCGCCTGATTCGTGTCCCGGTCTTCACGCCGCCGCGCCGATGGCCGGCATCTTGCCGCAGTGCATGACCAGGCCCGCGAAGACGTGCCGCAGCTTGTCGAGCGACTGGCGGCTCAGGAAGTCGTCGGTGAAGTCGATCGGGAACGGGGCCGGGTAGTGGCGGAACTGGTAGACGAGCTCCTCCCTATCCATCTCGGCGATCGCCCGCATGACTTCGTCGATCTCGTTGGCTCGCAGCATGTGACGCCCTCTCCGGTTCCGGCTCCGTCGATTCAGACACGCCATTGGCGTCGATCGTGAGGCGTCTTTCGACTGGCCTGTTCCGGGCGGTAAGGCTCGCGGGCGAGGCTCAGAGGAACACGTCGATGATCGACCCCTTGCGAATCTGATCGGGCCGGGCGACCTGGTACTTGATCACTGCCGCATTCACCTCAGTTTTCAGCAACGGGATTTCCTTCCACGGAGGCGTCAACGGACTCACCTGGCGCGACGGTTGTTCCGGCTGTAGCGGTGCGAGCGTCGTCGGCTGCTTGAAGACGGGGTCCGGGTGGTGGACCTTGCGCGGCTCGAACCGCGGCGTGGGGTGGTAGACCGGCCGGGGTTCGAAGCGCGGCTCGGGGTTGATCGTGACGGTGTCGCCGCCGTCGGCTCGGCCGTGCTTCTTCGGCATCTGGATCGTGCCGAGCGGTCCGGGCACGCCGCCGGCGGCGATCAGGTTCTTCCGAATCGCGCTGGTGATGTTCTGGACGACGGCCAGATCAGCGAGGGCGACGATGGCGGCAACGGCGGACACTTCTGCCTGACGTAGAGAGCAACCGACGCGCACCCCCGTGCCACGGCGTAGGAACGCATTCGCACCGGTCCGGATATGCCGCGCGTTGACTCCGCGAAACGCGGGCTATCATCGCCGTTGCGTGGCGTCACACGTGTTGATGCAATCCGACGCTGCGTCGAAGGACGTTTTGGCACCCGCCTCTTCTCTTTCTTCTTTCCACTTTTCTCTACTTCCGCCCGTGCGACTCGACGAACTCGACTACCTCCTCCCCGAAGAGCTGATCGCTCAAACCCCCGCGGCCGACCGGTCAGCCTCTCGGCTGCTGCATTATCGGAAGTCCGATCGATCGATCGCACACCGCATGTTCCGCGAGCTGCCCTCGCTGCTTCGCGCGGGCGACCTGCTTGTGATGAACGACGCCCGCGTCACGCCCGCGAAGTTCACGCTCGTGAAGCCGACCGGCGGGCGCGTCGAGGGGTTATTCGTCGAACAACGCGACCCCGTCCGCTGGACAGTGATGCTGAAGAACCTCGGCCCCGTGCGCGAGGACGTCTGGCTCGGCTTCGAGCGCGACCCGGCCACGCGCGTGCGCGTCGTCGCCAAGCACGACGCCGGCTTGTACGAAGTCGAGCCCGAGAAGCGCGACGAACCCGCACACGCGTTACTTGAACGAGTCGGCCGAATGCCGCTGCCGCCATACATCCGACGCGAGAAGGGCGCCGACGAGCACGATGCCGAGGACCACGCCAGGTATCAGACCGTCTACGCGCAAACCCCCGGCAGCATCGCCGCCCCAACTGCGGGTCTGCACTTCACGCCCGAAGTGTTCGCAGAGTTGGACCGCGTCGGCGTGCAGCGAACGCACGTCACGCTGCACGTCGGCCTCGGCACATTCAAGCCCGTCGAGGCCGACGACCTAGACGACCACGTCATGCACTACGAGCGTTATGCGCTGAGCGAGGAGACGTGCAACGCGATCAACGCCGCGAAGCGCGAGAAGCGAAGAGTGATCGTCGTCGGCACGACGAGCACGCGCGTGCTCGAAAGCCAGCCTGCGGGCGAACTGCAGCCCGTCGCGGGCCAAACGAACCTCTTCATCAAGCCGCCCGCGTACGCGTGGAAGCACGTCGATGCGCTCATCACGAACTTCCACCAACCCCGCAGCACGCTGGTGGCGCTGGTGATGGCGTTCATGGGCGTGGACGAGCAACGCCGGGCGTATGCAGAGGCGGTGGAGCGGCGGTATCGGTTTCTGAGCTATGGGGATTCGATGTTCGTCGAGTGACTGAACCGATCGCTTCACCCGCGCGGGTGATACTTCTTGTGCACGGCCTTGATGCGATCGGTGTCCACGTGCGTGTACACCTGCGTGGTGCCGACGTCGCTGTGGCCGAGGAGGGTTTGCACGACTCTCAGGTCGGCGCCGCCGCTCAGGAGGTGCGTGGCGAAGCAGTGCCTGAGCACGTGCGGGCTGACGTGTTGGACGACCTCTGCCTTCTTCGCGTAGCGCTCCACCAGCTGCCACAGGCTGACGCGCTCGAACATCTTGCCGCTTCGGCTCAGAAAGACGCGGTCGCTCGCGCCGCCGAGCGCGGTCAATCTCGGCCGGCCGTTCCGGATGTAGTTCGCGATCGCCTCGCACGCCGCCTGCCCCACCGGCACGACGCGCTCCTTGGAGCCCTTGCCGAAGACGCGCACGAAACCCTCGGCAAGGTTCAGGTCGTTCAGCTTCAGCTCACACAACTCCGTCGCGCGCAGGCCTGACGCGTAGAGCAGTTCCAGGATCGCGACGTCGCGCCAGTAGAACTTCTCGTCAGCCGGGTCGGGGGCGTTGATGAGGCGATTGACAATCTCGCGGCTCAGCACGTGCGGCAGCGATCGTTCGGGCTTCGGTCGTTCGAGCTGGTCGAGGATGGGCCTCGTATCGCGGCCTTCGATTTGCAGGAACTTCAGGAAGGTCCGCGCTGCAGCGACGCGGCGCGACACCGTGCGCGTGCTCAGCTTGCGGCGTGATGCGTTTTGGAAGAACGCCTTCCACTCCTCCACGCCGGCGCGTTCGAGGTTTGTCTTCGTCTCTTCGAAGAACCCGTGCGCGTCGATCAGGTCTCTTCGGTACGCCTCTCGCGTGTTGAGCGACAATCCTCTCTCGGCGGCGAGGTGTGAGATGAACCGGCGCATGACGGGCGGCAGGTCGTGCTCACGCGGCTTTGCGCGGACGCCGCGGCCGCGATTGGCGCGGCTTGGCTTCGGCGGGGGCGACGCTGGTGCGGCTCGTGGCATCGGCGGAAGTTGGGACCGGCTGTCCCGAGATCGTCATCGGCACAAACTCGCTCGCGGCGTCGCGCCGAATCGTGCGTTCCTCGAACAGCTCGCGATACGTCGGGCACGTCGCGTAGCTCGCGAAGCAGTGGTCGAACGCGTGCTGCATCCGCCCCACCGAAAAATGCTCGGCGCAGCGCTCGTCCTTGCGATTGAGAAACGGGCAGTGATGTTCGGACATGGCTTCCGCTCGCATCGCATGTCGACCGTTGGCACGACCCGCGCGCGGGGAACGCACCCGCGCGCTCGCATCACTCCTTGCGCCTTCCCTTTTATCGGTCGAGGCGATCGCGGAACTTCAGTGCAGGCCATCCGGGCGGCGCAGCCGGGTCAGGCCTGCACCGGGCTCTCCCGACTCGTCGCGTCTTCCAGGGCCGCCTGGGCGGCGTCGGGCTCGTCGATCGCCATTACCTCTCGCAGGGTCTTGCCGAGCAGGCGCGGCGTGATCGACTCCCACGCGAGCAGCTTCCCCGCCCCTCGTCGACGCGTCTGCAGGTGGTGGCACACCATCGCCAGGTGATCGGGCACGATGGCCGGCTCGATCCGCTCGGCCGGCGCGCGGTCGAGCAGCGCCAGATCGATCGCGGCATCCTCGCGTACGCACAACGACGGTTCGATCCAGTCCGGACCGATGCTGAACAGCTTCGCCGTCCCCTTCCGCGGGCCGGGCTCGACGGCGAGGAACCGGAAGTTCCCGATCGGCCCGACCGGTGGCGCGCCGGGACCGGCGTCGACGAGAGACTGCACCACTTGCAATCGCCCCTTCAGCTGCGCCGCGCGCTCGAACGCGAGAGTGGACGCCGCCTGCTTCATGTCGGCCTCGATCGCCTTCGTCGCGGCGGCGTTGTCTCTTGCTGCGTCGCTGCTCGCGCGGGCCTGCTCGCGATACGCGTCGAGTTCGATCGACCCGTCGCACGGCGCGGGGCACTTCTTCATCTCCTTGTACGCGCACGCCTTCCCGCTCGGCGATTGCCTCAGCACGTGCGGATACCGGCAAAGATCGAACGCGTCCCGCGCCCGTCCGATGAATGCCTCAGCCCGCGACTGCGACAAGAACGGCCCGACCGTGACGCCGGTCGATTCGGGCGTCTCAACGACGCGCCAATCCGGATGCGTCTCGTTCGCGTCGATATGCGCAAACCAACTGCTCCGCTGCGGCACGAGCGTCCGCCACCGATCGGGAAACGCCGCCCGCGCCGCTCGGAAGTAGGCGACGTCCATCTCCAAGAGCCCGTCGACGCGGACGAATCGCACCGACTTCACCAGTTGCGCGTAGTCGATCCGCTTCGTCGTCTTGCCGGCCAGTTCCGGCGGCTCAGTGAACCGGCGACGCAGCGTGCCGCGCAGGTTCTTGAACGCGACCAGCTGCGCGGGGCGATCGTCCTCGGCGCAAAGCAACGCCACGCACCACCGCGCCGGAAGTTGTGCGAGGCATTCGTCGAGCCGAGCGGCGTCGAAGGCGATGCGCGTGGGGAGGATGTCGGCGAGGTCGTTCAATCGGTGTCGTCCACGGAGTCGTTCGCCCGGTCTATCTAGCGCCTCTGCCACGAACTGTCCACCACAACGCTACAGCCCCTGCGAACGTCATGACCAAGCCGACCGGAGCAACGCGAACGCCCACTGCATGATTCTCGACCGCGCTCGTGTCCGACAGCATGCCGGCGAGCCCGAGCAAACCCAAAAACAGTACGAAGATCCCCAGCGCGAGCAGCAGCGAGGCGGCGGTCTGAAGCAAGGTCGTCATTCGCCACTCTCCACTTCGTCACACGAGCTGAAAGGGGCATCGTCGCACACTCATGGCCGGCGGCGCATGGCACGTTCGGTCCACCATGCACCACCACCTCCTACCACGAGCATCGCGACGCCCGCAGAGATGAACTCCACTGCGTAACTCGGACCGCCAGCCGTATCGCTGAAGACTCCCATCAGAATCGATAGGAAGCCAAATCCGACGAGGAGGTACGCGACGACCTGCGTGACAAGTAGGAACATGGTTCACGCCGGCCTGAGGTACGGCGGCACCGGCACGCCCAGCGCAGCGCAGATCGCCCGCAGCAGTTCCGCCTCTTCCAGCCGCACCGCCCCGTCGGCGGCGATGCAGTGGGCGGCGGCGTCGACGAGTCGTCGCTGCACGCCGGGCGAAGCGCTCTTTAACTGCTCGAGGGCATCCGACAGGTGCACGGTGGTCGCGGCCGGGTCCATCGGCGGGAGGTTCGGCGCCGCCAGCCGTGCCGCGCCGGCCTGATAGGCGCGGTCGCCTCCGCCAACTCTGGCGAGGACGCTGAGCATCGTCGCCGCGGGTCTCGCGGCGGCGGTGACGCTGGCGAACTCCACCTGTCGCTTCTCGCCGCGGCTGGCGAGGCGTTCGACGATCTTCAGCAGGGCCAATTCGAACGGGCTCAGCAGTTGGTCGGCGCTCGCCATCGCTTCGACGAGCTTGCCGAAGTCTTTCGCCTGGCTCGGGCTGAGCGATTGCAGTGCGGGGCTCGCGAGGTCGAGCAGCGGCACGCGCACCGCGGGGCCGAGCGGGGCGATCTGCTGGTAGATCGCGAACACGTCGCGCACCAGCGCGGCGTCGACGCGGCTCAGCATCTCCACCTGCGTCTGCTGCACCGACGGCGCATCGTTGATCAGCATCGCGAGCGCAACCGCGCGGGCGGAGTACGCATCGCGAACCGCGTGCAGCACGTCGTTCGGGATCGCCTCGAGCACGGTCGTCGCGTGGACGAGCTTCTCGGGCGCGGGGATCGCGACGTGCGTGGGCACTTCGGTGGGCTTCAGCACCACCTTCGTGCCTGGCGCGGGTAAGGGCGGCGGCGCGGACAATGCTGCGGCCATGCCGGGCAGGATCGACTCTGCCTGTGCGGCGATTCCGCTCTGGCCCAGAGGGCTGTACCGCGCGTCGGGCGACTCCGCCGGCGCGACGCTTGAATCGAACTCACCGTTCCAGCTCGGCTCGATTGCGCGGATGCGCTGGTCGAGCGGCGGGTGCGTGGCAAACAAGCCCTGCATGAAGCCGCTCGCGCCCTTCGCGAAGCACATGTGCGAGACTTCCGACGCCCGTGCTGACTTCATTGCGCTCCCGTAGATCGCGCCGCCGATCTTCTTCAGCGCGCCTGCGATGCCGCGCGGGTTTCGCGTGAACTGCACGGCGCTCGCGTCGGCGAGGAACTCGCGCTGGCGACTCACCGCCGCCTGCACCAGGTTGCCGAAGAAGACGCCGACGTAGCCAATGATCATGAGCCCGAGCCCGATCAGCCCGATGCCGATCGCCGCGCCTCCGCCCTCCTTCTTGCTGCTTCGGCCGGCCGATTCGAAGCCGATGCGCATCACCCAGTAGCCGATGATGCCGATCGCCATGATGCCGAAGTTGAGCGCGATCATGCGGAGGTTGATGCGCATGTCGCCGTTCAGGATGTGGCTGAATTCGTGCGCGACGACGCCCTGCAGTTCGTCGCGCGAGAGCGTCCGCAGGCACCCGCGCGTGACGGCCACCACGGCCGTCTCCGGTCGCGTGCCGGCGGCGAAGGCGTTGATGCCCTCCTCGTTCTCCATGATGTACATCCGCGGCACCGGAACGCCCGACGCGATCGACATCTCCTCGACCACGTTGACGAACTTCCGCTCGTCGGGGTCGGACGCGTTCCCCGTGACGAGCCGCCCGCCCATCATCTCGGCCACCTTCGCGCCGTCGCCGCCGATCTGCAGCTGCTTGATCACGCCGGCAAGGCCGATGATGACGAGCACCGCGGCGCTAGTCGTGCCGTAGACGGCGGGGTTCCAGAAGTTGAACGACTTGGGAGGCGTGTAAGCGAGCGGCGCCGATTCCGGCTCGAACCGCGAGAGCCGCTCCGAGCGGGTGCGCGACGCGTGCTCCTTGTCGACGGCGTTGTAGACGACGATCGCGAGCGCGTTGAGCGCCGCGAGCACGCCCAGCACGGCCAGGCCGTACAGGACGAACAGCTTGAACGTCCGCCCGCGGGCGCGGTCCTGATGGCTGAAGAAGTCCATGCTACCCCTGATGATACACGACTCGGACGGCGTCGAGGTACCACAACGCCCGCGGGCCGAGATGCGTTCACTCCGCCTTCGGCATCTCGCCCGCGAAGAGCGTCTCCCGCATCAGCTCGGCCACGTCGGTGTTGCGCATCGTGCCCTTCACCTTGTCGGCATTGAGTCCCTCGGCGCGGACGAGGATGCCGCCGCTTACGTCGTCGCGGTGCGCCCAGCTGATGTAGAACGGCAGCGCATGGCCGTAGCGATCGGGCTTCGCGATGAACGGCGCGGAGCCGGTGCCGTCGACGCCATCGATGGGCGAGCCGTTGGGGGACGTGGCGGGAAGCGTGGTCGGCGCAGGTTTGCCGTCGCGCATCGGGATGCCGTTCAACCGCATGCCTCCCGCGTCGCTGTCGGCGCAGGTGATGACGAGCGTGTTGGGATGATCGACTACGAACTTCCGCGCGATGCCGATCGCGCGGTCGGTCCGGCTCAGCGCCTCGATCACGCCGGCGGCGTTGTTCTTGTTGCCGAAGTTATCGCTGCCCTCCTCTTCGACGACGAGCAGGAACCGCTGTCCTCGCGCGGACAGGTTTCGCAGCGCGTAGTCCGTCATCTCGGCGAGGGACGGCGCGTCGGCGTTGTAGTGCGGCAGGCCGGCGATCTTCAGGTCCTCTTCGGTTCGGTCGTTGAACGTGTGCATGTCGGCGAAGACGCCGAGCACTTTCTTCTCGCTCGGCGAGAGCTTCGCGAGTTCGTCGCGCGTGTAGACGACGGTGTAGCCGAGCTCCTTCGCGCGCTTGATGAGGTCCTTCTTGTCCTTTCGAGCGCCATCACCGTGGCGTCCTCTGACGCCCTTCGGCAGATAGTGCTGTTCGCCGCCGGCGAGGATGAGGTCGACGCCCGACTCGATCACCTGCTCGGCGATGAGGTCGTAATCGGCACGCCGTTTCGACTCGGCAACGAAGCAAGCCGTGCCGGGCTCGATGACGGAGCCGGACTGGACGAGCGCGGTGGGCAACCCAGCGCGTTGTGCTTGCCGCATGACGGAGAGCGGCTCGCCTTTCGAGTCGAGGATGCGCGAACCGTCGGCCCGCAGGCCGAACGACTCGAAGTCGGGCCGGACGCCCGTCGCATGCGCCGTAGCCCCGCCGTTGCTGCTGGCCGTGAGCGAATCCGCCATCGGTCCGCTATAGACGGCGACGTGCGGGAGCCGGTCCCACTCCAGCGTTCCATCGGGTCCGACATCGATCGCGCGGAGCACGTCCCACGTCGCCAGGCCCGCGCCATCCGGATGGATGAAGATGACGGACCCGACCCGCGGCGCGTCAGCCGATCGGCGCACGGGTTCCGGCACGATCGGCGCAGCATGTGTCGTGCAGACGATGCAGGCGATGCAGGCGATTGCAGATGTTGAGAAAGCAATTCGGAGCATGTGCTTGACGATAGGAAGGCGCAGCAATGCCACCAACCCATTAACCAGACGCGAGGAGATATCAGGCCATTCACGCCTACCGCTTCCATCCGAACGCCGCCCCGCCGGCGACAATTGCGGCTGACACGAGCAGCATGACCAGGTATCTCTCGCTCGGCATGAGGATCGATTTGCCCGCCGGCTTCGCGTCCTTCTGCGGGCCGGCGCCATCGATCAGTGCGAGTCGGCGGATCGTGCTGTCGAGCTGGGCGGGCTTCATCTTCGCCGCGTCGGCGCGGGCGTCGTTGATCCACTGGGCCTTCACATCCAGATACAGGTCTGGGTTTGTCCCGGTCTCCACCTTCTTTCGGTAGACCTCGTGGTCCACGTACCGCTCGAGGTTGCCGTCCAGGTTCTCCTCGGCAATCTTGTTCCGCACCTCGGCGGCGTCGGCTTGGGCGGCCTTTTTCGATGCGTCTTCGATGAGGCCCTTATCCTTGTAGAGGTTGTTCCGCGCCAGCTGCTCGAAGCTCCAGCCGCGGTCGATCGCCAGCTCGGTCGCGTAGAGGATCATCACCTCGCGGCGTCGCTCGGCGTCGAAGACCCGCTCCAGCTCGGCGTCGAGCTGCTGCTCGCTCATCGGCTCGACCTTTTCTTTCTTGATGCGTGCCAATGTCTCCTCCCACTTCGCGTTCCCCTCGGGCGTGCCTCGATCGATCGCGTCCAGCTCGGCCTTGCCGACGATGGTCGCGACGGCATCGCGAACGTCGGGCACGCGCGGCTTGATGATCTCCGGGCCGCCGCCCATGAGCACCCAGAACGACACGCACAGCACGGCGATGTACACGAACGCGGTGAGCATGGCGTTGACCAGGTCGCCCGATTTGCGGGAGACGAGCAGCATCGTCACGCCCGTGACCGCCGCGACGAGGTAGCCGGGCAACACCTGGAAGTACCCCGTTGCCATGTTCAGGAAGTGCCACGGGATGATCAGCACCACGCACACCACGATCGCCGCGAGCAGGCCGAGCATGAAGCGGACGCCCTCCGTCTTCGCGTCCACCTTCGTCGATTCGACTTCGATCGTCCGGAACTGATTGTTCGGCCCGACGCTGGCGGCCTTCGCGCGCAGGCGGTCCTGCGCGCTTTCAACAGTGCTCTGCCCGAAGTCGCACGTGAAGGGTTTCTGGCACTGCGGGCACTTGAGCTTCTTCCCCACCCAACTCGGCGGCGCCATGAGCTTCTTCGAACAGTTCGGACAGCTCACCGGACGCTTTGCTTCGGTTCCCTGAGACATGGTGAGCGGCATGGTGCGCGCCTCCAGACGCTTCGACAAATCCACGGCGGTCAATCGCACCGTTGGACTGCCCCAGCTTAGCTGGGGCGAGCCAGCGATGGAGCACTGCACACGTCCGGGAAGCTGGGCAATCCACCTCGCGGCCGCGCGCCTCAAAACGTCGCATTTCGCCCAATTGTGCGACAGCATATCGACATCTTCTGCTAGGCATCCACCGCGAATGAGGATGAGATGAGTTGTCAAAGAACGTGCTGGCCATCGCGCAGTATGGTCGCGCGAACGAGTTGAAATCCAGCCAAAAATCGGCGCTACCGTGACGCAACGTTGTGACCGATTGGCGAAGACCTCAGGCGTTTAGCGACGGGCTATTGCATCTCGGACGCAACCGTCGCGACAGCAACGCCGCCCGAGGGGAAGAACTGACGCTAATCAAATCCTGAATCCATGTTCGTGAAATTTTTCTCTTCAATGGACTTACCCGCGTGGGTGCCGTCGCTCGACGAGAATTGAACACGACTTAGCAGTGGATCGACCGATCCGAATTGGATTTTCGGAGGTCGTGTTAACGTAACTACTGACTACGCCACCAGTTGACCCGACCCGCAAGCACGCGCTATGTTGCTCCGCCCGTGCGGCAAGCAAGCGAGGTACGGAGTGCCTTCTTGGATTGACCGCGCGTGCATCGCCGAACGGACTGGAGGTACCGCTGGAGCCGTTCGGCACGAATTGAGGTTCGGACGTAGCCGGTTGCCCGTTGCAACGCACCCGGACTCGCCCGCCCTGACGGCGTCGTCAGGGATCGCTCACAAAGGTCGCCATCGGCCGTTGCGCAGCGTTCGGCAGAACGCGTGAGACGAGCGAACGCGGTCTTCAAAGCGTCAAGCGGAGCCAGCTCCCGTTTCTGTTGCGGTCTCGACCGCGTCATCGACCCCTGCAGGATTGGCACGAAGCCGATCCGATGTGCACTCATTCTTATCGTCATGGGTCGACGAAACTCGTGTGCCGTCGACAGGACTGCTCGCATCCGCCGCCTCGCTGTGAAGCCCATTCGAATCGTCTAGACGCCGTTTCCGAAGAACGAGCGTAATGCTGTGGCATGAACGCGTCTCTCGAAAGGACACTCGCTATGAAGCGCACCACGAAGGGCTTCACCCTCGTCGAGCTGCTGGTCGTCATCGGCATCATCGCCCTGCTGATCAGCATCCTCCTCCCCTCGCTCAACAAGGCCCGTGAAAC